>Ga0111538_10013980_pt1 | contig 10584 bp, 9 predicted proteins | sample SoiMethybrSBSTD1_FD_79669 | JGI IMG/M metagenome (GOLD analysis project Ga0111538, IMG submission 79669) | Bulk soil microbial communities from a Populus tree surrounding site in Tennessee, USA - Soil MetaG P. TD hybrid SBSTD1 (version 2)... | ecosystem: Environmental > Terrestrial > Soil > Tree... | reverse complement strand
CAGGCGCTGTCGGCCGAGCAGCGCGAGCGGCGCGCGCTCGCCGAGTCGTTGCACGACCACGCGCTCCAGAACCTCCTTTCGGCACGGCACGAGCTCGAGGACGTCGCCGAGTCGGTGCCCGAGCCGGCGCTGCGGCGCGCCGACGAGGCCCTGACGCAGACGGTCGACCAGCTGCGCGACGCCGTCTTCGAGCTCCATCCGTACGTCCTGGAGCAGGCGGGGCTCGACGCGGCGCTCCGCTCCGTCGCGCAGCGCGCGGCGTCGCAGGGCCATCTCGCGCTCAGGCTCGACCTCGCCGCGAACGGCGCGAGCGCCAACGACCAGCTGCTGTTCTCGGCCGCGCGGGAGCTTCTCGCGAACGTCGTACGACACGCCGAAGCGACGACGGTGACGCTCCGCCTTGCACACCTCGGCGACGACCTCCAGTTCGTCGTCGAGGACGACGGCAGGGGCTTCCCGCCCGAGCAGCTCGCCGAGCGCCTCGGGCAGGGCCATGACGGGCTCGCGTCGCAGCGCGTGCGCGTCGAGGCGGCCGGCGGGACGATGACGATCGCGTCGATTCCGGGCGAGGGCACGCGGATCGAGATCCGTGTCCCGTCGAACGGCGACGCGGGCGTCTGACGTCCTCCGATCCCGTCGAAGTCGGTCCTCGCGATCGCCCGGGCGGCCGATGCACCTGCACCGGCCCCGCGGAGACGCTGACCGCGTCCACCACCGGGAGGAGCCCATGAAGCTGCTCAGATTCGCAGTCCCCGCAGCCGCTCTCGTCGCACTCGTCGCCGCGGGCGCCGCGCCGGCCGCCGTTCGCTCGACCACGGTGAAGGTGTCCGCGAAGGACTACTCGTTCACGCTCTCCACGAAGACCGTGAAGCACGGCAAGGTGACCTTCACGATCAGGAACTCGGGTCACACCGTCCACGACTTCTCGATCGCGGGCCACACGTCCAGGCAGATCGGACCGGGCAAGTCGACGACGCTGACCGTGATGCTGAAGAAAGGGCGCTACCCGTACAGCTGCACCGTCGACTCGCACAAGGCGCTCGGCATGAAGGGCGTGCTCCAGGTCACCTAGGCGCGGCGAGCCTCGCCGAGGCGCCTCAACATCCCCGCGCGCGCCTCGACGAGGTAGCCGTCTCGATGGTGCCTCCGAGCCGGGAGCGAGGCCATCCTCTGATCGGTCGACTCACCGGGTGAGGTGACGCTCGCGCGAGCCGCGCGCGGATCGGCAGCGCAATCGTCCGTCGGCACGATGCCGACCGCGCCTCGCTGCGCGCACGCTTTCACGGCGCATGACCACCGTCCCGGAGCTCGTCCCGAGCGCACCCGGCGGCGCCCGCGAACTCTTCGAAGTCGAGGAGATCGCGGGCCGCACGCCCTGGCAACTCTTCTGGGAGCGGTTCCGCGAGGACCGCGTGGCACTCGTCGCGCTCGGCGTGATCGTCGTCGAGGTCCTGCTCGCGGTCCTCGCGCCCCTGATCGTGAGGGCGGTCGCCCACCCGCCGAACGCGCAGTTCCCCCAGGCGCTCGATCCGTCGTTCGGAACGCCGACGGGGCCGTCGCGGACGTTCCTCTTCGGCACGGACTCCGTCGGAGAGGACGTCTTCTCGCGCGTTCTGTACGGCGCGCGCGTCTCGCTCGAGGTCGCGCTCGTCGCGACCGCCCTCGCGGTCGTCCTCGGTGTCGCCTTCGGGATGCTCTCGGGCTACTACCGCGGCGTCACCGACACCGTCATCTCGCGGCTGATCGACGTCACGCTCGCGTTCCCGGTGCTCCTCCTCGCGCTCGGGATCGCGTCGGCGTGCTCGCTCGGCAACGGCTGCCTCGGCGGGCTGATCAGGCCGGGCAAGTCGACGGTGATCGCGGCGATCGTCGTCATCAACTGGACGTACATCGGGCGGATCATCCGCGGGCAGGTCCTCTCGCTGAGGGAGAAGGACTTCGTGGACTCGGCGCGCGCGATCGGCGCGCGCGACCGGACGGTCCTCTTCCGCGAGGTCCTTCCGAACCTCGTCGCGCCGATCGTCGTCTACACGACGCTCGTCATCCCGCAGAACATCCTGCTCGAGGCCGCGCTGTCGTATCTCGGCGTCGGCATCAGCCCGCCGACCGCGAGCTGGGGCGAGATGATCGCCGAGGCGACGCCGATCTTCGCCACGGCCTGGTGGTATTTCGCGTTCCCGGGCGCGGCGCTGCTCCTCACGGTGCTGGCGTTCAACCTCCTCGGCGACGGGATTCGCGACGCACTCGACCCACGGACGGCGGGCTGACCGTGCCCGCAAAGGAGGACAGCATGACCACCATCGTCCCGTCGGGCAGGCGACGCCGCCTGCTCGTCGTCGCGACCACAGCGGTGCTCGTCGGCGTCGCGGCCGTCGCGGCCGGCAGCTCGAGAGCAGCCGGCGGCTATCCCACCGCGCCGGCGACGAAGAAGCTGCAGCGCGGCGGCACGATCACCGTGCTCTCCGCCGGCGACGTCGACCACATCGACCCCGGCCAGGCGTACTACTCGTTCACGTACGAGGTGACGTACGCGACGCAGCGCCCGCTGCTCGCGTTTCGGCCGAAGAGCGTGCAGCAGTACCCGGACCTCGCCGCGGCGATGCCGAAGGTGTCGAGCGACGGCAGGACCGTGACCGTGCACATCAAGAAGGGCGTGCGGTTCAGCCCGCCCGTCAACCGCGCGGTGACGTCCGCCGACGTGAAGTACGCGATCGAGCGCGGGTTCGACACGAGCGTCGCGAACGGGTACGCGGCCGCGTACTTCGGCGACCTCGTCGGAGCACCGAAGAGCCCGGCGCATCGCATCCCGAGCATCCGCGGCATCCAGACGCCGAACTCCACGACGCTCGTCTTCAAGCTGCAGCATCCGTCCGGCGTCTTCGTCGGTGCGCTCGGACTGCCGATGACGGCACCCGTGCCCGCGTCGTACGCACGGAAGTTCGACAACCAGACGCAGTCCACGTACGGCCTCCACCAGGTGGCAACCGGGCCGTACATGATCAAGAGCGACGCCTCCGGCAACATCAACGGCGTCGGCTACCAGCCGAACAAGCTGATCGAGCTCGTCCGCAACCCGAACTGGAGCGCGAAGACGAGCTGGCGGCCGGCCTACGCGAACCAGATCGACTTCAAGGAAGGGTTCCAGGACCCGACCGTGCTGACGCGGCAGATCCTCAGCGGGTCGGCCGACGCGAACGGCGACACGCCGCCGCCGCCGGCGGAGCTGCGGTCGATCATGTCGAACTCGTCGGAGAAGGGGCAGCTCTTCTTCACGCCGACAGGCGGCAGCCGTTACATCGCGCTGAACACGCGCAAGGCGCCGTTCAACCGGTTCGACGTCCGGAAAGCCGTCGCGTACGTCCTCGACCGCAACGCGCTGCGGCTCACCCGCGGCGGCGCGATCGACGGCCGGATCGCGACCCACTTCATCGACCCGAGCTTCAAGAATCTCGGCTTCACCCAGGCAGGCGGCTTCTCGTTCAACCCGTTCCCGAGCAAGAACTTCTCGGGGAATCTCGGGCTGGCGAAGTCGTGGATGCGAAAGGCCGGCTTCAGGAACGGCCTCTACACGGGGCCCGAGGTGACGATGGTCTCCGACAACACGCCGCCCGGCTCGAACACGGCTCAGGTCGTCGCGGCCGACCTCGCGAAGATCGGGATCAAGGTCAAGACGGTCTCGGTCACGCACGCGACCATGTACACGCGGTTCTGCGGCGTCCCGAAGAACGAGCCGAACATCTGCCCGAACGTCGGCTGGCTCCCGGACTTCCACCAGCCGCAGACCGTGCTCGACGTGACGTTCAACGGCAAGAACATCACTTCGGTCAACAACTCGAACTGGCCGCTCCTGAACGTCCGGAGCATCAACAACGAGATGAACCGCGCAGAGCGGATCGTCAACCCGTCGGCGCGCTACGAGCTCTGGGGCAAGATCGACCAGCAGGTGACGCGCACCGCCGCGGCGATCCCGTGGCTGTGGGAGCAGTACCCGTCGCTCTTCTCGAAGCGCGTCACGCCCGCTCCCGAGCTCTGGAACGGCGGCGGGCCTGACGTGACGTTCATGGCGGTCAAGTAGCCGGTGGCCGTCGCGGCCGATCCGGCCTCGACGCTGGGGCGCTCCGGAGCGGGACGATCCGGGGCGCTCCGGCGCACCCTCTCGTCGTCGATGACGCGCTACCTCGTCCGGCGGCTGCTCTGGGCCCTCGCGATGCTCGTCGCCGTCAGCGCGCTGACGTTTCTCATCTTCTACACCTTCCCGTCCGCGGATCCCGCCGCGTTACGGGCGGGGAGGCAGGCGACGCCCGCGCTGATCGCGCAGATCCGGCATCAGCTCGGGCTCGACCAGCCCGTGTACGTCCAGTTCGGGACCTACATGAAGGACCTCGTCCTGCACGGTGACCTCGGCTACTCGTACCAGAACAACGTCTCGGTGCGGTCCGAGATCTTCTCGCGGCTCCCGGCGACGATCTCGCTCACCGTCGGCGCGGTCGTGATCTGGCTCGCGATCGGGATCCCGGTCGGCGTCATCTCCGCGGTGCGGCCGCGCTCGAAGCTCGACCGCGCGGTGATGGGCGCGTCGCTCGTCGGCATCTCGGCTCCCGTCTACTTCCTCGGGCTGATCGCGCTCTTCCTCTTCGCCTCCGACATCGGGCGGGTCCACCTGTTCGGCGGCGCCGGGAGCTACGTGCCGCTCACCCAGAACCCGCGGCAGTGGTTCAGCTCGCTCGTCCTGCCCTGGTTCGTGCTCGCCGCGGCGTTCGCCGCCTTCTACGCCCGGATGGTGCGCGGGAACCTGATCGAGGTCCTCGGCGAGGACTACATCCGCACCGCGCGCGCGAAAGGGCTGTCGGAGCGTCGCGTCGTGTTCCGCCACGGGCTGCGCGCCGCGCTGACGCCCGTCGTCACGCTCGCCGGCCTCGACATCGGGATCCTGCTCGGCGGCGCGGTGCTCACGGAGACGGTGTTCAACATCCCCGGCGTCGGGCGGTTCGCATACGACGCGATCATCAACTCGGACCTGCCCGCGATCCAGGGCACCGTGCTCTTCGGCGCGGTCTTCATCATCGTCGCGAACCTGATCGTCGACATCCTGTACGCGTTCCTCGACCCGCGCGTGAGGTACTGACGTGGCGCCGGTGCTCGAGATCCGCGACCTGCACGTGACGTTCCGGACGCGCGACGGGATCGTGCAGGCGGTCGACGGCGTGTCGCTCGACCTGGCCCGCGGCGGCACCCTCGGGATCGTCGGCGAGTCGGGGTCCGGCAAGAGCGTGACCGGGCTCACCGTGATGGGGCTGACGCGGCTCCCGAACGCGACGATCTCGGGCGAGGTGCTCCTCGACGGCGAGGACCTGCTGCGGCTCCACGACGACCGGCTCCGCGAGATACGCGGCAAGCGGATCGCGATGATCTTCCAGGACCCCCTCTCCTCGCTCCACCCGCTCTACAAGGTCGGGTGGCAGATCGAGGAGGCGATCCGCGCGCACGAGCATGTGTCGCCCCACGCTGCTCGTGCACGCGCCATCGAGGCGCTCCGCTCCGTCGAGATCCCGAGCCCGGCCGAGTTCGTCGACCGCTACCCGCACGAGTTGTCGGGCGGCATGCGCCAGCGGGCGATGATCGCGATGGCGCTCGTCCTCGGTCCCGACGTGCTGATCGCGGACGAGCCGACGACGGCGCTCGACGTGACCGTCCAGGCGCAGATCCTCGAGCTGATCGCCTCGCTTCAGCGCGAGTTCCACACCGCCGTCCTGTTGATCACGCACGACCTCGGCGTGATCGCCGAGACTGCCGACGAGGTCGCCGTGATGTACGCCGGCCGCGTCGTCGAGCAAGGGCCGCTCGAGACGATCCTCGACGGCCCCGAGCACCCGTACACCTGGGGCCTCCTCCGTTCGATCCCGCGCCTCGACGTCCCGCGCACCGCACGGCTGCGGCCGATCGAAGGCTCACCGCCGAGCCTCATCCACCCGCCGTCGGGCTGCCACTTCCACCCGCGCTGTCCCTACGTGATGCCGATGTGCCGGTCGATGGACCCCGAGCTTCTTCCCTCCGATGCAGACCACCTCGTCGCGTGCCATCTGTCTCCGACGGAGAAGCGGCGCATCTGGCGCGGGCTCCAGCTCGAGGAGGCGGCGGCGTCGTGACCGCGCTCCTCGAGGCGCGCGACCTCGTCAAGCACTTCCCCGTCACGACCGGGGTGCTGTTCAACCGCACCCAGGGGTACGTGCACGCGGTGGACGGCGTCTCGCTCAGCGTCGAGCCCGGCGAGACGCTCGGGCTCGTCGGCGAGACGGGGTGCGGCAAGTCGACGACCGCGCGTCTGCTCACACGCTTGCTCGAGCCGACGAGCGGCGAGATCCGCTACGACGGGACCGACATCACGCACTGGTCGCAGCGAAAGCTGCGCCCGCTCCGCCGCGACGTGCAGATGATCTTCCAGGATCCGTACTCGTCGCTGAATCCTCGGCGCCCGGTCGGCACGATCATCGGCGAGCCGCTCCGCATCCACGGCATCGGGACGAAGAGGGACCGCCGGCTGCGCGTGCGCGACGTGATGTCACGCGTCGGTCTCAACCCGGAGCACTACAACCGGTACGTCCACGAGTTCTCGGGGGGGCAGCGTCAGCGGATCGGGATCGCGCGCGCGATCGTCACGAACCCGAAGCTGATCGTCGCGGACGAGCCGGTGTCGGCGCTCGACGTCTCGATCCAGGCGCAGGTGCTCAACCTGCTGCAGGACCTCCGCGACGAGCTCGGGCTGACGCTCGTCTTCATCTCGCACGACCTCTCCGTCGTCCGCCATCTCTGCGACCGCGTCGCCGTGATGTACCTCGGGAAGATCGTCGAGCTCGCCGAGCCCGACGCGCTGTACGAGCACCCACGGCATCCGTACACGGGCGCGCTGCTCTCGGCCGTGCCGGTGCCGCGCGTCGGCGCGCACCGGGCGCGCCGTCGCGTCGTGCTCCGCGGCGACGTTCCCAGCCCCAACGCACCTCCGAGCGCTTGCCGGTTCCACACCCGCTGCCCGAAGGCGCAGGCCGTCTGCTCAGAGCTCGAGCCGCCGCTCGAGGCGAAGGAGAGCTCGACCCACCTGGCGGCGTGTCACTTTCCGCTGACGCACGCAGAGGCGGAAGCCCTCCGCGCGCCCGACCCCAAGCTCGTCGAGCTCAGTCGTCGCCGTTCCCGTTCGCGCCGAGCCGGTTGAGCAGCTGCTCGACCTGGTAGCGCGCGTTCAGCGCCTCCTCGATCCCCTCGAACTCCAGCAGCGCCGCCTTCATGAGCTCGGTCTGCTGGAGGCCGGTCAGCGGTCGGCCGGCCTCCTCGCAGAGCGACACGCCGGACACGTACGCGCGGGCCATCCGCTCGGCTGCGAACAGCTTCGCGTTGTCGACCCAGTGCGCCTTTCCGGCCTCCATGACTCGCGGACACGATCGCTGTCGGCGGGCGGCGCCGCCATCCGTCGAACGGATGATCGTTCGGTCGAGGCCGCCTCAGGCGGTGAAGCCGTTCGTTCGGTGCGAGCCGTCGCAGAAGGGCTTGTTCTGCGAGCCGCCGCACCGGCAGAGCGCGACGCGAGTGTCCTCGCGGATCACCTCGCCGTCGGCCGACTCGATCCGGATCCGCCCGCGTAGGAAGAGCGGCCCGTTCGGGCGCGGGACGACCCGGAGCTCGTCAGGCTCCTCCTGCGGGCCGCCGTCGAGCCGGCGGTAGTGCAGCGCGCCGGTCGGGCACCGCTCCACCGCGTCGGCAACGCGGTCGGCGTCGGCGCCTTCGAGCTGCACCCAGGGGCGCTCGTCGGGCCGGAAGACCTCGGGCATCGCGGCGATGCACGCGCGCGTGTGAATGCAGAGCCTCGGCTCCCACTGCACGGCGATCGCATCGTTCGCGTACTCGCGCTCGACACCCTTGCGCTCCCGGGCCTCGCTCATACCGCCCTCGGGGCGACCAGGTCGGCCTGCTCGGGGTGGCTGCGGAGGTACGCGCGGACGAATGGGCAGAGCGGGACGAGCTCGAGGCGGCGCGCGCGGATGTCCGCCAGTGCGCCCTCGATCAGTCGCGAGCCGAGCCCTTCTCCCTCGTGCGCCTGATCGACTTCGGTGTGCACCAGCACGCGTGCGCCCGCCCGGTCGCGGTACTGGACGAACCCGAGTACCGATCCGTTCTCGGCGAGCTCGTAGCGCGCCTCCGCCGTGTTGTCGATGACCGACACGTCGGGCATCTCTCGAACGATACGGACCGCGTGGGGTTACAGGCCGACGAGATCGTCCGGGCGGACGGGAACGCGCGTCAGAGCTTGGCCCGTGGCGGCGCGGAGCGCGGAGACGACCGCGGCGGTCGAGACCACCGTCGGCGGCTCGCCGACGCCCTTGACGCCGAACGGCGCGCTCGGCTCGGGCACCTCGACGAGCACCGACTCGACCGGCGGCATGTCGAGCGTGGTCGGGATGAGGTAGTCGGTGAAGCTCGCGTTCGTGATCAGGCCGTCGCGGGTCTGGATCTCCTCCATCAGCGCGAGCCCGAGGCCCTGCGCAGTCCCGCCCTCGATCTGGCCCTCCACCGCGAGCGGGTTGATCGCCGCGCCGATGTCCTGCGCCGTCCCGATCCACGCGACGCGCGTGAGCCCGAGGTCGACGTCGACCTCGAGGAGGACGCGCATCGCGGCGCAGGCGAACGCGACGTGCGAGCGGTCGCCCGTGGTCTGGCCGGTCTCGGGGTCGAGCGGGCTCGTCCGCGGGTGGCGGTAGATGCGCTCGACGTCGACCTCTCCCCCGGTCCGCTCGCGCTCCTCGCGCGCCGCGCGGCACGCGAGCTGCACCGCGCCCGCGGCCATCCACGTCATGCGCGACGCAGACGCCGAGCCGGCGGAGTCGACGGACGCCGTCTCGTGCGGGGCGAGGACCACGTCGTCCGTGCCGAGCTCGGTGCGCGCGACCTGGAGGATCACGTTCGAGACGCCCTGGCCGACCTCGGCGGCCGCGCAGTGCACCTCGGCGCCGCCGTCCGCGTCGAGGCGGACGCGAGCCGCGCAGTAGTCGTCGAAGCCCTCCGAGTAGCAGATGTTCTTGAAGCCGACCGCGAAGCCGATGCCGCGCTGCACTCCCTCGCCGCGCGTCGTGTTGCCCGCGCCTCCGGGGAGGCGGATCGCGTCGCGCGGGAGCGGCTCGAGCTCGGGGATCGGGAGCTCCGCGGCGCGGCGGATCACCTCGGCGACCGGAAGCGAGCCCTCGAGTCGCTGGCCGGTCGGAAGTGTGTCTCCCGGCGCGAGCGCGTTGCGCAGCCGGAGCTCGACGGGGTCGAGCTCGAGCGCCACCGCGAGCTTGTCCATCTGCGCCTCGGCGGCGAAACAGGTCTGGACCGCGCCGAAGCCGCGCATCGCCCCGCACGGCGGGTTGTTCGAGTACACGCACGTCGACTCGATGAGCGCGTTCGGCACGGCGTACGGGCCGCATGCGAACGATGCTGCGTTCGACGTCACCGCGGTCGAGCTCGACGCGTACGCGCCGCCGTCGAGCAGGATCTTCATGCGCACCGAGACGAGCCGGCCGTCGAGGTTCGCGCGGTGCTCCGCCCAGATCTTCGCGGGATGGCGGTGCACGTGCCCGACGAACGACTCCTCGCGGCTGTAGATCATCTTCACGGGTCGGTCGGTGTGCAGCGCAAGGAGTGCGCTGTGGATCTGGATCGAGAGGTCCTCGCGACCTCCGAACGCGCCGCCGACGCCGGCCAGGTGGATGCGCACGCGTTCCTTCGGCAGGTCGAGGCAGGGCGCGATCTGGTCGCGGTCGACGTGGAGCCACTGCGTCGCGACGTAGATGTCGATGCCGCCCTCGCCGTCCGGCACCGCGAGGCCGGACTCGGGTCCGAGGAACGCCTGGTCCTGGATGCCGAGCTCGTAGACGCCTTCGACGGCGACGTCCGCAGCGGTGTCCGGCTCGCCGTGGCGGATCACGAGGCGCCGGACGATGTTCGGGCGGTCGTCGTCGAGGTAGCCGTGGCCGTGCGTCCACCGTTCGTCGTGGATCGGCGGTTGCTCCGTCGCGCGTTCGGGGTCGACGACCGGCTCGAGCTCCTCGTACGTGACCCGGATCCGCTCGGCGGCGCGCCGCGCCTGCTCGGGATGCTCGGCGGCGACGAGCGCGACCGGCTCGCCGAAGTAGCGCACCCGCTCGAGCGCGAGCACGGGTTGGTCCGGGAACTCGAGGCCGTAACGCTTCTGGCCGGGCACGTCGTCGTGCGTGAGGACCGCGTGCACGCCGGGGGACGTGAGCGCCTCGGTCGTATCGATCTCGAGGATCCGCGCGTGCGCGTGCGGGCTGCGAAGCGTGTGGCCCCAGAGCATCCCCGCCGCGAAGAGATCGCTCGAGTAGGCGAACTCGCCGGTGGTCTTCGGGATCCCGTCGACGCGCTTGACGGACTCCCCGACACGCCCGAGCTCGAGCTTCCGGGCGGGCGTGCTCACGGGCGCGCCGCCCTGCCGGCTGCGCGCCGGCTCCCCACCCCAAGGGGTGGGGAGAGGCGGTCCACCCGCCACCCGGCGTCGACGGTACCGTCGCAACGCGCACACGTGTGTGACGACACCGT
>Ga0111538_10013978_pt1 | contig 10584 bp, 8 predicted proteins | sample SoiMethybrSBSTD1_FD_79669 | JGI IMG/M metagenome (GOLD analysis project Ga0111538, IMG submission 79669) | Bulk soil microbial communities from a Populus tree surrounding site in Tennessee, USA - Soil MetaG P. TD hybrid SBSTD1 (version 2)... | ecosystem: Environmental > Terrestrial > Soil > Tree... | reverse complement strand
GCTCCGGCTTCGCGACGCTCCTGCTCGGGTACACGACCGGAGGCTCGCGCGGCTTCCTGCTCGACTTCTACGACTTCACGAACTCCGAGCACTCGGCGTTCGTCCAGGACGACTGGAAGCTCAGCGAGCGGCTGACTGTCAACGCGGGCCTGCGCTACGAGGTCTACGTCCCCGACACCGAGAGCGAGAACCGGCTGCCGAACTACGACGTGGAGGGGATGCGGCTCGTCTACGCCGGCGAGGACGGCACCACCGAGCGCGCGAACAAAGAGACGCGCTGGGGCAACTTCGCCCCGCGCCTGGGCGTCGCCTGGGACGTGACCGGCGACGCGAGGAACGTGGTGCGCGCCGGCTACGGCCGCAGCTTCTTCCCGGTGCCGCACGCGGCCGGCAACCTGCTCGACCAGAACGTGCCCGACTCGATCTCGCAGAACTACAGCGTGGAGACCAACCCGCTCGTCTACACGCCCGACCGCGTGCCGCCGCTGTCGAACCCTTTCCCCGCGATCGCGCCGCTCAAGCCGCGCACCACGGCCGAGCTGAACGCCGCGAACCCGCTCGTGTTCGGCCACGCGTTCTCGAACGAGACGCCGCACATGGACACCTGGCAGGTCAGCTACGAGCGCCAGATCACCAACACGCTGATGGCCGAGGTCGCTTACGTCGGCAGCAAGGGCTCGAACCTGATCTGGGTCGGCAACATCAACGAGGTGCAGCCGGGCCCCGGCAGCCAGGCCTCGCGCCGGCTGATCCAGCCGCTGTCGAACGTGGCGACGATCAACTACTTCGACCCCTCGAACAGCTCGAGCTTCAACAGCCTGCAGGTCAAGCTCAACCAGCGCTTCTCGCACGGGCTGCAGTACCTGGCGAGCTACACGTTCGGCAAGTCGCTCGACTACGCGGGCTCTCCCGCCTCGGGCGGCGGCGCCGTGGGCGGGCCGCAGAGCGTGACGCTCTTCGACCAGAGCCGCGGTCCCTCGGGCTTCGACGTCCGCCACCGTTTCGTGCTGTCCTGGGTCTGGGCGCTGCCGTTCGGCAAGGACCACGCGATCGCGGACTCCGGCTTCCTGAAGCCGATCCTCGAGAACTGGCAGTTCAGCGGCATCGCCACGCTCTCGACGGGCCGGCCCTTCACCGTGTTCCTGAACACCGGCGTCAACAACGGCGCGCCGTCGTGGCCGAACCGGATCGGCGACGGCAAGCTCGACGAGCCGTCGCCGGACCTGTGGTTCGACATCGCCGATTTCGTGGCGCCGCCGCCCAACACGTACGGCGACTCCGGCCGCGGGATCCTGAACGCGCCCGGCACGCAGACGCTCGACGTTTCGCTCTCGCGCGTGTTCCCGATCGGCAGCCGCTTCCGGCTGCAGTTCCGGGCCGACGCGTTCAATCTCTTCAACACGCCGCAGTTCGGCTTCCCGAACCAGAACATCGGCTCGCCGACCGCGGGGCGGATCACGACCACGATCGCCGACAACCGCTCGATGCAGTTCGCCCTGAAGCTCGACTGGTAACACCCCGGGGGAGTTCGAGGGGGGCGGGATGCCCCCCTCGAGCCGTCCACCACCCCTGCTTTCCGTTTCCGTTTGTCCGTTGCCCGTTCCCGTATGTCCGTTGTCCGTTTCCGTCCAGCACGAAGGAGGAAGGATGAAGTCCCAGAGGTTCGCCGTTCTCCTGGCCGCACTGCCGCTGGCCGCGAGCGCACAGGACGCGGCCCAGGTGGACCTGCGCCATTACAAGGTGCTCGTGGACAACGCCGCCGTCCGCGTGCTGAAGATCGAGGTGCCCGCGGGCGAGAAGAGCCCGATGCACTCGCACCCCGACGCCATGCTGATCGTGCTGTCCGGCGGCAAGGCCCGCTTCACGATGCCGGACGGCAAGACGCAGGACAGCGAGCTCGTGAAAGAGACTGCGGCCTACACGCCCGCGAGCACGCACGCGCCCGCGAACGTCGGCACGACCGCGGTCGAGGCGGTCCTGGTAGAGTTCAAGACGGCAGCTCCCGGCACCGCGACGCTGCCGACCTCGCGCCCCGGCATCCAGTCGACGCTGCTCGCCGAGAGCCCCCGCGCCGTGGCGATCAAGGCCACCGCGGGTGCCGACTTCGCCGAGGCCGCGGGCACCACGCACGAGTACGACCAGGTCGTGATCGCGCTCGGCGCCGCCAACCTCACGCTCGCCGTCGACGGCAAGCCGGCGGTCACCAGCTGGAAGCGCGGCGACGCCCAGTTCATCGGCCGCGGCGTCAAGCACGAGTCGAAGAACTCCGGCGGCAAGCCGGTCGACATGGTGATCGTCGCCATCCGGTAGTCAGGCCCTTCCCACGAACGGCATCTTCGTCGCCATCAGGATCATGAAGAGCACGTTCGCGTCGAGCGGCAGGCGGGCCATCTGCAGCACGGCCGCGCCTACGTGCGCCACGTCCATCAGCGGCTCGACCTGCACGCGCCCGTCGGCCTGCGGCACGCCGCGCGCCATCTTCGCCGCGAGCGCCGTGTCCGCGTTGCCGATGTCGATCTGTCCGCACGCGATGTCGTAGCGCCGGCCGTCGAGCGCGAGGCTCTTCGTGAGGCCGCTGATCGCGTGCTTCGTCGCCGTGTACGGCGCCGAGCCCGGGCGCGGCGTGTAGGCCGAGAGCGAGCCGTTGTTGATGATGCGGCCGCCGCGCGGCTTCTGCGACTTCATGACGCGGAAGGCCGCCTGCGCGCACAGGAAGGCGCCGGTGAGGTTCACGTCGACGACGCGCCGCCAGGCCGCAGGCGTGAGCTCCTCGAACGGCACGGCCGGCGCGCCGGTGCCCGCGTTGTTGAACAGCACGTCGACGCGCCCGAACGCCTTCACCGCTCGCGCGAAGAGCGCGGCCACGGCGCCGGGATCGCTCACGTCCGTGGGCACGACGAGGCTGCGCGGGCGCGCGCGCCCAGCCAGGCGAGCGGTCTCGCGCAGGGCCTCGATGCGGCGGCCGGCGAGCGCGACGCGGTAGCCGTCGCGCAGCAGCGCGAGGGCGGCGGCCCTCCCGATCCCGCTGCCGGCCCCGGTGACGACGGCGACACGCACGGCGCGCGGGCTCATGCCCGCGCATCGTGCCACGTCTTCGCTATTCCTCGAAGGCGAGGCGGACGGGCCAGTGCACCACGCGCAGCCCGGGATCCGCGACGCGGTGAGCGAAGCCGTGCCGGCCGGTCGAGAGGATCGATGTCGCGTCGGCTGAGCGAGATGCGGCCGTCTCCCGGAGCCAGTCGCGAGCGCCGGCGCGGGCCGCTCGGGGCGTCTCGCTGGCCGCCTTCCGGTCAGCATGAGGCGCTTCGATCCGCGGGAGACCGCTCGCGAGTGATACACGATTCGTATCGCGGCGCACCAGTGACGACCGGCGTAACTTACTGCGCAAAAAGGGCTTGACAGGATGCGCCCTCCCTTTGCATCATGCGGGCCCCTGCTCGAAAGAGGGACGTTGGCGCGGCGGTCCTCACCTCCCTTCCCGCTCGGCGCGTGACAGTCGGGTCGTGTTGTCACTTCCGGAGCGGCGAAGTTGTCCGAGGTCAGCACCTCATTTTCGCGGCGTCATGAAGCGCCCCGCGAGGAGCGCCGGCTCGTCGTGCTCGAGCGCGACACCGTGCAGCGCTTCTCGACCGAGAGCGCGCTGCGGCGCGCGGACTACTGGCTCTTCGTCACCGAGAACGTCGCCGCCGCGGTGCGCGTCGCCGCCGTGTCCGCGATCGACCTGGTGCTCGTCGACCTCGGGCTCGGGCTCGTCGAGGCCGTCCCCGCGGCCGCGCGCCGGCGCGGGGACGTCGGCGTCGGCAGCCTGCCCGCGTCGCTCGGCGAGGGATACGCGATCCTGCGGCCGCTCAGCGTCGACCCGCAGGCGAATCTGCCGATCGTCACGCTGAAGCTGCCGGTGCGGGGCGAGGACGCCGTGCCGCCGTGCCGATTCGCGCTCGTGGGGCTGCTGCCGCGGCCGTGGGGCTCGAACGCCAGTGCCGACGGCGTCGAGGAGCGCTTTCTCGAGCTGATCGACCGCGTGACCACGCCGGCGCCGGCGGCGTCCGAGACGGAGAAGGCGCCTTCGAAGCGGGGGCTCCGGACGCCGACGCGCTCGCGGCCGTTCGAGAGCACGCCTCACGCGCTGCGCTCCGCGCTCGTGGTCGATCCGGACCACACCGAAAGGCGCGCGGTCGCGGACTGCCTGCTGCGCCACGACTTCACGGTGCACGAAGCGACGAACGCCGAGGCCGCGCTGCGGCTCGCCGTGGCGCGCCGGCCCTGGCTGATCATCACCGAGGCCGAACTCGCCGACGCCAGCGGCCTCGAGTTCTGCGAGCTGGTCCGCTCACACAGCCTGTTGTGCCGCACGCCGCTCGTGTTCCTGTCCGAGCAGGACGACTGCGACACGCGGCACCAGGCGCTCAAGGCGGGCGCCGACGACTACCTCGTAAAGCCGGCTCCCTCGCGCGAGATGCTGGTGCGGCTCGAGCTGATCCTGAGGCGCTTCGCCACCGAGCCGGGCAACGGCGAGGAGCCCGGCGGCGGCCTGCGCGGCGCGATCGAGCTGATGGGCGCGCCGGCCGTGCTGCAGATCTGCAACCTGAATCAGCTCACGGGCGTGCTGCTGGCCCGCCGCGGCAGCCAGTCGCTGCGGATCGGCTTCCGCCACGGCCAGATCGTCTCCGCGATGGGCCCGGACAAGCGCGGCGCCGACGCCGTCTTCGACTTCATCGGCTGGCCGCAGGGCCAGTTCGAGTTCGACCGCGACGCCGTCGTGGCCGAGGCGATGCCGATCCGAGAGGACTTCAACGCGCTCCTGCTCGAGGGCTGCCGCCGGCTCGACGAGGCCCGCAGGCGGGCCGACAACCCGGACTGAGCCGCGGGGTATCATTCGTGCCCGCCGGCCGGCGGGCCACGAGACGCCCGCCGCGCCGCCACCAAGGAGCGCGAACCGCATGCCGACCACCAGAGTGATGATCGTGGGCCTCGGCCCGATCGGGGCGGGCGTGGCCCGCCAGCTGGCCGCCCGCAGCAACTTCAAGATCGTGGCCGCCGTCGACATCGATCCCGCCAAGGCGGGCCGCGATCTCGGCGAGCTGCTGGGCCTTCCCGGCAGGAGCGGCGTCAAGGTCTCGGCCGACGCTCGCCAGGCCGCCCGCAAGGCGAAGCCGCAGGCCGCGGTGCTCTGCACGAGCTCGGCGCTCCAGAGCCTGTGGCCGCAGATCGCGGCGCTGCTGCCGCTGCGAATCCCGATCGTCTCGACCACCGAGGAGCTCGCCTACCCCTGGTTCTCGAACCGCGCGCTCGCGCGCAAGATCGACGCCGCCGCGAAGAAGGCGAAGGTCGCCGTGGTCGGCACCGGCGTCAACCCCGGCTTCGCGATGGACGCGCTGCCGCTCACGCTCACCGCGATCAGCGAGCGGGTCGACCGCATCCGCGTCGACCGCATCCAGGACGCCCGCATCCGGCGGCTGCCGTTCCAGCAGAAGATCGGCGCGGGCCTCACGCCGGAGCAGTTCGCGGAGAAGGTGAAGGCGCTCACGGTGCGGCACGTCGGGCTCACCGAGTCCGTCGCGATGATCGCGGACGGGCTCGGGTGGAAGCTCGACCGCATCACCGACGAGATCCAGCCGAAGATCGCCCAGACGCCGGTCGAGAGCCAGTTCCTGAAGGTGCCGGCCGGGCGCGTGTGCGGGATCGTCCAGGACGGCGTCGGCGTCGTCGCCGGCGAGCCGCGCATCGTGCTGCACATGGAGGCCTACCTGGGCGCGCCAGAGACCTACGACAGCGTCGAGGTCGAGGGCTCGCCGCGGCTGCACGTCAAGGCGCTCGGCGGCTACCACGGCGACGTGGCGACGGCCTCGATCACCGTCAACACGATCCCGAAGGTGCTGGGCGCGGCTCCGGGGCTCCACACCATGCGCAGCCTGGCGCTTCCCTCGTTCGCCGGCGGAAAGTAAGCACGGGCGGATGCGGCGGCGCATCCGGCTCGCCTCGCGGACTTAGAGACCTGCCCCCCCGGAAAGTCAGTACTGCCGGAAGCCCTCGAGCGTCCACGAGGCGACGCGGGCGCGGTTCTTCTCGTCGGTGAGGTCCAGCATCAAGGGGGTGACCGAGACGCGCTGGTCGCGCAGGACGACGTTGCAGTCGCTGCCTGGGATGTTCTCGTGCTGGTACTCGTTGCCGCCGATCCAGTAGTACGGCCGGCCGCGTGGGTCCTTCTTCTCGTGGACGTCCGAGCCGTACGAGTGTTTGCCGAGCCGCGTCACCACGTAGCCGTCGGGCTCGACGCCCGGCGGCACGTTCACGTTCAGGAGCAGGTTCGGCGGCAGCGGCGCCGCGAGCGCGGCGGCCACCAGCGACCGCGCGAAGCGCGCGGCGGGCTCGAACTCGAAGTGCTCGCGGGCCGCCAGGCTGAAGGCGATCGCGGGCACGCCGATGATCGAGGCCTCCATCGCCGCGGCGATCGTGCCCGAGTAGGTCACGTCGTCGGCCAGGTTCGGACCGTGGTTGATCCCTGACACCACGAGCGCCGGCCGCTTGTCGCGCAGCACGTGGTGGATCCCGAGCCACGAGCAGTCGGTCGGCGTGCCGTCGACCGCGTACCAGCGCGGTCTCACCTCGCGCATCCGCAGCGGCCGGTGGATCGAGATCGCGTGCGACGACGCGCTCTGCTCGGTCTCGGGCGCCACCACCCACACGTCGCCGAGCTCGCCCATCGCCGAGGCGAGTGCCTTGATGCCTTCCGACTGGTGGCCGTCGTCGTTCGACACCAGGATCCGCGGACGCTCGGGGGGCATGAACGCCCATGCTAACCCGTCCAGGAGCGGCCGCCGCCGTCCCAGCTTCAGTCCGCGTTTGAGGCTTCCAGTCCGGAAAGAGGACGGCGCGCGTACTACGGGAGACGGTGAAGACGATCCGGCGCCACCCCGTCCGGTGGCCGGAAGCGGTTGGGATTGCTGGAGTTCGGGCGCGGAAGCTGTCGCCGGCTCATCTGGGTACGGCATTTGCTCTATTCACAGGCAAGATGGGGATTGAAGGCATGGACGAAACGATCGCTGTTCGGCATCACTGCCAGGCTGCCCGCTGCGGCCGACCCTTCGCGGTCGTTTGCCGGCGTTCGATGCACGACGTGCCGTTGCCGATGCCCGTGGCGTGCCCGCGCTGTGGCACCTGGGCCGTCGTGATGGTCCCGACCGGAGCCGTCCGCGAGAGCGAGGGCTCCTACGTGCTCCCGCTCGAGCCCCAGCTCGCCGCGCTCACCGTCTGAGCGCGGGCCTGCGGCCTTCGGCGCCCGCGTGACCGCGGGCGCGCGCGAGGCATAATGCGCGGCGCATGAGCCTGAGCCTCGTCGTGCTCGCCGCCGGAGTCGGCAGCCGCTACGGCGGACCGAAGCAGATCGATCGCGTCGGCCCCGGGGGCGCCACGCTCATCGACTACGCGATCTACGACGCGCGCCGCGCGGGCTTCGAGCGCGCCGTCCTCGTCGTGGGCGAGGGCCGGGAGGCGGACATGCGCGAGGCCGTCGGCGACCGCGCCGCGCGCATCCTGCCGGTCGCCTACGCCGAGCAGCCCCGCGGCCTGCCGCCGGGCCATGCCGCAGCGCCGGGCCGCACCAAGCCCTGGGGCACCGGCCCCGCGACGCTCGCCGCCGCGCCGCTGCTCGACGGGCCGTTCGCGGTGATCAACGCCGACGACTTCTACGGCGCGTCGAGCTACCAGGCGCTGGGCGATCACCTGAAGCGGCCTGCGGCCGGCGCGATTCCCGAGCTCGCGCTCGTCGGCTTCCCGCTCGCCGCGACGCTCAGCCCGGACGGCGCCGTGAGCCGCGCGCTCTGCACCCTCGACCGCGACGGCTATCTCGCCTCGATCCGCGAGGTGCTCAAGATCGAGCGCGACGGAGCGGCCGCCCGCGCCCAGGACGAGGCCGGCGCCTGGCAGCCGGTCGCGGCGGACGCCCCGGTCTCGCTCAACTTCTGGGGCTTCACGCCCGCGGTCCTGCCCGCGCTCGCAAGGGGCTACGAGCGCTTCCTGGCGAAGAACGCGGCGAGCCTCACGGCCGAGTACTACCTGCCAGCCGCCGTCCAGGAGTTCGTCGATGCGGGAGAGGCGCGCGTGCGCGTCCTGCCCGGCGGCGGGACCTGGGCGGGGCTGACCCACCCCGGCGACCGCCCGCGCCTGGTGCAGACGCTGCTCTCGCTCACGGAGCGCGGCGAGTACCCCGCCGACCTCTGGGCGTGAAGGCTCCCTCGCAGGCCGAGGCGCGCGCGGCGCTCGAGCGCTTCGTCGCTCCCGGCCGCCTCGCGTCGCTCGAGCCGTTCGCCAAGGGCCTGATCAACCACTCCTGGGTCGCCGTGCTCGAGTCCGACGGCGGCGAGCGCCGTTACCTGCTGCAGCAGATCAACCGCCACGTGTTCCACCGGCCACAGGACGTGGTCGAGAACATGCTGCGCATCACGCGCCACGTGGCCGCGCGGATCGTGCGCGACGGCGAGGGCGACCCGGCGCGGTCGGTGCAGGAGCTGGTGGAGACGCGCGAGGGGCGGCCGTCCTGGCTCGACGCAGGCGGCGACACCTGGCGCCTGGTGCCGTGGATCGAAGACACGCTGGCGCTCGACAGCGCGACGAGCGAGGCCGAGGCCTACGAGGCCGCGCGCGCGTTCGGCCGCTTCGAGCGGCAGCTCGCGGACCTGCCGGCGCCGAGGCTCCACGCCACGATCCCCGGCTTCCACGACACTCCCGCGCGGCTCGCGGCCTTCGAGGCGGTCGTGCGCGACGACCCGAGCGGCCGCGCGGCGGGCACGCGCGCCGAAGTGGAGGCGCTCTTCGACCGCCGCCCGCTGGCCGCGGCGCTCACGGGGCCGGCCGGGCGCGGCGAGATCGACGAGCGGCCGGTGCACAACGACGCCAAGATCGCCAACGTGCTGTTCGACGCCGGAAACGGCCAGGCGCTCTGCGTCGTGGACCTCGACACCACGATGCCCGGCTTCGCGCCGCACGACTTCGGCGACCTCGTGCGCTCGGCCGTCAGCGAGAGCGCGGAGGACGAGCCCGACCTGGGCCGCGTCCGGCTGCGCCTGCCGGTCTACCGGGCGCTCGCGCGCGGCTTCCTGGCGGGGGCGGGCGACGGGCTCTCGCGCGCCGAGCGCTCGCTGCTGGTCGCGGGCGCGCTCGTGATCGTCTACGAGCAGGCGATCCGCTTCCTCGCCGACTACCTGAACGGCGACCGCTACTACCGCACCACGCGGCCGGGCCACAACCTCGACCGGACGCGGACGCAGCTGCGGCTGCTCGAGCTGCTCGAGGCCGCGCGCCCCGAGCTCGAGCGGACGGTGGCCGAGGCCGGCTAGCGCCGGGCGCTCGGGCGGGCGCCCTGCTTCTCGAGGAACGCGGGCACGTCCGCGGCCGAGAGCGGGCGGCTCAGCAGGTAGCCCTGGAGACCCGAGCAGCCCTTCGACTCCAGGAAAGCCCGCTGCGCTTCGGTCTCGACGCCTTCCGCCACGACGTCGAGGCCGAGGCTCCGGGCGAGCGACAGGATCGCGTCCACCTGCGCCGCCTGCTCCTCTCCGTCCGGCAGCTCGGTGATGAGCGAGCGGTCGATCTTGAGCCTGCGGAAGCCGAGGTCGCGGATGCGGCGGATCGAGAAGTAGCCGGTGCCGAAGTCGTCGAGCGAGAGCTGGACGCCGAGCCGTCGCAGCTGCCGCAGGCGGTCGGCGACCTCCTCGCTCTCGTTCATCACCGCGGCCTCGGTCAGGTCGAGCTCGAGCCGCGAGGCCTCTAGCGAGCTCGCGACGAGCGCCTCGCGCACGCTCTCGACGAGCCCCTGCTGCAGGAACTGGCGGGCCGAGAGGTTGACGACCACGCGCACGTCCTTCTGGGCGAGCGACGCGCAGAAGCGCGTCGCCCCGCGCAGCACGCCCGCGCCGATCGGCAGCATCAGCCCGCTCTCCTCGGCCTGCGCGATGAACGAGGAGGGCGCGACCAGGCCGAGCTTGGGGTGGCGCCAGCGCAAGAGCGCCTCGAGCGAGGGCGGCTGGCCCTGGTGCAGCGCCGGCAGGTAGACGATCTCGAACTCGTCGCGCTCCAGCGCGCTCTTCAGGTTGTCGAGCAGCAGCATGCGCTCGAGCGCGCGCTCGCTCATCTCGGCCGTGAAGAAGCGGTAGGTGTTCTTGCCTTCCTGCTTGGCGCGGTACATCGCGAGGTCGGCGTTGCGCAGCAGCGTGGCCGCGTCGGTGCCGTCCTCGGGGTAGACGCTGATGCCGGCGCTCGCGCTCAGCGTGATCTCGTGGTTCTCGGCGTGGCAGGTCTTGGCGAGCCGGTCGAGCAGCCCGCGCGTGACCAGCGCGGCGTCGTCGGCGCGCGTCAGGTTGTGCAGCAGCACGGTGAACTCGTCGCCGCCGATCCGCGCGACCAGGTCGGAGGTGCGCGTCCCCGCGCGCAGCCGCTCGGCCATCGTCTGCAGCACGTCGTCGCCCGCGGCGTGGCCGAGCCCGTCGTTCACGGCCTTGAAGCCGTCGAGGTCGAGGAACACGAGCGCGCTGCGCGTGCGCTGGCGGCCGGCGCGCGAGAGCGTGCGCTCGAGCGTGTCGAGGAAGAACG
>Ga0111538_10013977_pt1 | contig 10585 bp, 11 predicted proteins | sample SoiMethybrSBSTD1_FD_79669 | JGI IMG/M metagenome (GOLD analysis project Ga0111538, IMG submission 79669) | Bulk soil microbial communities from a Populus tree surrounding site in Tennessee, USA - Soil MetaG P. TD hybrid SBSTD1 (version 2)... | ecosystem: Environmental > Terrestrial > Soil >... | reverse complement strand
TTCCGCATCCAGGCGCAGCGTTTCGCGATAGGCATGGATAGCATGTGCGTATTGTTTGCGGTCACCGTATGTTAGGCCGAGGTCGTACCAGGCTTGCGCATTCTCGGGCTGCATGCTCAGAGCATCCCTGTAGGCTTGAATCGCATTGTCGTAGTCTTTCAGATTTGCGTAAGCGACACCAAGATGATGCCAGGCGTCGCCATACTCGGCCTGATTGCGTATGGCTTCGCGATACGCCTGAACTGCTTGTTCATATTGCTTCAGATTCGCGAAAGCCATGCCCAAGGTGAACCAGGCAGCGGCGTTTCCGGAATGACGGCTGACCTCCTGCTGCGAAAGTTTCAACAATCCGCGCCAGTCGGCGCTCCTTTCCAGCGCCAAGGCGCGGTCAAGCCAGGCGGATTTATCTTTTTTAGTCATTTCCGGGCCGGGCTGCACTTTAATCGGCAGCTCGCCTATCCAATCCGCCGGAAGCACAAACGTGAGGTTGCCGCCTTGGCCAGGGGGGTGCGAGAGTATACCGACAAGCGCGCCATGGGCGTCGAACAATCCGCCGCCGCTAAAGCCTAAAGGTACCGGCGGGGAGATGCGCATGTACTGGGATCGCAGATAAGGCCGCAAGCTGGAAATTACCCCTTTGCTTAGGCTCGGTTGGGGGGGATACAGATCCGCAGACATTCCTACCGCATAAACACGCTGGCCGGTCTTCGCGTTTAATGCTGAACTCAGGGTAATGGAGGGCGCTCTCAGACGGGGCACCTTCAACAGGCAAAAATCGAGATCCGGTTGCGCGGATTGCAGCGCCGCTTCGTAACGTTTGCCCGAATGTACAACGTAGCCATTCTTGCCTTTACTCGCAATGTGGCACGTTGTGATCACTTGACCCGGTCCGGTCACGACACCGCTGCCTTCACCAACGGGATTGCTGAGGGCGTCAACCATATTCACCCCCACCACCGACGGCGAGACTCGCGCCAAAATTCGCGCTTCGATCGTTTCGGGGCCCGTGCCTCGCACGGCGCAGGGCGAGAGCAAGGCAATGACTAGCGCCCCCCGGATTGCGGCTGCCAGTTTCTCATGCGTCGCGAGCGGCAAATTCAAGATTACAACCGTATCATTCATCAGATTGAAACCGATATCGAGACGCAGCAGCGATGGCACGAGGATAGCCTCAACCGTGCGCGCACCAAACAGATACGGCAGTGTAAAATACCGGGTTTACCGCGAATCCTAAACATATGGCTACCCACGAGGAACCCGCTGCTGCTCGTCGCCAGCGTTCCGCTAAAATTCAACCGCTCGCCTATTTCATTTTTACTACGCGCTGGCTGCAATTGCCGTTATACCTCGGGCTGATTCTTGCCCAATGCGTATACGTATACCACTTCTGGGTCGAATTGCTCGATCTGATCGGCGCGGTGATGGGCAATCAGGCTGCATTGCAGCATATTCTGGATGCCGTTGCCGTTGAGGGCGCCCCTAGGCCCTCCAAAATCAACGAAACAACCATCATGCTGGTCGTGCTGGGTTTGATCGACGTGGTGATGATTTCGAACCTGCTGATCATGGTGATCATTGGCGGCTACGAAACCTTTGTTTCACGCATGAATCTGGAAGGACACCCGGATCAGCCGGAGTGGCTGTCCCATGTCAACGCCTCAGTGCTAAAAGTCAAGCTCGCCACCGCGATCATCGGCATTTCGTCCATCCACCTGCTCAAGACCTTCATCAATGCCCACGCGTACGACGAAAAGACAATCCTGGCCCAGACCGGGATCCATGTGGTTTTCCTAATTTCCGCCATTGCGATCGCAGCAAGCGACCGCATCATGTCGGGGGGCAAAGGACACGACCAGACCGGGACTTCACACTGACCAAGCAGCTGTCATCCGACTTGCCGCGGGACGCAATGCAATAAATCTATGACCCCTTGCAGCGCTTCCGCCACGGAGCGACGCCTTATCTCCTCGCGGTTACCGGTGAAATAGCGCGTTTCTGCGCAGGCCAGCCCGTCTTTCATCATCCAGGCGAAACAAATCATGCCTACCGGTTTTTCCGCGGTGCCGCCGTCCGGCCCCGCTATCCCGGTAATGGAGACCGCAACCTGCGCATGACTGTGCGTAATGACGCCGGCTGCCATTTCAGAGGCGGTTTGCTCGGACACGGCTCCATATTGTTCCAGGGTTGAATTGCTTACACCCAGCATTTCGTGCTTGGAGCCGGTGGCGTAGGTAATGAAGCCCCGGTCGTACCAACTGGAGCTTCCGGCGATCGATGTGATGGTTTGCCCCAGCAACCCGCCGGTGCAAGATTCTGCGGTGGCAAGCAGTAATCCCTGCTGGGCCAATGCGACCCCTACCTTTATGGCAAGGTCCTGAAGCATAAGATCATCCATTCGACGAGTCCTCTGGAAAATCTGTTCTCTCGAAATCCACGGTAAGGAATGTCTTCCTATTCGCACGAACGCCATAGGAAGCAGAAGCCGACTATACCCCCTTAAATCATAGATCCCATGCCGAGCGCTTTCCAGGCGGCCAGACAAAGCAGCGTCAGGAATGCAGCCAGCAAGTCATCAAACATTACTCCAAAACCACCTCGCAACTTTCGATCGTAATAGCCGATGGGCGGTGGTTTGATTATATCGAACAAACGAAACAGCATAAATGCAAATACCTGCCACGTGACGATTGGGGGTGTAAAGAGGAGTACCAGCGTAAAAGCGGTGATTTCATCCCAAACCATGCCGCCATGATCGTGATTCCCGAGGGCGCGTCCCGTTACACCGCAAGCCCAGATGCCGATGACGAACATCGATGCAACCAGGACGAGAAGAGCAAGCGGATCGAAGAAGTAAGCCAGGATCCAAAACAAGGGGAAAGCCGCAAGTGTACCCGCGGTGCCCGGAGCATAAGGGCTCAAGCCTGCGCCTCCGCCAAATGCGATGAAATACGGGAGACGACTGCGGATGAATGATCTTGAGGGACGAATGGAGTCTATCCCGGGCGGGATGGTCTGGGATGAAACTCCGGCTCGGCTGGGTTCCTTTTCCCACTCCTCCGGTTGCCCTGCCGGCGGATCTTTCGGTTCGGACCCCACGCCATCGAGCTGACTAACATGTGAAGGCTCAACAGTTCTATCAGGCGCTGAAGTGGTCATATCCCATCATCTGCAGCGTTAATGTCTCACCTGCCGCGTCATGCACAACCAGACCGCTTCCCTTGCCAATTTTGCCGATGCGGGTCAGTGGCAACGCCAGTTCCTGTGAAAGCGCTTCGATTTTCGGCCTCTTGGACCTCAGTGCAGTAAAGCAAAGCTCATAGTCATCTCCCCCGGCCAGCAGATACTTCAGCGCCAGTGGATGAGGAAGCCGTTTTTTTAGCGGCGCCGAACACTTTATCTCGTTCATGCTTATGATACCGGAAGCCTTTGAGCATTCCAGAATATGCCCTACGTCTGCCAGCAGCCCGTCGGAAATGTCGATTGCGCTGTTCGCGAGACCGACCAGCCGTTGCCCCAGCACGACCCTGGGGGTGGGCGTATTCAGAGCGGGCAAACAGGCTTCGATCTCGTCGGGTTCCAGCACTATATGGTTCTGCTGGTGAGCCAGGGCCAGGGCCGCACTGCCCAGATGGCCGGATATCCAGATATCGTCCCCCGCACGTGCACCGTCTCGGCGTAGCGCGTTGCCCTTCGCCACCTCGCCAATGATGGTCACGCAAATGTTGAGTGGCCCCCTGGTAGTGTCTCCGCCGATAAGCTCCACCTGGTAAGCATTAGCAAGTTTGAAAAATCCTTCGGAGAATGCTTCCAGCCAATTTTCATTCTCACGCACCATGGATGCCGGTAGCGCAAGCGAAAGTGTCGCCCATCGCGGCCTCGCACCCATCGCCGCCATGTCGGAGAGATTTACGGCGAGGGATTTATGCCCCAGCCCGCCCGGATCGGCATCGGCAAAAAAATGCCGACCTGACACCAGCATGTCGGACGAAACCGCGAGTTCCATCCCAGCGGATGGCTCTACCAAAGCTGCGTCGTCGCCTATGCCCAATACTGCCCCAGGAGCCGGGCGATTAAAATAACGTTGAATGATATCGAATTCTGAAAGCATTCTTAGAAACCTGGCACAAACCCGGGCCGGATGACATGCTCACCCTGGCGCCCGCCTGGGCCCGCTGCTTAGGCTTTGACGCGAACCTCGGTCGTCCGTAGTTTCGCCGCCAGTTTATCCAGTACTCCGTTCACGTACTTGTGCCCATGGGTTCCGCCATATGTCTTCGCCAGCTCCACCGCTTCGTTGATCACTGCGCGATAGGGTATTTCAAGATGGCTCGCAAGCTCATGGGTGCCCAATAGCAAAATGGCGATCTCGACCGGGCTGAGCTCCTTGAAGGGTCGATCAAGAGAAGGCTGAATCTGCTGTTCCAGCTCGGCGACATTTGTCAGCACGCCGTACAGCAGACTTGAGAAATATTCTTCGTCCGTTTTGGCGAACTCATTCGTTTCTTTCAGCTGCGCTTCGATGGCTTCGGCGGACCCACCCGCAACGCAGTATTGGTAAAGCCCCTGCAAGGCCAGTTCACGGGCTTGGCGACGGCGTGTTTTTCGTCCTGGGCCTGTCCGTTTAGTTACCGGTTTAGTCGATGTCATCGTATCGCGTTACTCAGTCACGTCCTCAAGCTCTCTTAGCAGATTGGCCATCTCGATCGCCACTTGGGCGGCCTCGGTCCCTTTCTGGCTCATGCGCGCCAATGCCTGGTCCTCCGTTTCCGTGGTGAGAATACCGTTGGCGATGGGGATGCCCGTATCGAGCTGAACAGCGGCCAAACCGCTGGCCGATTGATTCGATACTATTTCAAAGTGATACGTCTCGCCTCGTATGACCGCTCCCAATGCTATCAGGGCGTCAAACTGGTCGGTTAAAGCCATTTTTTGCAGCGCCAGCGGTATTTCCAGCGCACCGGGCACGGTCACCAGTAACATCCCCGACTCCTGCACGCCACGTTTAATCAATTCCGCAGTGCAGGCGCCGAGCAAGCCTTCGCCCACGTCGATGTTAAAACGGCTCATGACAATGCCGATCCGCAAATCATCTCCGTTAAGTTCAGACTCAAGCTCAATAATGTTGTCGTAGTGCCCCATATATTCCTCTATGAAATCAGTCTGCAAAAATATGACTTGTGGCTGTTGCTAGGCTATTAGCGGCACAAAAATCGCGCGCAGAAATTTGCGTCCAGCTAGTTTACCGGTTCGCGGCTTTTACCTTCGGGTTCCAGATATCCCGTCACTTCTAGCCCGAACCCGGCCATGCTGGGCATTTTTCGCGGTATCGCCAGCAACTGCATCTTCCCCACATTCAGATCTTTAAGTATTTGCGCGCCAATCCCATAGTCGCGCAAGTCAGTGCGCGCAGGGACACGGGGGCGTGCCTTGAACGGCGCGACGCGGTCGAGCAATTCGACTCCGCTTTCCGCCGGATGGAGCAGGAGGATTACGCCGCTCTCGGCACGACTGATCACCTTAAGCGTGTCATGGACATTCCACGAATGGGTATCGTCGTTTACGTCCAGCAGATCAATTACGGAAAGCGGTTCGTGTACGCGCACCAGGGTTTCAGTGTCGGGATCAATGTTGCCTTTTACCAGCGCCAAGTGGGTGACATTCACGGTCTTGTCCAGATACGCGATCAGGCGGAACTCGCCGTGGATCGTTTGGATGCAGCGCTCGCCCACCCGCTGGACGAGACTTTCCGTGCGGCTGCGGTAGTGAATGAGATCCGTGATCGCGCCAATCTTGAGCTGATGCTTTACGGCAAATTCAACCAGATCTGGCAGGCGAGCCATGCTGCCGTCCTCGTTCAGTATTTCGCAAATGACCGCCGCAGGGGTAAGTCCGGCGAGGTTTGCCAGATCGCACCCCGCCTCGGTATGACCTGCGCGCACGAGTACGCCGCCTGTCTGGGCCATGAGGGGAAAAATGTGCCCGGGCTGAACGATGTCTTCCGGCTTGGCATTGCGGCTCACCGCGGCTTGAACGGTGCGTGCACGGTCGTAGGCCGAAATACCGGTCGTTACGCCGCTCGCGGCTTCGATGGAGACGGTGAAATTTGTACCCAGCGGCGAACGGTTGGCCGATACCATCAACGGAAGGTTAAGCTGGCGGCAACGCGCCTCGGTCAGCGTCAGGCAGATCAATCCGCGGCCATGGGTCGCCATGAAATTGATGGCCTCCGGAGTAACGAAATCTGCCGCCAGCACGAGATCGCCTTCATTTTCGCGGTTTTCCTCATCGACAAGGATAACCATTTTGCCGCCCCTCATTTCGGCAATTATTTCCTGGATGGAACTGATGATCATGTTAATGTTAGTCCAAGTTCATCTGGTTGCCGATCAACCGCTCCACGTACCGCGCGAGCATATCAACTTCGATATTCACCTTGACCCCCGCTTCGAGCCTATTAAGAGTCGTCGAGACGAGGGTATGCGGGATGAGATTGATCTCTACCTGGTCGCCGGTAAGCGTGTTAACCGTCAAGCTTACCCCATTAACGGCGATGGAACCCTTTTTGGCGATATATTTTAATAAGGACAGCGGCATTCGAAGCGCGAGTAGATGGCTTTCGCCCGCCGGCGTAAACCTGATTACCTCGCTGACACCATCGACGTGCCCACTTACCAGATGACCGCCAAGCCGATCGGATAGACGCAGCGCCTTTTCAAGATTGACCTTATTGCCCTGCTTATCCATATCTACCGTGCAGTTCAAGGTTTCGCGCGACACGTCTACGGAGAACAGACCGTCGGCGACGGCAGTGACAGTAAGGCACACGCCATTCAACGCGATACTGTCTCCGATTTTTACGTCGCTCAAATCCAATTGACCGGTAGCAATGCGCAGACTTACTCCATCTTCCAGTGGAGCAATGTGCGTGATTTCCCCGACAGCCTGGATAATTCCGGTGAACATCTAATCCTTCCAGCTTTCAAGCACGATTCGACCGGACGAGTGCAATGGCACCGACTCGTGGGATAGGTGGTATGGGGTGTGCGGCAATTTGCCGCATGGCCGCGGACGGGAATATACGATAATGTTCATTACATCGAGCTGGTGGTACCCTATTATCGGTGGACGCGGCGACTTGTACATGTTTCGGCTACTTGTCCCGGATGACGCGCAGGATGAGCGCTCGATTTTGCCAGACACGACTGGCATGCTGCGGGACCATGCTTCTGCCGGAGGCGGCCCCATTCGCCCCCAACCTGTCGACGCGTCGCAGACTTTACCGAAACTCGTCCAGTTGCATAATACAACCTGCGCAAGCACAAGCAACGCAAATGTTCAGTGATCTCAGTCAATCACCGCTACGAAAGAATTTGCAGCGGTTGTTTCTGCTCAGAAATATCGTGATTGCCGCGCAGTGCCTTACCCTCGGCCTGGCATATTGGATACTTGAGATGAACCTGCCCTGGACCGAAATGGTTACGGTAGCAGTTCTGCTCTCAGTCCTGAATCTCGCCACCTGGATTCGCCTGCGCCGAAAGTGGCCGGTTTCAAGCGTGGAGTTTTTCGGACAACTTGTGATGGACGTGTTCGCGTTAAGCGCCCTGCTATATTTCAGCGGCGGCTCGACCAATCCCTTTATCTCCCTTTATTTGTTACCACTGACGATCGCCGCCGCCGCGCTCCCCTGGGCCTACACGTGGGTGATGGCGGCGATTACGATAAGCTGTTATACGCTGCTACTATTTTATTATGTGCCGCTGCCGCATGACCATGACGAGCATGGCAGCGAATTTATCATGCACGTTTCCGGAATGTGGCTGGCATTTGTGTTGAGCACTGTATTAATCGCCTGGTTCGTTGTCAAGATGGGCATCTCAATCCGTGAGCGGGACAAGGATCTGGCGTTGGCGCGGGAACAGGCGTTACGCAACGAGCAAATTATCGCACTGGGAACGCTTGCCGCAGGTGCCGCGCATGAGCTCGGTACGCCACTGGCAACGATGGCGGTGGTAACGGGGGAGCTGCAGCACGAACATACCGAAAACAGCGAATTCCAAAATAACATCAGGATACTGCGCGACCAGATCAGCCATTGCAAGCGCACCCTTACGCAATTGCTGGCGGACGCGGGGCAAGCGCGGGCGGAAGACGTCAGCGGTCAAGCCGTCGATAGCTTTCTGCGCCAAGTGCTGGAAAAATGGCAACTGATGCGGCCTTCTGTCAAATTCACTTACCAGGCCAGCGGCGTGGAGCCTCCGCCCCAGATTCTGAATACACAATTGCTGAGTCAATCGATTCTTAACCTGTTGAACAATGCCGCCGACGCGTCCCTACAACATATAGAGGTAGAGGTAAAGTGGGATCATAGCGCGTTGCATCTGCAAATTCTGGACCACGGTGAAGGTTTGTCCGGGGAAGCCGTCCAGCGCGCCGGACAGGCTTTCTTCACGACCAAGCCGCGAGGTCAGGGTTTTGGCATCGGCCTGTTTCTTGCAAATGCGAATATTGAACGGTTTGGCGGCACTGTTCGCCTGACGAATCGCGAAGGCCAGGACGGCGGCGCGTGCACGCAAGTGATATTACCTCTGATACGGCCACGAATATGACAGCGCTACCTGGGATTGAAATCGACGACCGCCCTACTTTGCTGGTAGTAGACGATGACTTGACGTTTTGTACGGTACTTGCAAATGCAATGACCAAGAGGGGGTTCAACGTTTCGTGTGCCCAAACGGTCGAACAGGCATTGGAAGCCGCCGAAGAGTGCACGCCCGAGTTTGCGGTAATCGATCTCAGGCTGCCCGGTGTTTCAGGATTGGCCCTAGTGGAAAAACTACGGGCCCTCGATCCAGGCACTCGAATTGTCATGTTGACTGGTTATGCCAGCATTGCAACGGCAGTGGAAGCGATCAAGCTTGGCGCGACACATTACTTGGCGAAGCCCGTCGACGTCGACGAAATCATGATTGCGTTCGAGCGCACCTCTGGGGACGCGGACGTCAAAATCAGCACGCATCCGTTATCGGTGAGCCGCCTTGAATGGGAGTACATTCAGCGGGTGTTAAACGAAAATAAAGGCAACGTTTCGGTAACAGCGAGGGTACTCAACATGCACCGGCGCACCTTGCAGCGCAAGCTCACAAAATACCCTGCAAAGACCTAGAAGTTCATTTCCGAGTGAATCAGGTCAATCGCGCCGTGATCCGTATATCCGGTCCCACCATCCGGACGTCTTCAACCCAAAGAGCCCGCTTCGCGTCCAGATCTGCTAATTCAGGCAGCGTCAACATACCGCGGGCCGCGTCGCCGATCAGATAAGGCGCGAGATAAATCACCAGTTCATCGACCAGGCCGGCGGTTATAAGCGCGCCGTTCAATCGCGACCCAGCTTCTACCAGGACTTCGTTTATTTCGAACTCGGCGAGTTTGCGCATCATTGCAGCCAGATCGACCTGATCGTTTTCGCCAGGCAACACAATTACACGCGCCCCCATTTGTTGCAGCTCGCCGATTGCTCCCTCGCTCGCGACCGTGGTAAAGATCAGCTCGCCGTCGCCACGCAGCAACTTTGCATCCACCGGAATTTTGAGTCGGCTATCCACCACTACTCTTAGTGGCTGCCTTGCAGTCTCCAGGTGGCGAACCGTTAGTCGGGGATTATCTGCCAACACGGTGCCGACTCCGGTCAATATCGCGCAGGAACGCGCCCGCAACCTGTGTCCATCGCGGCGCGCCGCTTCGCTTGTGATCCATTGACTGGCGCCACTATTGAGGGCGGTCTTGCCGTCGATGCTCGCCGCAATTTTTGCTCTTACCCATGGGCGCTCGCGTGCCATGCGGGCAATGAACCCGATATTGAGGGTTCGGGCTTCGTTGGCCATGAGACCGGTTTGCACTTCTACCCCGGCCGCCTGGAGCTTGGCGCAACCTCCGCCTGATACGAGGGGATTTGGGTCTTCCATTGCCGAGACGAGCCTGGCAATGCCTGCTTTTATCAGCGCTTCCGTGCACGGCGGGGTTCGTCCATGGTGCACGCATGGCTCCAGCGTAACGTAAGCGGTCGCACCGCGAGCCGTATCTCCAGCCGCAGCGAGCGCGTTTATCTCCGCGTGAGGCGCCCCCGCCCGTTCGTGCCAGCCTTCGCCAACTACCCGGCCGTCGCGGACCAGAACGCAGCCCACGCGCGGGTTGGGGCTGGTGCTGTAGAGACCCTTGTGGGCCAGCCGCAAGGCTTGGGCCATATACGCATAATCGCTCGCGCTGAACACGGGCATCCCCCAAATTAGGGCATCATCGCAGTCCCCTGCCTAATTTCGCGCCCTGCTAATTTCTTCATTAAAGGCCTAATCGCCTAATCCGTCCTCCTGGGGGAAGAAATTATGGACAGGATAAGGCCTAGGAGTTTTTCGGTTCCTTATTTCGCTGCGGGCGTTGCAGCTCTTTGATGACGCTATGAAAATCGTGGGCGTCCTGGAAGCTTCGATAAACCGACGCAAAGCGAATATAAGCGACTTTATCCAGCTTGTAGAGTTCCTCCATCACCATTTCACCAATTTTGCGTGAAGGAATCTCCCGTTCACCGAGG
>Ga0111538_10013974_pt1 | contig 10588 bp, 9 predicted proteins | sample SoiMethybrSBSTD1_FD_79669 | JGI IMG/M metagenome (GOLD analysis project Ga0111538, IMG submission 79669) | Bulk soil microbial communities from a Populus tree surrounding site in Tennessee, USA - Soil MetaG P. TD hybrid SBSTD1 (version 2)... | ecosystem: Environmental > Terrestrial > Soil > Tree... | reverse complement strand
TGTCGGAGCAGGCCGAGGCGCGCCGGCGGCGCGTGCCGAGCTGGGAGAACCGGGTGCTCGACGGGGTGCTCTCGCCGCTCAGCACGCGCGACTGGTACGTGTTCCCGGTGGCGCTCGCGGTGATCGGGCGACTCGGCTGGCTCGTCCCGGCCGCGGCGGTCGGCGCGCACGTCTTCTGGATGACGACGGCGGTGCTCCTCCGCCGCGCGCTGCGGAAGAGCGCCGAAGGGCTAGCGCGCTAGCCCGCGGGGGCGTCAGTGGCGAACGCGGCCATCGCGTACGCCAGAATCATCAACCCGTACACAAGGAACGCCAGCGTACGGCGGACGCTACCACCATCCATGGTCGCAACCCCCTTCGGTCTTCTCGGTCCCCATTCGCCGTGTACTCCCGCCGCCCATCCCACGGCAAGTGGCGTCTTGCGAAAAATCAGCTCCAGGGGAGAGCGCCGCGCCGGCGCCAGTAGGCGGCCGGTGCCTCCGCTACGCTCCGGATGGCGCTCCGGATTTCGTCGTCGAGCGAAACGGCGGTCGCGGCGACGTGCGAGGAGAGCTGCACCGTCGTCGCCGCGCCCGAGAGTGCACAGTCGACGAACGGGTGTTCCAGCACCCAGGCGAGCGCCAGCTGGTCGGTCGCGATGCCACGTGCGCGGGCGCGCGCGGCGAGCGGCGCCAGTGCGGGGTCGCGGGCGGCCTCCGCGTCGGTGAGGCGGCCGTTCGCGAACACCTCCTTGGCGATGACGCCGAGACCCGCGGCGTGCGCGCACGCGAGCGGGCGGGCGAGCGACGGCTCCAGGCAGTTGAAGGTGGCCTGCACCACGTCGAAGACCGGCTCGCCGTCGACCCGGGCCTCGAGCGCGAGGTCGAGCGCTCGGGTGGCGTCCGCCCCGGTGAGCGTGAGGCCGACGGCGCGATAGTCGCCCGCCTGTTTCCGCTCCACGAGCAGCCGGAGGAGCGTCGCGTCTCCGAGGGCGCCCGACTCCGCCGTCGCGCTGTGGATCTCGTAGAGGTCGAGGCGTTCGCCGAGGAGCGCGCGCGACTCCGCGACCTGCTGCGTGAAGCGCGCCGGCGAGAGCTCCTTCTGCTCGTGGACGGGCGCGTCGACCGTCCAGCCGGCGGTGTACCGGTAGCCCCACTTGCTGCCGATCGTGAGGCCGTCGGCCGCCGGCCCCCGGGCGGCGAGCCACGCGGCCAGGAACTCCTCCGCGCGCCCGTAGCTCCGAGCGGTGTCCACGTAGCGGATGCCCGTGGCCACGGCGGCGTCGAGCAGTTCCGCGACACGGGCGGCGAGCGCCTCCGGGCTCCGGCCCGCGGGCAGGTCCCGCGCGCGCCCGAGGTTGATGTAGCCGGGCCGGCCGACGGCCGCGAGACCGAGCCCGAGGCGCGAGACGCGGAGCGGCGTGCGGCCGAGGGTGCGCTCCCCGCCCGCCGCCGCCGTCATGCGGGCGGCTCCATGGCCGGTGCCCGACGGAGCGCCGTCCGGTGCGCGAGGTAGGCGATGCCCACGACGTCGAAGAACAGCTCGCGCGCGCGCTTCAGCAGCCAGAGTGTCACGGCGGGCGCGTCGGAGATGCCGAGCAGGTGGCAGAGCGCCACCCCGCCCAGCTCCTGCACACCGAGGCCGCCGGGGATGAACAATGCGACGGCTCGGATCGGCTGGCCGAGCGACTCGAGGATGAGCGCGTCCGTCCACGGGATGGGCGCGCCGATGAGCTGCATGATGATCCACACCTCGACGACGCCGAGAAGCCACGCGGCGAAGTGCCACAGCGTGGCCGTGCGGAACGCGTGCTGCTCGATACGGTAGAAGTCGCCGAGCCGCTCGTCGATCGCCTCCGCGCGCTCGCCGAGGCGCGCCACCCGGCGCGAGCGCGGGAACCAGCGCACGAGGCGCCGCCACGCGGCGTGCACGAGCCCACGCCGCTGCACGCCGACGAGGAAGCGTGCGAACAGGAGGGCGAGCGTGATCAACACCGCGAAGCACACGGCGCCGAGCACGGGGCGGCCGAAGCGCGCGGCGAGCACCGGGACGCCGAGCAGGATGAACGCGATCTGCGACAGGGTGAGCGCCGTCTTCGCGATCACGACCGAGGCGACGGCCTCCGGGCCGGGCACGCCCCACGCGCGCAGGAGCTGTGCCTTCACCGGCTCGCCGCCGACGGCGGCCGTCGGGGTCACGCTGTTCACCGCCTCGCCCGCGATGCGCGCCAGGTACTGCGCATGGAAGGGCACCCGCGCCGCCAGGTCGCGAGGCAGCGCGCGGCGCCAGGCCATCGTGTCGAGCGTGTTGATGATCAGGTACGGGACCAACAGCAACGGCGCCGCCCAGCCCATGGCCTGGACGCGCTCCAGCACCTGCCCGACGCCCGCATACGAGATGACCAGCAGGAGGAGCAGGCCGCCGACCGCCAGCGTCGCGAGGGTCCTCAGGCGGCGTCCCGGATCGGCCGTCGATGAAGACAACGTGTCGGGCGCGAGCCCGTCGGGGGATGGTTGCATCCTCGCCCCAAAGGGCGGCGGCGGATGGTAGTCTGGAGCATCCCGACCAGCAAGTCGCGTTGACTTTTGATGGATGATTCGCACAAAGGGGGCCGGCCGTGGCGGTAAGGAGGGAGCTTCACTGGGGTGGGGAGGAGCCGCGGCCGGAGGCCCCGTCGAAGTTCGCGTGGGGCCTTCCGGCGGCAATGGCTCTCGGCGGCGTCGCGGCCGCGCTCCTCGCCTTTCGTCTCGACGTGCCCGCCCTCTTCGACAACGAGGGCCGGTACGCCGAGGTCGCCCGCGAGATGCTGCTGCGCGGCGACTTCATCACGCCGACACTCGACTTCACCCTTTTTCTCAACAAGCCGCCGCTGACCTTCTGGCTCGCCGCGCTCGTGCACCACCTGACCGGGCCGAGCGAGTGGGCGCGGCTCGTGTCCGTCGCCTGGGCGGCGGTCACGCTGGTCGCCACGTGCCGTCTCGGCGCGCTCCTCTACGGCGAGGTCGCCGGCCTGGTCGGGGGTGCGTTCCTGGCCGTGACGATGGGCTTCATCCTCGAGGCCCGCACGCTACGGCCGGACATGGCGGTCGCCGCGCTGGTCGTCCTCACCCTCCTCTGCTGGCGCCACGCGCTCCGGTATCCGGCCGGAGCCCGGACCCGCCTCGGCTGGCTGGTCGCCCTCTACGCCAGCGTCGGCGTCGGCATGCTCGCGAAGGGCCTCGTCCCGGTGGTGCTCGCAGGCATCCCGATCGGCATCGTCACGCTCCGCGAGCGCGGCTGGCGCGGCGTCCTCGAGCTGCGGCCAGGCATGGGTCTACTCGTCCTCGGCGCGATCGTCCTCCCATGGCACGTCGCGATCGCGCTCCGCCATCCGGGCTTCGTGTCCGACTACCTCTGGAACCAGCACGTCAAGACGTTCTTCGACAAGAAGCTCCAGAACGACACGAGCGGAGATCCGCTCTGGTTCTTCTGGTCGGTGTTCGCGGGCCGCATGATGCCCTGGATCGTGCTGCTCCCGCTGACGCTCGACGAGGCGCGGCGCGGGTTCGCGCGCATCGCCGAGCCCGAGGCGCGTGCGACGGCGTACCTGTGGCTCTGGCTCGGCGGCCTCATGCTCTTCTTCTCGCTCGCCCCGTCGCGGCTCGAGCACTACTCGGTGCCGGCCCTGCCGGCCGGCGCGCTCCTGGCGGCGCGCGCCTGGCAGCGCGGGGCCCGCGGTCAGGTCGGCCCGCTGGCATGGCGCAGCCTCGTCGCCGTCGGCCTCGCAGTCACCGTCGCTGGATTCGTCCTGATCGCGCGCGGGTCCACCATGTTGACGCAGACCTACTGGATCGCGCAGGCGCCCGGGCTGCTCACCTTCTCGCCCATCGCGGGCGCCGTCGTCGCGGCCATGGGCGCCGCCATGGCGATCGCCGCGCGGCGCCGAGATGCTGCATTCCTCGTCGCCGCGATGGGCCTCGCGATGATTCCGTTCAGCGCCATCATCGTCCGTGCCGAGGCGGAGGCGGAGCCGCTCTTCTCGTGGCGCCTTCCCGCTCGCGCCGTCATGTCCGCGGCGGGGCCCGACACGGAGATCGTCTTCGAATCGCCGCGGGAGTACCAGCTCGTGGCGGGGCTCGTCTTCTACACGGGCCGCCGGATCACGCTGCTCGATCCGCCCGGGTTCGTGCCGCCGGACTACCTGAAGCCGGAGATGGACGGGATGTTCCTCTCCCACGCAGAGCTCCGCCGGCGCTGGGAGGCCGGCGACCGCATCATCCTCGTGAGCAACCCGCTGCTGCGTCGGGAGGACCCGGCGGAGATCGCGCCCGGTCCGTTCCGCGAGCTCGGCCGCTTCGGTGATCGATGGGTACTGGCTCCGGCCGCCGCGTCGCCGCGGCGCTGATCGCGCTCGCCCTCGCGGGCGTCGCGGTGCCGGATCCTGCTTGGGCGGGGACGAGCTTCATCCCCATCCCGGAGATCGTCACCGACCCGAACGAGGGGAACACGTTCGGGATCCTCGGCGTCATCCTGTTCACGGACGAGAAGGACGAGATCAAGTACATGATGGCGCCCGACGTCAGCTACAACGGCACGAAGGGCGTCTATCCGGTGTTCCGGCTGTTCGGCTATCCGAGCCCGGACCGCCGCTACTCGGTCACCCTCGGCAAGTCGACCACCAAGGACGAGAACTACGAGCTCGACTTCAGCGACCGCGGCTTCTGGGACCGCCGCGCGTTCGTCGCCGGCAACGTCATCTACGAGCGCGACTCGACGGAGCGCTTCTTCGGCCTGGGCAACGACTCGGACGAGGACCGGGAGTCGAACTACACCGGCAACCTGACCCGCGCGCTCGGGTCCGTCGGCGTCTGGATCCTCCCGTACGTCAACGTCGCCTACGAGATGCGTATCGAGCGCTACTCCATCGGGCGCGGCCAGGTGAACAACATCCCGTTCATCCAGACGGAGTTCCCGGGGATGACGGCAGAGGACCTCTTCGACGCGACCTTCTACTGGGCGCACCGCACCGCGATCTCCTACGACACGCGTGACAGCTACGACATTCCCACGACCGGCGCCCACTCGGAGCTGTACGTCGATGGGGCCTCGCCGTTTCTCGGCAGCTCCACCTGGTTCGTCAAATTCGGCGTCAACTGGCGCCAGTTCATCCCGCTCTGGCACGGGAACCCGATCCTCGCCCTGCGCGCCGTCGCCGACTACATGACGACGAGCGACGATACGCCGTTCTGGGAGCTGAACAGCCTGGGCGGCCGGCGCTCGCTCCGCGCCTTCGGCGGAGATCGCTTCATCGACCAGAACCGCACGCTCGCGGGCGGCGAGCTGCGTACGCGCGTCTGGGAGCGGCACGTCTTCGGCGTCAACGCGGAGATCGAGGTGGCGCCGTTCGTCGAGACGGGGAAGGTGTTCCCGAAGCTCGGGGACAATCCGATCAACCACCTGCACTGGGCATACGGCGTGGGCTTCCGCGGCATCGCGCGGCCGCAGATCGTGGGGTTCGTGGACGTCGGGGCCGGGAGCGAGGGGGTCGCGGTCTTCACCGGCGTGAACTACCCGTTCTGATCCGAGCGCCTTGCCCGCCCGCGCCGGGTCACTCGTGGTATGTGCGGAGCCCGGGGGCGGAGTCGGATTCGGAAGGGGAACGGGCGGTCTCGGGAGCTCGCCGGACCCGGCCCGCTGGGGCGCGGACGAGGGTGAGGTGACCGTGTCGCGAGCGGATGGCGTCGCTTACCGCGACGACTTCCAGTGACTCTCCGCGCTCGTCTCGTATGCCGCGCCAATCCTCCTCCCAGAGTAGGACGTACGAGCCGGCGGCGCTGTCGTTGCGCCAGGGGACGAGCTCGCGGGGCGCGTAGAAGCGTACCGCGGGATCGGGGGGGAAGCGGGCGTACAGCGTCCGGTCGGGGGGCACGATGGTGCCGACGTGGGCAAGGAACTCGCGCATGCTGCGGCCCCTGCCGATCGCGGGATGGAGGACGCCGTTGAAGAACGCGATCCAGGCGACGAACACGGCCCCGATCACCAGGACGAGGCGCGGCCAGGCGTCGTCGCGGCGCGCGCGCGTGGCGGCGATCGCGGCGCCCGTGGTGGCGACGGCGAGGAGCAGGATCAGCGGGGTGGCGTCACGCGCGGCTGCAGTGAGGGCGAGCGCGCTCTCGCGGTCCTGCGACTTCAGCAGGGGACGGATCGGGGCGCTGACGTCGAGGCCGAACGCCGCGGCCGCGGCCAGGGCCGCGATGCCGCCGAGGACGACGGGATACGTGCGCGCGCCCATCCGCGCGATGGCCCGCGCACGGCCGTCGCCACCGGGCGACGTCGCGCCGCCGGCGACGAGCAGTGCCAATGCTGGATAGAGCGGGAGCAGATACACGCTGCGCTTCGAGGTCGCGAGCATGAAGAAAAGGCACCCGGTGATGACCCAGGCGGCGGAGAGCGCCTTGACCAGCGACCGCGGCGCCGCCCATGCGAGCGACACGATGGGCGTCCACGGGAGGATACCGACCAGCCCCAGCCCGAGGAGATAGAGCGGGCCGTGGGCGTGCCCCGTGTTGGCCGCGTCGGTGTCGAGGAACCGCTGGACGTTCTCGCGCGCGACGACGTCGACGAACGCCCAGCCCTGGCGCGCGAACGCCGCGCCGTACCACAGCGCGGCCAGCGCCGCCGCGGCGAGGAGCGTCGTCGCCGGCCGGAGCCGGAGCGCGGCGGGCCGGTGTGTGCGAAGCGCCAGCAGCGTCCCCGCCGCGAGCGCCGGCAGCGCGAGCGCGATCGGCCCCTTCCCGAGCACGCCGAGGGCCGCCGCGAGGATGGCGACGACCAGCAGGCGGCCGGGCCCGACGCCCGGGAGCGCGAGCGCCGCCGTCCACGCGGCCAGCACGAATGCGAGTGGGGCCGCGAGCGCCATGTCAACGCGCGCGCTGCTCGCGGCGCGCGCCCACTCGAAGCTCGTCGCGAGGATGAGCGCGGCGGGGAGCGCGGCGCCCGCCGGCAGCGCGCGACGCGCCGCCGCCCATGTGACCAGGACGCCGGCCGTGCCGAGGAGCACCGAGGGCAGCCGCATGGCGCGCTCCGGGGGATCGGGCAGCAGCGTCATCGTCGTGGCCGCGGCCCAGTAGTAGAGCGGCGGCTTCTTCGCGAGGTCGCCCCCGGGCCGCGTCGGCACGAGCCAGTCGCCGGTGCGCAGCATCTCGCGCACCACCAGTCCCTCCCGGGGCTCCCCGCGGGTGTAGAAGGGGACGTCGCCGCTGCCGGTCAGATAGAGGAAGACGCACGCCACGACGAGGATCCCGCCCTCATGCCACGTCTTCACCGGTTGCTACGTAAGTCACATCCTACGGCGAGCCGCCATCGGCTACCGGCGGCCGGTTGCAGTAGAGGCGTCGCCGCCGCGTCGCGTGCCAGACGTGGGCGCGCTCGCCGAGGAGCTCCTCGATGCGGGCGAAGTGGCGCCGCCCGGTCACGAGGAAGACGGGCTCGTCCTACGCGAAGAGCTCCTGGACGAGGGCCGGGTCCTCGGTCCAACTGACCGGCGTCCGGAGGTAGAACGCCATCGAGGGCGCGAGCGCCGAGAAGGCGAGCACCGGCGCCGGGCCCGCGGCCGCGACGAGCGCGGCGGCGTCGCGGTCGCTCTGCACGCGCGCGACGCCCGGCGCGACGAGGTGCACGAGCGCGGGATAGGCCGCCAGCAGCGCCGCCAGCGCTACCACCGGCACGAGGCCCGCGCGCCAGCGCGTGGTCCAGGCGAGCGCGGCGGCGGCGAGCGCCATCGCGGCCGCCGCGCTGGCGGCGCGGGCGGCGCCGATCGGGAAGAACCGGGCGGCGACGACGACCCCCACGGCGCCCCCCGCGAGCATGATCGTCCCGATCCACCCCGCGACGCGGAGCGCGCGGCTCTCTGCGGCGTCGACCACTGCGCGCGCCAGGGGCGGGCCGACGAGCAGGGCGAGCGGCACGAGCGTGGAGAGCGCGTACGTCGCGAGCTTTCCGCGGGCGAGCGTCAGCACGGCGGGCACGAAGATCGCCCACGCGACGAGCGCGCGCCCCGAGGGCTCGCGCAGCGCCCCGCCGAGGACGGCCGGGGCGAACAGCGTCCACGGGAGGAGCAACGCCGGGAGCCATACGACGTAGTACCAGACCGGCGACGCGTGCGGCGCGCCGGCACCCAGGCGCGCGACGTTCGTGCCGGCGAAGTGGCGCACGTAGCTCGGGTCGAGGAGCGCCATCGGCACGTAGAGCAGGACGGCGATGGCCGCCGTGGTCGCGAGGCCAGCGAGGAGGCGCAGCGCGCCCGGCCACGGCCGCGGGCGCGCGAGGGCCCACACGATGCCGAGGGGGCCGAGCGTCAGCACGACGGCGATCGGCCCCTTCACGAGCGTCCCGAGGCCGGCCGCGACGAACGGCAGGAGCGGCATCCGGCGGCCCTCCGGCCGCTCGAGCCATGCGAGGCCGGCGAGCACGCCGACGGCGACGCACGCGGTGAGCGTCATGTCGACGTTGACGAAGCGGGCGAGGCCGAACCACCCGGCGCTCGTCGCGAGCACGAGGGCGGCGCCGAGCGCGCCCGGGACGCCGTGGCGGGGCACGGCCCAGGCGTACACGGCGAGCACGGTGACGAGCGCCGCGAGCGCGCTCGGGAGCCGCGCGGCGGCCTCGCTCACGCCGAGGGCGGCGTACGAGAGCGTCACGAGCCAGTAGAAGCCGGGGGGCTTCTCGCGGTACGGCCGCAGCTCGAGCGTCGGCAGGACGAGCGCGCGGAGGCCGTTGCCGTCGGCCATCTCGCGCGCCACCTCGGCGTGGCGCGCCTCGTCGGGGTCGAGCAGCGGATAGGCGCCGAGCCCGGAGAGGAACAGCGCGCCGACGAGGACGGCCAGCAGTGCCGCGGCGGCGAGCGGCCTCATCGAGCGCCGCCGCGTCGCGGGCGAACGCTCAGCGCTTGCGCGTGCCGAGCACCGCCGCGCGGGCGTCGCGATCGGCCCACTGCATGCGGCGGTAGTCGAAGCTCGGCTCCTCGAGAAGCTCGAGCTTCACGATCTCGAAGTAGGGTGAGAGGTCGAAGTCGCGCGGCGTGATGAGGTTGTGAGGCTCGTGCGTGAACACCCCGGGATAGGGCGCCGGCGGCCGGCGGCGGAGCAGGCGGTCGCGCAGCCGGCGCGGTGCCGGCGCGCGCGCCGGTACCGGCGTCATGACAGGCATGATCGGGAAGCCGACGTTCTGGAACGCGCGGCCGATCATGCTCGTGCAGATGACCTGCGTCGTGAGCCCGCTGCCGAACTGCAGCGCCCTGCGACGCAGGCGGCGCGGGATCAGGGTCACCGGGAAGAAGTAGCGCGCCAGGTCGAGCAGGTTCCTGACGTCGTACTGGAGGCCGAGCTGGCCCGTCACCTCGCGAATGACCCGCTCGGCGTCCTCGTGTCGGAGCCCCTTCGGGCGGCAGACGCGCATGTTGAAGCCGGCGTACTTGGAGAGCGGGGACGCGACCACGCCCTCCATGAGCGCCTCGACGATCATGTGCTGCGCGTCGCGGCCGTGCGCCGCGGTCATCACGTGCCGGTCGACCGGACGCTGGCGCAGCAGGGCGTCTCCGACGTAGAGGACCGCGTGCGACCACGTGCTCTGCGTCAGGTACTTGATGACCTCGCTCACCCGCTGGTCGCCGTCGATGAGGATCACGTCGCCGGGACGCAGGCTCCGCCGCAGCGCCTCCAGGTCGTTGCGGAGGAGATGGTTGTAATGCCCCCGCGGCTTGGTGAGCATGCGCGCCGCAGAAGCGAAGACCCTCTGGCGCAGCCAACCGAACATCCGTGAACATTCTAACCGCTTCCCGTCGCACGACGAAGCCCAAAATGCGATCCGCGGCCCGCGGGCCCGCTTTCCGGCGGCGTCTGCTGGGCTGGTACACACGGCACGCACGGACGTTGCCGTGGCGCGGGGAGCGCAGCCCCTATGCGGTGCTCGTCTCCGAGATCATGCTGCAGCAGACCCAGGTGGCGCGCGTCCTCGAGTACTACCCGCGCTTCCTCGCCCGCTATCCCACGATCGAGGACCTGGCCGCCGCCTCCGACGACGCGGTGCGCGAGAGCTGGCAGGGCCTCGGCTACTACGCGCGCGCGAGGAACCTCCACGCGACCGCGCGGTGCGTCGTCGCCGATCACGACGGCTTGCTGCCGTCCGCGCCCGAGGCGCTCAGGCAACTGCCGGGCATCGGGCGGTATACCGCGGGCGCCGTCGCCAGCCTCGCCTACGGCGCGCGGGTGCCCGCCGTGGACACGAATGCGGCGCGCGTGATCGGCCGCGTCTTCGGCCTGCGAAACGGCACCTCGCGTACGCGTCGCATCTGGGCGCTCGCCGCCGGGCTCGTCGCCCCCGGACGCCCGGAGGATCTCAACCAGGCGCTGATGGATCTCGGCGCGACCGTGTGCGTCGCGCGTCGGCCGCGCTGCGGCGGCTGTCCCGTGCGGACGGTCTGCGGGTCGTATCGCGTCTGACCGTCGGACGTCAGGCCTGCAGCTGCGGATCTTTCGCGGGGAACCAGCGGCTCGCGATGCGGACCGCGTTGGTAGCGGCTCCGAGGCGCAGGTTGTCGGCCGCGACCGTCAGGCACACGGTGCGACCGCTC
>Ga0111538_10013972_pt1 | contig 10588 bp, 15 predicted proteins | sample SoiMethybrSBSTD1_FD_79669 | JGI IMG/M metagenome (GOLD analysis project Ga0111538, IMG submission 79669) | Bulk soil microbial communities from a Populus tree surrounding site in Tennessee, USA - Soil MetaG P. TD hybrid SBSTD1 (version 2)... | ecosystem: Environmental > Terrestrial > Soil >... | reverse complement strand
ACGGCTGGTCGTCGCAATCTCTAAAGCGCGACGCACGCGCGCCGATGCAGCCTCGGCCGCAGCAGCACGCTCAGCCTCAGCAGCACGCTCAGCCTCAGCAGCACGCTCAGCAGCAGCAACAAGGCCGGCCGCAGCATGGCCAGCCACCGCAGGTCCATCACAGCCAGCCTGCTCCGCAGCGCCAGCAGCAGGCGGTCGAACCGCGCGGCCAGGGGGACAACCAAGGCGGCGGCGGGCGCGGGCACGGCGGGCAACGGGGGCATCGAGGCTGAGCTATCCTCCGGCCGGAGGAGCCAGCCAATGATCATCCGCAGCGAGAAGGACGTCACCGAGGCCGTGCTCGGCGAAATGCACCGCACGCCGAGCGCGCGCACCAAGGAGCTGCTGTCGGCGCTGGTGAAGCACCTCCACGCATTCGTGCGCGAGACCAAGCTCACTGAGCGCGAGTTCCAGGAAGCGATCGGCTACGTGAACGCGATCGGTCAGAAGACCACGCCGAGCCACAACGAAGCGATGCTGCTCGCGGGGGCGCTCGGCGTGTCGAACCTGGTTTGCCTGACCAACAATGGTGTCGGCGGGACGCGGCCGACGCAGGCGAATAATCTCGGGCCGTTCTTCAGAGCAGGGGCGCCCAAGTGCGAGGACGGGGCGTCGTTGCTACGCTCTCCGACGCCGGGTCCCGAGCTCACGTTCAAGGGCTGGGTAACCGACCTGCACGGAAAGCCGGTCGCCGGCGCCGAAGTGGACGTGTGGCACTCCTCCACCGTCGGCCTCTACGAGAACCAGGACCCGACCCAGGCGGAGATGAACCTGCGCGGCAAGTTCACCACGCTCGCCGACGGCTCGTTCGGCTTTACGACCGTCAAGCCGGCGGGCTATCCGGTGCCGACCGACGGGCCTGCGGGCGCGCTGCTGGCGGCGCAGAAGCGGCACAACATGCGCCCGGCGCACCTCCACTTCCTGATCTACAAGCCGGGCTTCAAGACCATCGCCTCGCAGGTGTACGACCCGCAGGACCCGCATCTCGACACCGACAGCCAGTTCGGCGTGACCCGGGCGCTGATCGGCAATTACGAAGAGCAGAAGGACGGCAGCTACCGGCTCGAATTCACCTTCGTGATCGAGCCCGGCGAAGCGCGCCTGCCGAGGGCGCCGATCAGCGCGAAGGCCGCGGCCTAGGCTTGAAAATTCCGGCCCGCGGCCCTACTTCCCGGAAAAAGGGAAATGGCCGTGCAGAACTTTGTCCAAAGTTTTGTGCGCGAACAGGACGGCTCGTGGATCTGCGTGCAGGCCGCGACGCTGGAATTGCCCACCGGACGCATCCAGGTGGCAATCGGTACGCGCTTCACGCCGGGCACGCGCTTCATGGGCGTGGACCTGGCGCGGCTGCTCGAGGAAACGAAGCTGGCTACTTCTTGAGCATGCCGACGCGCCGCAGGATGTCGGTGTGCAGTTTGTACTCGCGCCACAAGTCCGCGCGCAGCGCCTCGCCCGGGCGGTAGTCGACGTCGATGCCGCGGCCGCTCATGTCCGCGGTGAACTTGGGGTCCTCGATCGCCGCCTTGGCCGCGTCGTGGATGTGGCGCATCACGGCGGCCGGTGTGCCCTTGGGCGCGAGCAGCATGTACCACACGCCGTTCGACACGTCCCAGCCGAGCTCTTTTGCCGTCGGCACGTCCGGGAACACCGGATGGCGCTTGGGCGTGAAGTTGACCAGCACGCGCATGCGCTTGCCGTCGACCTGGCCCTTGAGCTCGCCCGGCTGCGCGACCACTGCCTCGATATGACCGCCGAGCAGCGCGGGGCTCGACTGTCCCCAGCCCTGGAAAGGGACGTGCGTCATCTTCGTGCCGGTGACGCGCATGAACTCCTCCAGGTTGAGGTGGCTGGAGGTGCCTTCGCCCGGCGAGCCGACGCGGATCGCGCCCGGCTTCGTCCTGGCATCGGCCACCAGATCCTGCGCCGTCTTGTACGGAGACTCGGTGCGCACCGCGATCATCGGGTAGTACGCCACCAGGTTGATTACCGGGTCGTAGTCGTCGGGCGTCTTGTAGGCGAGGTCCTGCATCTGCGCCGCGATGACCAGCGCCGACTGCGGCGTGAGCACGATGGTGTAGCCGTCGGGCTTGGCGCGCGTCACCTCGGCTACGGCGAGCGAGCCGGCGGCGCCGGGGCGGTTCACCACGTTGAGACCGGCCGGGTATTTCCCTTTCATGCCTTCGGCCACCAGCCGCGACACGACGTCGACCAGGCCGCCGGGCGGGTAGCCGGCGAGCAGGGTGACCGGACGATCGGGATACTGTGCTGCGGCGGGCAGCGCGGCCAGGACGAACAGCGCTGCCAAGAAAAATCTCATCGGACCTCCTCCTCTGCCCGGGATTCTAGGCCGCTTTCTTCTCCGCGCGCTGCTCGGCCGGCTTCTCGCGGCTGCCGAGGTTCATCGCGGTATTCACCAGCGCCACGTGCGAGAACGCCTGCGGGAAGTTGCCGAGAAAGCGCCTCGCGGCCGGGTCGTACTCCTCGGCGAGCAGGCCGACGTCGTTCGTCAGGCCGACCAGGCGCTCGAACAGCTCCTTGGCCTCGCCCCAGCGGCCGAGCATGCAAAGGTTGTCGGCGAGCCAGAAGCTGCAGGCGAGGAACACGCCCTCGCCCGGCGGCAGGCCATCCACGGTCTCGTGCGTGCGATAGCGCAGCACGAAGCCGTCCTCGGTGAGGTCGCGCTGGATCGCCGCCACCGTGCCTTGCACGCGCGGGTCTTCCGGCGGCAGGAAGCCGGTGATCGCGATCTGCAGCAGGCTCGCGTCCAGCTCCTCCGAGCCGTAGCACTGCACGAACGCGTTGCGCTTGCGGCTGAAGCCCTGGGCGCAGACGTCGGCGTGGATGCGCGCGCGCAGCTCGCGCCAGCGCTCGACCGGCCCGGGCAGCCCCATCCCCTCCACCATCTTCACCGCGCGGTCGAACGCGACCCACGCCATCACCTTCGAATGGGTGAAGTGCCGCTGCGCCGCGCGCACTTCCCAGATGCCTTCGTCGGGCTGCACCCAGACCTTCTGCAGGTGGTCGAGCAGCGTGCGCTGCAGCCCCCACGCGACGTCGTGGCGCGCGAGGCCTCCCTTGCACGCCTGGTAGAGCGCGTCCATCAGCTCGCCGTAAACGTCGAGCTGCAGCTGCGCCGCGGCGGCGTTGCCGATGCGTACCGGCTTCGAGCCCTCGTAGCCGGCGAGCCACGGGATCTCGAGCTCGGTCAGGCGCCGCTCGCCGGCGAGGCCGTACATGATCTGGATCTGGGCCGGGCTGCCGGCGACCGCGCGCAGCAGCCACTCGCGCCAGGCGCTCGCCTCGTCGTAGTAGCCGGCGTTCATCAGCGCGAGCAGCGAGAGCGTCGCGTCGCGCAGCCAGCAGTGGCGATAGTCCCAGTTGCGTACGCCGCCGATCCTTTCGGGCAGCGAAGTGGTGGGCGCGGCGACGATGCCGCCGGTCGGCGCATAGGTCAGCGCCTTCAGCGTGATGAGCGAGCGACACACCGCGTCCGCCCACGGGCCGTCGACCTTGCAATTCGCGCTCCATTGCTTCCAGAACGCCTCGGTGTCCGCGAGCGCCTTTTGCGGATCGACCCGACGCGGCACCTCGAGGTGCGAAGGGGCGTGCGTCAGCACGAAGGCGAGCGTCTCGCCCGCGGCCACCTCGAAGCGCGCGACGGTGCGCCGATCGCGGTTCTCGAGCGGCACCGGCGAGCAGAGCAGCGTCATGTCGGGGCCGGCGACGGCGCGCGCCGAAAAGCGATCCGCGCCGAGCGTGACCCAGGGCACCGAGGCGCCGTAGTCGAAGCGCAGCACGCCCTCGCTCTGCATCGCGACGCGCCCGCGGCGGCCGACGACGATGCGCACCAGGTCGGCCTGGCCGCTGCGCGCCGGCATGAAATCGATCAGGCTGACCGCGCCCTCGGCGGTCTCGAATTCGGTCTCGAGCACCAGGGTCCCCGGGCGATAGTGCCGCCTGGCGGAGACCTGCCCGGCGAGCGGGCTGATCCTCCAGAAGCCGTTGTCGCCAGTGCCCAGGAGCGCGGCGAAGCACGCCGGCGAGTCGAAGCGCGGCCAGCACAGCCAGTCGATCGAGCCGTTGCGGCCGACCAACGCCGCCGTGTGGCAGTCGCCGATCAGCGCGTAGTCTTCAATCCTCAATACCGATCAGACCGCCAGCCGGCGGCCGGGTTCAGACGCCGGCCTTCAGCGTCGCGGTGAGCTCGACCTCCTTGCCGTCGCGTTGCACGGTGAGCCGCACCGTATCGCCGACCTTGTGCTCGTCCAGCCGATTGACCAGCTGCGCCGCGCTGGTCACCGGTTTGCCGTCGAAGGCGACGATCAGGTCGCCCGGCACCAGCCCGGCCGCCGCGGCCGGGGTACCGGCCGTCACCTTGGCGACCGCCACGCCTTTCACGCCCGAGCCCGCGGCGCTCTGCTGGCTCAGCTGCTCATCGATCTCGACGCCAAGCACCGGCCGCGTGTACTTGCCCTTCGCGACGAGCTGCGGCACCACGCGGTTCACCGTGTCGACCGGCACGGCGAAGCCGACGCCGGCGTAGGCGCCCGAGGGGCTGAAGATGGCGGTGTTGATGCCGATCAGCCGGCCGCTCGAGTCGAGCAGCGGGCCGCCCGAGTTTCCTGGATTGATCGCGGCGTCGGTCTGGATCAGGTGCTCGATGATGGTGCGGTCGTCCTCCGCGGGCAGCGCGCGGTCGAGCGCCGACACCACGCCGGTGGTGAGCGACCAGTCCAGGCCGAAGGGGTTGCCGATGGCGAACACCTTCTGTCCGACCTTGAGGTCGGCACTGGTGCCGATCGGCAGTGCCGCGGGCCGCCGCTCGGACACAGCGATGCGCAGCACTGCGATGTCGTGCGCCGGACTTACGCCGATCAGCCTCGCATCGTAGTCGCGGCCGTCGTTCAGCCGCACCTTCGCGCCGGCCGCACCCATCACCACGTGGTTGTTGGTGATCACATGGCCATCGGCGTCCCAGATGAAGCCCGAGCCTGCGCCGCGGGGGATCTGCATCACGTTGCGCGAGCGCAGATCGAGCACGCGCTGCGTAGTCGTAATGAAGACCACGGATCCTTTGGAGCGCTCGAAAAGCTCGATCGTCGCCTTCTCGTCGGCCGCGAGGTCGCCTGCGGGCGCAATGCTGCGAGGCTCCGCCACGATGGTGGTGGAATTCCTTTGCGCCAGCCACGGGCGAACCTGCCAGACGGCAACCCCGCCGATCACGGCTGCGACGAGGAGCCAAAAGACTCTCACTCGGGGGACGTCACCGGTTCAACCTGGCCAAGCTCGGTCTGGACCAGGTCGTGCGGGAACCCTGCCTTGACTGCCACCGCCGCCGGAACCAGCAGGTGCTCATCGTCCTCGATGCCGTGGCGGTGGAGCGGTTCCACGCAAACAAAGACGATCTCACTGCCGGCGAAAGCCGTGGTCATCGGTTGAATGACTCAGCGCGGCTCGCCGAGTTCCGCCAGGCAGCACGATCTTGCCGAGCACGTCAGCATGTCGTCTCCTCAAATCACCGGCAGCGTGCGCGGCTTGGGCCCCAGCGGAAAAGCCCGGTCGATGCGCGCCAGCTCGGCGCCGCTGAGGCGAAGGTCGCCGGCGCCGGCGTTCTGCGCAGCGTGCTCGGGCGACGAGGCCTTCGGAATGGTGAAAAGATTGGGCCAGCGAAGCAGGAAGCGCAGCGCGACCTGGCGCGGCGTGGCGCGGTGGTGGGCGGCGATTTCCTGCAGAACCCGGCCGCCCGGCGTGTCCGGGCCGGGAAAATCGCCGTGCCCGTACGGGGCGTAGGCGACCACCGCGACGCCGTGCTTCTCGCACCACGGAATCACCGCATGCTCGATGGCGCGCTGCTTCAGGTGATAGAGCACCTGGTTGCACGCCAGATGGCCGTTGCCGCCGGCCCGCCAGGCGTCGTCGAGATCGTGCTCGTCGAAGTTGCTCACGCCCCAGGAAAGGATCGAGCCGGCTTTGCGAAGCTGCTCGAACGCGGCGAAGGTTTCTCCCAGGGGATACTCGCCGCGCCAGTGCAGGAGATAGCAATCCAGGCGGTCGGTCGCGAGCCGCAGCAGCGAGCGCCCGCAGGCGAGGATCGTGCCCCTGGCCGATGCGTTCTGCGGCAGCACCTTGTCCACCAGGAAAACCTCCTCGCGCCGGTCCTGGATCGCCGCGGCGACGACCAGCTCGGCCTCGCCGTACATTTCCGCCGTGTCGATATGCGTCATGCCGAGGTCCAGGCCGGCGCGCAGCGCGGCGATGGCAACAGGACGAGGCCCGTCGTCGATGTACCAGGTGCCCTGGCCGACCACCGGGACCTCGCGCTGCGTGAGGCCGAAACCCCGTTGTTCCATCTACCGCTTCACCAGCGCCTTGGCGATCGCCGTGGTGTAGCGCCCCTGGTAGCGCGCGATGGCGAGCTCGTTCATGCTCGGCTGGCGCGAGCCGTCGCCCTTGGTGATGGTCGAGGCGCCGTAGGGCGTGCCGCCGCTGATTTCCTGCATTTCGAGCAGCCGCTGCTCCGCGTAGGGCACGCCCACCACCACCATGCCGAGATGCAACAGCGTGGTGTGGAAGCTGGTGAGCGTGGTTTCCTGCCCGCCGTGCTGGCTCGCGGTGCTGGTGAACGCGCCTGCCACCTTCCCCACCAGCGCGCCGCTCATCCACAGGCTGCCGGTCTGGTCGAGGAAGTTGCGCATCTGCGCGCACATGTTGCCGAAGCGCGTCGGCGTGCCGAACAGGATCGCGTCCGCGTCGGCAAGCTGCTCCGGCTTCGCCAGCGGCAGCGCGGCGAACGCCGCGCGTGCCGCCTTGGCGCCGCTCTTCTCCAGAACCGCTTCCGGGACCAACTCGGCCACCTGATACAGCTGCACCTCGATGCCCTCTACCTCGCCCGCGCCGGCGGCCACCGCGCGCGCGAGCTGGTAGACGTGGCCGAACATGCTATAGAACACGACCTGGACCCTGGTTGCCATCCTGCTACGGCAGCTTGCAGGCGAGCACGTCGATGCGCTCGATCACCGGCGGCCGCGAGAAGAGGTCCGGGCCGCGCTGCTGCAGCTCCCGCGCCACGCGGCCCGCGAGGTGCGCCTGCCGACCGCTGTCGTCGGGGAAGGTGTCGAAGATGCCGAAGGTCGAATCGCCCAGGCGCATGCCGTACCACGAGGTGGTCTCGGGCTCCTCTTCCACCATCGGCAGGCCGCCGCGCAGCAGGTTCACCACGTCCTGCTCGCGGCCGGGCTTGGCCTCGAGCCGCACGAACAGCGCCACGCCGGCGTCTTCTTCCTCCGCCGGCATTTCCCGCTGCAGTTCCTCCAGCGGACGGCCGAACAGCTTCAGCATCTCGCGGTTGAACGCCGGGATGTCGTCGGGCTTGCGGCTGGTCACCAGGTTGCCGTCGACGCACACCTCCTCGTCGACCCACTCGGCGCCGGCGTTGGCCAGATCGGTCTTGAGCGACGGCCAGGCGGCGATGCGCCTTCCCCTCGCGGCGCCGGTCTCGATCACCATCCATGGCCCGTGGCAGATCGACGCCACCGGCTTGCCGGCCTCGAAGAACGCGGCGGCGAAATCGACCGCCTTGTCGTCCATGCGCAGCGTGTCCGGGTTCATCACCCCGCCGGGCAGCAGCAGCGCGTCGAAGTCCTCGGGCTTGGCCTGCTCGAGGGGCACGTCGACCTTGAGCTCGTCGCCCCAGTTGGTGGAATTCCAGGCGCGCACCTTGTCCTTTTTTGGAGAGACGACGCGGGTCTGCGCGCCGGCCGCGTCGAGCGCCTGGCGCGGCCCGGTGAGTTCGACCTGCTCGAAGCCGTCGGCGACGAGGATCGCCACCTTCTTTCCCTGCAAAGTCTGCTTCTGCTGTTGCTGGTCCTGCTCTTGCTGCCTTTTCTGCTCAGCCATTTCGATCTCCTTGATTGCCTTTCTAGGCGTGTCGCGGCGTGCCTTCAAACGCACGCTCGCCGAGGCGCTTGCGCAGGCTGAAGCCGGCGGCGATCAGCAGGACGCCGATGGCCATCGCCCAGACCGCGATCAGCCAGACCAGCGCGAGCGCGCCCGGCCCGGGGAACAGCAGCACCAGGACGCCGAACACGATCGACAGCGCGCCGGCAAAACCGAGCAGCCATTCGCCGCGCAGGTGGCGGCCCAGCCGCACGGCGAAGATGATTTCGAGCACGCCGTTGACCACCGCGTTCGCGCCTATCAGCAGCACCAGGGCGAGCGCGGTCAGCGCGGGCATGAAGATGGCGAGCACGCCCGCCGCCACACTGGCGAGGCCGAGCAGCAGCACGATCCACCGGTGCCGGTCTGCCGAGTGGTTACGGATCGCGCCGACCAGCGCGGCGCCGCCGCTGATGAGCGCGTACGCCGCGAACAGGGCGACGAGGAAAAGCAAGGTGATGCCCGGCCACACCAGGGCGAGCAGACCGAAGATCAGCGCCGCCGCGCCGCGCAGGACGAATACCCACCACGAGGGGATCGCTGGGGTTTCCATAGCCATTTCTCCGAGGTGAGCGTGGCAGTCTAGGGACGCCGGCCCGCGGCTTCTTCCGAATACCTGCGTGCGTTTTGCGGGTTTTTGCCGTGCGACAATCCAGCGCCTCCATAAATGGACAGCGAAGGGAGCAGGGAATGAGCTGGTTGCCGCGTGTCGCCGAGCGCACGAGGGAACGCATCTCCAGGGAATTCGACAATCTCGGTCCGGACGCCTGCATCGCCGAAGCGCTGGACGATCTTCGCCGCAGCAATCCCGAGGTGCTCGACATGGCGTCGCGCTGCGCCGCCGATCTCGGCGACCCGGCGCGGCTGATGGGAGGCTTCGCCATGTTTTATCGTTTGCTGGTCGCGGAAGCGCGCCTGCTGCGCTTCGAGTCGCTGCCGCGCGTGAGCGCCGAGACCCGCGAGCGCGTGGCGCGGCAGATCGACGAGCAAGGCGCCGGGGCGTTCACCCACGAGGCCATCGCCGGCTTGGAGCGCACCAATCCAGAGTTGCTGCGGATGGCGCATGTTTTCTCGTCGCAGCAGACAAACTATCTCGCCACGATGCAGGGATTCGCGCTGCTCTACACGTCGCTGCTCGCGCAAGCCGCAGCCGACCGCACCACACTGCACTAGCCAACGCAAGAACTCAGCAGTAGTGCGCAAGGTTGCGGAAGATGGCGCGTGCGCATAAGCCTAAGCTCCCCTCTCCGTCACCCACGATCGAGAGAGAGGTATGCGCATGAAACGATTTCCGATCTTCCTGACCAGCGCCGCCCTGGGCGCGGCGCTGGGGCTGCCGCTGCCGCCCGCCACCGCGCAGCCGGTGGAGCTCGCCGTGGTCGACGTCAAGGTGGTCGAGCGCGGCTATCGGGCGAGCAAGCTGAAGGACAAGACCGTATTCAACGAAAAGAACGAGCGCGTCGGCGAGGTCGACGACATCATCGTCGGCAAGAACGGCAAGAACTTCGTCGTGGTGCAGGTCGGCGGCTTCCTCGGCATCGGCGAGAAGCTGGTCGCCGTGCCCTACGAGTCATTGCAGCTCGACGAGCGCGGCGACAAGGTAGTGCTGCCGGGCGCGAGCAAGGACGCGCTGCGCAAGTTGCCGGTGTTCAAGTACATCGCCTAACCGCGGAGAGACCATGAAATCGGACGAGGACATCAAGAGAGACGTGGAAGACGAGCTGCGCTGGGACCCCGATATCGACCCTAGCGATGTCGGGGTAGCGGTCAAGAACGGCGTCGTCACGCTGTCGGGGTTCGTGCGCAGCTATACGCAGAAATACCAGGCGGAGCGCGACGCGAAGCGCGTCCAGGGCGTGATGGCGGTGGCCAACGACATCGAGGTGCGCCTGCCCGCGATCCACCAGAAGCCGGACCCGGAAATCGCGCGCGAGGCGGTCGCCGAGATCAAGTCGGAGCTGCCCTACTCCCATAGCCTGATCAAGGCGGTGGTGAGCAACGGCTGGGTGACTCTCGAAGGCGACGTCGAGTGGAACTACCAGAAGGAGCGGGCCGAAGCCGCCGTGCGGCGGGTGAAGGGCATCAAGGGCGTCTCCAACTTCGTCACCATCAAGCCGAAGGTCGATCCCATCGACGTCAAGCGCAAGATCGAGGAGGCGCTCAGGCGCAGCGCCGAGATCGATGCCAACCGCGTCAGCGTCGAGGCGAAGGGCAGCGAGGTGACCCTGAAAGGCACCGTACGGTCGTGGGCGGAGCGCGAGGAGGCAGAGCGGGCGGCCTGGTTGGCGCCCGGGGTTCGAAAGGTAGACAACCGCATCACCATCAGCTACTGACCGGGCCGGAACGGCGCTGGGGGATCGCTCGCCGGGAACGTCTCCTCCAGCGCCTCGTCGAGCAGATCCTCGAGGTGGTCCTCGGCGCCAGGCACCGGCTCGCTAGGCACCGGCTTCCCTCCGCACCCGGAAGCGCCGCGGCGTAGTGCCCGCATGGCGCCTGAATACCTCGGTGAAATGCCCCTGCGTCTGGAAGCCGACGCGGGCCGCGATCTCGACCAGCGCGACGCCGCTCTCGGCCAGCATCCGCTTGGCGCGCTCGATGCGATGGAAAGTCAGGT
>Ga0111538_10013971_pt1 | contig 10588 bp, 8 predicted proteins | sample SoiMethybrSBSTD1_FD_79669 | JGI IMG/M metagenome (GOLD analysis project Ga0111538, IMG submission 79669) | Bulk soil microbial communities from a Populus tree surrounding site in Tennessee, USA - Soil MetaG P. TD hybrid SBSTD1 (version 2)... | ecosystem: Environmental > Terrestrial > Soil > Tree... | reverse complement strand
GTGAAAGCCTGAAAGCCTGAAAGCTCGAAAGCCGGAAGGGCCGCCGGACCTAAAGGTCCGGCGATCCACCGGTTGCGATCAACTCCAGGAGTTCCTCACGCGTGTAGATCTCGGATCCCCAGGAGGGATAGTCCATCGGGTCCGAGACGATGCCAGCTGTCACAGGGTTGAGGACGATATAGCGAACAACGTCCGCTGTTGACCCACCACCGCGTAAGGTCGTATCCCAGTAGCTCCTCTTCCAAAGAGGCCGGCCCGTAAATCTGACAAACTGATGGCTCGACTTCTGCTTGGCAAGCCGGATGAAACCGTGTAGATCGGAATCCGCTGATTGGCCGTGTACGAGTGCATGAAAATGATCAGGCATGAAGCAGTACGCAGAAATCACAAACGAACGCTGCGTCGCGGCGCGAAGAATCTGCTTCAACGTGGTCCGAACGACCCACGCTCGTCTGAAGCACTTCTGACGCCGAAAGCTGTTGATCGTTACAAAATACCGACGTTCTCCCAATCTGTCATATGGAGAAAGACGGTGCGGATGACGCACGATCGACCTGTTAACGCAACCCTCGTGCCGAGCTGCCAGAGCCTCGATGTTTGGCGGCCCGCTAGCGCGGCCGGTGGATCGCCGGACCTTCAGGTCCGGCGGTTTTAGCTACCGGCCGAGTCTGGACGCATGCCTGACCGCATCCACGCCCCCGAGCTCACCGGCGCCGCCGGGTGGTTCAACGTGCCCGCGCCGCTGACGCTGCGCGCGCTGCGCGGCAAGGTCGTGCTGCTCGACTTCTGGACCTACGGGTGCATCAACTGCATGCACGTGATTCCGGATTTGCGGCGGCTCGAGGAGAAATACCGCGACGAGCTCGTCGTCATCGGCGTCCATTCGGCGAAGTTCGCCAACGAGCGGAAGGCGGACAACATCCGCCGGATTCTGGTGCGCTACGACATCGATCATCCCGTCGTGAGCGATCCGGATTTCGCGATCTGGAAGAGCTACGGCGCGCGCGCGTGGCCGACGCTCGTGCTGATCGATCCCGAGGGGTACGTCGTGGCGACCGCGTCGGGAGAGGGCCATCTCGGCGACTTCGATCGCGCGATTGCGGCGGTCGTGCAGGTCTTCGACGAGCAGAAGCTGATCGATCGCCGGCCGATCGCGCGCTCGCTGGAGCGCGAGCGTCTCCAGGCGTCGTCGCTGGCGTTTCCGGGCAAGATCCTCGCCGACGAGCGAGGCGAGCGATTGTTCATCGCCGATTCGAATCATCATCGCGTGCTGGTGACCTCGTTCGCAGGAAAGATCACCGACGTCATCGGCACCGGCACGGCCGGGTGGGTCGATGGGGGATTCGATCATGCGAACTTCTACCGGCCGCAGGGTCTCGCCCTGGACGGCGACGACCTGTACGTTGCCGACACCGAGAATCACGTGGTGCGGGCGATCGACTTGAAAGCGCGCCGCGTGACGACGATCGCCGGCACGGGACGGCTGGCCGCGTGGGGCAGAGAGGGAGGGGCGGCGAGGGAGACCGCGCTCAACTCGCCATGGGACCTGCAACTGGCTGCGCGGCTCGTGTTCGTCGCCATGGCGGGCACGCACCAGATCTGGATCGTCGATCTGACGCGGCGTCTCGCGCTGCCGTACGCAGGGTCGGGCCGCGAGGCCCGCGTCGACGGCGAGATCGACGAGGCCGCATTCGCGCAGCCGTCGGGTCTGGCGATTGCCGACTCGACGCTCTTCGTCGCCGACAGCGAATCGAACATCATCCGGTCGATCGCGCTGCCGCCGGAGAACCGCGTCCGGACGCTGGCCGGCGGCGATCTCTTCGACTTCGGCGATCGCGACGGCCGCGGCGATGCCGCGCGGCTGCAGCATCCACTCGGCGTCGCGTGGGCGCGCAACCTGCTGTTCATCGCCGACACCTATAACCACAAGATCAAGACGCTGAATCCGGATACCGGCGACGTGCGGACATTCGCCGGCCGCGGCGTCGAAGGACGCGACGACGGACCTGCGGCCGCGGCGACGTTCTACGAGCCCGGTGGTCTCTCCGCGACGAGTGAGGCGCTGTTCGTCGCCGACACGAACAACCACGCCATTCGGAGAGTCTCGCTCGACGACGGTCAGGTTCGGACGCTCGACGTTTCGTAGGGCGGATTGGGTTCCAAATCCGCCGCGTGCGCGGATTTAGGAATCAATCCGCGCTACAGGCATCGCGGATTGAGGATTCAATCCGCGCTACAGGGATCGCGGGTTTAGGATTCAATCCGCGCTACAGGGATCGCGGATTTAGGAACCAATCCGCGCTACGACCCGGATTAGGATCGAGGGCGGAGGACCCGGATGAACGCGCTGCCACTCACTGGTGCGGTGTTTGGTGTCGTCTTTTTCGCGCAGTCAGGTCCTCCAGCAGGCCAGGTGCCACCGGAGGTGCAGGCGAGCGAAACGAACCTCGCGCGGCTCGCCATCGAGGCCGGCAGCCAGGGAGAAATCGCGCCGATTCCTCTCGTCGCAAACGGTCAACGCTACGGATGGATCTACGACCGGTTTCTGCTCGGCGCGGTTGCCGCCCGCGCGGTACTGGCGTCGGGCACGACTCCCAACGTGGAGGCGCCGCCGGGTCAGGGGATTGTCCCGCTGAGAATCGCCATCGTCGCCGAGTCGCTCACGTGCGATGGCCGGACGAACGCGCCTGTGGAAGTACACGTCGACGTGGCCACAGGACCAGCGCCGGGGCCGGCCCGCAGGGCGGCGCCGAATACAAAGGGCACAGCCGCTGACGCGATCCTGCCAGGCGTCAAGCTCGCGGAGAACGCGCTCGTTGCAACATTCACGACCGTTCCCTGGAATGGCTCGACGACCGTCCGCATCGACTACGAATCGGCTGCGTGTCCCGGTTCGTCGAACACCGTCGCGTTCTCGCCGCAGCTTGCGCTCGCGCGACCGCCCGGCCCTGTGACCCAGAAGTTTCCCGACGGCGTGAGCGGTCTGCCGTCTCCGACCGTCGTGCGCGTGCGTGTGGCGATCGATCCGCACGGCAAGCCACGATTTGCGACTCGCGTCGACGGTGATCCTGCGCTCGAGCCGGCGGCAATTGCCGCCGTCGAGCAGTTGGCCTTGGAACCGGCGCGCCTGAACGGCGTCGCGGTGCCCATCAATCTGACTGTGCCGGTGTATTTCACGGCGACCGGCGCGCCCGCGGCGCCCACACCGATGGCGTCGACGACCATCGGCGGCCGTCTGCCGGGCGCGTCGACGCCCGACGTGCCGAATCTCACCGCGGCCACCAGCAAGTGCGCGATCTCCGACGACGATGCGTATGGGTACTCGCCGGAGCGTCCGATCAAGGTCGACGGCGGCGCGCGCGACGGTCCGGCGCGCGAACGCCGCTATCTCGACGCGCTGCGCGGACCGACTGGGGAAGGGCTTCAGTATCGCCGGTTGGGATCGACCCTCGGTCCGGACAAGACGACGATCCTGGACATGTATGAGATCACGTACGGTACGCCGGGAAAAACTGTCCGCCTGTTCGTCGACGAATACCATTCGGAAGATCTCAAAGCTCCGAAAGGATTCGTCTGCGCCGTGCCGTTCGATCTGAAATGAAACAACGCGATCCGGCCGGACGCGTCCGTGAATCGTCGTATTCTTGATCGCAGTCAGTTTGGTCTCGTTTGAAGTCTCCCTTTGGAGGTGAATGTGCGTACTCGAACAGTTCCAGGCTTGGTCTGCGGTCGCGTGTTGGTGCTTGCGCTCGCGCTTCTCGCAGCGAGCGCGATTCCAGCGGCGGCGCAGTCGCCGCTCGCCACCTTTGGCCTGAAGGGCGGCCTGACGATTTCCACCGCCAGTGTCGAGCTTCCGGAAGTCGAGCAGCAGTTTGGGTTCGTGATTGACCCTGATATCCGATACGGGATGCTTGGCGGCGCGTTCTTCGGCGGACCGATCACCGGCCGGATCGGCTGGCAGGGTGAATTCCTCGTCCTGCAGAAAGGATTGAAGTTCGACTTCTTCGGTGTCGAAGAGGACATCAAGCTTACGTACATCGAGATTCCCGCGCTCGTTCAGTGGTCGGGGCCAGCGTCCGGCCGCATTGTCCCGCACGTATCCGCCGGCCCGTCATTCGGCTTCCGCGTGAGCGAGGTCCAGAAGGAGGAGGGCGAAGACCTCAATCAGCCAGATCAAACGGACACGTTCGACTTCGGGCTCGCATTTGGCGGCGGCGTCTCGTTCGACAAGCTCGTGATCGACGCGCGCTTCACCGTCGGGCTCGTCAATATTGCCAAGCCGGACCAGCTTGGCCCCAACGCGGAGGCCCACAACCGGTCGTTCGCGCTGACCGTGGGGTGGAAGTTCCGGTAATACGCTGGCGTTGTGAAACCCGCGCAGAGTTCGATAGGGTAGGAGTCATGCGGGTGCAAGCTCTGACGTTCACTGGGTTGGCGGTCGTCTGGCTCGCGGTGGCTGTCGCACCGGCCAGCGCGCAGGCGCCGTCGCCGACGGATGGCTTCGGGGTCAAGGGCGGCGTCACCAACACCACCCTAAATCTCGAGATTCCGGACTTCGCCGTCGATACGAACCGCCAGACCGGGTTCACGGCCGGAGCGTTCTACGGCGTCCGCCTCGCAGGGCCGCTCCACCTCGACGTCGAAGGTCTCTTCACGACGAAAGGTGCGAAGTACACCTTCAGTGAGGATCCGGTGCTCGAGAACCGGCTGAAGTTGACCTACCTGGAGGTACCAGTGCTCGCGCGCGTGAACGTCTGGCGCGGCGGCGGCACGACTGGCTACGTCTCCGGCGGCCCGTCGTTCGCATTCAAGCTGAAAGAGGTCCAGGAAGAAGACGGCGAGGAAACTCCGCGCGACAACGACACCAAGAAGTACGACATCGGCTTCGCGTTCGGCGGCGGCGTAATGTTCGGCCGCTGGATTGCCGATGCGCGCTACACGCTGGGCGTCATCGACATCATCGACGTCGAGTTTCCGTTCTCGCAGCCGACAGCCAAGAACCGGTCGTTCAGTCTGACGGCTGGCTACCGCTGGTAAAAGCCCTGTCGCAGTCGCAGCAGCTGTCGCCGAAGTACTGGCGCTAACGCTGAAGTACGGTGTTGACGCTCAAGTACTGGCGCTATCGCTGAAGTACGGCAACTGACGCTGCAGTACTTTGCTGGTCCTTTGACGCGGCCAGCAAAGTACTGCTTGGTTCTTGTCTCCCGTACTTCTTGTTTTCTTTCCCGTACTTCCCGGTTTTTCTCCAGCGTACTCTTGCTACTGTCCGCCGCGACCGCGTCCGCCACCTCCTGCGGGCATCGGTTTGCGCGGAAGCTTCTCCTCCCGATTTGCCGCGAGGAAGGCGAACGCGGCGGCAATTGTCGCGTTCTTGCGCATATCCTCGGGCTGCAGTCTCTCCCAGCTGTCCATGTTGTAGTGATGTGTGAGCGTGTTGTACTCGACCCCATCCTGAATGAACTGGAAGCCCGGAAGCCCGACGGCGTCGAACGACTGGTGATCGGTGCCGCCGGTGTTGCTGATCGTGAGGTGTGTCATCCCAATCGAGCGGAACGGCTCCATCCACGCGCGGAAGATCGGCGCGACGGCGTCGTTCTGCTGCAGGTACACACCACGGATCGCGCCTGTGCCGTTGTCGATGTTGAAGTAACCGGAGAACTTCGCGTGGTCGGGCTTCAACTCGAGCGGCCCGCCGCCGCCGCGGCCGCCGCCACGCTGCCCGCCCGCCCCGGCGCCCGCTGCGGCGTCCGGGGCCGGTGGCGGCGGCGCGCCTCGCGACGCGAAGTGCATCGCGACATACTCGTTCGATCCGTTCAGTCCCTGCTCCTCGCCGCTCCACAGTCCGATCCGCACCGTCCGGCGTAGACGCACGCCTGACTGCTTGAGAATGCGCATCGCTTCCATCATCGCCGCCGAGCCGGCCGCGTTGTCGGTGGCGCCGGTCGACGCGTGCCACGAATCGAAGTGCGCGCCGAGCATGACGAGCTCAGCTGCTTTGTCCGTACCCGGAATCTCGCCGACGACGTTGAACATCGTCGGATTGGGATGGAAAGTGTTCTTGATGTCGGCCTCGAGCGTCACCGGAATGCCCTTGGCCAGCGTGCGCGCGATTTGTCCGTACTGCTCGGCGGGAATCGTGATCGCCGGCAGCGTCTTGGCGGGATCCGCGTTGCGGTTGCCGCCGATCGTGTAGATGCCGTGACCGCGCGCGCTCGTCGAGAAGACGGCGACCACGCCCTCGCTCAGAAAGAAATCGTTGCGATTGAATGGCGGGCCCTGCGGCGCACCGCCTGGCGCTCCGCCGGGGGCTCCGGCCTGACGTCCGCCGCCACCGCCTCGACCGCCGGGCGCAGTGACGCCGAACTCCGGCGTTCGCGGCGACTCCCGCAGATCGAGCTCTTCGATCGTGTACCGGCTCGCGGGTGGCGTCCACCACGCGGCGACCTCAGGAGGCGGCGCGCCCAGCACGAATTTTGCGCGAAGCTTGCCCGCGTACTTCTTCAGATCGGCCTCGGTCGTCTCGGTGACCAGAATCGCCTCGCCGCGCACCAGTCCGTTGGTGCCCGGCGTCCACGCCGTCGGCGTGCCAGGAATCGCGAACGTCTGCGGCGAGACCGACGCCAGATAGAACTTGTCGCCCGACCAGCCGCGCGTGAAGTTGCGATTGTTCGCCCACGGCTCGAGCGCAACGTTCACCAATCCCCATTTCTTCATCTCGGCGACCGCCCACTCGCCGGCTTTCTGGATGTTGGGCGATCCCGACAGCCGCGGACCGTAGACGTCGGTCAGCCAGCTCGCGATTTCCATCACCTGCGAGTTGGCCGTATTCAGCCCCTGGTCCTTGATTTTGTTGATGCTCTCGTAGTCGATCGCCTCATCGGCCGCGCGCACCGGCAGTCCGACCAGCGCGACGACGAAGGCCGAGGCGAGCGCGAAGCTGAGGAACCTCTGCCGAGTCATAAACCCTCCGGGGGAATGAGACTACACGCTTCATACGGCAAACAGGCGGGTACATTTCATGTCGAGCCGGAAAGCTGGAAAGCTCGAAAGCTGGAAAGGCCCGAACCGGGCGGCCTAAAACAGACTCGATCCTTCTAAATGGAGCAGGAACTGCTTCACCGGCAGTCCCCCGCCAAATCCAACCAGCTTTCCATTGCTGCCGATGACGCGGTGGCAGGGGATGACGATGGGGAGGGGGTTGCGGCCGTTGGCGGCGCCGACGGCGCGGATGGCGGCCGGACGGCCGATGTGCTGCGCGAGCTCGGAGTAGCTCCACGTGTCGCCGTACGGGATCGTCTCGAGCGCGTGCCAGACGTCGAGTTGAAACGGCGTGCCGGCCGGCGCAAGCGGCAGATCGAAATGCTGCAGCTTCCGTGCGAAGTAGGCGCGAAGCTGGCGGGTTGCCTCGGCCAGGATTCCGGCCGGCGCGGGCGTCGTCGCACTTTTTGGTTGTGCGTGAAATGTGATCTGCGTCAAAGCCGTGCCGTCAGTTTCAAGACTGATGGGTCCGACGGGCGTCTCGATTACAGTCGTGATCATCGCCGAATCCTGCGCAGAATCGTGGGACGCGCTCGCTGCTGGAAGCTCTTCGATAGATCGATAGATCGATAAACCGATAGATCGATTTGCCTTTTATGGTTTGTTACACTCGGCGCCTCGTGTCATTACAGCACGTCTGGCCCGTGATGACATTTTTGATCGTGGCCGGTTCGGCCTGCAGCGAGCCGCCTCCGGCGCTTCCGGTCGTGCCTGCGTCCGACGTCTCGCTCGCGCGTGATTTTGAGGCCATCGAAGGGCGCGTCCCACGCAATGCGACGCTCGAGACGCTGCTCCGGCAGCACGAGTTTCCGGTCGAGCTGGCGTCCTCGCTCGCCGGCGCGATGCGGGGCGTTTTCAACCCGCGCGCGATCAGGGCCGAGCAGGCGTATCGGCTGACCCGTTCGCTCGACGGATTCTTTCGAGAATTCAGCTATCAGATCGATACGGATCGCCTGCTGCGAGTCGTGGCAAGACAGGGAGACCGCGGCGTCGGCAGTGTGCCGCAGGCGACGCCAGCCGCGGCATTCGACGTCGAGGTGATTTCTCTCCCGAAGGAGGTCGAGCTCGACGTGTTGTCCGCGTCGATCTCGCGTGAGACGCCGTCGCTCGTCGGCGCACTCGACGGGGCCGGCGAGACGGTGCAGCTCGCGCTTGGTCTCGCCGAGATTTACGGCGGCGAGATCGACTTCAATTCCGATCTCCAGCCGGGCGATCGCATCGAGGTGCTCTTCGAACGGTTCAAGCGCGACAACGAGTTCATCGGTTACGGTGCCATCAAGGCTGCGGTCCTGACGAACGAAGACCGACGCATCGCCGCGATCGGATTTCCTGACGCCGACGGCAAGCCCGCGTGGTTCGACGAGGATGGCCGATCCCTGAAGCGTCAGTTTCTTCAGTCACCCTTGCCGTTCGATCCACGGGTTACCTCGCAGTTCTCGTACCGCCGGCTTCATCCTGTTCACGGCGTCGAGCGCGCGCACCTCGGCGTCGATTACGGCGCGCCGGAGGGGACGCGCGTGAACGCCGTCGCATCGGGCGTCGTCGAGCTGGCCGGCTGGTCGGGCGAGGCGGGCCGCATGGTCCGGGTGCGTCATGCCGGCGGCTACGAGACGTCGTACCTGCATCTGTCGGCGATCGCGCCGGGCGTCCGGCCGGGCGCGCGTGTGGAGCAGGGACAGGCGATCGGCCGCGTCGGCTCGACCGGGACCGCGACCGGCCCGCATCTCGACTACCGCATCAACAAGAACGGGACCTACGTCAATCCGCTCGTCGAGTTGAAGAAGATGCCGAAGGGCGACCCGATTTCGGACGACGCCCGGGAGGCGTTCCTCCGCGAGCGGGATGCCGTGCTCGCCCGATTGTCCCAGGGAGCGACACGCTGATGTCATCTCTCTCTCCGTTCCGTGCTCTTCGACCCGCGCCGGAAGCGGCCGCCCAGGTCGCGTCGGTGCCGTACGACGTGGTCTCGACGGACGAGGCACGCGCGATTGCGGCCGAGAACCCGCTCAGCTTTCTGCGGGTCACGCGATCGGAAGTCGACCTGCCGCCGGGAACGATGCCGTACGACAGCCGCGTGTACGCGCAGGCGTCGAAAAACTTCGAGGAATTGAAGCGGGCGGCACCGATGACGATCGAGCTGGCGCCGGCGCTGTACTTCTACCGGCTGAAGACGGACTGGCACGAGCAGATCGGGCTCGCCGGATGTTTCTCGCTGGAAGAGTACAGTCATGGATCCATCAAGAAGCACGAGCGCACGCGCAAGGACAAGGAAGACGATCGGACGCGGCACATCACGGAGCTGCGCGCGCAGACCGGCATCGCGTTTCTGACGTACCGCGCGCTTCCGGTCGTGAACGCGCTGGCCCAGCGCGTGAGCGCGACGCCGCCGCTCTACGACTTCGCGGCGCCGGACGGCGTGACGCACACGATCTGGCGCGTCGGCGGCGCCGACATCAGCACGCTGGTGGACGCGTTTCGATCGCTGCCGGCGCTGTACATCGCGGACGGTCACCATCGCGTCGCGAGCGCGGCGCGGGCCCGCGATCTGCTGGCCGGCGCCGGCGCCCGGACGACCGCCGGCGCGGAGTTCGTTGCCGTCGCGTTCCCGGACACGCAGGTCTGCATCCTGCCCTACAACCGCGTGGTGAAGGATCTCGGCGTTCAGACACCCGAGGCTCTGCTCGCATCGATCGAGCTTGCCGGCATCGCCGTGCGGCCGGGCCCGAGCATGCCCGAGCGCCGCGGTGAAGTGTCGATGTATCTCGGCGGCAGCTGGCACACGCTGAGACTGCCGGCGCCGGAGCCCGGCACCGGCCGCATCCACTCCCTGGACGTCGATCTGCTGCAGCGATCCGTGCTCGAGCCGCTGTTCAAGATCGGCGACGTGCGCACGGACAAGCGCATCGACTTCGTCGGCGGCATCCGCGGTCCCGTCGAGCTCGAGCGGATGGTCGAAGCGGGCGAGGCCGCGGTCGCGTTCTCGATGTATCCCGTCAGCGTCGGCGATCTCATGGCCATCGCCGACACGGGCGAAGTCATGCCGCCCAAATCCACCTGGTTCGAGCCGAAGCTCAGGGACGGACTCCTCGTCAATCTGATCTGACGCGAGAAGCCGGAAAGCCGGAAAGCTCGAAAGCGAGGGGGAGGCAACCTCCAGTGCTTTCAGGCTTTCAAGCTTTCCGGCTTTCGGGCTCTCCAGTAGGATCTTCTCCGCCATGAAGGTCCTCATCGCCGACAAGTTCGAAAAAAGCGGGATCGACGGGCTCAAAGCGCTCGGCTGCGAGGTGTTGTTCGAGCCGGACTTGAAAGATCAGGCGCTCGCCGATGCCATCGGCAAGACCGGCGCCGAGGTGCTGATCGTGCGCTCGACCAAAGTCGGCGCCGCAGCGATGGCCGGATCGCTCAAGCTCATCGTTCGCGCCGGCGCCGGCGTCAACACGATTGACGTGCCGGCGGCGACGTCGCACGGCGTCGTCGTCGCCAACTGCCCCGGCAAGAACTCGGCCGCGGTCGCCGAGCTGGCGTTCGGATTGATGCTCGCGCTCGATCG
>Ga0111538_10013970_pt1 | contig 10588 bp, 13 predicted proteins | sample SoiMethybrSBSTD1_FD_79669 | JGI IMG/M metagenome (GOLD analysis project Ga0111538, IMG submission 79669) | Bulk soil microbial communities from a Populus tree surrounding site in Tennessee, USA - Soil MetaG P. TD hybrid SBSTD1 (version 2)... | ecosystem: Environmental > Terrestrial > Soil >... | reverse complement strand
TGGTTGATACGGCGATGAGACGGCGCAACGTCAGCGCCTAGATGGTCCGCGAGGGCAAAGCCCCCGCGGACCTTGAACGGTTTAGTTGGTGCCGAGGTCTGGAATTCCGGCCGCGAACCAGGCGCCGCCGAGACTGCGAATCAAGAGCACGGGGCTGGCGCACTCAGTCGGTATCTCGCTCAGAGTGTCGTCGATGCGAAAATCACCGTTCGGCGCGAGCGGAACGCCCGTCACGGCGGTGTTGCGCTGGACGAAGGGGGCCGCGGCTTCACAGATCAACGTGGCGAAGACGCTCTGGTTGGCGTTCGTGCCGATGGAATTGCCGCTCGCCAGAAGAAGGCCGCGCCCTCGGACCTGAATCCGTCCGTCAGTGAAGACTTCGGCCCTGAGGTCGGCGATCCTCCAGGGACCGGCTGGAGAAACTCCCCGCACAATGTTCAGCTTCACGTTCGGGAACGTTCCATCCGCGTTTACCGGTCCGGCGCCGCCCGTGACGGGGATGACGCCAATACCGCCTTCGAATCTCGCCAGAAGATCGCGCTCGCGCGCGCTGACCTGCCCGACAATGCCGACGCTCAGAAGAATTGCGACTACCGTTTTGATCGTTTTCATCATTCCTCACCAACCTGCTTTTGCTGGTCCAAGCCGGACGGCTCCGTTGCGGGGATCGCAGCGAGCGTCCGTATGGCGAGTGTGAAGCTCGACGGGTGAACTGCCCACCCACAACGGCCGCACACGAACCGTACGGCGCTCGTACATGTCGACGTCAGGAGAAACGGAATCAGAACTCCGGCCACGGCAGGCCTCGTCGGGAATATTCGCGTACGCCTGAAGGTTAGCGATTGTGGATGATCCTCAAGGGGAGGTCTCGATGAAATTCGCCAGATCCGTGTTTATCCTCGCCGGCCTATGGGGCATCGCCGTACTCACGCCGCTGTTCTTTCTCGTGGACATCACCGGGCGGCCCTACCCGGCTCCCACCGACTATCCGCACTTCTACTACGGGTTTTTGGCGGTCGCGATGGCGTGGCAGATCGGGTTCCTCCTCATCGGTTCGAACCCCGTTCGGTACCGTCTGATGATGATTCCGGCCTTCATCGAGAAGGCCGGCTACATCATCACGACCGCGGTGCTTTACAGCCAGGCCCGCATCTCGGCGGCTGACGCCAACACCGCAGTTCCTGATTCATTGTTGCTGGCCCTCTTCGTCGTGGCCTTCGTCAAGACGCGCGCATCGGGACCGACAGACTTGCCACGGAAGACTTTCGGATCAGCGTGACGGGACGGCGTTTCGCCGTTTCACGATTGGAGCCTGCGCTTTTCGCACGACGCCGTCGATTTCCTTGATCCATGAATCCATGGAGGTCACGCGGCCTGCCGCGTACGCGCGGGCCCACCGGTCGGGGCCAAGACGTGTCCGCGCCTCACGTTCCGCGCGTTCTCCCATGTCACGCACCCATTTGTCGGCGATCGAGGCGCCCGTGCGTTCGGTCACGGCGTCCCGAGCGCCCAGGATCCGCGCCGCCCAGGCGTCGTCGCCCTTGAGTACGGCCGCGGCCGCGAGAGGGATCGTCACGTACACGATCGCGAACTTGTCATGGAGCGCCCGGAAGAGCGTGAGGCATTCACGCACCAGTGCGATGGCCTCATCGGGATTCCCGCGCCGCACCGCGAGAATGGCGCGGCGATACAAGGCAAGGGCCAGGAACCACGGACAGCGCTGAAGCACGGAAGTGGCCTCGTCGAGCAACCGTTCCGCTTCGGCGTCGTCACCCGTCGCCAGGACGACCTTCGCCATCCCGTTCAGCGAATTCCCCAGCCCCCATGGGATTCCCAGCGCCCGGAATCCTTCGATACTGCGCGTAAAGTGATCGCGAGCGGCGCTTGCGTTGCCAAGGCCGTGCTCAACGTGTCCGAGCAGATGCTCGGCCTGCACGCCGGTGTCCGTGTCGCCGGCCTCGTGGCCGAGTGCGAGGGCGCGCCTCAGTCCGGTACGGGCGCGCTCCAGGTCTCCAAGCGAGTACCACATCAACGCCGCGCCGACCAGGGCCTTCGACTCGAGGACGGGCGGAAGGGAAGGCAGGTTCAGAATCTGCTCGTACCATTCAAGGCCCTCGGCCGAGCGCCCCCGGATCTGCCAGTACTGCTTCAGTCCGGACGCGATGTGAGCCGCCTCGGCGGGACGGCCGCGCTCGATGAGCCAGGCCAATGCGCTGCGATAGCTCTCGAGATCCTCCCGCACGCGATGCAACCACTCGACCTGCATGGGGCCAACCAGGCCCTCAGCAGCCGAATCGGCCTGGCCCGCGCAGTAGCGCGCCAGCCCCGCCAGGGCCTCGTCGCGTTCGCCCGCTGTGTTGAGCTCGAGCGACGCGAACGCTCTTACCGTTTCGAGCATCTGGTACAGCGGACGCGTTGTCACGGAGGTCTCGGCCCGCAGCAGCAGACTCTTGTCGATCAGACCGGCCACCGCGCGGAGCGCGTCGTCGCTCGTTGCGGACGAGGCATCGCCACCGGCAAGGACTGCCGCGGCTGCCTCGATTGGAAATCGACCTCGCAATGCGCCAAGACGGCGGAAGATCTGCTGCTCGTGTGGCGCCAGTAGTTGGTAACTCCACGCCACCGTCGCATTGATTGTCTGGTGGCGTTCCGGGAGATCGCGCCGGCCGACGGTTGACAGCAGCACGTCGCGCGCGAGCCGGTCGAGCAGGTCGTCGGCCGTCAGGACTTTGAGCCAGGGAGCGGCGAGTTCGAGCGCGAGAGGCAGGGCGTCGAGCCGCTGACAAATCGCGGACACGACTGGGCCGTTTGCGGACGTGAGGCGGAAGTCTGGCTGTACGTCGCGCACACGCTCCAGGAAGAGCCGTACCGCGGGAGAGCGCGCCAACGCGGCGGGCGAGGTCGCCTTAGAATCCGCCTCCAGCCCGAGAGGTCCGACCGAATACTCTCGCTCCCCCCTGACACGGAGTGGAGCGCGGCTGGTGGCCATCACACGAATGGATGTGACCGAGGCAATGAGATCCGCAGTCAGCGGCGCCGCATCCAGCACCTGCTCGAAGTTGTCGAGGATCAGCAACGTGGGGCGATCGCAACAGGCGATTCGTACACGCTTCGACAAGTCGGTCGACGTCACATCCGCCAGTCCGAGCGCTTCTGCGATCGCCGGTGCGACGAACGCCGGATTCCGAATAGCCGCCAACGGCACGAACACCACGCGGGTCGCGCCTTCGGCGGCGATCGTGCGGGCAAGCTCAATCGCCAGCCGGGTCTTGCCGGCTCCTCCCGGTCCCGTGAGCGTGATGAGGCGGGCGGTGGGATCCGTGAGCCAGCGGCGCAGCGTCTCCATGTCGGTGTCGCGGCCGAGAAGGGCCGTCAGAATCACGGGCAGCGAGTTGTCGCTGAGTTCGTCGACTGCCGCGCTTTGCACAGGCGCGCGCGCACTGCCGATGAGTGCCTCGCGGATGGCGCCGGTGAGATCGAGTGCCGCAGAAAGCGCCCGAACGGTTTCGACCTGGGGTCGCCGCCGTTCCCCGCGCTCTAATGCACTTACCGCATGAACCGACAAGCCCGCGATCGTCGCGAGCTCCTCTTGTGTGTAACCAGCAGTTTCGCGAAGCGCCTTGAGTTGGGCGCCAAATGACCCCGGAGGGCCGGGTTTCATGATGCGGTGATCTTACCGCCTTTACCCGGCCCCTATTTTCGTAGCGTTTTGACGTAGTGCACGATCGCCCACGCGTCCGCGGCCGGGACCTCCGACTTCATGGCCGGCATCCTGGGCTTCGCCCGTCCGTTCCAGATCTTGTAGAACATGACGCCGTCCGGATTCCTGGAGGCCCGACGTGCGTCCGTCAAATCGGCCGGCGGATGTTCCCGATCCGCCTCCGGGCCATGTCCGGCGCCATCCGGACCATGACACCGCTGGCACTTCGACTGATAGAGCCCCTTGCCCCTGGCAATCACCGCGCCGTTGGCCGGCAGAGGGCTTTGTTCCGCCGCCGCGCCGTCCGGGATGTGCCAGCCGTCGGACGCATCTTGAACCTGCCCCGCGACATCCACGACGTTTGCCACAGCCACCAGCCACAATCCAACGGCCGCCAGCCAGGCCATCCGTGTCAGGTGTCTCCCAATCACGATCCCCCCTGCACGAGTCGAGTCGCCTCGTGCTGGCTCCACGCACAGAGCTGACCGATGTCCGTTTGTGACAGCCGCGCTTCGTGATGGAGCATCAGATAGCGTGGCAACGGCATCTTGCCCTCCGTCGCCAGCTCGCAGACCTTGTCCAACAGGCCGGCACGGTCGAACGGGTTGTACTGAGCCCAGCGTGAGAAGTTGAGTTGGCCGCGCGCCGCCTTCACGTCCTGCTCGAGCAGCCACGACGCGACGGGCAGCTTCGAGTACCACGGCCAGCGCGTTTCGTTCGAATGACAGTCGAAACAGGCGCGGCGAAGCGTCGACATCACGGGCGCCGGCACCGCCGTGCGGGCGCTCAGGCCTTCCGCCGAGTCGGGTACTGCGTCGGGCTGACGAAACTGCGCACGCACGACGGATGCGATCGCGATAAGCGCCAGCCCGACGAGTACCACCCTTCCGAATCGCACGATCAGTCTCCGCCTACTGAGCGATCAGCTGGCCGCGCGCCACTCCGCCCGAGTTCGCGGCGGTGTGGATGTTGAAGTAGAAGCTTCCCGGGTTGGCGATGATCGCATTGGCCTGATCGACCGTCGTGGTGACTCCCGTTCGGCTGAACGATCCGGCGCCTGTCGGGAAGGAGACGTCGCCTGGCGCCAGGCCAGTGCTTACGAGGATGCCGCCGTTGGTACCCGCCGCGCCGCCGTGGATGTGGGCGCCCGTGAGGGACGTTCCGTTCGGAAAGCCGGTGACCGTCACCGAAAAGTCGACCGTCGCGGCGGTGACGTATCCGTTCGAGTCCTTGGTGAGGTTGAGCGTAATGGTCGCGGTTCCCGACCCGGTCGCCTCGGCGCCGACGACCGCGGGCACCTCGTTCGCCGGCAGCAGCACCGCGGTGAATGTGTTCTTCGAAGCCGCCGATGGTCCGGCCGGGCTGTTGTTTTTGCAGGCCGACAGCGAGAACCCGAGTACGAGCAGTGCGAGAGGAAGAATCAGTCGTTTCATGTCAGAGCTCCAGTGATGGTCAGAAGAATTTCCGGGAAAGGTTGAATCCGAGATAGAGACTGTTGGCGGCCCCACCGCGCGCCACTTGCGCGAACGTGGTGCCCAGTGAGTTCGTGAACGTCAACGAGAACGTGTGCCCACCGACGCGCTCCTCGAGGCTGAAACCGTAAGCCGCTTCATCGGGGGCATAGCCCCCGGCCCGAATCGCGACTTCCGCGGCCACGTACGTCGAGCCATGGATCCGGACGTGGCCGTCGAAGCCGACGTAAGTCGTGCTGCGGCTGCCCACGGTAGATTCGACGGCTTCCTCAGGCGTGGCGTCGTGCTCGTGAGCGATCGGCGCCAGTGACGCGTCGGTGTTGTCCACCCACATCGGCGTAACGTAGACCGCGGCGTGCGTGCCAATGAGTCGCGACACCACGGCGCCAACCGCCGGCGCGAACTGTTCCTGGAAGTTGTTCGTGCCTTCGATCGATACGAGGCCGGACACGGACACGGGCATCGATCCGCGCTGGCGGAGGGCGTCGTATTTGCCGTACAGCTGAATGGTCTTGGCGAAACTCGAGCGATAGAAGGCCGCCTGCACGTCGCGGGCGACTGCCATCCGGTACTCGAAGCCGATGATCGCGCCCTGATCGAGGCCGAAGAGATTGCCCGCCTGCTCGCTGAAGCTTCCGTTTCTCAGATTTCCGGCGAATCGGTGCGTCAGCCGGAAATTGCCCTTGAACAGCGGCATCCGCATCGTCGTCGGCAGGTTCACCACGACGACGTCCGGTTCGGCGGGGACCAGAACCGCTGGGTCGTCCTGCACCGACGACTTCGAGGCGGGCGCAGGCGTCGACGCCGGCGCAGCCGTCGACGCGGGAGCGCTCTGAGCCCATGCCGGACCCGCAGTGGCTGCGTTCGCCAGGACCAAGACGCTGAGAATCCAGATGCGCGATTTCACAAGTTCCCCCTTCGTGCGCGTGTGACACGGGCGCGACAACAGAAGCGTTGTCGCAGCCATCGCAGGGGAGAACCCGGATGGCGGGAGAAATATTCCCGGGGCGCCAGGCGGCGGTGTGCCGCGCGCCGGAATAAGCCTGACGCGGTGGAAGTTAATCCGATCGCAAAGGACGTGTCGGATGACGCTCGTGCCGAATCAGTTGTGGCGTGCGGCGGCGATGGCTCTCGTTGTGCTGTTGATCGCAGGCGAGGCGGCCGCTCAGATCTGTATCGATGTGAACTTCAGATTCGCGGGCCGCGACCCGTCTCCCGCCATCGTTCAATCGATGCAGAAAGAGGCGGCGACGATCTGGGAACACTACGGCGTGCAGATTCAATGGCCGGCGAGCCAGCGCGCCGGCCAATGTCCACTGGTTCTCGGCTCGTTCGACGTGCTCGTCGAGTATCAGCCGTCATCGGCTATACGCTCCTCGCCGGCGGTGCTCGGACGGACGCACCTCGTGCCGGCGCGCATCGACTGCGTGGGGATCTATGTTGATTACGACGAGACGCAGTCGCTGATCGAATCGGTTGGGCAATCGCAGCTCATTACGCTGGCGGGCCATCCCGATATCGGGCCCGTCGACATCGGCCGGGCGCTCGGACGGGTTCTCGCCCACGAGATCGGGCACGTCGTGCTCGGCGCGTCACGACACCAGCCGTTCGGCCTGATGCGCAGATCGTTCGCCCCGGCCGATCTCGTGACGCTTCAACGATGGGCTTACACCCTGTCAAAGAATGAAGTCGAGCGCCTCGGTCTGCGCGAGCGCGAGTGGAGAGAGTACGAGGCGCCTGCGTCGCCCGCGCGATAAAGCCAGAGGTGATCAACGCATGAGAGTCTTGGGGATCTGCGGCAGCCTTCAGGCCAGGTCAGGGAACCTGGCGCTCTTGCACGCCGCCGCGGCGTTGATGCCCGAAGGGGCGGAGCTCGTGCTCTTTGACGGCTTGCGGGAACTGCCCCTCTTTAATCCCGACATTGAGGCCGGCGGAGCGCCGGAGAGCGTGACTCGATGGAGACTGGCGCTGGCAGCCAGTGATGCTGTCCTTATCGCTTCTCCGGAGTATGGGTTCAGTCTGCCCGGTGCATTGAAGAACGGTATCGACTGGGTGATCGGCTCCGGCGAGCTCGAACGGAAGGTTGTGGCAATCACTGCCGCTGTAGCCGGCCCTGGGCGTGGCCGGCGCGGACTCGACGCGCTTCGCGACACCCTGTCCGCGGTATGCGCCACGATTGTCAGTGGGGAACCAATTCCCAAAGGTCCGCACTTGGAGTCCCGGGTTGCGGCCCTTGTGCGGACGTTAGTCGAGACAGCCTCCCTTGAAGTTCTGCGCAAGACGCCGCTGATGTCCTAGGTCGTACGGGCGCCGTGCGGGTGGTGTGCTGCAGTTGTGCGGCCGTTGTCTGTGGTCGTTCCGCGCCCCATCCCTCACATTGGCGGAATGACAACCGACGCACTTTCTGCTCCAGGCCACACCTTCGACGACGTAGTGCTACCGCACCTTGGTGCGGCGCATCGCCTCGCCCGCTGGCTCATGCGAAACGACCACGACGCCGAAGACGTCGTCCAGGACGCTTCCCTCAGGGCCCTGCGGTACTTCGGCACCTTTACCGGCGGCAACGGACGCGCGTGGTTTCTCCGGATCGTGCGGAATACCTGCTACGCCAAACGCGGCCGCCAGCCGGTTGAAATCGATCTGTTCGATGAAGAGCACCACACCGTCAGACAGACGCGTCCGGATCCAGAGGCCGAACTCCTTCGCACCGATGGCATCGCCCGGATCGAGCGCGCAATCGCCGCGCTTCCCGCCCGTGCCGGGGAAATCCTCGTGCTTCGCGAGCTCGAAGATCTCTCGTATCAGGAACTGGCGGAAGTGCTCGACATTCCGGCCGGCACCGTGATGTCAGCCCTTTTTCGCGCACGCCGCGCGCTTCGTGCCGCGCTCGAGCCGGGAATAAGCCGGCCACAGAAGAAGTTCATTCATCGCAAGGGGATTACCGATGCCATTGTCCACGGACATTCACCAGCACATTCCAGACTTGACGGCGGACGCCGTAGCTCCGGCCGATCAGGCCGACCTCAATGCCCAGGCGAAGAACGACGTCAAGAGCGTCACCTACTGGTTCAGTGAAGAGTCCGCGATCGCCGTTCAGCGCGAAGCCTACGGTCTGACGACCGACCGGCCCGCAGAAGTCATCGAAGGCGTCTGATGCTGGAGCTCAGGCCATCGTGTGAGCACTGCAACAAGCGGTTGCCGCCGGATTCACTCGACGCGTGCATCTGCTCCTATGAATGCACGTTCTGCGCGCGATGCGTGGGGCAGGTGCTCGACAACGTGTGTCCCAACTGCGGGGGCGGGTTCGTGAGCCGGCCGATTCGTCCAGCCAGGAACTGGAAGGGCGACAACTATCTCGGCAAGGACCCGGCGAGCACCCGATTCCGCCATCGCCCAATCGATCCGCCGGAGCACGCGGCGTTTGCGGCGTCCATCAGATCGATTCCTCCGGAGAAGCGCTGATGACCCAGGCTGCAATCGCGGGTCAACCGTACGCGCCGACGGCAAGCGGGCTGGACGATGTGGTCGTCGCCTGCACCGCTCTCAGTCACGTAGATGGCGCGCGAGGAGACTTGATCGTTCACGGGCATTCGATCGAGTCACTCGCGGTGCGGGGCACTTTCGAGGATGTCTGCGCGTTGCTTTGGAATGGCGCGTGGCCGTCCGCCGAAGAAGCCGGGGAGATCCGTGAGGCACTAACGAACGCTCGACTGGCCGCCTTCGAATTGCTGCCGTCACTCGGCGATGCCCTGGCAGCGCCCGACAGCATGGAGGCCCTGCGTTCGGCCATCGCACATCTCCGCTCGGCCGATTCACTCACGGACCGGATGCGGGTGACGGGCGCCTTTCCAGTCTTTGCGGCCGCCTGGGCACGCAGGCACGCCGGACAGCCGCCCATTCCTCCGCAACCGCGCCTGTCGCACGCGTCCGATACCCTTCGCATGCTCACCGGGATCGAGGCCGCGCCCCCGTTTGTCCGCGCGCTCGATACATACCTGTGCTGCGTTGTCGACCACGGCATGAACGCGTCGACCTTCACCGCGCGCGTCGTGGCGTCCACCGGCGCCGACACAATCAGCGCCGTGGTTGCCGCGCTTGGCGCGCTGAAAGGTCCGCTCCATGGCGGCGCGCCCGGCCCCGTCCTCGACATGCTGGACGCGATTGGCGATGGAACCCGCGCGAGGCACTGGCTCGAGAACGAACTGGCAGCCGGCCGGCGCCTTATGGGGATGGGCCACAGGATCTACCACGTGCGCGATCCGCGCGCGGCCGTGCTCGAGCGAGCCACGAGGGTGCTGGAGACCAGCGGGGTTCCGACCGCCCGCCTTCCTCTCGCGCGCGCGATCGAGCGGGAGGCTGAGCAACTGCTGGCGGAGCGCTACCCTCGCCGACGCCTGAGTGCCAATGTCGAGTTCTACACGGCAGTGCTGCTCGATGCTTTGGGTATTCCGCGCTCCTTGTTCACTCCTCTGTTTGCCGCATCACGCGTGGCCGGATGGTGCGCGCACGTCGATGAGCAGCGGGCGGTCGGCCGGCTCATCCGGCCCGCATCCGTTTACGCGGGTCCCTGGCCTCAGTCGGCGTCCTGACCTCACCCCTAATCGCGAATCGCGTCGATCCTGACGAACGAGCCGAGCGAGTGAGTCCCCGCGAACGGAGCGGGGCGCAGGGCCCCCGCGAGTGAGCGGGTAGGGGGGCCGCGGGGGCGAAGCCCCCCGAATAAAGAAAGAACGTGGGCTACGATTTGGGCGTCAAAGCATCCAGTTGGAGGTTGTCACCGAATGCGAGTTCTTGTTGCGGCCCTGATTCTGTGCGCCAGCTTGCCGGCGCAGTCCTTTGCGCAGGCACCGGCCGTCGGGCCGCTCCTCCTGATTATTCCGGCGACGCCTCGGACCGCGGCGCTCGGCAACGCGTGGGTGGCCGGCCGCGATCAGGAAGTGCTCTTCTACAACCCGGCGCAGCTCCTCGTCGCGCGGCAGGGCATGGACTTCTCGATTACGCGGCATGGGTCGGAAGGCACGACCGCGACACTCGGGTCTGTTTACGCCGGAGGCAAGTGGTCGATGACCTTCGGGTGGGGAGTTCAGTTCGCGGACTTCCATGTCAGCCCGGCGACACCGTACCCGTACGCGCCTGATGTCCTGCTCTCGAGCGGCACTGGCTCCGGGTCGAGCCTGCTCGCCGCCGTAGGTGGTGCGATCACCTGGAAAGGATTTCGATTCGGCGCGGCGGGCAAGTACGCCGCCGATCGCATATCGATGCCGACCAACACGATCGACGCGGCCGCAACTCCGCCGATTAGTCACGGCGTAATCGTCGCCGACCTCGGCGTTGCCAGGAACAGCCTCGGTGGTGTGCTCGCGTTTTCGTTTCAGAACCTTGGCGGATCTTCAAACGGTGACGGGACCGGGATCAT
>Ga0111538_10013966_pt1 | contig 10589 bp, 8 predicted proteins | sample SoiMethybrSBSTD1_FD_79669 | JGI IMG/M metagenome (GOLD analysis project Ga0111538, IMG submission 79669) | Bulk soil microbial communities from a Populus tree surrounding site in Tennessee, USA - Soil MetaG P. TD hybrid SBSTD1 (version 2)... | ecosystem: Environmental > Terrestrial > Soil > Tree... | reverse complement strand
CGGACGTGCTCGGCCATCCGGCCCATCAGCAGCTGCCCCTCCTCGAGGGCGCGGATCGCAATCCACAACCCCTCCTCGATGCCCTCGCTGATCGCCGCCAGCAGGCTGGCGACGGAGTAGGCGTGGCCCGTATGACACCGGAATCGCGTCAGCGTCCCTTCCTTGATCTGCAGCAGCACGCCATGGCACTCGGGGCAGGCAAACCTGGAGGGTTCCGCCATCCGCTCGAAGCCTGCATCGATCGGATTGTTCTCCATGGCGATCTTCACCTCGACGTTCATCAGCTCAGGAACAGGCATTGTCCGCTCCGGAACCGGCAACGAAGTCAGCTCGACGAGCAGCGGAGGGATTCGCGCGAGCGGAACGACGTGATCGACCTGGACATGGTCGATCACGCATTGGGGCATCGAGGAGAAGAGCGCCTCTGCGGGATCCTGGACGATGGTAGTGCCGCCGAGCTGCTTGATCGCCCACATCCCGGCCGTGCCATCGTCCAGGCTGCCGGTCAGCAGGACGCCGACCGCAGCCGGGCCGTAAACCTGGGCCGCGGATCGGAACAGCGGATCGATCGCCGGGCGGAAGCGGTTTTCGCGCGGACCCTTGACGACGCGCAGCTTGCCGGGCTCGACAACGAGATGCCAGTCGGGCGGCGCGACATGGATATGGCCCGGCTGAATGCGCTCGCTGTTGACGGCGTTGGTGGCGCGGAGCGGGCCGACCCTGTCGAGGATCTCCGCCAGCACCCCCGGCGCCTGCGGCGGCATGTGCAGCACGACGGCGATCGGGGTCTGGAAATCAGGCGGCAATCCGCCGACGAGCGTGCGAAGCGCCTCGATTCCTCCCGCGGATGCGCCGATGACGACGATGCGTCGTGTTGCCATCAGCCCACGCTATAGTAGGCTCGCCCCGAAGGTGGCCCGGGATGGCGGACAGTCTCCACGATGAAGAAGCGACTGCGCCAGACCGCGACTGGTCGCATCAAACTCCGCCGGTCGTCGGCCTCGGCGCGTCCGCGGGCGGCATCACGGCACTGAAGCACTTCCTCGCGCACGTCGAACAGCCGAGCGGCGCCGCCTACGTCGTCATCCTGCACCTGTCGCCCGAGCACGAGAGCCATCTTGCGGAGGTCCTCCAGCGGGCATCCGCCATGCCAGTCGCGCAGGTGACGTCGAACGTCGCAATTGAAGCCGACCACGTCTACGTGCTGTCTCCGAACAAGAGCCTTACGATCACCGATGGCCACCTGAGCGCGGCGGATTTCTCGCGTGCCGAGCAACGCCGCACCCCGGTCGACCTGTTCTTCCGCACACTGGCCGAGAGTCACGGCTCACGCTCGGTTGCCGTCGTCCTGTCCGGAACCGGCCCCAACGGGTCGGCCGGCGTGAAGCGAATCAAGGCGTACGGCGGGCTCGTCATCGCCCAGGATCCGTCCGAGTCGGAATACCCGGACATGCCGGAGAACTCGATCGCCACCGGCCTGGTGGACGTGATCCTGCCGGTCGCGGCGATGCCTGCAAAGATCGCCTCCTACTTCGAGCACCTGCGGCGCGATACGACCGAGCTGGACCAGAGCACGGCCGCGCCGGACAAAGAAGACGCGATCCGCGAAGTGCTGGCGCTGCTGCGCGTACGCACGGGCCACGATTTCTCGAACTACAAACCTGCAACCGTGCGCCGCCGGATCGAGCGGCGGATGACGCTTCGCGAGGTATCGTCGATCGCCGGCTATGCGCGGCTGATCCGTCAGGAGCCGCCCGAGGCGATCGCGCTGATGCAGGAACTGCTCATCAGCGTCACCAGTTTCTTCCGCGACGCCGCGGCGTGGCGGGGCCTGGAGGAGCGCATCATCCCACGGATCTTCATGAACAAGGATCCCGCCGACCAGGTGCGCGTGTGGGTACCCGGGTGCGCGACCGGCGAGGAGGCGTACTCGATTGCGATGCTGCTCGCCGAGCAGGCGGCGGGATTCAACCAAGCGCCGGCTATCCAGCTGTTCGCGACCGACCTCGACCTGCGCGCGATCACGATTGCGCGCGAGGGACGGTACTCGGCGGCGGATGTGGCCGAGGTCTCCGAAGAGCGGCTGCAGCGATTCTTCACCCGCGACCTATCCGCGTACCGCATCCGGCGCGACTTGCGCGAGCAGGTCCTCTTCGCGCAGCACAATGTCGTCAAGGATCCGCCGTTCTCGCATCTCGATCTCATCTCCTGCCGCAACCTGCTGATCTACCTGAACCGAACGGTCCAGGAGCGGGTGATCGAGACGTTTCATTTCGCGCTGCGGCCCGGCGGCTACCTGTTCGTCGGCACGTCGGAGGCGCCGGAGGGCGCCGACGAGCTGTTCACGCGCGCCGACCATGGCGCGCACGTGTACGAGAGCCGGACGGCGACGAGCCGGCTGGCGGTGCCGCTCTCACACGACGTGCTGACCGTCTCGCGCCCGGAGCCGACGGGCCAAACACGACCTGGCGATCGCCTCGCGCCCGCCGATCTCCACCAGCGTCTGCTCGAGCAGTATGCGCCGCCCTCGCTGATCGTCAGCGCCGACCATCACGTCGTCCACATGTCCGAACGGGTGGGACGGTACATGCAGATCCGCGGCGGCGAGCTGTCGCGCGACCTGCTGACTTTGGTTCGCCCCGAGCTGCGGCCGGATCTGCGCACTGCGCTGCACCAGGCGGCGCGCGATCGCACGAACGTGGACGTCCGCGGCATCGTCGTGCCGCTGCAGGAGGGCCTTGGACGGGTCGACATCGCCGTGCGGCCGGTGTTGCGCGCCGGCGACCCGGTCCAGGGTTTCTTCCTGGTGATCTTCGACGAGACGGGCGGCGCTGGGGCCGACGGCCAGCCGCAGCGGCTGTTGACGAGCCCGGCCGAACCGGCCCTGGAGCACCTCGAGGAGGAACTGCTGCGGCTGAAAGGACAGCTGCGGACGACCGTCGAGCAGTACGAGACGCAGGTCGAGGAGGCGAAAGCATCGAACGAAGAGCTGCAGGCGATGAACGAGGAGCTGCGCTCGGCCGCCGAGGAGCTCGAGACCGGCAAGGAGGAGCTGCAGTCGGTCAACGAGGAGCTGACGACGGTCAACGAGGAGCTGAAGATCAAGATCGAAGAGCTCGCCGTCACCCACAACGACTTCCAGAATTTCGTCAACGCCACCGACGTCGGCGCGATCTTCCTGGACCGGACGATGCGGGTGAAGTTCTCGACGCCGCTCGCCCGCGTCGTGTTCAACCTGCTCGAGAGCGACAGCGGCCGCCTGCTCTCCGACATCACCAGCCGGCTCTCGTACGGCCGTGTGCATCAGGACGTCCAGGCCGTGCTCGAGCGGCTCACCCCGATCGAGCGCGAAGTGGAGACCGACGACCACCATTGGCACCTGATGCGGCTGCGGCCGTACCGCACCGGCGACAACCGCATCGACGGCGTGGTCATCACGTTCCAGGACATCACCGAGCGCTACAACGCCGAAATCCGGCTGCGGCAGAGTGAAGAGCGCCTGCGGATGCTGCTGGACAGCGCGCTCGACTATGCGATTTTCACGATCACCGAAAACGGGATCATCGATTCGTGGAACTCGGGTGCCGAGCGGATGTTCGGGTATCAGGCCGACGAAGTCCTCGGCACCCACTTCGAGCTGCTGTTCACGCCCGAGGATCGGGCCGCCGACGTGCCGAGAAACGAGCTCGCAGAGGCGCGGCGCACCGGGCGGGCCTCGGACGAACGCTACCACCTGCGCAAGAACGGCGCGCAGTTCTATTGCAGCGGCGTCACCCGGCGGCTGGTCGGCGGCGGCAAAGGCTTCGCCAAGATCGCCCGCGACCTGACGCAGCCGCGCGAAGCCGCCGACGCGCTGAAGATGGCGAAAGACGACCTCGAGGCTCGCGTCCTGCGGCGCACGGAGGAATTGCAGGCGGCGCTGGGCGAGCACGAGGCGGCCAAGATGGCCGTCACCAGCCTCCTCCATCGGCTGGTCAGCGCGCAGGAGGACGAGCGCCGGCGGATCGCGCGCGACCTTCACGATCATCTCGGCCAGCAGCTGACGGCTCTGCGGCTGGCACTCGAGCGCAGCCAGCAGACGCGTCCGCAGCCGGAGAGCGCGGGCGACGACATCGCGCGGGCGCTGGCGCTGACGCATCAAATCGGCCGCGACCTCGACTTCCTCGCCTGGGAGCTGCGCCCGGCTGCCCTCGACGAGCTCGGGCTCGCCGCCGCGCTGCCCCGGTTCATCACCGAGTGGTCGGCGCACGTCGGCATCCCCGCCGAGTTCAGGTTTGGTGGCTACGAGGGCGGGATGCTCTCGCGCAGCGCGGAGGTCGCCTACTACCGCGTCGCCCAGGAGGCGCTCAACAACGTCTCGAAGCACGCGCACGCGTCGCGGGTCGACGTCGTGCTGGCCGCGAGCGACGGCCAGGTCGTGCTGGTGGTCGAGGACGACGGCATCGGCTTCGAGGCGCCGGGCGACGGGCTCGCCGCCGACGGGGTCGGGCTGGCAGGGATGCGCGAGCGCGCCGCGCTGGTCGGGGCGACGCTGCAGATCGAGTCGACGCCGGGCAAGGGCACGTCGGTCTATCTACGGAGGCCTGCATATGTCGACGATTCGACCGGGGGGGGGAGGTTTCAACCCACCCGATGATCCGGGTTTTACTGGCTGACGATCACGAAACGGTGCGCGAAGGACTGCGCCTGCTCGTCGACGCGCAGGCCGACATGCAGGTGGTTGGCGAGGCCGGAGACGGCAGGACCGTCATCGACAAGGTTGGCACGCTGCGGCCCAGCGTCGTCGTGCTCGACCTGACGATGCCGGGGATGAGCGGCCTCAATGCGGCGCGCGCGCTGAAGGCGGCGGCGGTGGACACCGCGGTGGTCGCGCTGACGCGGCACGACGACGACGCGTTCGTGCAGGAGCTGATGAACGCCGGCGCCGCAGCCTACGTGCTGAAGCAGAGCTCGTCGGCGACGCTGCTGAACGCCATCCGCGCCGCCGCCGCCGGCGGGCGATTTCTCGATCCGGCGCTGCCGTCGCCGGAGTACCCGCGGGATCCGCGGCGGCGCGCGGAAACGCCGCCGGTCACCGAGCGCGAAACCGAAGTGCTCCGCATGGTCGCAATCGGCCACAGCAACAAGGACATCGCGGCGGCGCTGAACATCAGCGGCAAGACGGTCGAAGTGCACAAGGCCAACGCGATGCGCAAGCTGAACCTGCGCGGGCGGACCGACGTGGTGCGCTACGCGGTGATGAACGAGTGGTTGAGAGATCCGTAAACCGGGATCGGATTAGCAGCAACCAGCTGCCACCGGAGTCGCCGCAACCAGCTACGTAAACCACGAAAAACACGAAGGTCACGAAGGTCACGAAGAAGAAAAATATGTACAAGGTTTTCTTCGTGGTCTTCGTGTGCTTCGTCGCCTTGGTGGTTCCCCGCAAGATCGCTGATAGTCACGACGCGCAACCGGTGGGTTGCATTAACGGGCGGCTTGCGTTAATCTGCAACCCGGAGGTTGCAGATGACGATGCTCGAGATTGGCCGGATCGGCCGAACGATTGAGGTTGACGCGCCGCCGGCCCGCGTCTGGCGCGCGCTGACCGATCCGGCGGAGCTGTCGGCGTGGTTCAAGGTGACGATCGAAGGCGCGATCGCCCAGGGCAACGAAGTGCGGATGACGTCGACGCACGCCGGCTATGAGGGGCAGCGCTTCCGCGTCTGGTTCGTCGAGCTGACGCCGCCGCGCCGGCTGGTGTGGCAGTGGCACCCCGGCGAGGTGGATCCGGCGGTGGACTACTCGCGCGAGCCGAAGACCACCGTCACCTTCGAGCTCGAGCCGTCGGGGCGCGGAACGCGGGTGAAGCTGTCGGAAACCGGGTTCGACGAGATCTCCCTGGCGCGGCGCGCGAAAGTGTTCAACGACAACAGTCAGGGCTGGGCCGACGTGCTCGGCTGGCTGCAGCGGCATGCCGAAGCGTCGCGGTGAGCGGCAGCTCGCGACGGCGGCAATGCTGTTCGCGGCGCTCGGCGACGAGACGCGGCTGGCGCTGGTGAACCGGTTGTCGACCGGCGGGCCGGCGTCGATCTCGGTGCTGTCGGAAAGCTGCGACGACATCTCGCGGCAGGCGGTGACCAAGCACCTTCAGGTGCTCGCCTCGGCCGGCCTGGTCGACAGCCGCCGCGAGGGGCGCGAGCACGTGTGGGCGCTCAACCCGGCGCGGGTGGAGGAAGCGCGCCGCGCGCTGGCCGCGATCGCCGCGCAGTGGGACGAGGCGTTCGCGCGGCTGAAGGCGCACGTCGAGCGGAGTACTCGATAGTTGCGCCTGAAAAACCGCAGAGACCGCAAAGAACGCAGAGTTTTTATCTCAAAGAGAACGAAACAGACTCTGCGATCTCGGCGCGCTCTGCGGTTAAGCCGGCGCCACTACCGGGCCCCGCCCTGGCAAATTGGTGGTGTGCACGCGCTGCGAGATGGGGATCCACTTCCGATCGCGGGGGCCGATGTACTCCGACTGCGGCCGGATGATCCGGTTGGCGCGTCGCTGCTCCATCGCGTGCGCGATCCAGCCGCTGACGCGGCTGATCGCGAACACCGGCGTGAACAGCGGCGCGTCGAGCCCGAGCCCGTGCAGGAGCAGCGCGGTGTAGAACTCGACGTTGGTCTGCAGCCGGCGCCCGGGCTTGTACTCCTCGAGCAGGCGAAGCGCGGTCGCTTCCACCGAGCGCGCGAGCGTGTACAGCGACATGTCGCCGGCGCGGGTGAACATCCGCTCCGCGGCCGCGGCGAGGACGTCGGCGCGCGGGTCGCGCACCTTGTAGACGCGGTGGCCGAACCCCATCAGCTTCCCGCCGCTCTCGATCTTCTGCCGCAGCACCGCCTCGGCGCGCGACGCCTCGCCAATCTCGAACACCATGTCGAGCGCCGGGCCCGGCGCGCCGCCGTGCAACGGCCCCTTCAGCGCGCCCAGCGCGCCAACGACCGCTGACACCAGATCCGAACCGGTCGATGTGATCACACGAGCGGTGAACGTCGACGCATTCAGGCCGTGGTCGACGACGGTGTTGAGATAGGTCTCGAGCCCGCGCACGCGCTCGGCATCGGGCGCGTCTCCCGACAGCATGCAGAGAAAGTTCGCGGCGTGGCCGAGATCGGGGCGCGGCGCAATCGGCTGCTTGTCGGTCCGTAACCGCCAGAAGGCGGCGACGATGGTCGGCATGCTCGCGACGATCGTCAACCCATCGTCACCTTCGAGCGAGATGGCGCCGGCGGCGATTCGCAGCGCATCCATCGGATCGGCGCCCCGGCGCGCGCACTCGCGCAGCAGGTCGAGGGTCGTCGGCGGCAGCGCGCGCCGGGCAGCGAGGTCGGCGCGAAAGTCATCCAGCCGAGGCGCCGACGGCAGCTCGCCGTGCCACAGCAGCCAGGTCGTCTCCTCGAACACGGCGCGGCCGGCCAGCTCGCCGACCGGGTAGCCGGCGATGACCAGCTTGCCGCGCTCGCCGTCGACCTCGCTCAGCCGCGTCGCGGCGGCGACGACGCCTTCGAGGCCGCTCGCTGTAGTCATGATCGAACGGTAGCCCTCGTGTATGATTGTGTCAACGTTGATCGCATAATCAATATGAGTCGCCGTTCGCGAGCAGGGTTGGAAGCCAGTCGTCGGCCGCAATCCGCGGGCGCGACGGGCGGTTCGTGGTTGAGCGCCGACGAGGCGGCGGCGGCGCTCGGCGTCAGCCGCGCGACGCTCTACGCCTACGTCAGCCGCGGCCGCATCCGGTCGCAGCCGACGCCGGGGCCATCGCGGGCGCGCGCCTACGCGCGCGACGATGTCGAGCGGCTGCGGCGGCGCACCGAGGAGCGCCGCGATCCCGACAAGGCGGCGGCGCGCGCGCTGCAATGGGGGATGCCGATCCTCGAGTCGTCCATCGCCCTGATCGACGGGCAGCATCTCTATTACCGCGGGCATGACGCCGCGCTGCTCGCGCGCACGCGATCGGTCGAAGAGGTCGCGGCGCTCATCTGGACCGGCCGGTTCGATTCACCGGTGGCGGGACCGGTGGCAATCCCGCACGCGGGTGCCCGGGAGCCGCGAACGAAGCGTGCGCCGCTGCCCTTCGTGGCGCGCGCGCACACGGCGCTGGCGGCCGCCGCGGCGGCCGATCCGCTTGCCGTCGACGTGCGGCCGGCGCGCGTCGCGCTGTGCGGCTGGGGCATCCTTCAGCTGCTCGCGTCGATCGCCGCCCTTCGACTCGCCGCTCGACACGATGCGGGAGCGGCTCGCTCAGGACAGGGCGGGCAGAAGAGCGGCGACGCAGTTGCGATCGAGCGGCGGCTCGCGCGGGCCTGGCAGGTGGATGCGCGCGGTGTCGACATCCTTCGCGCCGCGCTCATCCTCTGCGCCGACCACGAGCTGAACGTGTCGTCGTTCACCGCGCGCTGCGTCGCCTCGGCCGGTTCGAATCCGTACGCGGTGGTGATCGCGGGGCTGGCGGCGCTGGAAGGGCCGAAGCACGGCGGCGCCGGCGCCAGGGTCGACGCGATGCTGACGGCGATGCGCCGGACGAGGAACCTGCGCGGCGCGGTCGCCGAGCGGCTCGCCCGCGGCGAACCGATCGAGGGGTTCGGCCACCCGCTCTATCGCGATGGCGATCCGCGCGCGGCGCTGGTCATCGATCTGCTCCGGGAGCGCTACGCTCGTTCGCCGGAGCTGGCCTTCGCGCTCGACTTCGCCGCCGCGGCCGGCGCGGCGATCGGCGAGCGCCCGAACATCGACTTCGCGCTCGCCGCCCTGGCGCGCGTGATGCGGCTCCCCCCGGGCGCGCCGCTGATGCTCTTCGCGATCGGCCGGACGATCGGCTGGATCGGCCACGCGATCGAGCAGTACGCCACGGGCCAGCTGATTCGCCCGCGGGCGAAATATGTCGGCGTCGTGCCTCACGCGACCTGAATTCGATCGCCGGTTTTAACCGCGGAGCACGCAGAGCTCGCGGAATTTGGAAGTTCTTGTGACTCTGCGGTCTCAGCGGTCTCCGCGGTTTCGACCAGCGCCGCGATTCCGGGCCGCCAGCTGGCGCTTGACCAGCGGGCTGGTCAGTTCTTTCACCGCGCCTCTACCGATCCAACGCGCAGCGGCGTGCGGCGAATCGGACAGGCGCCGCGCCACCGCGACCGCCGCCATATTGAGTGCGGCGTTTCGCCTGCCGATCAAGCGCAGCGCCCAGCTCACGCCTTTCTTGACGAAGTTGCGCTCATCGATCGCCGCCCGCTCGACCAGCTCGAGGCCATGAAGAAACGCGTCGTCGCCGCTCTGCTTGTCGTGCAGCGCCAGGCTCGCCAGCAGCGCGAACGCCGCGCGCCTGACGAACTCCTCGCGGCGATCGTGCCACGCGTCGACCTTGGCCCACGCGTACCGGGTGCGGTCGAAGAGATGAAAGGCGAGGGTGTCGCAGATGCCCCAGTTGTCGAAGTCGCGGCACCAGCGATCCATCTGGCGCGGCGTCACGCGCGCCGGCTCGTCGACGAACGCGGTCAGGAGGCGCGCCTCGTACCAGCCGGTCTGCCACAGCGCCGCGGCCAGATCATGATCGCGGCCGATCGTCTTCGCCAACCGCTGGATGTTGGCCATCGACACGCCGAACGCCCTGGTGGCCGTGATGCCGAAGCGCGTCAGGTTTTCGCGGTCGCGCCTGGTGCTGTGCCGTTCGAGCCACGCGAGCGCGGTATCGACGTCCGATCGTGTTGATGGGGTCTTCTTGCGCCGCGGTCTCTGCGGCCCTTCCGGTTTACGCATGCGCCGCGGCCGGGTCGTTCATCTCGTCCTCCAGCCCATGGGGCGCCGCTACGCGGCGGCCGCCGCCTCGAGCCGCTCCAGATCCAGCTTGTCCATCTGCATCATCGCCGCTATCACCGCCTGGCCGGTCACCGGGTCTCCGAGCATCCGCCCGAGCGCGTTCGGGATGATCTGCCACGACAGCCCGAACCTGTCCTTCAGCCAGCCGCACCGGCCCGCCGTGCCGCCGTCGGCGATCAGCCTGGCCCACAGCTCGTCGATCTCCTGCTGCGTCTCGCAGCCGACGAAGAACGACACCGCTTCGGTGAACGTGAACTGCGGCCCGGCATTCAGGGCGATGAACTCCTGGTTCTCGAGCTCGAAGCGGACCGATATCACCTTTCCCTGCGCCCGGTTGGTGGCGATCACCCTCGAACGCTTGAAGATCGAGGCATAGAACTGCATCGCCTCCTCGGCCTGCCCGTCGAACCACAGAAACGGCGTAATCGTCGGCATGGTTGCTCCTTGGGCGGATTCTTCCGCCTTCAAACCTTAGTCGAACGGGAGCCGAGGTTTTCGACAACGAGCTATTTGGGGGCTCGGCAGGGGCTGGGGACTGGGGGCTGGGGGCTGGCTGCGGGCGATTCGCAGCGCCTGTGCAACCGCAGAGAGCGCCGAGCTCGCAGAGTCCTGTTTCTCTCTCTTATGGAAGAAGGCTCTGCGTTCGCCGCGGGCTCCGAGGTTCACCAGCGCCGCGAAGAGTGGGCTGGGGCTGGCTCAGGCGGCTCGGGCGATCGGGGCAAACTTGCTGCGGTCGGAGTGATCGCGGCGCCTT
>Ga0111538_10013965_pt1 | contig 10589 bp, 8 predicted proteins | sample SoiMethybrSBSTD1_FD_79669 | JGI IMG/M metagenome (GOLD analysis project Ga0111538, IMG submission 79669) | Bulk soil microbial communities from a Populus tree surrounding site in Tennessee, USA - Soil MetaG P. TD hybrid SBSTD1 (version 2)... | ecosystem: Environmental > Terrestrial > Soil > Tree... | reverse complement strand
TCGCCATCAACCCGTTGTCGCCGACAAGCGCGTCGACCGCGATGACCAGGGCGGCAAACACGATCACCCACTGCACGGCGCGACGGCGCCGCCGCGGCGGTGCCGTGCTGCTCGAATCGGAGCTCGATCGGGTGGTCTTCTTCTTCACGATGAGAGAGGGCCGCGTGGGAGAATAGCGCGTTTTTGATCGCGGCGACAGTCTTCAATGTGCACATGCCCGAAAAAAGTATCGACATTCCGGTCACCTCAACTGGCGACGACGCGATTGCGATCGTCCTGACGACGGTCGGCGCCGACTTCGACGCGGTCGCGATCGCCCGCATCCTCGTCGAAGAGCAGCTGGCCGCGTGTGTGAACGTGCTCCCGGTGATGACGTCGGTCTATCAGTGGAAGGGAAAGGCGGAGCAGGACCAGGAGCAGCAGCTCGTGATCAAGACGACCGCGTCAAATGTCGCGAGGCTTGCGGCGCGGCTGCGTGCCCTGCACCCCTATGAGCTGCCGGAGTTCCTTGTGCTGCGTGCGTCGGCCAGCGAGCAGTACGGAAAATGGGTGGGGGAGTCAGTGGGCTGAGGAGCTCCAGGCGGTCTTCGCGGACGATAACGGTCCGCGCCGCATCTGTGTGAAGGCGCTCTTTACATCCCTACGGAGCCACGGCGCCGGTGGCGCAGATACTCGAACGCCATCGGCAGCAGCGACACGAAGACGATCCCGATCGCGACGAGCGAGAAGTTGTCCTTCACGATCGGCACGTTGCCGAACGCATAGCCGGCGCCGATGCACAGCCCGACCCACGCCAGACTGCCGACCACGTTGTACAGCGTATAGGTCGGGTACGACATCGTCGCCACCCCGGCGACGAACGGGACGAACGTGCGGACGATCGGCATGAAGCGTCCCAGGACGACGGCCTTGCCACCGTGCCGCTCGAAGAACTCGTGCGCCTTCGCCACATAGGCAGGCCGAATGATCTGACCCAGGCGTGGATGCACGCGCGCGCGTGCGAGGATTTGCTCCCCCGCAAAACGGCCGACGCTGTAGTTCACCGTGTTACCCAGGATCGCGGCGATGGCCAGCAGCAACGCGAGCAGTCGAACATCGAGCGCGCCGGTCGCCGCGATAGCGCCCGCCGCAAAGAGCAGTGAGTCGCCGGGCAGGAACGGCGTCACCACGAGGCCGGTCTCCGCGAAGATCACGACGAACAGGATCCCGTAGATCCACGGCCCGTAGGTGGTGACCAGCTGCAGGAGGTAGGTATCGACGTGAAGGATCGAGTCGAGTAGTTCGCTCACGATACCTGCTCGAGGGCCTGCGCGAGATCGGCCTGCAGGTCCTCGACATCCTCGATCCCGACCGACACCCGAATCATGTCGTCAGTAATGCCGATCTGCAGGCGTCTCTCCGGCGGGACCGATGCGTGTGTCATCGTCGCCGGGTGACCGATCAGCGTTTCGACACCGCCAAGACTTTCGGCCAATGCCATCAACCGCACGCTGTTCAGTAACTTTCGCGCGCCCTCGAACGATCCCACTTCGAATGCGATGAGGCCGCCGAACCCTCGCATTTGCCTGCGCGCCAACTCGTGCTGCGGATGCGACGGCAGGCCGGGGTAATGCACCCGGCGCACCTTGACGTGACTCGCGAGGAACTCGGCGAGCACCTGCGCGTTCGCGTTGTGCCGCTCCATCCGGATTGGCAGCGTCTTGGTGCCACGCAGCACCAGCCATGCATCCATCGGACCGAGGATCGCGCCCTCGGTGTTCTGCACGAACTGCAGCCACTCGATGTGATCGTCGCGCACGGCGATGACGGCCCCGCCGACACTGTCGCTGTGCCCATTGAGAAACTTCGTCGTGCTGTGGACGACGAGGTCGGCGCCGAATTCGATCGGGCGCTGCACGTACGGGCTCGCGAACGTGTTGTCGACGACGACGAAGACGCCGCGCGCATGTGCGATCTCGCACGCGGCGGCGAGGTCGGTCAATCGCAAGACGGGATTGGTCGGGGTCTCCAGGAACAACATGCGCGTGGCCGGGCGGATCGCACGCGTGATTTCGTCGACGTTCGACGTATCGACGTAGGTGAAATCGAGCTGGTACTTTCGCAGCACGCGCTCGAACAGCCGGTACGTGCCGCCATAGGTGTTGTCGGTGACCACCACATGGTCACCCGCCTGCAGCAGCGTCATGATCGCGCCTTCCGCCGCCATCCCGGACGCGAACGCGAACGCGGCCTTGCCGCCTTCAATCGCTGCCAGGTTGCGTTCGAGCGCGGCACGCGTCGGGTTCTGCGTGCGCGCGTACTCGTATCCCTTGTGCTGGCCGAGCGCGTCCTGCACGTAGGTCGACGTCTGATATATCGGCGTGATGATCGCGCCGGTCGCGGGATCGGGTTCCTGTCCAGCGTGGATGCAAATCGTACTGAATCGTGCGTCGCTGCGCAGTTTCACGGTGTCTGTGAAGAGCGTACTCTAGACGTAGACTGATGCGGTAGAGATGTCCGATACGGGGATCGAATCGTCGCGCCGCGCCCTGGGGCAATGGGTGACGGGCAGCTTCAGCGGCCGCGCGCTCGCGCTCGGTGCGGCCATCAAGCTCGCCGTGGTGCTGATGAGGATGATCGTCGGCAACACGATCGGACTCGCCGTCCTCAACGTCCTCGGCGACATCGCGCTCGTCGCCGGAGCGGTGATTCTCGCGTGGCGTCTGTTCGTCGATCTGCGCCGCGTCGTGCTGTGGCGCGTGCGCCGCAAACTGACGCTGTCCTACATCTTCATCGGGTTCATCCCGGCGCTGCTGATCATCGTCTTTTTCGTGATTACCGGCGTACTGCTGCTCAACAGCGTCAGCGCGTTCGTCATTCACAATCGCGTGTCGGCGTTGGAGCGCGAGGCGGCATCGCTGGCGCAGATCGCCGCGTCCGAACTGAAGACGGCCCGCGATCCCGACGACGCCGTGGGGGAAATCAATCGCCTGCAGGCTGTTGCCACGTTCGAGTATCCCGGCGTCTCCTACGCGATTGCGCCGTCCCAGCGAGCGTGCACGGCCTCGGCGCCGCCCTCACATGACCCTCCGGCAGTACGGCCATTGCAAGGTTCCCTCGCCTCGCCTGACGCGGTGCCCTCGTGGGTCTCGTGCGGCGGCTTCACTGGACTGGTGATGTATCTCGACGGCGCCTACACCGCACAGACCCGCGGTCATCTGGCTGCACGAGCGGTCGCCTGGCCCGACGCCGCGTCGACACAAGCCGTCATTGTGACGTTGCCGCTGGCGGGTGCGGTCACGAAACAGATGGAGGAGGACACAGGAGTCGAGCTTCGCGACGTGTCGGTTGTGATCAGCTCGTCGGAGCTGACACAGGACACCCCCGCGGATCAGCAACCGCCGGTGGACGACCGCGCGTCCGCCGGCGTGACGCGTGGCACGGGTCTGCTCGATCGGCCGATCGACTGGGTGGCGTTCTTCGACGCCACCGATTGGGAGACGGGACACACCAGCTCCGTTGCTGCGGCGATCACGACCAGCGTGCGCAGCCTGTCGCGCCGGCTGGCGCCGGTCGATCGCGTCGGCAACATCAGCTTCGGACAGGTACTCATCACGCTGCTCGCGGTCGTCGGCGGGTTGTTCCTCGTGATTCAGGTCGCCGCCCTGGTCATGGGACTGGCGCTGGCGCGGTCGATCACCGGATCGGTGCACGAGCTGTTCATCGGCACGGAACGCGTGCGACGGGGGGACTTCACGCACAAGATCCCGATCCGATCGCGCGATCAGCTCGGCGAGCTCGCCGAGTCGTTCAACTCGATGACCAGCAGCATCGAGGAGCTGCTGCAGCAGAAGGCGGAGAAGGAGCGTCTCGAGCAGGAGCTGCGGATCGCACGAAACATCCAGATGTCGCTGCTGCCGCAGAGCGCGCTGTCGATGCCGGGTCTCTCGCTCACCGCGCATTGCGAACCTGCGCGCGAAGTGGGTGGCGACTACTACGACTACCTGCCGCTCGACGACCACCGGCTCGCGCTGCTGATCGCCGACGTGGCCGGCAAAGGCACATCGGCGGCGCTCTACATGGCGGAATTGAAGGGGATCGTGCTGTCGCTGGCAGAGCGGCACTCGTCGCCGCGCGAGCTGCTCCTCGACGTCAACCGGATTCTCGCCCGCCATCTCGATACGCGCAGCTTCATCACGATGATCTATGCGGTCGTCGATCTCGAAGCGCACACGCTGACCTATACGCGCGCGGGACACTGTCCGCTCATCTACCTGCCGGGCCCGTACTCGTCACATCGCGGCGCACAGGTCCTGCTGCCCGACGGGATGGTGCTCGGCCTGAACCTCGATGGCGGCGATCTGTTCGAACGCCAGCTCGAGGAGGTCACGCTGCCGCTCGGGCCTGGCGATCTCTTCCTGCTCTACACCGACGGAATCACGGAAGCGAGCAACAGCGACGGCGACTACTTCGGCGAGGCACGGCTCTGCGAACTGCTCGAGCGGCACACCGATCTGACGTCAGAGGAGCTGCGCGAGCGCATCCTCCGCGAAGTCCGCGGCTTTGCCGGATCTGCCGTGCAACAGGACGACATGACAATGCTGATTTTAAAAACTGAAGCGGTTGGAGCCTGATTGTTGCGGCTGCGATTCGTGATCTGTGATTGTGTTGGTGATTGCGAGATCAGCGATTGTGATTCGTGGCATTCGTCACACCGGCCGAATCATCAATAGTTCACGAATCGCAACTCACGAATCACGAATGAATCACTAATCGCAGGTCACGAATCACACATGGCCGAGCCCATCGTCGTCTTCGCCACCACCTCTGACATCGAAGCGAGCGTCGTCATCGCGCTCCTCGACAGTCACGGCATCCAGAGCTTTCGCGTGTCGGGTCACACGCAGGGCATCTGGCCGATGGCGGTGAACATCCTCGGCGAGATTCGCATCGCCGTGCCGGAGATGGCGGCCGAGGATGCGCGGCGCATCATCGAGAGCCATCGCGAGGACGTGGGGTCGCGCGTGATCCGCCTGCGCGACGAGTTCGACGAGCTGCAGACGCGAATCGGATACCGGTTCCGCGATCGCGGTCTGCTCGAGCATGCGCTCACGCACAAGTCGCGAGCCGCCGAGGACGTATCGGGCGGTGTGATCGACAACGAGTCGCTCGAGTTCCTGGGCGACGCCGTGCTCGGCCTGGTCGTCGCCGATGCGCTGTTTCGCACGTATCCCGATTTCAACGAAGGGCAGAAGTCGAAGGTCAAGGCGGCAGTGGTGTCGACCCAGTCATTGGCGCGCCACGCCGAACACATTCGCCTCGGCGATCACCTGATTCTCGGTCGCGGCGAAGAGAAGACCGGTGGCCGCTTCAAGCAGGCGCTGCTGGCCGATGCGTACGAGGCGCTGATTGCCGCGGTCTATCTGGACGGGGGACTCGAGGCGGCATCGGCGTTCCTCCTGCGAGAGTTGGGAGACGCGATAGAAGCAGGCGGCACGCCTCACGCCACTCGCGACTTCAAGTCCGCGCTGCAGGAGCGACTGCAGGCGCTCGGCAAACCGCTACCGGAGTACCGCGTGTCCGGAGAGGCGGGTCCCGATCATCGCAAGACGTTCATGGTCGAAGTCGTCGTCGGCGGGCAGGTGCTCGGCGCCGCGACGGGGAAGGCGAAGAAGGAAGCGGAGCAGGAAGCGGCGCGGGAGGCGCTCGAGAAAGTGGAAAAGTAGAGAAGTGGAAAAGTAGAGAAGTGGAAAAGTGGAAAAGTGGAAAAGTGGAAAAGTAAGTGGAAAGTGCTACGGACGATTCATCAAGAACGTCGTCGTTCCGTGAAAGAACTCGCGCAGGAGCGCAGCGATCTCAGGCGGCAGCTGCGTTTCGGTGATCGCGCGGTCCATCAGAGCCATCCACCGATCGCGGGCGGTCTGGTCGATTGCGAACGGCATGTGGCGCATGCGCAGGCGTGGGTGGCCGCGCTGTTCGATGTAGCGTGGCGGACCGCCGAAGCGGCCGATCAGGAAATCGCGCAGCCGCTCTTCGGCGCCGGCGAGATCGTGCTTCGGATACATCGGTCCGAGCACTTCGTCGTCGGGCACCTGTGAGTAGAACGCGCGAACCAGCCGGGCAAAGCCCTCCTCGCCGATCCGCGCGTAGACCTCTTCTTCTGTCAATCGATCTCGATGATGCCCCAGCTCTTGCGCTCTTCCGGTGAGGCATCGACGACGCCGGCAAAGGCGAGCGCAGGAGCAGGCTCCGGCTGCGGCATGCGATCGACGGCGTACCGCTGCACCTCGCGGGCCACTTCTTCTTGCGACGGTGGCGTCGGACGACAGTGCAACCGCACCCACAACCGGAGCACGGGATCGGTGAAGCTGTATTTCTTCTGCCGCGCCGTCACGAGATCGACGTCTTCGAGCCACGACAGATAGTCCTTGGTCGACCCTGGCGTGCGATGCAGACGCTGCGAGATCTCGGTGAGCGTGAGCGGTTCCTGCTCGGCGAGGATATCGAGGATTGCCTTGAGCGCACCGTAGCCACGCGCGCGATGCAGGCGCAGCTCGTAACAGAAGCGGCACCAGCTCGTGAGCGCGCCGTCGCTCGACAGCAGCGCGGTCAGACCGCTGACCGGATCGGCCGCGCGGATCTCCGCCATCGCCTGGCCGAGCGCACGTACATACGTCGAGCGACCGTCGGTCAATGCCTGCACGGCGCGGCCCAGATAGTCGCGATCGTCGGTGGCCATCTGTTCGTACCCGTTGAACGACGGCGCCAGCAGATCCGTGACGTCGGCGGCGGCGAGTGCGGGCAAGTGCATCACCTCGAAGCGCGCCGTGGCATCGCGGAGCAGTCGATGCGCGCGAGCCACGTAACGCGTCGTCAGCACGAAGCGATTCGGACTCGCGGCCAGACCATCGAGCAGATCGCGCAGCACGTGCCGCAGACCCGGGAAGCTCTCGAACGTGCGCAGCTCGAGGACCTCGTCGAGCAGGAAGGTGCACGGCTCGCCGCCCGAGCCGCGCGCATGATCGAAGAACGCCAGCAGCGTATCGAACGCTTCCCGCGCGGTTGCCGGAGCACGCTCGGCGGCACGCCACGGAAACGGCGCCGCCGACACGACGGCCTGCAGGAAGCGCTCGGGTGTGGTGGCGCAGCGTTCGACGTCGATGTACTGCGCGGAACCGCGTCCGACGCGGTCCCGCATGCGCTGCAGAAGCCACGTCCGCCCGCTCCCGCATCCTCCAAGGATGACCGGGATTCGCGAAGGAGTTGCTTCCAGCGCGCCAACGACGCGCCGCTCGAACCCAGGTTGTGCGCCCGTCATTCCCACTTCCCCCGTCGCGGCCCCCTGTGCGGACGCCGCGTTAGTCGTCAACGGACCACTCGCGTCCGTCTAATGGCGGTCAGCGCGTCGCTCACGCATCGGGAGCCGGACGCCACGTGATTCCGCCGTTGCAATCGCCTCCGCGTAGCCCGCGTCGGCATGTCGCGCGACGCCGATGCCCGGGTCGCACGTCAGCACGCGCTCGAGGCGCTCGTCCGCCTCGCGTGTGCCGTCGGCGACCACAACCATCCCCGCGTGCAGCGAGTACCCGATACCAACGCCACCGCCGTGGTGGACCGACACCCACGTTGCTCCCGCCGAGGCGTTGAGCAACGCATTGAGGATCGGCCAATCGGCGATCGCGTCGCTGCCATCCCGCATCCCTTCGGTCTCGCGATACGGCGAGGCCACCGATCCGGTGTCGAGATGGTCGCGACCGATGACGATCGGCGCACGCACCGCACCGGAACGAACGAGCTCGTTGATGCGCAACCCAAACCGCGCACGATCGCCGTAGCCGAGCCAGCAGATGCGCGCGGGCAATCCCTGATACGCCACTCGTTCACGCGCCATGCGGATCCATCGACACAATGCTGCATCATCGGCAAACATGTCGAGCGCGGCCTCGTCGGTCGCGCGGATGTCGTCGGGATCTCCGGAGAGCGCGGCCCAGCGGAACGGCCCCTTGCCCTCACAGAACAGCGGCCGCACATATTCCGGCACGAAGCCCGGAATGTCAAACGCCCGCTCGACCCCCGCACGTCGCGCCTGCGCACGGATATTGTTGCCGTAATCGAAGGTGACTGCACCACGCCCGCGCAGCTCCAGCATGGCCTCCACATGCCGTGCCATCGACGCCATCGCGCGTGTCACGTACGCATCCGGTTGACGCTCGCGCAGCACGACGGCTTCAGCAAGTGACATGCCCGCGGGCACGTATCCGTTGAGCGCGTCATGCGCCGATGTTTGATCGGTCACGATGTCGGGCACAACGCCGCGACTGACGAGCGCCGGAAGAACATCAGCGGCGTTGCCTTCGAGCGCGATCGATCGTGCCACACGATTGTGACGCCACTCGTCGATGCGTCGCAGCGCCTCATCGAGGCTCGGTGTCGCTTCGTCGACATACCGCGTCGCGAGTCGTCGCTGAATCCGCTGCGGGTCGACTTCGACGATCAACGCGGCGGCGCCATTCATCGTCGCCGCCAGCGGCTGGGCGCCGCCCATCCCGCCGAGCCCCGCGCTCACGACGACGCGACCACTGAGATCGCCACCGAAGTGCCGCCGCGCTGCCGCCGCGAACGTTTCGTACGTGCCCTGAAGAATTCCCTGCGTGCCGATGTAAATCCAGCTGCCCGCTGTCATCTGGCCATACATCGTCAACCCGCGGTGCTCGAGATCGCGGAAAGTTTCCCACGTGGCCCACGCCGGGACGAGCAGCGCGTTGGCGATGAGCACGCGCGGCGCGTGCGCGTGTGTGCGGAACACACCAACGGGCTTGCCCGACTGCACGAGCAGCGTCTCATCGTCATCGAGACGGCGGAGTGACGAAACGATGGCGTCGAAAGCATCCCAGTTGCGCGCGGCCTTGCCGGAGCCGCCGTAGACGACGAGATCCTCGGGACGTTCGGCGACGTCAGGGTCGAGGTTGTTCATCAGCATGCGCAGAGCCGCTTCCTGCGGCCATCCTTTGCAGGAAATGGCCAAGCCGCGTGGAGCTCTGATCGTGCGCGAGCCGATCGTCATGACGCAACTAGAAGGAGAGGCGCGGTCGAGACGTCCGCGAAAGATCAGAAGGTAAGAGTGCTGCGTCGGCTTGTCAATCGGTTTGAGAAAAAATCTTTCAGTTGACTTTCAACGCGCACGCGCGTTCGAGATCGCCGGACGCGATCAACTCTGTAATCGACGCGATGTCGCGCGACGGCGGACGATCGTCGTCGAGTGTCGGCACGCGTTCACGCAGTCGCGCGTGGACGCGCGCGAGCGGCGGCGAGCTCACGAGCGGTCGCAACAGATCGTGCGCCTGCGCGGCGCACAGCAGTTCGATGGCGACGACCTGTGCGCCCAGCTCCACCGCCGCGAACGCCTTCAGCGCCGCGGCCATGCTCATGCTCACGTGGTCTTCGCGATTGCCGGATGTCGGAATCGTGTCGACGCTCGATGGATGGGCCGTCGTCTTCAACTCGGATGTCAAGGCCGCCGCCGTGACCTGTGCCATCATCAGCCCTGACTGGAGGCCGCCGTCTCGCGTGAGGAATGCCGGCAGCCCGCTCGATGCCGGATTGACGAGGCGATCCGATCGCCGCTCGCTGATTGTGGCGAGCTGAGCGAGTCCAAGACACAGCACATCGGCGGCCACGGCCACCGGCGCGCCGTGAAAGTTGCCGCCCGAGATGATCTCGCCCGTGTCGGCGAAGACCATGGGGTTGTCGGTTGCCGCGTTCGCTTCGGCGTCGAAGACCTGGTGCGCGTAGCGGAACGCCTCGCGCGCGGCGCCGTGCACCTGCGCGGCGCAGCGCATCGAATACGCGTCCTGCACGCGCCCGCAGTTGGCGTGCGACAGGTTGATCGCGCTGTCGGCGAGCAGCCGGCGCAGGTTATCTGCCGACGCGATCTGTCCTGCGAGCCCACGGGCGTCGTGGATCCGCGGATCGAACGGCCGGGTCGACCCCTGGAGCCCGTCGATGCTGAGCGCCGCCGCGATATCCGCCGCGCGTGCGAGGCGCTCCGCCGCCGCCAGCGCGAGGCCGAGCAGCGCCGTTGATGCCTGCGTGCCGTTGATCAGCGCGAGCCCTTCCTTCGCCTCGAGGACGAGAGGTGAGAGGCCCGCGGCGCGAAGCGCGTCACCCCCGGCCATGCGCCGGCCGTCGAACCACGCGTCGCCCTCACCGATCAGGACAAGAGAAAGATGCGCGAGCGGCGCGAGATCTCCGCTCGCGCCGACGGACCCGCGCGATGGCACCACGGGATGCACGCGCCGGTTCAGAAACGCGAGCAGCAGCTCGAGCGTCTCGACGCGCACCCCCGAATACCCCTTCGCCAGCACATTCGCGCGCAGCGCCATCGTCGCCCGCACGACCGGAATCGAGAGCGGTTCACCGACGCCGGCCGCATGGCTGCGCAACAGATTGATCTGCAGGCGTCGCAGCGAGTCGGCGGCAACCTTCACCTCGGCGAAGTCGCCGAACCCGGTGTTGATGCCGTAGGTCGGTGTGTCGCGTTGCGCGAACGCGTCGACGAGGTCGCGTGCGGCGGAGACGCGCGCGCGCGCCGCCGGAGCGAGCGTCACCTC
>Ga0111538_10013964_pt1 | contig 10589 bp, 6 predicted proteins | sample SoiMethybrSBSTD1_FD_79669 | JGI IMG/M metagenome (GOLD analysis project Ga0111538, IMG submission 79669) | Bulk soil microbial communities from a Populus tree surrounding site in Tennessee, USA - Soil MetaG P. TD hybrid SBSTD1 (version 2)... | ecosystem: Environmental > Terrestrial > Soil > Tree... | reverse complement strand
GGATGCGCCGGGAGACCTGGTCGCGAGATGCCGGCGGGACCAGGTCGAGCACCGACCTGCCGATCAGCTCGTCGCGCGATAGCCCGAGCAAGTGTTCGATGCCCTCGCTCACGTCCACGAGGATGCCGTTTCGATGGAAAACGACGCCATCGAAGGTGTGCTCGAGCAACGTTCGCAGCCGAGTTTCGCTCTCACGGAGCAACTGGGCGGTCCGTTCGCGCTCCGTGACGTCGCGCATCGCGACGACACGCAGGGGGCGGTCTCCGAGGTGCGTCTGCTTGGTAGAGAACTCGGCGCGCAAGCGCGAGCCATCTTTGCGCACGCACGTGACCAAAAACTCGCCTTCGATCTTCTGCCGGATGCGCTCCTGAGCGACGGCGAGGTCCTCGGGAGCGACGACGCGGACCATGTGGCCGGGCTCGAGCACCTCCTCGCGGCTGTAGCCAATCATCTTGCACAGGCGCTCATTGCAATCGAGGGCGACGCCCCGATCGTGAATGAGGATCCCCTCGAACGACGCGTCCTGGAGCAGGTCCAGGCGCTCGCTCACCTTCCGCGCCTCGTCACGCTCTGCGGCGCGCGCGATCGCCGCGCCGAGCAGATGCTCGAGGAGGGCTTTCGTGCGCGGACTGGGCAACTCGACGCCGGGAGAAGCCACCAAGCGGAGCGTCCGCCCACCCCGCTGTAGCTCGAGCCAGGTCTCGCCCGCCCCGTCGGGCTCCGCCAACCCTCGGCCCCGCAGCGCGCTGACCGCGGCGTCCAGGCAAGCGTCGGGCGAATCACCGTCGAGCACGGCGATGACGGTCTCCACGAGCTCGGCTTCCATCTCGCGCCCTACCCCCGCAGATGCGTCGATGGCGCCTCGGGAGAAATCACCTCCACCGGAGCAACCTGCCAGACATGGCGCGCGTACTCGCGGATCGATCGGTCCGAGCTGAACCGCCCCATCGCCGCGACGTTCAGAATGGCGCTTCGTGACCAATTGTCAGGGCTTTTCCAAGCGCGGGAGACGCGTCGCTGACACTCCACATAGGCCCGAAAATCCGCAAGCACGAAAAATGGGTCCTCCTCGACGAGCTTGCGGACGAGCGGCTCGAAGAGCGTGCGGTCGCCGGGCGAGAATCGACCGCTCCGGATCGAGTCGACGACATGGGCGAGCTCCGGATCGACGCCCAGCACGTCGGACGGACGATAACGCGCGCGCAGGTCGGCGACCTCGGAGGTGGTCATTCCGAACAAGAAGAAGTGGTCCGCGCCGACGGCTTCGCGGATCTCCACGTTGGCCCCGTCGAGGGTCCCTATCGTGAGGGCCCCGTTGAGGGCGAATTTCATGTTCCCCGTCCCCGACGCTTCCATTCCGGCCGTCGAAATTTGCTCGGAAAGATCCACGGCCGGGTAGATCCGTTGCGCGTTCTTCACGTTGAAGTCGGGTGCAAAGACGACGCGCAGAAGCGAACGCGCCGCAGGATCGCGATCGATCGTTTCGCTCACTGCCGTCGCCAGGCGGATGATGAGCTTGGCCATGTGGTAGCCCGGCGCGGCCTTGCCCGCGAAGATGAACGTGCGCGGCACGATGTCCTCCGCATTGCCGAGCTTGATACGGTCATAGAGCCACGCGATGTAAAGCAGAGCGAGATGTTGCCGCTTGTACTCGTGGACGCGTTTGCATTGCGCGTCGAACATGGAGGTCGTATCGACCTCGATGCCGTGCGCGGACCGCAGCCAGGCGGCCAGCGGTTCTTTGCTCTTTCGCTTGATGGCGCGAAATTTGTCGCGAAACGCAGCATCCGACGCGAAAGGGACGAGATCCTCGAAGCGGTCGAGGTTCGTCTGCCAGCTGGGTCCAATGGCCTCGGTGATGAGGCGCGCCAGACCCGGATTGCTGAGCCCTAGAAAGCGGCGCTGGGTAATCCCGTTGGTGACGTTGAGAAACCGCTCCGGGTAGGCGTCGGCGAAATCCTTCAGGACGGTGTCGCGCAGCAGCTGGGAGTGCAGCGCTGCCACGCCGTTGACGTGGTGGCTCGCCAACGTGGCAAGGTTGGCCATTCGAACCGATTTTTCGCCGTGCTCGCCGATGACGGACATGCGTGCCACGCGCCCGTCGTCTCCCGGGAACCGCGCGCGCACCTCTTCGAGGAAGCGCCGATTGATCTCGTAGACGATCTCGAGGTGCCGCGGAAGAACACGCGCAAAAAGCGGAAGCGGCCACGTCTCGAGCGCTTCCGGCAAGAGCGTGTGGTTCGTATAGGAGAAGGTTCGCTTGGTGATCGCCCACGCTTCGTCCCAGCCGACGTCGTGCACGTCCACCAGCAGGCGCATCAGCTCCGGGATGGCGAGCGCGGGATGCGTGTCGTTCAGCTGGACGGCGAACTTGTCCGCAAACTTTTCGATGGTGGCCCGCTGGAGCAAAAGGCGAATGCAATCTTGCAGCGCGCAGGACACGAAGAAGTATTCCTGCTCCAGGCGCAGCTGCTTTCCCGCGAGGCTTGCGTCGTTGGGATAAAGCACCTTGGTGATGTTCTCGCTGCGCACCTTGTCCTCGACGGCGCGCACGTAGTCCCCCACCTGGAACGCATCGAGGTCGAGCTCCTCGGTTGCCACGGCGCACCAGAGGCGGAGGAAGTTCGCGTTCGTCGTACCGTAGCCGAGCACGGGCGTATCGTAAGGAACGCCGCGTACCACCCGATCGGGTACCCATCGGACCTTGTACCGCCCCTGCTCGTCGGTGGTGTGCACGGTGCGGCCGCCCAGACCCACGGGATGCTGGATTTCCCACCGGCGCACCTCCCAAGGATTACCGCTCCGCAGCCAGAGATCGGCTTTTTCGACTTGCCAGCCGTCTCGGATCTCCTGATCGAAGATGCCAAATTCGTAGCGAATGCCCTGGCCGATGGCCGGGATTTCGAGCGTCGCGAGCGAGTCCATGAAACACGCCGCGAGCCGGCCGAGTCCGCCGTTGCCTAGCCCCGGTTCCTCCTCGTGCTCGACCAGCTGGTCCAGGTCGAGGCCCAACATCTCCATCGCCTGCCGCACTTCGGGTTCGATTCCGAGCGCGAGCAGGTTGTATGCGAGCTGGGGCCCGAGAAGAAACTCGGCGGACAGATAGACGACCGTTCGATGCTGCCCTTCGAGAAACGTGCGCGCCGACCGCACCCAACGGTGCAAGAGCCGGTCGCGCACGGCGTACGCGAGGGCGAGAAAGTGGTCGTTGCGTGAGGTGACGCCAGGAAACTTCGCGAGCTCGAAGAACAACTTTTGCACGAAATCGTGACGTATGGACGTCGCGTCGACGCCGAGCTTGATGTCGTTGGCGTGAACGTTCCTAATCTGCTCGACCATGACCCGGTTCTACTGCATTGCCGCGAGAATGGCGCAAATAGTGCGTTGATTGTCGCACATCGCTCGAGCGCCCTGATCACTGCGGACAAGGCGGGGGATCCGGACAGGTGCCCATCTGAGGACGCGGGTACGTCTGCTTGCACCACTTCACCTCCGAAAAGGTGTTGCTGGGCTCGAGGTCAAGAGGGGTACCGGTCCACGCCCGTTCGATACCATTGGCGGCGCTCTTCGAAAGCACGGTGTTCGTGACGAATGGCGAGGCGGGCTGACCGAAGATGGCAATCGCCGCCTCGTTCGAGCTCGGGTCGGGGCTCACTGGCGTGCCACAGGAGAATCCGCGCGTACCCGTGTCACCGCCGGCGTATTCGACGATCGCGTAGTCGACCTTGTCTCTTGCGTCGGGGTTGCCGCGAAAATGGATCCCCGTCCAATCGCCGGGAGCCGGGGGGGCTTCGTTGGAGGTGAAAATGACGGGCTTGGCGAGCGTTCCGAGCACGCGAAGCGCTCCTCGCGCAGCGTTGGTGGTCGACGCACGCTCGATGAAAAGACCGCTCGAAACCTTGCCGAACTTGAGGACGACACCGGCTTCGATCGTGAGCAGGGGCGACGTTCCATCCGCCCCTTGCACGGACATCTCGTTGAACGCCCCGTCGCCCCCAACGACGTAGGGCACGCCCCGATCGTGCAACGTGACGTCGGCGTCGATGAGCTCGTATCCGCCGCTCCCCATGATCCGAATCGCGTCGGTGCCGTTTCCTATGTAGGTCCCGCTCGGGATCGTTCCCATGGCGGGAGCGTTGACTCGTATCGCCATGACGCCCGCGCGGGTAACCGTGAGATCGCCCGAACCGTCGGTGAAGGCCGCGTGCCCTTCGAGCACGACGCCGTATTTGCCGCTGTCGAGAATGGTGACGTGGTCGACCTTCCCGAGCTGCTGAATGGGTTTGTACTGATCGCCGTAGAGGTGGAGAGAGCCGCCCGCGCGCGCGTACGTGCCACCGCCGTTCTTGAACGTCACATACGCGAGATCGACCTCGCCTTTCGGATTGACGAGAAGATCGTTCCACCGCGCACCCGTCTTGTCTTGAATCACGATGGGTCGGTCGGCGGTGCCCCGCGCGACGAGCTTTCCACCGTCGCCCTCGTTACCGGATCCCACGGAAATGCCGCGATCCGCGATGACACGAATGATCGCACAAGGTTCAATCGTGAGCGTCGCGTTGTTGCGAATGGCGACATCGAACGTAACGTCGTGAAGTCCCGCTGCCCACGTTTCGTCGGCCATGATTGTCTTGTTGTGCTCAATCGCTGCCGCAGTTGGCTCCGCGCAGCCCTGTCCACCGCCGTCAGTGCTGTCGAGAAGGGCCGCGTCGTTCGCGCCGGGCCCCGCATTGTCGAGCGCCGCATCGATACCGGGATCCGCGTCCACGCCAGCATCCAGCGACGTCGCGTCGACGGAAGCCCCGCCGTCGGACGGTGTCGGTGACGTTGGCGGTGCTTCTTTGACATCGTCACATCCTCCCATCGCAGCCATAGCGACGAGTGACAAGGAGACGAGCGATAAGGTGCGTGAACGCGTGAGCATCATCGATATCCCTCGAGCTTTCGTCGTAATGACGAGCCTGCAAGCAACCTTCGAGGCTATCACGCATCAAGGGACGAGAACTGCCCCGCAAATCCGACCCATCGAAACAGCCGTGCGCGCGCACTCCTACCCGTCACCACACCGGAACTCCGCGAACTCGAGGTGAGCGACGAGGACGTGGCCTACGCCAACTGAGCGCGGGTGCGCGGGCACGCGTTCTCGGGCTTTCCCGACGAGACATTTCGCCTTCTGCGAGGCAGCGGGCCAATGGTCGATGGACGCCGGCGCCGAACAAGCGCGAGGTCGAGCGCAATGGCCGACCGGCGTCGCCACATGTTTTCGCTTCGGCTCGGGGTTGCTTCTTCGGCTCTCGCCTGCGCTTTCTCGATTCCTTCGTCAGCCGCGAGTGCGGACACAGACCTGGCTTCCTCGCCACCGGAATCGCGCACCGCTGCCGAGTCCGCCTCATGTCCCCCGTGCTATCAGGTACGGCTCGTTGCCGAGGCAGGGTCGCTCGCTGCCATCAGCAACACGGGCCAATTCGACAGCGATGCCACACGGCTCGACCTTCGCCAGGCCGCCGGGCAAGACAGCCTCCTAACCTACACCCGCTGGAGCGCCGAGCTGACAGTCGCTCAGCGGCACACGGTGGTGCTTCTTTATCAGCCGCTGTCCTCGACCGGCACCATCGTTCCCTCCTCGGACATTCGCGAGGAAGGCGTCACATTTCCGGCGGGCCAGCCGTTGACGACGACATTCAGCTTTCCGTTTGCGCGTGTCAGTTACGTTTATGCGTTGATGAGGAATACCCGCGGGAGCCTGGAGTTGGGCGGCACGGGCCAAATTCGTAATGCGCGCACTACATTTCAAACGGCGGACGGCAGTCGATATTCGATGAGTCAAGGCATCGGCTTCGTTCCCGCCCTCAAGGCGCGCGGGCGGCTCGACTTCGATTCCGGCCTTTGGCTCGGCTTCGAGCTCGACGGCATCTATGCCCCGATCAGCCTTCTCAATGGTTCGAACAACGATACGAAGGGGGCGATCCTCGATGCCAGCCTGCGCATTGGGCTCGTGCTGCCCCGACAGTCCGACGTCTTCTTCAACGTTCGCTATTTGGGCGGCGGCGCGACTTCCGGCGGCGACCGGGCCCCATCGGAGTACGTGTACAACTGGCTCCACTTCATGTTCTTCGGGCTGGGCGCGCAAATCGATCTTCTGCCGCGTTGAACTCCGCGCGACGAGGCTGAGCTCAGTGCGTCAAAAAGCGCCCGGGGCGCGCGTCGGTGAGCTTCCCTTGGTCGAGCACGACCTGGCCGTTCACGATGACCCAATCGATGCCCTCGGGATAGCGAAGCGGTGCATCGAACGTGGCTCGATCGATCACCCTCGCGGCGTCGAAAACCGCGATGTCGGCCGCCATGCCGGGTCGAAGAAGGCCGCGATCGACGAGGCGCATTCTCCGCGCGGGGAGTGATGTCATCTTGCGGACGGCTTCCTCGACCGAAAAGAGGCGCCTGTCGCGAGCGTAATGACCGAGCAGGCGCGGCGCCGAGCCAAAGGCGCGCGGGTGCGTGAGCTCCTTCGCGAAAGGGCCATCCGTTGCTTGCCCGGGGGCGTCGCAGTCGAGCGAGACCCACGGCAGCGACAGGCCGAAGGACACGTCATCTTCGTTCATCAAAAACCGCACCACCGTCGTCGCGCCTCGGTCAGCCTCCACCAAATCCAGGAGCGCATCTTCCGGGGTGCGCCCCATGTCCGTGGCCACCTGCGTGAGCCGCTTGCCCATGTAGCGCTGCAGGTTCGGGTTCGGAGACGACGCGAGCAAGATGTCGGCCGGATCCTCTTTGGCGATCGGCGAGCGCCACAACTCCTTTCGGATGCGTTCGCGATCGGCGCGATCGTGGAAACGCGCGATCATCTTGTCGATGCCGCCGTCGGCCGCCCAGCCAGGCACGTTCGCCATGAGCCCGTTCGCGGCTGCTTCGTAGGGATACATGTCCGCCGTGACGTCGATACCCTCGGCGCGCGCGCTCTCGATTCGCGCGGCGATGTCTTTCATCTTCCCCCAATTGTTCTTTCCCGCTGCTTTGAGATGGAAGATTTCGACCGCAATCTTCGCTTCGCGCGCGATGCGGAACGTTTCCTCGAGAGCCGCCATCTCGTTGTCCGCCTCGTCGCGCATGTGCGTCGCGTAGATGCCGCCGTGGCGAGCGGCAACTTTCGCCATGGCGATGAGCTCTTCGGTTTTTGCGTACGAGCCAGGCGGATAGATCAGCGCAGACGACAAGCCGAGCGCGCCCTGCGACATGGCCGTCGCTACGACGCGCTCCATCTCCGCGACTTGCAGAGCAGTGGGCTCGACCTTGCCGAGCCCGAGCACCACTCCCCGCACGCTTGCGGCGTTCACGTAGAGACCGAGGTTGATGGCGCTTCCCCGCGTCTCCAAGCGACGGCGGTACCCCGCGAGATCGCGCCAATCGACGGTCAGCCCAAATTGATCGAGAAAAGGCTTCGCCTCGGCATCGAGCACCGCGTTGGTGGGCCCCGCCAAGTTCCCTTCTCCGGTGATCTCGGTGGTGATGCCCTGTCGGATCTTCGACTCGACGCGGTTGTCGATGAGGACATGAAGCTCGGACTGTCCGAGCATGTCAATGAATCCGGGGGCAATCATCTCGCCGTGCACGTCGATGCGCCGCTCTGCGCGGGCCGCCGAGAGATCGCCGATGGCGGCGATCCGGTCACCCACGATGCCGACGTCGGCGCGAAACCAAGGGGCGCCAGTGCCGTCCACGACCCTGCCGTTCGCCAGCACGAGCTGGTACGAGGCCTCCGCCGCCGGCTTCGTCGAAGGGACAGCCGGCGACGCCCCGCAACCCGCAAAGAGAGCGATGGCTACGACGCTCCAGAGGTAACGCACGCGGCGAGCATAGCCCCAAGCGGACCGCCATGGGGAGGGTGTCCACGAGCTCGCGCCCAAGCCCGCATCGGCTTCAATACGAAGCTCACTGACACCGTACAAGCAGTTCGACGTTCTCTCTTCGGAGCGGACTCATGGAGTATCAGTGCCATTGGCCAAAGTCGCGACCGGCGCGCCGCCCCGCCGCGGCGCGGCCCCGATGTCTTCTGCGGTACTTTGCCGGAGGGATTCCGTATTCACGCTTGAACGCCCGGTTGAATGTCGACTCGGATCCGTAGCCGACGTCGAGCGCAATCTGCAACGCGGTCTTGCTGGTGGTCTCGAGAAGGCGAGCGGCAAGCTGCAAACGCCAGCGCGCGAGATAGGTGAGCGGCGCCTCACCGAGAAGCTCCATGAACCGCTCACCGAGAACCGAGCGCGATGCACCCGCTTCTCGAGCCAATTTCGCGAGCGTCCAGGCGCAGGCCGGATCCCGGTGCAGCAGAGACAGCGCGCCGCCGACCAGAGGATCCCGAGCACCCGCCAGCCATCCGACCGCACCGGCGGGCAGATCGTTCATGTAGCGACGCAACGTCTCGACAAAAAGCACCTGGGCCATCTTCGAAAGCAAGGCGGCCGTTCCTGGACGCCGCGACCGGGCCTCGACCAGCAGGTGGCGCACAGAATTCTCGAGCCACAGGCCGGCGTCGTCGATGCGGAGGTTCACCGCGAAGACGGGCGGTAACCCCGCGAGGAACGATCGCTCTGCAAGCCTCTCACAGCCGAAAAAGCCGCAAATGATGTGGGTTCCGCTCCCGTCTCCACCCAGGCGCAGGGTGCGCGGTTGCCCCGACAGCACCTCTGCTACTGGGATGCTGCTTTCGACGACGGTCAAGAAGCGCTCGCCGCAGACGGTATGAGGACTGTCGTGAGGCAAGACCACGACATCGCCGGCGGTGACTCGAAGCTCTGCCGAGCCTGGAACGCGGACCGTTGCTGCTCCGTCGGTCACGAGGTGAAAGTTCACGATTCGCTCCGTGCCCGGGGCCAGCAGGTGTGCCGCTTCGCCCACCTCGGGAACGGCGAAAGCCCAGGGTAAGGCGCACTCGACGTCGAAGAAGATGGCGCCGGTCATGTGGATCGAGCTCAACGCCTGCGAAAGAGCGTCCACGCGGTTCAGCATCCCTCCGGCCGCTCGGCGGCGCAATCCAGGTCAAGAAATGCGGTAGCGCGGTCAAGAACGCGCCGCGCGTCATCGATAGATTGAGCACGAACGATCGCCGGAGGCGGCGGATGCCATCAATCGAGATCAACGGCGCACGGTTCGACTACGTCGATCGGGGCGGCGGCGATCCGCTCGTGCTCGTCCATGGGTCTGCGAGCGACCGCCGGACCTGGGATGGTCAGCTCGAAGCCCTCGGCCGCAACTTTCACGTCATCGCCTATAGCCGCCGGTACCACTGGCCCAACCAACCGACTGAGCCCGGCGACGACTACTCCATGTCTGAGCACCTCGCCGATCTCGAGGCCCTCATCAGGCGGCTCGATCTGTCGCCTGCGCATCTCATCGGCCATTCCTATGGCGGCTTCATCTGCTTGTTACTCGCCAGCATGCATCCCGAGAAAGTCAGATCCCTCGTCCTGATAGAACCGCCCGTCTTCCCCCTCGTCATCAGCATCCCGCCGCGGGCACGCGACATCCTGAGATTGTTTCTCACCAAACCACGCATGGCCCCCGCGGTCGCCAAGTTTGGGATCCGAGGGTTGGCGCCTGCCATCGCTGCGACGAGGCGGGGCGACCGAGACGAGGCTCTGCGCCTCCTGGGTTCCGCAATTCTCGGCCAGGGGCCGTTTCGCCGGCTGAGTCGCGAACGACTGGCGCAAGCGCGCGCGAACCTCATCGACGCGGAGCTCCTCGGCTCGCTGTTTCCTCCGCTGACCGCCGATCAAGTTCGAGCCGTGCGCTGCCCCGTCCTTCTGATCACGGGCGACCGAAGCCCTCCTGTGCTCTCCCACCTCACGAAAGAGCTCGGGCGGCTACTGCCGAACGTCGAACGCGTCGGCATCGTCTCCGCGTCACACCTCGTGCACGAAGACGAGCCGTCGGCGTTCGCGTCGACGGTCCTGTCGTTCCTCGCGAAGCCTCTCGCTGACGGCCCGGCCGTGAATCGGTCTTAGCGACTGAAGACGTTGGCTATAGACCGGAGAACGCTGCATCAGCTCGTGCGCACATATGTGCGTGTAACGGCTCGTGGTACAGGCGTACCGAGCACGCTGTCCGCACGCCTGACGTCGTACGCACCTCTTTCTTGTACCTTCCGCCCGCCCGAACCAGTATCAACCCTCGGCGCGCACGAACGCGCCTGCTGGTTTCCTCGGTGAGCATGATCGAAGTTTCCAATCTCGGAAAGTCATACGGCGCGCGGACCCTATTCGAGAACGTGTCGCTCAAACTCGTCTCGGGTGAACGTTACGGCCTGGTCGGTGCCAATGGTTCGGGCAAGACGACCTTTCTGGAGATCCTCGCAGGGGACGAACAGGTCACGGAAGGCAGTTTCACCGTGATGAAGCGCGCACGGCTCGGTGTTCTCCGGCAAGACCGCTTTCTTCGCGACGAAGACCCCATCCTCGACGTGACCATGGCGGGCGACGAGCTGGTGACGGCCGCCCGGGCCGAACAGCAGCGGCTGGTCGGCGAAGCGACCCCCGACGCGGCTCGGCTCGCCGAGCTCGAAGATCAAATTGCGGCGCACGACGGTTACACGCTCG
>Ga0111538_10013962_pt1 | contig 10589 bp, 6 predicted proteins | sample SoiMethybrSBSTD1_FD_79669 | JGI IMG/M metagenome (GOLD analysis project Ga0111538, IMG submission 79669) | Bulk soil microbial communities from a Populus tree surrounding site in Tennessee, USA - Soil MetaG P. TD hybrid SBSTD1 (version 2)... | ecosystem: Environmental > Terrestrial > Soil > Tree... | reverse complement strand
TCTTCGATCGGGCCAGTGATGAAGATGATGCGCTCCTTCAAAAGCCGCGAATAGATGTCGTAGGCGCGCTCGCCGCGATTGGTCTGCTCGACCACCATTGGGACGAGCTGGTTTTGGTAGGTATCGTCCGGATCTCTCATGTCGCCTCCTTTGGACCGGCCGATCGCCATCAGCGCAAATTTGCACGAGGAACCGCACATCAACAGCTGAGCATGTCCGCTTTGGGTCATAAGCGGACATTTGCGATGCGAAAGCCATGTCCACTGTACTCCCGAAAGCGGACATATGCGGTGCACAAGCCCATGTCTGCTTTGGGCCAAAAGCGGACATTCCAAAATAGATCGCGCAAACAGAAAGACCGCCTTCCGGCGGTCTCTCCAAAAATCCTTCACGGCGTAGAAGTTAAGTGGCCGCGACGGCAGCTGTCCGCTTCCTGCGCCACCACGCGAGCAAGCCGCCGCTCCCTAACAGCAATCCGGGCAAGTCAGCGCCAGCGATGGGACCGGGGACGGCAACGGGGCCGGACCAGACGCCACCCAAGGACGCTTCAGCGCTGTTGAAAGGAAATGGACCGAGACAACCAAGAGCGACACATAAAACCCTTTGCGCAGTGTCGCCGAAGCTGTTGGACAGAATCGTAAATTGTTGATCTCCGGGGTTGAATAATTGACCGTCTGTTAGACCCAACGACCAAGCAGTGATGTTGCCGGTGCCATCAGCCACAAAATTAAATGCAAAGCTATCAGCATTGGTCTTATCGATGGTATGTACCCCGTCATTAAACGAGAACGATAATACATTTGGGTTTGTAAGCCCGTTCGGCAAAGGTGCAGCCACCGTAAAACTTCCGGTGATCCTTTTGTCTCCACCGCTGTACAACGACCCGATAACGATGTCGTAAAAATTACCTTGGTAAGAATAAATGACATTCGCTGACGCAGTCGGCAACCACCGGATGGTGTTGTGGTTTGATGGTGATGAAGACAGGAGCTGTGATGCATCGAAACGGGATCGCTCCAATTGTCTCAACTGAGTTTTGCAGGCATCGTTGATATTTCGCCGAGGTACCGAATACGTTGACGCGCTCCTGCTCAGCGAAATCCCATAGCACGCTGAGGGGTGCAAACGACGAGCCTTCATAGAGAATAACTCTTCACATTTTGAGGCCCAGGTGAGGAGCTGTTAAATATGAGCTCCTGAAGCTTGAGCCAATGCAGACGCAGATGCAGTTTCTAACCAGAACTGAGCCCTCGGATAAGGACACACCACTGCGCGATGATATCCGGCTGCTCGGACGCATCCTCGGAGACACGATACGCTTTTACGAAGGCGAGCAAGTTTTTGGGGTGATCGAAGAGATCCGCCAAATCGCGATCCGTTTCCATCGCAACGCCGACGAGAAGGCGCGGCAGCAATTGCAAGGAATAATTTGTGCTCTGCCCATCAATCGAGCGGTGCAGATCATTCGCGCCTTCAGCTATTTTTCGCATTTAGCCAATCTGGCCGAGGACCAGCACCACATCCGTCGAGTCCGGTCGCATGCCATGGCCAAGTCGCCGCCGCGCGAGGGCACGATGGCACATGCGCTCGTGCGGGCGAAGCAGGCCGGCGTGACGCGCGAGCGGCTGCAAGAGTTCTTCGCATCAGCCGATTGCAGCGCCGTCTTGACCGCACATCCGACCGAGGTGCGGCGTCGTAGCTCGATTGACCGCGAAATGGAAATTGCGAGATTGCTGGACGAGCGTGACCGGCGCCAGCTTACGCCCGAAGAACTCGACGAAAACCGCAACGCGCTGCGCCGGGCGATCCTCACTCTTTGGCAGACCAGCATTTTACGTCGGAAGCGGCTGCGGGTCATTGACGAGGTCGTGAATGGGCTCGCCTATTATGATCACACGTTCCTGCGGGAGCTGTCGCGCTTCTACGGCGATCTCGAGGATCAGCTCGGTATGTTGAGGGGCTCGGCTGGAATTCCGCTGAAGTCGTTTCTTAGGATCGGAAGCTGGATCGGAGGCGATCGCGATGGCAATCCGTTCGTGACTGCGGAGGTCCTGCGTGAGACGATGCGGCTGCAGAGCGAACGGGCGCTCGCCTTCTATCTCAGTGAGCTACACGAGTTAGGCGGGGAATTGTCTCTCGATGGCCGCCTGGTGGACGTATCGGATGGGCTGCGCGCGTTGGCGGAGCGTTCACCGGACCGCTCGGCGCAGCGTCAGGATGAACCCTATCGCCGTGCCATCGCCGGCATTTATGCTCGGCTCGCGGCCACCGCCTGGGCGTTAGATGAGTTCGAGGCACCGCGGCATGCGGTGGCGCAAGCGCCGCCCTATTTAGGCGCGGCCGAGTTACTGCGGGATCTCGACTCTATTCACGAGTCGCTGATGGTGAATGGGTCCGCCGAACTGGGGCAGGGACGACTGCGCGCGTTGCGCCGCGCCTTTGACGTCTTCGGGTTCCATCTCGCCCCGCTCGATCTGCGTCAGAACGCGGACGTGCATGAGCGCGTCGTGCACGAGCTTCTCGGGTCCTCCGGAGCATGCCCGTGCTATCTGGACCTGGATGAGGAGGCGCGCGTGGCACTGCTGCTAGCTGAAGTGCGCAGCCCACGCCCACTTGCATCGCCGCACCTGTCCTACACGAACGTGACCAGCGCTGAACTGGACATCTTGCGGACGGCGGCGGCCGTCCATCAGCGCTATGGGCCAGAGGCGATTCCGCATTACGTGATTTCGAAGACCAGCGGCGCCTCCGACGTCCTGGAAACCGCGGTCTTGTTAAAGGAAGTCGGGCTGCTGCGGCCCCGGGAACGCGAGCTCGGCGTCGACATCGTCCCGCTATTCGAGACGATCGCCGATTTGCGTCGCTGCGGCGGCATCATGGACACGCTGTTTGGTATGCCCGATTATCGGGCGCTGCTCGCATCGCGGAAGAACGTGCAGGAAGTGATGCTCGGATACTCGGACAGCAATAAGGACGGCGGTTATCTCGCCTCGACCTGGGAGCTGTACAAAGCGGAGCTGGAGCTGATCGACACGTTCCGCCGCCACGGGGTGAACCTGCGGCTGTTTCACGGCCGCGGCGGCTCGATTGGCCGCGGAGGCGGGCCGAGCTATCAAGCGATCCTGGCGCAGCCGCCGGGCGCGGTACGGGGCTCGATCCGAGTGACTGAGCAGGGCGAAGTGATTGCTGCCAAATATTCTAACCCGGAGGTTGGGCGCCGCAACCTTGAGGCACTCGCGGCCGCGACCTTCGAAGCAACGCTGCTCAGCGATGCGCAGCCGGCTGCGGACTCCGAATATCTCGCGATTATGGACGAACTCGCGGCCGACGCCTATCAAGCCTACCGCGACCTTGTCTACGAAACCGCAGGGTTCGAGACCTTCTTTTGGGAATCGACGGTGATTGGCGAGATTGCCAGCCTGAACATCGGCAGCCGACCTGCGTCGCGCACGAGTTCGACCCGGATCGAGGATCTGCGGGCGATTCCATGGGTGTTCAGTTGGTCGCAGTGCCGGGTGATGCTGCCGGCTTGGTATGGGTTCGGCACTGCAGTCAATCGTTGGCTTGAGGCACGAGGCTCAGAGGGTCTCGCGCGACTGCAAGCAATGTATCGGAGCTGGCCATATTTTATGACGACTCTCTCCAACATGGACATGGTTCTGGCGAAGAGCGACATGTCGATCGCCTCGCGATATGCGGAGCTGGTCGACGACGCTGCACTGCGGCAGAAGATCTTCTCACGGATCCGCCATGAATGGGAGGCGACGGTGCGGGCGCTGCTTGCGATCACTGAGCAGGAGACGTTATTGCAACGAAACCCACTGCTCGCACGCTCAATACGCAACCGATTTCCTTATATCGACCCGCTGCATCACATCCAAGTCGAGCTGCTCAAGCGCCACCGCGCTGCCGAGAGCGACGAGCGCATCGTGGAGTCCATTCATCTTTGCATCAACGGTATCGCCGCCGGTTTGCGCAACAGCGGGTGAGCATATGGCATTGAGTGCCATCCAGCAGCAATCCAGGACCGCGCTGAATGGTCTGTCATATGAGGGCGTGACTTATCAGCGGGTCCAAGGTTCGAGTCCTTGTGCGCCCACCAATTGTCTCATTGAAATTGAGTCTGATTTTTTTTAGCGAGCACCTACCGACTAGGGACAATATCCCGTCTCCGATCGGGGTGACCTTTCCCAGCAAAAGCAGGCGGTTTAGGCTGTCGGTTGGCGACCGCGGAGAGCAGGTGGTCGAGCAGTCCAGTCAGTCAAAATTTCCTATAGCCCTCCGAACTTGATCGAATTAGCCTTGGCTTCCGGCTGGGCCGGTCCTTCAGCCGCGCACGGCTGCACGGGCACGTCGAAACCGGTGACCGCCATGAACAGACCCGCAAGCGTTCTAATCGTCGACGATGAGCCGAACATCGTGCTCTCGTTGCAGTTTCTCATGAAGAAAACCGGGTACGAGGTGCGAACCGCCACGGACGGCGAGGAGGCTCTGGCCGAGATTTCGCGTGCGGTGCCCGACCTGGTGCTGCTGGACGTCATGATGCCGAAGATCGACGGGTTCTCGATTTGTCAGCAGATCAGAGCAAATCCTGAATGGAAGGACATGCGCATCATCATGCTCACTGCCAGGGGCCGCGATGCCGAGCGCGAGAAGGGATTGGCTCTTGGCGCCGACGACTACATCACGAAGCCGTTCTCGACCAAGGACGCCATTGCTCGCGTCGAGGCCGTGCTTGGTCGCGCCCGAAAAGCGGACGGGCAATGAGGCTCCGCCCAAGGAAAGCGAGTTGCGATGCGATTGCCACCACTCGCTCCGCCTCGCCGCTGGTGCCGATGGCGATCTATCGGAGACGGTAGAGTCCGGCTTTTCCGCTGCTTGGGAGGCCGGCCCACAAGGGCAGAATCTTCAGCGCAACCGCGGGTCAGCCGATGCTGAGACCCAGCCGTACCCGCGAGCTTCTTATCGCCCTTTTCGTGCTCGGGGCGCTGGTATTTGCGCCCCCGCTCCTGCTCATCTTCAATAAGGCAACCCGGTTTTTCGGAATACCAGCACTTTATTTCTACCTGTTCGCGGTCTGGGCGGCGCTCATCGCTCTCGTGGCCCTCGCGGTCGAGCGGCCGCATGCCGACGACGACGAATCTGATCCGCAGATGCCTGGCCGAGAACACGGGCAAGTTACCGGAGGGCCGACCGATGCTTAGCGGCCCGGTCATCATCACCGTCGCCTTGCTCTATCTCTGCCTGCTGTTTGCGATCGCGTATTACGGCGACAAGCGCGCCGACCAAGGGCGCAGCCTGATCGCCAATCCCACCATCTACGCGCTATCGATCGCGGTCTACTGCACGTCCTGGACGTTCTACGGCTCCGTCGGGAGGGCTGCGTCAACGGGCGTCGACTTCCTGCCAATCTATCTCGGCCCGACGCTCACCTTCATCGTTGCCTGGTTCGTGATCCGCAAGATCATCCGTATCAGCAAAGTCAACCGGACCACCTCGATCGCGGATTTCATCGCTTCGCGATACGGCAAGAGCTTTCAACTTGGCGGACTTGTGACCATCATCGCGGTGGTAGGCGTCCTCCCCTACATCTCGCTGCAGCTCAAAGCGATATCGACCAGCTTTTCGGTGCTGCTGCACTACCCCGAGATCGTGATGCCGAGTACGTCGGCGAGCACGCATTTCCTGCAGGACACCGGGCTTTACGTGGCGCTGATCATGGCGCTCTTCGCGATCCTGTTCGGAACGCGCCATATCGATGCGAGCGAGCAACATGAAGGCATGGTGGCCGCCATCGCCTTCGAGTCGGTCGTCAAGCTCGTCGCGTTTCTAGCTGTCGGCTTGTTCGTGACGTTCGGTCTATATGGCGGGTTCGGCGAGATTTTCGCGCAGGCAGAAGCCTCCGGCGCGCTGAGCCGACTCTTCACCATCGACGGCGTCGCGGCTCACACCAGTTGGATCACGCTGACGCTGCTCGCCATGGGGGCCATCGTCGTATTGCCGCGTCAATTCCAGGTACTGGTGGTGGAGAACGTCGACGAGCGCCACCTCAGGAAGGCGATGTGGCTGTTCCCGCTGTACCTCCTGCTCATCAACATATTCGTGCTGCCCATCGCATTTGCCGGGTTGCTGCTGTTCCCGGACGGCGGCGTCGATGCCGACACCTTCGTGCTGGCGGTGCCAATGAAGGAACAGCAACCCATGCTCGCGCTTATCGTTTTCATCGGAGGCCTCTCGGCTGCCACCGGGATGATCATCGTCGAGACGATTGCCTTGGCGACCATGGTCTGCAACGACCTCGTCATGCCGTTGCTTCTGCGTGTCGGCCGCTTGCATCTGTCGGACCGCAGGGATCTCGCAAGCATCCTGCTGATGATTCGCCGCGCCACGATTATTCTCGTGGTGTTGCTCGGCTATGCCTATGTCCGCCTTATTGGCGAGTCCTACGCGCTGGTGACGATCGGGCTGGTTTCTTTCGCGGCGGCGATGCAATTCGTGCCGGCGATCGTCGGCGGCATCTACTGGAAAGGTGCAACGAAGACCGGCGCTCTGGCTGGGCTCACTGGCGGATTCCTGGTGTGGATCTACACCCTCCTGCTGCCCTCCTTCGCCCGCTCGGGTTGGATCACCCAAAGCTTCGTCGAGAATGGTCCGATGGGCGTTGCCCTGCTCAAGCCGTACGCGCTTTTCGGGCTCGAGGGGCTGGACCCGATCTCGCATGCCACGATCTGGACGATGCTGGTGAACGTCGGACTCTTGGTCGGGATTTCGCTGATGACGTCGCAGACCGTTATCGAGCGCAGCCAGGCGGTGCAATTCGTCGACATCTTCAAGCGAACGGCCGCAGCCGCACGCGTCTGGCGAGGCCGCGCGACGATCGGCGACCTCAGGAAACTGCTCGTCCGCTTCATCGGCGAGGCGCGCGCGAATGCCGCTTTCGCCCGTTTCGAACGGGAGAACCAACGTGACCTTCATGATCGAGGCCCGGCCGGCTCGGACATCGTCTCCTATTCGGAGCGTCAGCTCGCCGGCGCCATCGGTGCCGCCTCCTCCCGCATTATGGTCGCATCGGTGCTGAGGGAAGAGATGCACGACATCGACCAGGTGATGCAGATCCTGGATGAGGCCTCGCAGCTGGTCGTATATTCGCGCCAGCTCGAAGAGAAATCGCGCGAGCTCGAGGCGGCAACGACCGAGCTTAGAGCCGCCAACGAGCGCCTCAAGGAGCTTGACAAGTTGAAAGACGATTTCGTCGCAACGGTGAGCCACGAAGTTCGCACGCCGCTGACCTCAATTCGCTCATTCAGCGAGATCCTGCGCGACAACCCCGATCTGGAGCAGGCGCAGCGCCAGGAATTCGTGAGCATTATCGTCAAGGAGAGCGAGAGACTGAGCCGGCTCATCAACGATATTCTCGATCTCGCCAAGATGGAGGCGGGCACGTCCGAATGGCATATGGCGGACTTGGCCCCGCAGGCGGTGATCGAGCAGGCGCTCGCCGCCACGGCCGGCCTGTTCGCCAAGGCGCGTTACATCTTGCTCGAGACGAGAATCGCCGCCGATCTACCGCCGATCCGGGCTGATGCGGATCGCCTCACCCAGGTGATCGTGAATTTGATCTCGAACGCCGTGAAATTCTGCGCCCAGAAGGACGGCCGAATTCAGCTGGAAGCCTGGCAGGACGCGGGCTTCCTTCGCGTCGACGTCAAGGACAACGGCATTGGCATCGCCAAGGCCGACCAGCAGAAGATCTTTGAACGCTTCCAGCAGGCCGGCAATACGCTTACGGACAAACCACAGGGCACAGGGCTTGGCCTGCCGATCTCCAGGCAGATATTGCAGCGCTTCGGCGGCGAGATCTGGGTCGAGAGCGAGGCAGGCAAGGGGGCGACATTCTCTTTCCGTGTTCCGCTCTCTCAATCAGCTGCGGAGGGCGCGGTGACATTCGAGCGAGAACCCGCTCTAGACTAATTGCTTGCGGTCAAAAGCGATGTCGACGTCTTGGCCTGAAAGCGGTATAAGCCGGAATTTCGCGCAAGATCGAGCACGGTTGGATTTGATCATGTCGATCCATGTATTGCGCCCTAGCATCAACGCTCGACGAAATCTCGGCTCTCGGTGGGAGCTGTGGGCGCTCGCGCGCGCCCGACCAATTCGAAGGAGGACAAGCACATGTCTGTCCAGGCCACAGTAGCTGATACAACGGTACGAAGCCGCCCGATGAGCCGCGAAGAGAAGAGGGTCATTCTTGCGTCTTCGCTCGGTACCGTTTTCGAATGGTACGACTTCTACCTCTACGGCTCGCTGGCCGCGATTATCGGCGCGCAGTTCTTCAGCCAGTACCCCGAGGCGACGCGCAACGTCTTCGCCCTGTTGGCCTTTGCTGCGGGCTTTTTGGTGCGGCCATTCGGCGCGCTGGTGTTCGGCCGGCTGGGCGATCTCGTCGGCCGCAAATACACCTTTCTCGTCACCATCCTGATCATGGGTACGTCCACCTTCCTGGTCGGCTGCCTGCCGAGCTACGAGACGATCGGGTTTGTGGCGCCTGTCGCGCTCATTGCGCTGCGCATGGCCCAGGGTCTCGCGCTCGGTGGCGAGTATGGAGGCGCGGCGATCTATGTCGCGGAGCATGCACCCCCGGGCAAACGCGGCTTCTTCACCAGTTGGATCCAGACCACCGCGACGCTCGGTCTCCTGCTCTCCCTCATCATCATCATGTTCACGCAGATCTACGTCAACGCCAACTTTTCCGAGGTGACGACGGCGGCAGGCGCCAAGATCACGCCGTTCGCAGCCTGGGGCTGGCGCATTCCGTTCCTGGTCTCGATCGTTCTGCTGGCCATCTCGGTGTGGATCCGGCTGCAAATGCACGAAAGTCCAGCCTTCCGGAAGATGAAGGAAGAGGGCTCGATGTCGAAGGCGCCACTGACCGAGGCCTTCGGCCAGTGGAAGAACGCCAGGATTGCGCTAATCGCTTTGCTTGGCCTCGTCGCCGGCCAGGCCGTCGTCTGGTACACAGGCCAGTTCTACGCGCTGTTCTTCCTGCAGAACATATTGAGGGTCGATGCCTTCACGGCCAACGTGCTGATTGCGTGGTCGTTGATCCTCGGCACCGGCGGCTTCATTGTGTTCGGCGCGCTCTCCGACAAGATTGGCCGCAAGCCGATCATCCTTGCGGGCTGCCTGATTGCGGCGCTGACCTACTTCCCGCTCTTCAAGCTAATGACCGCTACCGCCAACCCGGCACTGTATAAAGCGCAGGAGAATACCAAGGCCACCATCATCGCCGATCCCGCGGACTGCTCATTCCAGTTCAACCCGACCGGCACCGTGAAGTTCACGAACTCCTGCGACATCGTCAAGGCGCTACTGGCACGGAGTTCCGTGAACGCGACTACCGTCGCCGCACCCGGCGGCACCGTGGCTAGAGTCAGGATCGGCGAGAAGGAGTTCGCCGCAAACGATCCCAACTTCGCCAAAGACGTCGCCGCGGCGTTGACCGCGGCCGGGTATCCCGGCGCCGACAATCCGACGATCGTGAAAATTCCCATCGACCCCAAGGCCGGGCTCGCCAATTTCGCCAAGATGTTCGACATCTTCACCGCTCAGAGACTGACCCTCATCGCCATTCTGTTCATCCTGGTGATCTACGTGACGATGGTGTACGGCCCGATCGCCGCTGCGCTGGTCGAATTCTTCCCTACCCGCATCCGCTACTCCGGCCTGTCGCTGCCCTACCACATTGGCAACGGCTGGTTCGGCGGCCTGTTGCCGGCTACCTCGTTCGCGATGGTGGCGCAGACCGGCGACATCTACTTCGGACTTTGGTACCCGATCGTCGTGGCGCTCATGACCTTCATCATCGGCTTGATCTTCGTTCCCGAGACCTACAAGCGGGACATCTTCAAGCAATAGTCGGGGCTCCCAAGCAATGGGACCGGAGCGAACGTCGCTCCGGCCCCGGCAGTTTCCCGAAAGCAGATGATCGTCTACGCGCATCAGTAGCTCAATAGACGCGCGCGAGCCTCCCGAGGAGGAGCAGAATGACCCGATTTCAGCGCATCCTGTTGCTGACCGCAGCCTGCGGCGCCTTCGCCGTCAGCATCGCCTACTTGATCGTCGTATTCCTTCGCTGATGCCCGGCATCTTTCCGGGCGACGAACGGCCGACAAATGCAGAGGCGGCCTCTCGACCGGCTTGTCCGCTTCGGCCAAATCCTTTCTTCCGTTGCGCTGCACGTGTAGCCTGTGGGACGGGCACCGCGGCACATCGCGCGCGTCCTTCCTCGGCCGCGTCAACCCCGCAAGCTGTGCCGAGGCTCCGGGATCGTCATGCTGATCGCCCTCCTCGCCGACATCCATGCCAACCGCGAGGCCTTGACGGCCTGCCTTGCCGACGCCGAGAACGCGAAGGTTGATCGCTACGTCTTTCTAGGCGACCTCGTGGGGTACGGTGCGGATCCGGACTGGGTTATCGATCGCGTCGCCGCCATGGTCGAAGCCGGCGCGGTGGTTGTTCGCGGAAATCACGATGCTGCTGTAGCAAATCCGAGCGAGGGGATGGTGGCGGAGGCGCAGGTGGCGATCAAC
>Ga0111538_10013960_pt1 | contig 10590 bp, 10 predicted proteins | sample SoiMethybrSBSTD1_FD_79669 | JGI IMG/M metagenome (GOLD analysis project Ga0111538, IMG submission 79669) | Bulk soil microbial communities from a Populus tree surrounding site in Tennessee, USA - Soil MetaG P. TD hybrid SBSTD1 (version 2)... | ecosystem: Environmental > Terrestrial > Soil >... | reverse complement strand
AGCAAGAGAAATCAACTGGTATCGGAAAAATTAAACAAAAACAATATTGGAACGTTGTTGTTCGATTTGTTATCTGATGATGAACAAGCATTTGACTCGCAAGTAGAAAAAATGACCTCCAAAATCCCTGGTGTGGTATTGAATAAATTCAATATTTCATTACTTACAAAGCGACTATCAATGGCTACAGATTGGGTGTTGAGCAATACGCACACAGCGAAATTACAATTAAGTTATTTTGCTTCAAGTACTGGCGGGGCAGCCGCCTTGATGGCCGCCTGTCGATACAACATAGTATCAATTGTAATTCGCAGTGGACGAACAGACCTGGTAGAAAATCAATTCTTAGAACAGATAGTATCGTCTTGCTTATTTGTTGTAGGAAGCGGAGAAAAATCTGTAGTCAAGATTAGTAAGGACACTATGAATAAAATGAGAAATTCAAATGAAAAAAAACTCAGTATTATTGAAGGTGCATCTCATCTGTTCGTAGAGGAAGGAACTATGCATGACGTAGCAGAAATTGCTACTCTATGGATAACTCGGCATTTTAGTTTGCGCATTAACACTAATAGCATAGACAAGTAAACCTAAAAAACTATAAACTCTATAACATGCATAAATTTTGATATAAGATTTGGATAACACCATGTTTAATACCTGAATAGTATCAATAGTGTTGTCTGGTATTGATATTAAACAAAATATTTAACAAATTTCAACTGAAGATAAAGAACAGGGAATCAGCGGGTAACATTCTAGCAGAGACGATAAAGGATGTCCTGAAAAAGGATGCCAGACAAGATATCATAGTAATTGGCTTGCCTCGTGGGGGATTTGTAATGGCTAAAATCATTGCAATAAAACTATCTTGTAGCCTGGATATGATGATTGCCAAAAGGCTACGTGCTCCGCACAACGAAGAAATGGCTATTGGTGCTGTAGTTGAGGATGGTACAACATATTTGAACAAATCTTTAATCGAGGAACTGAATATATCTGATGAATACATTGACAATGAAATATCTTACCAGTTACAAGAAATAAAGCGCCTAGCTAACATGTACTATCAAGGGAAGAATTCGTTCATAGATGGGGAACACATTGCTATTAAAGAAAAAACAATTGTAATAGTTGATGATGGAGCAGCGACAGGGTCTACTATTATGGCTACAGTTAGAAGTTTAAGAAAAACACACAATCCTAAACGGATTATAGTGGCAGTTGCGGTTTCACCTAAGAGTACAGTGAACCTATTGAGGAGTGCGGGCTTAGATCATGTTGAAGTTATCACTAGTCCTGTCGACTCCAATTTTGGATCAATTGAACAGTTTTACCAAAATTTTGATCAAGTTAGTGATAATCAAATTCTAGATATCATTCATACTTTAAGAAAATAGAAGAAATTCCTCTTTTCATAGACGGAACATAAAACTATTAAATTCTTTGTACGGATATTATTCTGTAACTTATATTAATCCAAAATAGAATTCAATTAAAAATTATTAAATCATCAGTTACTAGTAAGAGTATTAACATAAGAAAATTGACTTGAATTGATGTGCGTTTAATTAATTGCTACTGAGAGCTGGATTAAAGACCACATTGTATATATTGCTTGATTATCAAGAAATTATCCTGAATCTATTAATATCCGCAAAAGACCTTCACAAACAAGTCAGCAAGTCCAAAAATCGTAACGTTATAATCGATACCCGATCTTTTTCGGAATACAAGAATGGACATATTCCAGGAGCTATGAACGTTGACCTTTTTCAGTTACACTGGTTTGATACCTCCAAAAGAGGCATCAAGGATTTCAATAGACAGACAAGAATATTGTTATCTTGTATTGGGATACAAAGGGAAAGACATGTGATTTTTTATGACAATGTATCTGGTATCTCAGCAGCTAGAGGGGTCTGGTTGCTCCTTTACTTTTCTCACAAAAAAGTAGGCATGTTAGATGGAGGATTTGAAAAATGGAAAAAAGATGGATATCCCATTGAAGTAAAAACAAATCCTCTCAAATATGTTGAATTCAAAGGCAGAACCAACTACAAAGTTTTGGCAACTGCCAAGGAAATAAAGGGATCATTGAAAGACAAAAAAGTGTCAATAATAGATGCCAGGTCAAGTAATGAGTTTAATGGTTTAGATGTGAGGGCAATAAAGCGAGGTCATATCCCTTCGGCAGTAAATATAGACTGGGAGAACAATATTGAAAATGGAGTTTTTAAAAGTGAGGCCAAATTATCGCAAATTTATTCGCGTATTCCAAAGAACTCACAGATAATAACTTATTGTCAAGGAGGATATAGAGCGGCTCATGCATTTTTAACTCTTAAAATGCTTGGGTACAAAAACGTAAAGATGTATCTTGCATCTTGGGGTGAGTGGGGAAATAGACCAGGCATGCCTATAGAATAGTAACACAAATATGAAGTGCAATTAATATAGTATACTAAGATTGGAATAATCCTAATAATAGTAAATTGCATTTACTTGTAGCGAATAGTGGAACTAAGCATATCTTGCAAGAATTTTATTTTCAGAGCATTTTTCGCAACTCACGTGTAGTTAATAACGAGTAAAAATCCTTTTGTTAATAAGATTATGGGAGTGGAACCATACAGTGATTATGTTTAGCTAGGAAATACTTAGATTCAAGAATTTAAATTAGAATGAATGTCAATCTATCTAGGTGGGAATACACTCAAGATCCTCTGATGAAGCGAAACACGACTTAGGTAACAAAAACAAGATGGATATAGTGGGCCGATGGGTAGAGGTTTTCTTTGCTGTACCAAAATTGCACCCTCCAAAACTAACTCATCAATCATCATTACAATTTATTGACGACCTAGATCATGACATAAATCAATACGAAGACTCGCTGTCCGTAAGGAACTAGATGTCAGCCAATAAATCAATTGCATTATAATCTGCGTCTTCATACTTGTTTCAAGCTTAGGCGAAATAAATGACATGGTCATTCATACCGAACTAAATCACGGAAGATACCCCACGCGATAGAAGTGATAGATATCTGACAGAACCTAACCAACTAATCTACTTGGAGTCACTAATCAGACATTCAAAAGTAATTTCTGGAAAGATTGACTAAAACTTGTCAAATCATTTTAGTTGTGCAATTACGGATTAGTTAAGACTCATTAAAAGTCTAATGCGTTTTGTAGGAAATAATGATAATATTCACTAGTCTATTTCTATTTCATAAACAGCGCCAGAATTAAGTCTTCCAAATTCACACGAACCTTCGAAACGAATAGTATAAACCCCTCGTGGCAAGGGTTTTAGGAAGATCCAATATCCATCGGCTGTTGCATCGGTTGAACCTCCATTCTTTACACCAAATGCATTTTCTTTATTTATTGACACTCTGAATATTCTTGGATTGGATGTAATACGTATTGGATTTAATCTTATTCCGTTAACAAAGCAATCTTTCTTTACAATGGTATTGACATCGTGCGATACATGTCTCAACAAATCTTCATGGGTTTTTAGATCAGGATATTCTAGGGTATTTGCCTCACAATTTAATACCGGAAGCAATATGCTTCGCCCAAATTCCATCTTAATTTTTCGTTCAGGAAAAATTCTGTTCGTACTACCAAAATTTCCTGCTAAGAACCATACATCTGATAATGGCTGAGCCGAATTCCAATATCGTCCAGTTTGATCAGTTAACGGATTCATATCTAAGGGGATTGATAAAAGCCATTGCCACCATTTAACGGTCCATGCGCCATATGTTGCTCCATAGGGCCTATCAATATCAGAAAATAACTGAATCTTATCAGAGTTTACCATCGACACGCAGAATATAACATTTTCTTACTTTATTAGAGTTCCCATCTGAACGAAAATGATAGAGATCAAGACATCATGCCTTGCAAGGAAGTATATAGCTTTGAAAAATTAAACGCACTTAGTCAGTAAAATTGATAAGAACCAATTTCCACAAGTTCAATGATGTTTGATTCGGGCTCATCATCGTCTTTACATCTTAGGAGTATAAAAAAGTATGCTACTAAAGATGGTAACCTATCAACAAGAGTAAATTCTCTCGGTGATACATTTGATTTAATTGTCCCTATTTGTAAAAAGATAGGGGTTACCAGGATTTCTGACATAACATACATGGACAGATTGTATATACCAAATTATAGTATAGTACTACCTGGTACTGAGGACTCAATATGGGTCTATGGTGGAAAAGGGCCAACAAAATTGCATGCCAGAACCAGTGCTTTAATGGAATCAATAGAAAGATATTGTTCTTTTCCTAGCATATATTCTAAAAGACTTATTCAAGGAACTTACACGCAGTTATCAAAAATATACAATAAAGTATTACACCCAGATGAGGTAGTCGAACCCGTTGAACAAAGTTATAACGACAATGGTTCTATTGTGAATTTTGTATTGGGATTTGATCTGTTAAATAATAGTGAGGTCTTGGTTCCTGCAGAGCTTGCATTGTACAAATTCTCTGCAAAGCCACCATCTGTTTCTGCTTTCCAGTATTCTCATACAAATGGACTTGCATCAGGCAACGTAATGGAAGAAGCTATATGTCATGCCTTATGTGAAGTTATTGAGAGGGATGCAGCTAGTATAGCGGATTTATGCGCATCCTCTATACCATATAATATTCAAAAAAAAAAATCAATTTATTCAATAAGCAAAATTATGATACTTATGCTATCAATCAACTCGACGAAGATAACTTTGTGGATGATTCAAGTATTTTTTCTGATGTCGACATTTCGGAAATTGTGCGCGAGTTTAGTCCCATTGGATTTTTAATCAAAAAATTTACCGATGCTGGAATCTCTTTACTAATAAAAGATATAACACCAAAAGATATTGGTATTCCAACATTTGTTGCAAGTAGTATTGAGTCGCTAACTAGTGACTATGGTATTTTTGCTAAAGGTTATGGAACACATCTTGATGCTAGAATTGCACTGATTCGTGCGATCACAGAACTTTCCCAAACAAGAGCGGCCAATATTCAAGGAGCTAGAGATGACCTAAAAAAAATACAATATCAAGAAAATGATCAGATTTACAAAAGAAAATGGCATTTCATGCCGGCATCATCCTCATCGAACGGCAAAATTAACAAAAAAAGCATTAAATTCTCTGAAATTAGATCATTTGTAAATGAGGATATTCTAGACGACATTCGGCTTATTTTAAATTTATTAAAAAGGGCTGGTTTAAAAAGGGCAATTATTGTTGATTTAACGAATCCACATGTAGGGGTACCAGTCGTTAGAGCAATAGTTCCCGGTCTTGAAACTTTTGAAGTTGCAAGATTATTTACAAAGACCGATTTGGTAATAGGTAAAAGAGCGAAAACATATTTTCGGCATTTGCACCAATCTTGACTAGGCAAGTATATCCTCACAGTAAAATAAAACATTACAACTTACAATAACAGACATTTCACCATTGGCTACAGCGCCACTAACTCATGAATACTGATGGATCTCGACACTTCTGGCGTTCAATCAGTTGTGACCTAGTTCCGTTACCTCTCCAGGAGTCCTATCAATAGGAGTTTTGTCTACAGAATCTATTTTTGCTTCACCATTAATGAGCGCCTTTAAAATTGCCAGTAACTTACTCATACCACCCTAGTATGCATACAAATTAATAAAAATTTCGGCAGCGTACAATATAAAATGGTAAGATATTCCGATCTTATTGCATGGTTCTTAAATAGTACCTGTACAATATAACTCCATGGTTCAGTTTCATCCTCCAGATAGTAAACCATTTGGACTCTCCTATGAAGAGCATATTATAAAAGATTGGAATCGGAATTTAACAGCGCCAATTGATAAGATTCCAATGGAAGACAAGACTGGACAGTGGACTAGTTATGGAGTTGATCCAAATTCTCAAGTAGTTTACCTGTCGGGAAACACTGGCGGAACTAATCAAAGAACCTGTAAAGTTCCCAAAGGTTCAGGATTATTTATCAGTATATGCGATGCTATATATTCAGAAGCTGAAAAACCTGGCTCGACGGTAGAAGATCTGGATAAACTTGCTAAAAAAGATCAAGATAACGCAAATGAAGTTTATCTAAAGATAAATGATGATGAATTTAAGTTAGACGATTTGAAGAAATATAGATTTCATACTCGTCCCTTTGATGTTGTGATCCCACAAGAAAAAACATTATTCGGTTTACCTGCCGGTCCTACTAAAGCTGTTGCTGATGGGTATTATGTTATAACAGAACCACTCTCTGCGGGAAATTACACCATTGTTACTAAGGCAAATATTTCAGAACCAACTTGGAATTCTGAAGTTAAATATGATGTAATAGTAGAATGATGAAGTACTAGCAAAAGTATTTTTTAACTTGCAAATTGAAGAAGATAATGCCATTTCAAATATAATTTTCATATATTTTCTCAAATATCATTAAGGCCGTGATATATTTTTAAGAATTAAGTTAAGTTATGCCCATTTAACAAGGTATGTTATCGAACAGTAGACTGATGTTATAAACTAATCCCATCGCTTAAGTTAGGCAGAAAACGTGCCTATTAGAATCATGTAAACAGGCCAAAATTATACATTGCAAATCGGAATGGAACGGAAAGCTACAAAAAGATTGGATTAAGGACTAGTCCACCTTAAAATAATATGTAAATTGAGCGGTATTAGAATTTCCTGCACCACTAAGACTAGTAGGTTCTACACTATTTTGGTAATACACAGTATGATTTCCAGGCGGGAGGGGCTTCAAGAAAACAAACCACCCATGTGCTGCCGCAGGAAATGTCCCATACTTCTCATTTTGTATGTGACTGTCATTTGGTACAGTAGCATTGAACTGATTGGTGTATACTTCAGTTACATTATTCAAAATATTATTCTTGTAGTCAACGACATCTAACTTAGCAAGAGGAATGCTGTCCACCTTGACCAGGCCCTTTACCTTCCCTAAATCAAATCCTCTAGCGGCCTTTGATAATTGTTCAAATGATTGATCCAGGCAATCTTTTTCTCCTGCATTACATTCACCAGTCCAAATTGGAATTAGAATTGATTCATTACGTGAAATTGTACAGTTCTGGTTCCAAACACCACCATTAGCAGTATCAGCCAACATTACCATGGAATTCTCCTTATGAATCAGACATCCATCTGGATTTAGGCCGGCAAAAACACCAGTTTTTGCGTCTAGTGGGGTAGAATAGCTCCAATTCCAATATCTTGCTACCCAATCACCTTTAGATATACCAAATGGTGATTCATTCTTCGAATAAAAATCGACCACGTTTCCTGCCGCATGCATCACCCAACTCAAAGAAATTAAGCCTATCGATATCACAATGCACACACTTAAAGTAATTATTTTATGTCGAAACTCAATCATTTTACCAGATATAGGCCTTTAAAAATCAACTTCCTTAAGAACATTTCCGATATTATTATTAGATAGTTACAATCAAAGAGCAATGCCTGCATATTAATTGGGATGCGTTACAAAACATGATTCAATTTAACACGAAAATTACTAGAAGAAGTGCGTTGATAGTAATTATTGTTGCAATATCACTAATGGTTATCGATTCAACCATTGTGAAATATATTGCTTTTAGTAACAAAGAATTTCCAACTCTCGTGAATGTTAGTATCTTTGTCACACTAGCAGTTTTTTTTGCCGGAACAGTCATTCTACTCCTTGGATTTGTAAAGGGCAAAAATTCAGAATCTGAGTTAAAACGTGCTCTATCTGTGAAGAGCACTTATCTTATCATAGCCGTGACTCAAGTTGTTCTAATCGGCATTATGGTAATGATAATTCAACCATCTATTGCATTGAAAAGCTACAGCACTCTGTCATTGCTTGCTGTAATTTATATTAGTCATATCACTGCTTTGTTTTTTCTAATTGCGCTAGTGTTAACTTTGGTTAATTGGATTATGACCAAGCGGGATAAGATTTTAACATTGTATACCATATCATTCTCCTTAACAGCGATTACCATCATGACATCCCTTATCTATGCGACATACGTGCTTTCCCATCAACCATCAAACATAAAGCCATCTTCTTTGCATCACACTTTGCTAAACGTTCCACGTGGCGAAATGACTGTGTACTTCGGATCTGCCCTTGATATTACGGCTATACTATCTTTCGTATCAGTTTGGATTGCTTCAGCAGTGCTAATGGGCACATACATCAAGAGGATAGGAAAAATCAGATTTTGGATGATTACATCGATACCGTTGATTTATTTCATATTCCCGTTTGAAAAAAACGTAGCTGATATGTTTCAATCACTCGCTGTTTCTTCACCCGTATTATATGGAGTACTGAATGTTACTATTTTCAGTGCCACAAAACAAATTGGCGCTTTATTTTTCAGTCTGGTCTTCTTGGCTGCCTCCACTTTAGTTACAAAGAATGAGATGCAGAAGTACCTGTTGATTTCAGCTATTGGTATAGCAATCCTTTACGGCTCCATAGAAATAGACACGCTATTGTTTGCCACCTATCCTCCATTTGGGGTTGTAACCGTCTCATTTATACCAATGGGCTCATACTTGGTGTTCAGTGGCATTGTCCTTTCCGCAAAACTCGTAGCTCATGATAAAGAGCTTCGTAATGAATTTTATAAAACTGCAATGAGTCAATTGAACCTACTCAAGGCAATTGGAGTCCCTGAGATGGAAAAGCAACTAATAAGAAGATACAAATCAATTGACAAACAACACCAGCTATCGGAGATGGAAAGTAAGAGTTTTGAAAAGGATGATCTAAGAGAGGCTTTACACGACGTAGTGGATGAAATGGACAAAGAGAAAGTAAGAGAACTATTACACGAAGTACTGACAGATGTTTATTCAAAATCGAGACCAAAAGTATGACTTGACGGCAAGAAAATTCCTCAAAAGTGAGTATTCACAAAAGGTAACAAGTGGAAACAATCGATAAGTACATGCATCTTCTATATTGATCTTAATCATAAAGGACTTATCTGAGGATAGAGGCACCCGGAAAAGGTTTCTCTTTTGCCTGCTGATAAAACAGAGAGAGAAGATTATTTCCTAACATATTCGGGCATCCTCCATAATCGGATCTTCCAATCCACCTCGGATCTGTTAATATGAAAAACAATCTTTTTGTATCGTTTTGGAAACTTATACAATTTTGATCTATTCTGAATAGTTTCTTTGCGTTGTTACGTTGATCAATAAATTCAAAGCCTTGCCCTGTGGATTACAACACTGCCATACTAGAATTTGACTTAGGCTTCCTTATCACATCTACTAAATGGATCGTCCGACTATGCTCTGCTGCAAAATGGCTGATCTGTTAATATTACGGTATCGATCACTATATCACTGATTAATTTGCTTTACCAGTGACTGAAAGCTGATAAGTTATGTCGACTCGATATATCGAGGACTTTGAATGAATTGTCAAGAGATGTTCTCCCGGTTCAACCGGCTCGATAAAATTCCAATAACCGCACTGAAGTGTCTGTATGGTGTCCTCTTCTAAATTTTGATGTAACATGTTCTTCGATTCTTTAGTTGGAACATCTTTGATCTCTATGTAACTATTCGTGTTGTCAATGTAGTACCAAGGAATTGAGAAGCCGTCGAATATAGTCCAGAGCTCGTTAGTCTTGCTAATATCTTCGTTCACGTGCTTACGAACTTTATCTATGCAGTCGAGAGAAGGATAAAGCTGTTGGGATGAACATGCAATAGCTGGGCCAACTAGGAACCACCAATTTCCAACTGGAATATTTAATTGTATTACACTATTGGGTTCAGAATAAGGCGCTGGAGCTATGAACCAAACAGACTCTCCATGCTTTTCCATACATTGTTTTTGGAATTGAGTGGGTTGCCGACCACCATAACGCCATGGTCTAGATGGACCAACCACGGTGACGGGATTCGCTTCATCGCTTAGTTGAAAGAGCCATTCCCAAAATTTCTTAGTCCAATCTGAGAGTGTTAGACTGGCCGTCGTTTTACTCTCTTCATAAACTTGCATAATTATTGCACTGTCCATATGATAGATTGATGTAATTAATAAGGTTTGGAGCAGTGAAACTGCTGAACTATAAAAATAAGTCCTTAAACCAATAACACACATCGAATATAATACCGTCTGGTTACTCAAATACCATGTCTATTAGTTGTGGACAATCTAAGAACCTAAATGATATTCTTGTCGGATTAAAATAAATGGACCTTTTCTACCGTAACGTCTATTTCCTGAAATGAAAATAGTTGATACGCATCCATGTAAAATTGGGTTTTCAGCTAATGCTGGCAAAATTGTTTACGATCAAAATCTCTCGGGATCACTTTTTTATTTTTTAAAAGTGTTACACTTGTGAATTAATATCCGAAATTGATTAACTATTTTATCTTAATGATAGCTATGTTTATTAAGTTTAAATTTGTCACACTGTTAATTTGAGTTATACTGTTAACGAAAAGGGAATGGGATGGCTGCCTGACTATCCAAGTTTTAAAGATTACACACCGCAGAGTAAGAACATT
>Ga0111538_10013959_pt1 | contig 10590 bp, 11 predicted proteins | sample SoiMethybrSBSTD1_FD_79669 | JGI IMG/M metagenome (GOLD analysis project Ga0111538, IMG submission 79669) | Bulk soil microbial communities from a Populus tree surrounding site in Tennessee, USA - Soil MetaG P. TD hybrid SBSTD1 (version 2)... | ecosystem: Environmental > Terrestrial > Soil >... | reverse complement strand
GCTGGGCGCCGGTTTGTGACGAACGCTAGCGGCTGCAGTTCTCGATAACAGGGCGGCGATGTGCGTTCGACGATGTGGCAACTTTGCCGCGTGCCGCGCCGTCGCTTGAATTCATAGACAAACCGCGCGAAGTCCGAAAGACTTGAATGCGGGAGACTAGGCACAATGAAGCTAACGACAATGGCAGTGGTCACGACCGCGGTATGTCTTTTGTCGACGTCGGCGTGGGCTGGTCCGGCCACCGCGAACTCGCTGCAAATCGGCCTCGGGTTTCGCTACGGGATCGAAATGAACGAGGGCGACTTCAACCCGTGGGGCCCCGGGATAGGCGCGAGTGTCGGGTACACGCTGCCGATCATGCCGATCTACGTGGGTGGCAATTTCGACTACTTCTTCGGCAGCTCGGTCGAAGCCGGAGGTTTCGAGACGAAGGGGAAAGTCTGGCACCTCATGGCGGAAGGGGGCTACGACGTCGGCCTGGCGGACATCGTGGTCATTCGTCCCAAGCTCGGGCTCGGTCCAGCCGGCATGTCCATCGAAACGTGCGGCATGTCGTGCGTCAGCGACTCGAACGTGAAGTTCGCGATCGCGCCGGGCGCCGCGTTCATGCTGTTCACCCCTGTCATCAAGTTGGCGCTCGACCTGCGCTACGCGATCGTCTTGTCCGATCCGACGGCCAAGGCGCTCCTTTTCTCGGTCGGCGTCGGTTTCTGACGAACGCTACCGACTGCGCAGAATCGTCCACACCACGAGGGCGCCCAAGAACAGCACGACGAGCGATACCACGGCGATGAGCATCCCGCTCCGTGTAGGAGGCGCGGGAGGAATGGTGGGAGGCAGCGGCGCGGGGGCATGCGGCGCTCCCCCAGCCATCGGCACCGCATGCAACGGCTCGGTGATCGGTCCCACACCCTGCGCAGGTGCACCGTGCGGCGACGCGGGTACAAAGGGAACGACGGGCGGCGTCGGAGCAAACGGCGCCCCCGCGGGCGGCGTCGGAGCATACGGCGCCGGAGCAGCTGGCGCGCCGCCTAAAGAGCGATCGACCAGCGTCTTTTCCGGCGCGCCTGCAGGGCTCGGCACCGGTGCACTCGCCGCGCCTTGCACCGGTGCGGCCGGAGCCGCGCCGCTGCGCGTCTCGACGATGGTCGGCGCGAGCGGCTCTTGCGTCACCGTCGCCCCCGCGGCGCCCCCCGGAAGCACGCGCGCGAGGAGCACCGTGATGTTGTCGTGCCCACCGCGCGCATTCGCCATCGCCACTAGGTTTTGCCCCGCGAGATCGAGGGACGCCGCTTGCAGGACCACCGCGCCGATCTCTTCGGTGCGCACCAAATCGACCAGCCCGTCACTCGCCAGCACGAAGATGTCCCCCACCGCTTGCAAGAGCGGCGGATCGCGCAGCTCGACCTCGGTATCCGGCTTCATGCCGAGCGCGCGCGTGATCTTGTTGCCCTCGGGGTGCAGCACCGCTTGCTCCGGCGTGATCGCCCCCTGATCGAGCAGCTGCTGCACGACCGAATGATCTTTGGTCAGCGGCCAGATGTGCCCGTTGCGGATGAAGTACGCCCGGCTGTCGCCGACGTGCGCCACTTCGACGGCGCCCCCGTGCACGAGAAGCGCGACGCACGTCGAGCCGGGGCGCCCCATCTGCGGCCCCGAGCCCCCCATCTCGTACACGCGACGCCCGGCTTCTACGATCGCGTTGGCGAGCGCGGTTCCAGGGTGAATCCCCGGTGCGGCCGTTTCCACCGATTGTTCGATGGTGCCGACCGCAAGCCGACTCGCTTCTTGCCCGGCCGCGTGGCCCCCCATGCCGTCGCACACGATCAAGAGATGTCCGAGCTTCGTCGCGCGATACGACGCGGAGTCCTCGTTGACCTGCTTGTCCGGATCGCGACCGGGGTCCGTTCGTTGAGCGACTTCGAGAAGCGCGCCTTGCATCGAGCGAAACCCTCCGGGTCCGACTCTTTCTTATGAACTCATTCGATGCGAATGGCGAACTCGACTGGGCCAAAGCGCAGCGCGCCGCCCGCCGGCGCCACGGTCCACACACCGGGTGCCAGGCGGTGACCGTCGACGAAGGTGCCATTGTTCGAGTTCTCGTCGCGCACGTAAAGCTGGCCCGCGTCGAACTTCAGCATGGCGTGCACGCCCGAGACGCGCGGCTCGGTGAGCGTGATGTGGCATTTGGCCGCGTCGCGCCCGACGCTCATCTCGACGTGGGGGGAAACGGCATACGTCCCCGCGGCGCCATTGAGCACGGCCCGCGCACTCCCGCCCGGTGCCCGGTAGGCCTCGGGGGGGCCCGCTTGTTGAACGGCCACGGTCGCGCCGTACGGCGCCGCCTTGGCACCGTATCCTGCTTCGGGAGCGCCGCCGCCCGCCGCCGCGGGGGGCGAAGCAAAGGGCCCCGGTGCTCCGAACGCGGGGACCGCGCCGCCATGTCCGGCCGGTGAATAAGCGGGGGGCGCACCATACCCGCCGGGTGCGGCACCGGGCGTGGGACCGCCGTACGGCGCGGGGGCATAAGGAGCGCCTCCGGCGACCACTGGCGCCGGAGCGGGGCCCCCCGGTCGTTTCTTGCCGCCGCGCATCACGATGACGACGAGCAGGGCGATCACGACGAGCCCGAACGCTCCCCCGACGAAGAAGAGAATGGGGATCGATTTCTCTTTGGCTTTCAGCGTGAGCACCGTGGTGGCCGTCACGCCGCTCATGCGATGCGCCTTGTTGTCGACGAGCACGACGCGCACCGTGGCGGCATCGCCGGACCCGGAGAGAATTTTCTCCTGATCAGGGGCCTCGAAGACGATGTCGCGGTCCGAAGATTGGAGCGCCTTGCCGCGCATGCCGCTCGCGATGAGCTGCTGCTGCGTGCGCTTGGCGGCTTCGACGTCGGTGCCAGCGATGGTCGCAGGGGGCTGCGTGCCGGCGGGGATAAAATAAACTTCCGCGCGGTCTTTCTCGCCCCCCCAGCAGAAGTCGCCGTAGACGGTGAATTTGCCGCCGGGCTCGATGGGCTCACGCGTCGCCATCTTCTGCGTGTAATCGACGTCGATCCCGAGGGGCCACGCCGTCGGATCGATGCCCATCGGCACGTCTTTGAACGTCGAGTCACCGAGGATCGGGGTCGAGGTGTTCGTGAAGACGAGCTTGAAGGTCTGCGTCACCGACGGGCTGATGCACGAGACCTTCCACTTGACGATGTGCAGCTGATTGAAGCGCGTGCGCACCGCCGTGACGAGCTTGGGGCCTTTGGCGGCACCCTGCCCGCTGCGGATGACGTCGTAGAAGCCGCCGATGTCCGGGTTCGCGAGCCCCTGCATGAACTCCTGGGCGTTGTTGCGAAACTCGTCGTACCCGCCCGCGGGGAGCCACACCGAGATGACGGGGAGCGGCGTCTTCGGCTGCACCGTGTTGTCTTCGGGAAATCGCCCCTTGCTGAGGTACTGGCTCAAGAGCGACGCGCCGGGTCCCGTGGTCTGCGCGTCGCTACCGGCGACACCGTTCGACAGAACGAGCATCGCTTGGTGCAGCGGGACGGTCACCTTCGTGCCGACGTTGCCGAGCTCGCGGTAACCGTCGGTCGCCGCCTGCTTGATGATGTTGAAGAGCGGCCGGACGCGCCCCTGCGCCGGGTACATCGATTTCAGCGCATTGACGAAGCCCTGCACCTGCACCTTCGCGGCCGCGGGCTGCCACTTGGAGTCGCTGACGACTTGGCGGTCGTTGAAGTACATGACGTCGACGATGTCGTTGGCCGTCATGGAGCCGATGAACGCGTTCGCGACGGCCTTGGCGTCTTCGAAACGAGGGCCCATCGACGACGAGGCGTCGATGAGGATGAGCCACGCCGTGCCGATTCCGGGCTGCGTCAGGCTCTCGCCCCATCGCGCCTTCGAGGAGAAGCTACCCAGGCGATCGGCGCCGTCGACCATCACCGTAAAGACCGCGGCGGTGTCCGGGAACGGCGCGATCGGCGAATAGAGCGCCTGCGGGGCCTCGAGCTTGTCGCTCTGGCAATCGAGCTGCGCGTCGCCGCGCAGGGCCGCACAGTCGGCGATCGCCTCGCTCAGCCGTTTGTTTTGCACCAGCTCGATGACCGTCGTGAGGACCGGGGCCCCCTCGGTCTGGCTGGCGCGCGGGTCGATCCTGAGGACGTGGGCTTCCGGGGCTGCCGCGGCCCAGCGCGGGTAAAGCCCGAGGAGCACGGAAAACAAAACGGCGATGACGTAGAGGCGTTTTCGCATCGGAGATCTCTCGACCCTTGCCGCCAAATGCGGGTTTCCCCGGGCACGGGGAACCAAGGCCCGCGCGCGGGGCTCGATGATAGCGTCGTCCGACGCGAACCGGGTACTTTACGGCTTAGGGCTGCCCGACGGCGGCCGCCCGCCCCAGGGTCTCGCGCTCACGGCGACGTCCCGATGAAACGGCTCGATGGCTCGGCGAGCCCTGCCCGGTCCCGTGAAAAATCACGGCTGGGAGCGCTCGTGCGGGCCTCTTACTGGTCCTTCTCGTCGCGGACGCGCGCGGCCTTGCCGGAGAGATCGCGCAGATAAAAGAGGCGGCTGCGGCGGACAACGCCGCGCGAGGTGATCTCGATCTTGTCGAGGCGGGGGCTGTGCAGCATGAACATGCGCTCGACGCCGACGTTGAAGCTGACTTTGCGCACGGTGAACGAGCTGCGGAGGCCGGCGCGGTGCTTCTTGACGACCACCCCCTGGAAGACCTGAATGCGATCCTTGTCGCCTTCGACGATCTTGTAGTGGACGCGGACGGTGTCGCCGACGCGGAAGTCGGCGTGACCCGTGCGGAGCTGGGAAGTCTCGAGAGCTTGAATTTTCGGGACAGTGTACATGGCAGAGTCCTCCCCGCTCGGAAAGCGCGCATTATGCACGCGGGCGGACCTCTGTCAATCAGAGGTCATCGGCGAAGCCCGATCCTCTCAAGGGGCGCGCGACCGCGCAGCGTACGGATTTTTGGGGGTCTTCCGGCGCGGACAACTGCCCTAAGATGCCTTTATGAGCGATACCAGGATGGGGAGGGACGTTTTTCTCGCGCTCGCCGCGGTGGGGTGGGCGGATGGAAAGCTCGATAGTGACGAAGCCGACGCCATCGTGCGCACTGCGGCCGAAGAGGGCCTGCCGATTGAGCAGATCGCGGAAATCGAGGAGGCCACGAAGAAACCGATCGATATGGGGACGATCGACAGGTCCGGCCTGACGAAGGAAGACCGGCTGTTCGTCTACGCGGTGGCGTCTTGGATGACGCGTCTCGATGGCAAAATGACGGCGGGGGAGCTCGATGCGCTCGAGAAATTGGGCGCCGCACTGGGCATTACGGAGGTCGCCCGCTCGCAGGCGGACAGCATCGCCCAGGATGTCGCCTTCATGCCGGCGGGAGATCGCCCCGATCGCTACGATCTCGTGAAGTTACGCAAGATTCTCGGCGCCCGTCTCGCGGCTGCCAAGGCGCTCCGCGAAGCCCAAAAGAAGTAATCGACTTGCCACGCGCGCGGGCCGGTCTAGACTGCCCGCCCCCTAAGTCGCTTGGAGGCTCGTCCTCCCCGGTCCTGGCTCTGGAACGGCCCTCGGGAAGCGGCTCGGGTGAGCGCCCGCTTCGAGCGGGCATCGATCGATAACCCCCGCGAGAGCCAAAGGCAGCATCCTTCCGTGAATACGAATCCCGGCATCATCGGTAAGAAGCTCGGCATGACCCAGCTGTTCTCCGAAGACGGCACCGTCGTGCGTTGCTCGGTCATCGAGAGCGATCTGACGGTCATCGGCAAGCGCACCAAAGAGCAGAACGGCTACGACGCGCTCATCGTCGGTCTCGGCGAGCGCAAAGAGAAGCAAACGAACAAGCCGCTCGCCGGTCAGTACAAGAAGTCCGGCCAGACGCCGAAGCGCTTCGTGCGCGAGCTGCGCCTCGACGCGGAAATCGTCGCCAAATACGAAGTCGGCGGCAAAGTGAAGCTCGACGAGGTATTCGAGCTCGGCCAGTTCGTCGACGTCCAGGGTAAGACGCGCGGTCGCGGTTTCACCGGCGTCATGCGTCGCTGGAGTTTCGCGGGCGCGGTCACCACGCACGGTACGCACGAGTACAAGCGTCACGGCGGATCGATCGGTACCAACATGACCCCCGGTCGCACGCTCCCCGGTCTCAAGATGCCGGGACACTACGGCGACGAGACCGTGAGCGTCTTGAACCTCAAAGTCGCCAAGATCATGCCCGAAGAGAGCCTTTTGCTCGTCGAAGGGGGCGTCCCCGGTCCGCGCAACAGCGTCGTGGTCGTGCGCGGCGCAGTGAAGAAGCGCGGCGGCAAGCCGAAGCCCGCGAAGTAAGTGACGCGCGTCGCGGCCGATCGGGCAGAGCGCTCGATTGGCTCGCGAACGGCGAACGACGCGGACCTCGCGGCGCAGTGTCGTGAGGCCGGCGGTGTGAGGGCGAGCGCATGGCAACGAACCCTTACAAGCGGCCCGATCGTTTCACGCGCGAAGCGAAGGCGCGCGGGTTTGCCGCGCGCAGCGTCTTCAAGCTGGAGGAAATCGATCGCCGCGTGCGCCTCTTTCGCAAAGGGCAGCGCGTGCTCGACCTCGGAGCCTCGCCCGGCTCGTGGTCGCAATATGCTGCCGAGCGCATCGGACCGAGCGGCAAGCTCGTCGCCGTCGATCTGTCGCCGCTCGCCAAGACCCCCGCCGCCAACGTCACGTTCTTCACCGGTGACGTGCTCACGCTTACCGCCGACGCACTGAACGAGCGCGGCCCGTACGACGTCGTGCTCTCGGACATGGCGCCGCGGACGACGGGGACGCGCGAGTCGGATCAGGCGAAGAGCTTCGAGCTCTTCATGCGCGCTTTGGAGCTCGGCGGCGAGCTCCTTTCACCGGGGGGCAGCTTCGTCGGAAAGATCTTCATGGGACCGGATTTCCCCGCCGCCAAGCGCCGCGTCAAAGAGCTTTTCGCGACGGAGCGCGCCATTCGACCCGAGGGGACGCGCGAATCGAGCTTCGAGATTTTTCTCGTGGGGCTCTCGAAAAAGGCGTGAGAGCGGTGGCGGTGTGCGGTGACACCGGCGTCATAGGAATTGCGACCCGTTGGCACACTCTGAGTCAACGGGCCTCCTTTTCCCGCGGCCAAGCCGTTTCCCCGATGGCATGACGAATGCTTCGTTGACCGAGGCTCGATGCGCTGGAGCCGCGCGAGTCCACGGGAGCTGCGATGAGAAGATCGTGTTCGATGCTGTGCGGGTTATGCCTCCTCGCCGTGATGCTGGGAGCTTGCACCGACGACGCCTCACCCCCTGTCGATGTCGACGGCAGTTCCATCGGCCAAGACGGCGGCGTAGACGCCCGTAACGAGAGTCAGGTCGACGTGACTGTCGCAAACGACCACGCTGTCGATGCTCGCGACGAGAATCGTACCGACGCTACTTTCATCGATGCTGGCGGGGACCGCCGCGACAGCAACAGCCTCGAGGACGTGACCAGGGACGAAAGCACGGCCGATGGCGACACCGGTCACGACAGCGCCGACGACGGTGGCGACGCCGATGGGTCAGTCGACGGCCGAATGTGCCGCGATACGAGCAGCTGCCCGCTGTACGGAGGGCTGCCGACGAAATTCGTCGTGACTTGCGATTCGCCGCTCGAGTGCCCGCTCTGTATCCCCTTGCCCGCCTTCGAGCCTTGCTCGACCGAAGGCCTCACCTGCGATTATACCGGCGCGAACCTCGCAGGCACGTGCACGTGCAGGGATCTGCGCAAGGATCCCCAGGTTCCCGCGGACGCAGCGCCGCCCGGTGATGCGCCCTATCTGGCTTACCGTTGCCTTATCTAGCGGCTGATCAAACGGCGCCGCGCGCCACGTCGCGGAGCTTGCGCAGCGCGCGAAGAACCAGAGCGCGCCGCGGGTAGCGATGGATCCACACTTTGCGGATGTAGCGCGGTACGTCCCACATCATTCGTACGCCGGCCGGCACGAACGCGACGTCACCGGCGCGAAACGTGTACGTGCGACCGCTCGCTGTGACGTGCACCTCACCCTCGATGAAATAAAGGATCTCGTCGAAGTCGAATTGAAACTGGTGCTTGCCCGCGGTGCTGTCCCACACGCCGCTCGCGATGCGGCCGTCCGCCGAGGCGAGGCGTTCGAGCGCGCGCACGACGGGATCCCCTTTCGCTGCAGCGCCGTTGGTCGCCACGCCGGCAATTGCGCCGTCGTTGGCATTGAACCACGGGATGGGATTTCCGCCCGCATCTTGGCTCGTGGACAGCAGGCTTCGAATTGCGCTCAGCATAAGGGTCGTCGGAGCGAGCGCGCGACGAAGCGGCCGCACCTCTTTTCATCATAGAAGAACGAAGCGGGAAAAATCGAGATCGCTGCGCACAACGCGACGCACACATTGTGTCCCGACGTCGTCGCTGATCCTCATGACGAAAGCGTAATGACCGCGCCATGCGCGGTCGCTCGTCATGGCGAATCGACGAGCGTCACTCGGCTTCTCGTGCGCAGGGCGAATCGCCCGCGTCCCGTCGATTCGATGCGAATGCCGCACGGGTTGGCGTCGAGCGCCGCACGAAGGCGTCGTAAACGGACTTCGAACCCCGTGTTCTTCGGATGCGAGATGAGGCTGCGATCGCTTTTGAATTCGCGGTACGTGAAATGGCTGCGACCCGTTGTGGCATAGACGGTGATGCAGTCGCGCAGAATGCGAGCGGGCACGCCGCGACAGACCCGATGCCCATCGACGTAGATGCTGTCTTCGTTGGCGGCGTACACGCAGCTCACCGGCGCTTCGTGACCCGCGAGAAATTCTTCCGCCAATCGTCGAGCAAGGTTTTCTTCTTCGCTTTCCTCGGCGCTCACCGCTTCTTCGACGATGTATTTCAGAAAATCTTGGCGCCTATCGCGTACCAATCGCCAATGGAACGTGAAGATGCAGAGGGGGGCGCCGTACGCGCAGTCGCTCCGCAGCACGACGCGCTTGCGCCGCTCGCACCACCAGTCCCTATCGATCACGACGACGTCGGGATCCGGTTGACCGTAGTCCGGCAGGTGCCAACCGTGTTCTCGGCAGAATCTAGAAAATCGTTGGACTTTGCCGAACGCTTCGCCGTCGATGAAAAATCGACCATCGCGAATCTCAGTCGACCTCCCGCTCGCGATGTCCTCGACGCGACGCGCGTCGGCGTGCGTGTCGACGGCATCGAAAGGGGGGAGCCCGATGCCCGGCGGGGAGGAACGGTAAATTTGAGCGCTGAAAATAGGGGCATCCCAGGCGGGCAAAGCGCCGTCCCAGAGCTCGCGGTAAACGGTGAGCAACGTGATCTGGCGCGCGCCGTTCGCGCCGCGGCGCATGGGGAACTCGTGAATGATCCCTCGCTGCGAGATTTGGCGAAGCGCGAGGACGAGAATGCGGACGACGGTGCGGTAAGGGTCGACGACGCGAAAGAGCGGTCCGATGAGCGGGCGCAACCACTGCAGCCCCGTCTTGGACCGGACGAAGCTCGCGCGATTGGTGTAGCGAAGGAGCGAGTCGACGAAGGCTTCGATACCAATGCCGTCTTCGAGGAGAAACGGCTCGAGCGCATTCATCACCTCGAATGCCCACGGGAGAGGACTCAGATTGGCTTCGTCGGCGAGGTGGCGCGCGATCCCCACCGGGCCCTGCACGGTGCCTTGGTGAATCAAAGGGTGCGCTTGCCAGAACGAGCGGGTCCTCTTCACGCCGCACGTGATGAGCAGCGATCGATGGATCGCTTTCAGCAGGTCACTGCGAATGAGCGGAACAGATCCATCGCTCATGCGGCGGTAGCCTAGTCCGGCGCGCGGGCTCTCGGCGCGCCAATTGGCGCAAACGAACATTTTACTAACGCCGGCATCACATTGCGGCCCGGATCGTCTCCCGTCCGTAGACTGAGCGCGAGCCATCGCCATGAATGCCATCCACCATCACCGCCCTATGGAGCTTCTGCCGCAGCGACCCATCAACGTCGTCTATCGCATCGGTGAGCTCGAGCTGGATCCTGCGACGCGCGAGCTTCTCGGAAGGCGCGGACCCGTTGCGTTGCAGCCACGGGTGTTCGATCTCCTCGTCTACTTGATACGGCGCCGGCACCGCGTCGTGACCCACGAGGAAATTCGTCAAACGCTGTGGGGCGGAACCGTCGTCACCGAGGATTCGCTCAGCTACGCGGTCGCCGAAGCGCGTCGCGCCCTCGGCGACGACGGCGCCGCGCAGCGCGCCATTCGCACCGTCCGAAGTCGCGGCTACCGTTTCGTTGCCGCGGTGGAGGAGCTCCCCGGAGCACCACCGACATCACGCGGCACGCTTCACCCCGCCCCGGCAATTTGCCCTACGTGCGGACAATCCCTCAAGGGGTGAAGGCGCGGAGTGAGCGCGTGCTCATGGGCGCAGGCTTGCGCGCGTGAGACGACTGGTCGCGATCGATGGAAGTGTGCCCGTCGTAAAGCAGCCCGTGGCGTCGGACGGTGAGACGGTCGCTTCACCTTGCACGAGCGTGAGCGCGCCGCCGCAGCCGGTGTTGATGCGGATTCGTCCCACCGCGCCGCCACCGCCGGCTGCGT
>Ga0111538_10013958_pt1 | contig 10590 bp, 8 predicted proteins | sample SoiMethybrSBSTD1_FD_79669 | JGI IMG/M metagenome (GOLD analysis project Ga0111538, IMG submission 79669) | Bulk soil microbial communities from a Populus tree surrounding site in Tennessee, USA - Soil MetaG P. TD hybrid SBSTD1 (version 2)... | ecosystem: Environmental > Terrestrial > Soil > Tree... | reverse complement strand
CTCGCTCTGGCTGGTCTGTTGGACCAACTCGATCAGCGGCAGAATGAAGGCGAGCGTGACCGCGACAATCCAGGCAATCAATCCGACGATTCGCAAACGGCGCGGACGCGGCCACGCGCGCCAGCCCGAAGCTGACATACTATCGCTCACCATCTGATATGGGCCGCTTCTCTGAATCACCGCACTGGACGCGGCACATCTTTTACCGTTCCGAACGTACCAGAACCACATGGAAGTTTCGCGTTGCTATTGTCGCGACCATGTTGCTCGCGTCGTGGTTGACCCGGGATTGGTTGAGCCTGGTCATCGCTGACAGCCTGATCTGCGACGCGAACGCGGCGCCAAGCGACGCCATCCTGGTTGAGAATTTCGACCCGAGCTACCTGACGTTCGAGACCGCGACCCGCCTGCGGAACGCCGGGGTCGCATCGCGGGTGTTGGTGCCGGTTGCGAGAAGCGGAGACGATGATGGAGTCAGCCGGGTCTCGCTGGGAGTGACGCAACTGATGGCCGACATCGCCCACTTGGGCTCGATCGAGATCGTTCCGATTCGCGAAGTCGAGCCGATCTCCCTGAATGCTGCGGGCGACATCCTGCGATTCATGGAGCGCGAGCGCATCCGGTCGGTTGTCGTCGTCACTCCCCTGTTGCGGAGCCGACGGTCCGCCCTTGTGTACGAAGCAACGCTGGGAGCCGCCGGAATTGCCGTGAGGTGCGAGCCCGTCCGTGATGGCAGCGAGAAGCAAGACTGGACCCGCACTTGGCACGGCGTGCAGAACGCCTCCGAACAATGGGTGAAGCTGCAGTACTACAGGTTCTACGTGTTGCCGTCCAAGACGCCTTCGTGAGAGACCGAGGGGAGGGGCCGAACGACCCTGAGTTGACGCATCACGGCGTCTTCGACCATGGCTGTTGAAATGAGATCCATGCAGTTCGGAACGAAATCACAGCTCGTCTTGTAGCAGCTGAGACAGCCCATATCGGGCACGACCTTCTCGCCAAGACCATAAAGTTCGATCTCGGCTGCGCTGGTGGGACCAAATACCACAACCGTGCGTTTCCCGAGCGCGAGTGACAGATGCATGGCCAGCGTGTCCCCCGAAACGACGACATCGCAGCAGTCGAGAAACCCTGCGAAATGCCGCAGCGGATTATCGCAACCGGGATCGAAGAGCCGAACCTGCGATCGTGTCTTGAGACGCTCGTTACGCGCAGCTTCCGAAGGTCCGCCGAGCAGCAGGAACTGCGCGTCGCTTCGACGACTCAAGCGGTCGACGAGCTCCACGTAGCCGTCTTCCCGCCATTGCTTCAACGGCCATCGTTCGCCCGCGCCGGTGTTCAACCCGATAATCGGGCGGCTGAAATCGAGGCCCAACGATTCGAGTTGGGTCTTCGCTCGCGCGTGCTCGTCTCGAGAAAGCTCGAACACATATTCGTGCTTCTTCCCGCTCAGCCCAAGAATCGCGGCCATGCGGTCCTGGTAGGTCTCGGTGCCCTGGCGCTTGATGTCGTCGAAAAGCCCGGCGTCCAACCACGCGGCGGCGGCGGCGTTGGTCGGTTGCACGTATCCCTGATCGTTCAGGACGAAGCCGTCCTTCCGCTTCGACCGCGCCGCCGTCGCCAGCGCCGCGCTGATCTTTGATGCGTCCAGGTTGATGACGCGGTCGAAGGTCCGGGTTTGCAAGTGGACCATCATCTCCGGGCCAAGTTCGAGCACCTCGCCGACATACCTGTTGGGTTTTAGGAGAGGGACCGACTCTTTACGCGTAATCCAGGTAATTGCGGCGTGCGGGTGTTCTTCGGCGAGCGGCGGCAGCAACGCCGTCGATCTCAGCACGTCGCCCATTGCATCCAGCTTGATGATCAGCACACGCTCGTCGATTCGATCGTAATGATCGCACGTGCACAGCGCGCCCTCGCGCTTGTGAAATACGCACGGCCGGTCACCGAGAAAGTGCCGGCAGTCCCACGCAATCTCGCGTCGCTGTGTTGTCATTCTGTTTCCGCGCGCTCCGCCGGCCTGAGTCCGTCGACGATATTCGACGTCGAGAGCCCGGGAAGACGATCGACGACGTGGATTCTGCCGCCGCCGCGTTTGACGGTTTCGCTCTCGATGCAGTCTTCGCCATACTCGGCGCCGTTGACGTGAACATCGGGGTTCAGTTCCTTTAGAAATGCAATCGGGTCGAGCTCATCGAAGATGTGGACGTAGTCCACCATCCGCAACGCCAGGAGCATTTCGGCGCGGCGCCGTTCGGGTACGATCGGCCGTTCCGGACCCTTGTACGCCGCAACCGATCGGTCGCTGTTAAGGCCGACGATCAAGACGTCGCCCTGCCCATGCGCTTCGTTCAGGATGTGCAGGTGCCCGCCGTGGAGGATGTCGAACGATCCATTGATCGTCACCAGGCGCTTGCCCTTCGCGCGCAAGGTCTCGGCGAGCTGGCGAAGGGCGGACCGGGGCACCAGGCGGCGCGAATCGGTGTCCTGCAACATTTCTTCCGCGGTGACCGTGGCCGTGCCGAACTTGCCAACCACAATGCTCGCGGCTCGATTGGCAATGGCCACCGCCGTCGGGTGATCGGCGTCAGAGGCCAACGCCAGAGCCAAAGCGGCAACGACCGTATCACCAGCGCCGCTGACATCAAACACTTCGCGCGCCATCGTCCGAAGGGCGAACTGTTCCTTGCCGTCACGGGCGAAGAACGCAATGCCGTGGGCGCCCAATGTGAGCACGACGTTGGTTCCCAACTCCGACCCCAGCGCGTGTCCGACAGCCGATACGCTTTCTTCCGTGGGCTCCGCATCGGGCCACCCCAAAAGGGCTCGTGACTCGCGCCAATTTGGTGTGAGGTAATCGCAGCCCTTGTAATACTCGCGGTGCTGCGGGCGGGGATCGATAACGACGGCCCGACCGGCCCGATGCGCGCGTTCAATGATCGACTGAACCAGGCTGTGAGAGACCAGGCCCTTGGCATAGTCGGAGATAACCACGATGTCGCAGGAATCGACGCGCATCTCGAACAACCGCATCGCTTCGGTTTCAACGGCCGGCGTCGGAGGCTGGATATCTTCGTAGTCGAGTCGAACGATCTGCTGATGCTGTCCCACGACACGAGTCTTGCGTAGAGTCGGGCGATCGTGTTTTACGGCGAGCAGTTCCACACCCGCGTCGACGGCACATCCGCTGAGGGTCGATCCACCCTCGTCACCTCCGACCAATGCAATCAACGTGGCAGACCCGCCAAGACTGACAACATTCGCCGCAGTATTGGCAGCGCCGCCAAGCACACGTCGAGAGCCGCTCACTCTCAGTACCGGCACTGGAGCCTCAGGAGAAATTCGGCTGCAGTCGCCTGACAGGTACTCGTCAAGGATCGCGTCACCGAGAACGAGCACACGTTTCTGCGGGAACCGCGAGACGACTCCCACGACTCGGTCCATGTTCCGGTCCGTCATTGCAACCTCAAAGGATCAGCAAAAACGCTCACCTTCGCACCACTCGGGACACCATCTTGCCTGCAAGTTTCTGGACGGTTTTTGCAATGCCTCGTTCGAGCAAGACGCTCACAATCGTTTGGATTGACAAAAGTAGAGCACTCTCTCGACTACCGAGACATCGTCGGTTGAGCCTTCCTTTACGACAGCGACGTCTTCGTACAGTGTCTTGAGCAATTCGACTTGCGCGCGTTGCTGCTCCGCACTTCCATTCGATTCAAACAACATGACCTCCGACATCGCGGAAGCGGCTTGAACGACTTCCTTCCAGTTCTCTAACCACCTACACACAGACAGCAGGAAACAAATGTCGGGTCTGTTACCGAGCAGCAAAGAGTTGATCAGTGATAGATCCTGATTGTCCAAATCTAGCGTGAAGAAGTCGAGGTTATTTGACGCGTTGAGTCTCTTAATCGCCACGGCCGCGTTGATGCAATTCGGGTTGAAATCAAATCCATATCCCGCTTTGATGTCATTCGCGATCGCGTGAAGCATGCCGCCGACATTACATCCCAGGTCCAGCACGACCTTGTTTGTGAAATCGTAGGGGACCTTCGTCAGACGCCTCTTGCAGTCGCGTTGCCCCTCGAAGGTGTGGCCATTCAGATTGAGTGAGTGGTAACCTGCGACACACGCGACAGCACTGTATTGCTTGTCACTTCGACGAACTTCATCCAGCGCGCGAAAGACGTCAAGAATCTGCTGATCAGTAGGCGACCCACGCTTTTGTAGCTCGAGTAGTGTGCACAAACCCTGCAGATTATTCCGAACTGACGGCAAATGATTCTCGACGCCTTGAGCGCTCATGTCATACGAGTAGAAACCTTCCGCATCAACATTAATCACCTCCCCGCGTTCCGGTGAATACACCATATTCTGGAGCGCCCAGTCACCGATGAGAGAGCCGTGCTGGCGATGATAGCTGGCTAGATGTTCGATAAGGCGCTCGATTGCCTGTTTCAGATTCGGTCGTTGCTCTATATCACCCGCCTCGCGAAAAAGTGATTCATTCCGAAATATCGCCAGGTTAATGCCGTGAACAAGCTCGCTGCTGTACCCACCGTTGCGGCGCACGTCCCATACTCTTACTGCGTGGTCCTTTAACCACGGGTCGGACGTCAGCGAAGTGAGTGTCGTCCGGTAGCGACGAAACTCCTCTTCATCCTTCAACGTTTCAGTCAGTTTGCTGCTGAACTCCTCGTCGCCACGCGGCAGCTTGACTACGTAATCCCCGTTGGAGGATCTGACAACACACGAATGAAAACGCCGTCGCACCAGCCACGACGGGAGTGGCATCGGTTTCCACGAACCTACGAGCGTGCGCGCATAGACCGTGAAGTAGGTGACAAATCGTTGCGCAGAATGGAAACGATAAAGACTCTTGAGCGAGCGCCACAATGCTCGAAGGACAAGGTATCTGCCCTTTTCAGATTCGGCCCTAAACCAGTGCAGCAATGTCGTGGGTCCCATGTGGCGCAAGTCTGTTATCTCAACTAAGCGACGTGCCGTGTCGAACATTGCAGGTTCAGCGAATGATTTTCCAAGAACAACTCAACATACCGTGAAAGAACTAACTCGTCCCTTTACGGACACGAGCGCGAGGTGCTGGTTCACCTAATCGTGATGCCGGCTAACATGATTCGCGAGCATGGTGAGCACACTCCCTGCGACTCGCCTACTTCGACCGAATACGAAGATGGTCGCAGCTGCGGCGGTGGCTCCAACGGCAGTGGAAAACAACAATCGCGCGAAGTTAGAGGAAGATGACAGGACGTAGGAACCACTGAACCAGGTCGCTATTAGTACTACAAAAAACACTGGGAGATGACCTGCGGCAGTACGCCAAAGGTCACCAGTCGATACAGGGCCCGTTCGACCCGCCATGTAGAATGTGATCGGCAACAATGCAAGCAGCCCCGAGGCCGAAAATGCGACTGCCACACCCGTCGCTCCGAAGTTCAACCCGAACACGAATGATCCGACAAGCACTGCGGCGCCAATAGAAGCCGTAAGAAGAAGATCCCTTCCACGTCCCTGGCTTGTGTAGAGCCAGGACGTCGCACTACCCAACAGGATGTGTATGACGGCCGGCGACAGTGCGGCCAGGATGGGAGAGGCTGCGGTCCACCTATCACCTAAAATCACGACAACGAGTAGAGGCGCAGCGGCAAGCAGCAATCCGGCGAGCGCAAAGGCGCCAATCGCGAGCGCCTCAAACATTTGAAGAAAGACCTTTCGGTACCTTTCAGGCTCAGCCTGAAGCCGGGAAAGCGCCGGAACCAGTACCGCATATAGCGGTGCGATCAGGCGGTCCAACGGCCGCGTGATCAAAGCAATCCCTCTTGAATAAACGCCGAGCGCGTCACTTCCCAGGTAGCGGCCGATGAGAATGCTGTCACATCCTCGCGATAGGGCGTAGATAACACCAACCAGAGTCAAATCGGCGCCGAATTTGAGAAGGGGCCGCGTTCCGCTTCTTGAGGCAAATCTTTGCGGGCGCCAGGGCGATAGGACCCATACTGCCGTCGCCCTGATCACCGACGTGCTTAGTGTCGCGCCAACCAGCGACCAGTAACCCCAACCATTCAGAGCCATGACGGCTCCCATCATAAAGCCGCTGGCCGCGCATCCGAGTTCCACGAAAGAGATCATCTTGAATCGCATTTGGCGATTCAGCAGCGCGACGTGCTGAACCACACTTCCATCGACCACGAAGGCGATCGAAAGCACGACGGAGATCCCGACCAACTCTGGTTGGTGGAAGAACCACGCGACCAACGGCGACATCAACGACAAAACCAGCATCGCTGTGAAGCCGACCGATAAGTTAATCCAAAAGAGATTCGAGACCTGCGCTTGGCTGATGTCCTCACGCTGAATGGTCGCCGTGGAAAGTCCGGCATCTTTGAAGACTTGGAGAAAACCGGCGACGACCGTCGCCATGGCCACCAGACCAAAGTCGTGCGGACTGACAAGTCGAGCCAGGACAGCGTTGTAACTGAGAGTAAGTAGGAGTTGGCCACCTTGACCGCCTGCGCTGGCAATCGCGCCGGACAGAGTTCGAGCCTTAATGCCCGTTCGGAGGTGCTCTGTACCGAGGTGATCCACCTTATTGGCGTCCCGCGGAAGAGCAGCTACTGGTAACTCGGTCATCAGGAGTGGGATCGGGGTCTTCCTTGAAAGCAACGGTCTGGTTAGTGAGCGCGGAAAACATCCATCTGGCATCGATGAATGGCTTTGTCCAAAAAACGGAGGACTGCACTCTTGCCCTGGTTGTACTGCAGTTGCGCGCGCTTTGCGGCTACGCGGCCGAACACCTTATCTATCCACGCGTATTTCCAACTCATTTTCGGCGTTCGCAGCGCACCGCCAACCTCAGAGGCAAGCGTTTCCAGCTGTTTCACAATGTCCGGCCGTTCTGGATAGAAGTGAGGAAGCCACGTTTGGAAGTATTGAACTATCGCCGCACGGACGCGCGGACTATCCTCAATCGATCGAACGTAGCCTACCTGCAGGAGCATACTTCGCAGTTGAGCTTCGAGTTTAGCGTTCGAGCGACCGATGTGACTCAACCGATTGGTCCCAACGACGCGGTAATACACCCTTGCGTCAGGAACGAATCGGATGCCGCGGCTCCGTAACACGACCCGCGAGAAGTACTCGCCGTCGTCGTCACCCAACAGCTTCGTATTCCATGGACCGGCAGATTCCGTGAGCTCACGGCTGACCAGCCAGGTCGCCGTCTGCATATGGAGATTGTGAGACCACTTCGTCAGCATCCAATTTACCGGCGGGAGGTCCTGCCACAGCTGCGTCGTTTTGAAATCCGCCGCTTGAACGCGGTACATGAAATGCGCCCATGCTGAGGAGAGCAGGATTTCTGGATCCGACGAGCGCTCCGCAATTTCCAGCTGCATGCGGATTTTGTCAACACCGAGGAGATCGTCCGCGTCCAGCCATTGAATATAGTCGCCATGGCAATGCGCGAACGCGGCATTCCGCGCGGCGGCGGCGCCCTGATTTTGTTGGGTTACCACGCGGACTTGCTTCGACTCGTATCGCCGTACGACCTCCAAGGTATGGTCTGTCGATCCGTCGTCTACAACGACGACTTCCTTGCGAGGCCACGTCTGCGCCAAGGCTGACTCAATCGTGTCTGAGACCCACTCCTGAGCGTTGTAGGTCGGAATCAAAATAGACACGAGCGGACGCGTCATTCGAACTCCCTTTTGTCAGAATCGAGGGGCGTCGTCCGCCAATACACTTCTACCGACGAGTCACCAATATTGGAGAAGTCCCGAAGCAACTCCTCGCCAGAGACCCAGCGCTTCATCGCCAGCTCAGCGTCCGTCGGCCGCGCAAAATTGAACTCGCCGGTTGGAGCGATCTTCGTCAGCAGCCTGATACATTCGCAGCCTTCAGCGGCAAATTCCGGAAGATTGACTTCGAATGATAAGTACCTGACCGGCTGACGAAGGCCGCGCAGCACATCTGGCTCATGGCCTTCGACATCGATCTTGATATAGAACGGCTGACCATGAGTTTGAATAAGGGCTTCCAGGGTGGTGGTTGAAACTTCCTTGGCCGTAGTGAAGTTCAACGACTTTCCGAATCGACCGTTATCGGTCCTGAGCGTGTCCACCCATTTCGCGCTTAAGGTGTTTTTTGCGGAACCCGGCTCGTCTACCCACATCCGCAGGACCCCGCTGCTGGCGCTGACCGCTTCGCCAACGATGCGGACTGGAGCAGGAACACGCCGAAACATCAGGAACTTGCGGCGTAGTCGCTCCTGGTTTAGGTGGTCGGGGTCGACGGCGACGACACGCGCGCCAAGCCTGAGGAAAATATCCGTCTTATACCCCTCGTTGGCCCCAATGTCGAAAATCAAGTCGCCCTTACAAAATCCAGCAAGAGTGGCGCGATAGAAATCGACCTCGCGAGATCTCTCTCGAATTATGGACGGGTTCCATATCAACCAGTAGGCGTCATATATAACTGACGCCTTCAAGCGATCGTATAGCCCGATGCGCGTCAGCCACCGTTGCGCAAGATACTTCAAAGTCAGACGACCGCTAAAAATTGAGGGCACCGTTGTGGTCAACCGCTTTAACTGCGGCACAGTTCACCGGGCACGGAGGTGTCTCTGAACCGCTGTGCGGTTCTTCCTCGCGAAGCTGGGATTGTTGCGGGGAGTACTTTGCGCTCGACGCCATCCGAGAGGCAGGCGGGCGGGCACCAACTTACGGCCGCTGTCGGCGTCGCCCTTTTTCGCTTGTTGTGCGTGCGGGTAATCCATTGCAACGAGATAGAACGCGGTCCATACGAGATGAACGGCCTTGAACGTTGCCTCGGTATGGTTATAGACGATAATGGCGGCTAAAACACCAAGCCTCATTCTCCCAAAATCTAAATTTCTACCCAATTCGATTTGACTCTTGCGGAATGTAGCAATGAGCATGCACAGCAGAATAGCAACGCCAACATAGCCAAGGTTGAGGTAAGTCTCGATGTAGCCGTTGTGGGCCTGGTTCGGGCGCCACCACCACTTTGACCACAACGTTTCCCGCCGCGCACCGAGCCAAAAACTTTCAAATCCAGCCCCGAGGAGCGGGTTGATATCCATCGCAAATAAGTCGGCCCACAGTTTCGTACGATCAGTGAGCGTCGGGTCCCGCCCGAGAAATTGCAAGGTGTGCGCATAAACGCCGAATGTTAGCTCCGTAATGACCAAAGCCATAACGGTCACAATGACATAAGTTCCGAGATATCTCCGACTGACGACGGGGGAGCCCGCCAGTACCATGACGCTGGCGCCGAGCACACCACAAACAAGCGACGTCGCACTATCGGACTTCAAGAGCAGCCAACCGCACATCACAAGGAAAGCAACTCGAGTCAGTCTGTCGATCCAAGCGGGGCTTAACTGAGCGACTGGAACTCGCCTGACATCTTCTTCCCCGCGGCGACCGTAGAACAGGTCCCAAAAAAGGAACAGGCCAAACACTAGGCATGCGTAACCCAGTTCATTCTTGTTTAGATTGATGCCACGATTTGAGGGGGTGCCAGACCAGGGATCAAACCCTCGGCCTTGCGGTAAGTATTTGATGAAAAGAATTGAAAGAGGGATGTGCAAGTATGCAGCGCGCCGAATCACCCGGCGGAGCGCCTCGGTTCGATCTGTCTCGGTCAAAACGATCAATGCCATGATTGGGTGGCCCAGAATCTTCACCCACCTTTTCGTGGCGGCTATGGGAAAGTCGGACCAGGTGATCGCGAGCAGGCAGTAGACGAGGAAGACCGCAACCCAAATATTGTTCGTGACGACAGACCTCAGTGAAACGCCGCGGCGAACAAGCACCGCTACACCTGCTAGTATCAGGACGAGGAAAAACAGAGCATCAATCCGGCTTCCGTCCTCAAGAGTCGCGCCTCCCGCAGCGATTCCAAACACTCCCAACCATTGACTGACGAATTGCGAACCGACAATGAAGAGCCAAATTACCGGCAACCATAGGGCAGAACTCGTCCTCGGTTCGCGCCTGACATCGCGCCAGAGCATGAACCCGCAAAACAAGATTGTCAGGAGAACGGCTATTGCCGGAGGCATTTCGGAGAACTCAGGGCAGCAGGGATCGTCAGAGCGCCGAGGTCATCGACCTCTGGCGGTTACCTGCACATTCAATAGAGCGATAAATTTTGAGGCGTCAAAGCACTTCAAATGGACATCGTTACTTTAGAACCCGCCGCCCGTTACCCGAAGGTTTTTAGGTGCGGCCGGAGCCGTTGTCGGTGGCGGAGCCGATCCCAAGCCCGTCAGCGGATGTGGATAGATGTAAGGCGTATAGCCGGGACGTGGAGTGCCGACATAGTAGTCTCGATTTTGCTGCACGTGGGCCGAAGGGCTGACGAGACGGTGGCCCGGCGCCGTAACCACGTTAGCCCAAACGTAGAATGGTTCCAATGCGTTCGCAACGGGTGCTAACGATGGCACGGCCAAACCATTGAGGTTACGCGAAGTCCCAGCTCCTGGCTGATCGACACAACGATATCCGTTCTGACCCGGTTGATTGCCGTCATAAGGACTCGTGCCGT
>Ga0111538_10013956_pt1 | contig 10591 bp, 10 predicted proteins | sample SoiMethybrSBSTD1_FD_79669 | JGI IMG/M metagenome (GOLD analysis project Ga0111538, IMG submission 79669) | Bulk soil microbial communities from a Populus tree surrounding site in Tennessee, USA - Soil MetaG P. TD hybrid SBSTD1 (version 2)... | ecosystem: Environmental > Terrestrial > Soil >... | reverse complement strand
GTCCACGTGTCGTGGGCGAATCGAAGGAGCGCCGGCCGGCCTGGAGCCGGCGCCTGGCCGGCCCACAGCGCTCCCGACGCATCCGAGACGAGCGCGTCTACGGCGTAGATCCCGTGTTGGCCTGGACCCGACGGGAGCAGTCTTTGGCAGCCGGATGTCGGAGTCCAGCGGCAGATCCCCTCCGAGCCACCAATCCAGATGTTACCTTGTGCGTCGTCGGCCAGCGGGTACGCGAACCTGTCGGGAAGGCCGTCTTTTTCACCGTAACAGACCAGCGCGGACTCGACTACGCGGCAGAGCACGCCTTCGTTCGATGACATTCGATGCCGAGAGACCCAGATGTCGCCGCGCCGGTCTTCGAGAATCGCGCTAATACCTGCGCCGCCGCCATAGGTGGTCAGGCGACGATCCTTCCATCGCGCCAGTCCTTCCTCGGTTCCGATCCATAGGCTTCCGTCGCGGCCACGGCCAAGCGCCGCGATGGCGCTGCTCGGCAGCGTGCCGTCGTCGGGTAACCAGGGCAGGAAGCGCACGCCATCGAATCGCACGAGGCCGGCGTACGTGGCGATCCACAGGTAGCCGTCAGTGGTCTGGCTGATCGCCGAGATCGCACTTGGGAAGAGTCCGTCTCTGACGCGCCACGCCGTATGCCGGTACTGGGACAGGTGTTTCGAGGGATCGAGTGCGGCTACCGGGCTCGAGGTCAAGATGCCCAGCAGCGCTGCTGAGACGGCTCGTCCGCCAAGACGATAGGCGCGCCGCAGGCTCCGCAGCATGGTGGGCTTCGACACAGACCTGACGTTACACGGTTCGGCGCTCGTGCCGCTTCTCCAACTATGCAGGCGCGACGCTGTGGTTTTCTGCAGGCAGCTACGATTCGATTTCCAGAAAACCCCGGCGTATCGCTATTGTCAGGGCGTGTGTCCGATCGTTGGCGCCCAGCTTGTCGACCAGGTTTTTGATGTGGAAGTTGACCGTGGTTTCGGCGATGCCGAGACGATCCGCGATCTGCTTGTTCCGGTGACCATCGCGGATCAGCCGCAACACATCGAGCTCGCGGCTGGTGAGGCTTTCTTCGCCGAGGTGCTCGACAAGTCTGGTGGCAACTTCCGCCGCCACGTGCTTTCTGCCGGCGTGGACCGCACGGATTGCCGCGAGCAGCTGCTCGTTGGGCATGCTCTTGAGGAGGTATGCGGCCGCGCCCGCGCGCATCGCACGCTGAATCTCGGCGTCGCCCTCCGACATACTCAGCATGATGATGCGCGCGTCGGGAAATTCTCCGCGAATCGCGATCAGCGTGTCTGTGCCATTGATGCCGGGCAGGCGAAGGTCCATCAGCGTGATGTCCGGACGATGCCGGCGGAATTCTGCGATCGCCTGCTCGGCAGTGCCCGCCTGGGCGACCATCACCATGTCGGCTTGTGAGCTGACGATCGTCCGCAGTCCTTCCCGCACGACGGGATGATCTTCGACACTCAGGATTCGGATGGAGCTGGCCTGGCCCAATGGCGTCTCAGCCGCCTATTCTACGTCGCGAATCGGGAGAATGCCGGAGGAACGGGGCGAGCCGCTACGGCCTCGCTCGTCGGGGGCGAAAGCGGCTGTTGTCGATTTTGAGGGTGCGGATCTTCGATTCGATCGTCGACCGCGCGACGCCCAACCGGGCCGCCGCACCCTTTTCATCGTGTATGAGAACGGCGTGCTGAATCGGTTCTTCGTATGACGGAACTGTCAAGCGACGTGATGCAGCCATCGTTCGGCCGCAGCCACATCACGAAACACTTCGACGGCAACACCGACCCGCTCTCCAAGCATCGAGTACATCCTCGCCGTTCCGTACAGAGTGTGATCTGACGTCACGATGGCCGTCGGGCCCGCCCGCGCCAGGGAATGCAGACCGAAACGCAGTTTGTCGTGGGCGGTTATGGTCGGCGGTTCCGGGTCAAGGACCGGGTCCCGTGCTTACGCGGCCCTTATGCTGCAGTCGAAATCAGGCATTTGTTGCCGAAATTCTCCAAATGAACCGTCGGTTCGGGACCGAGGGGTCGGAGGTTCGAATCCTCTCGCCCCGACCAATAAAATCTCGAGGCACGCAACGAAGGGCCCTGGAAACAGGGCCTTTTGCTTGTACGCCCAATCGTGTTGGGAGGTGCCCGAACGTGTTACCAGACTCTTCATCGACGCTGAAGTTCGAGATGCTGAACGACGGCGCCAGCCCTCCAAGGAACATCGTGGTGGAAGTGTCTGTGGTGAAAAACGGGGCCGCGCTCACGTGTCGGCGCGCGGACGCGGCCCCGGCAACAGCACGAAGAGCCTAGTGGACGAAGCGGCGCGTGATCGTCAGAGCGAGCCCCATCACGAGCGATATGATGCTCGCGAGCGCGAGCAACGGCCACGAACTGGCGGTCTTCGGCAGTGTCCTGGCCGCAGGAGCCGCTGATCCTGATGATGCCGTCGCCTGCGGGGCCTGTGCCTGTTCCTGCCGGCTCACGGAAGGCGACGGCGCGCGTGCCGCGGGCGCCGGAGGCGCGCCTCCGGATGCAGCGCTGGCCGTCGCGAGCGTCGCGTTCACTTGCTGCTCGGTCATGACCCGCGGCGGCTTCGATGTGATGATCGTCGCGCTCAGCCGATCGCCTTCGCGAAAATCCGTCAGCTGCGCCGGCTGGCCGTTCTTCACCATCTTCACGCCGCGCTTGTCCACGTCCCCTTGAGAGAACATCTTGATCCCTTCGTCCGTTCGAACGATGATGCTCGAACCGGAGCGCTGCAGGACGGTGCCGTTCTTCACCTCGGTGACGGTGACGGGCGTGACCGTCGTTCGCGTCGTGATGGTGGCGGTGCCCTTCATGCCCGCCTTCAACTCGCGCACGGAGAGCTGCTGTCCGTTCACGGTGAAGCGAAAGTCATCGGCGACCGTCAGTTCCCTCGTGCCTTCCGGCAGCGTGACGACCAACGTGTTGCCGTCCACCGAGAGTACTTCGAACGTCTTGGTTGCCGTCGAGGTCGTCGTCGACTGCTGCGCCAGCGACACGACGGCCGTGAGATACAGGACCGCCGCGGCCAGAACCACTCGACTCATTGCACGTGTCATAACACTCTCCATTCAATAACTCGATACGCGATCGATGACGAGCCGTTCAAGCGGACGGCCGCTAAGGGGGCGGTTTGTCGACACGCAGAGCACGAACGATGAACCGGCGGGGCGCGGAGCCCACGAAGTAGAAGGGGTAGCAGGTGACCAGCGTCAGCGCCCGTGTCGACGTCGGGTCGAGCACCGAGACGTCCTCCGGGTCGACCACCCACGTCCGCTCGACGCGATATGACTCCTTGCCATCGAGCGTGTCGAGTTCGATGGCGTCGCCCGGGACAATGTCTTTCAGTCCTCGGAAGAAGCCATCCCTGTGCCCGGCGATGCCCGAGTTCCCGTCGGTGCCCGGTGGTGCCGTGTCCTCGATGTGACCGACGGCACGATCGAGAGTGCGGTCGTCGGTGTCGGGGAGGACGGGCACCTCGAGTCGAATCTTCGGGATCCGGAGCACCGCGAGCGGCGGGGGAGCCGGCTCGTTCGACACCTCGAGCCAGGCACTGATCCGGACTGGCGACCACAGCGACTGGTCCGGCGTGGCAGGAGGGGCCGCCTCAACTTGGAGCGCGGCAAAGCGATCCAGATCGTGGCGCGTCCGGGTGGCGATCCCGACATGGAACGCGACCCAAACTGCCAAGCCGACAAGGCCGATCGCCCAGCTCACTCCCTCGGCGAGCGTCAGAAACCGGCAACGTACTATTGCCACCGCTGGTCGGCCAGAGGAGCCGCTTTCGTGCCGTTCGCGGACATGGCTGAGAACGGCCGGATTCATTGAGTTTTTTTGCGAATGCCACCGGGGGCTGTGACGATCCGCCGGCGCAGTTGGTCCAACCTGTTGGAGGTGTTCCCAAATGTCGGGGATGTGGAAGAGACGTTTTTATTGACGAGTTGCGCGCTCTTTCACGCGGCAGATAGGAAAGACGGGCGAAACAACCGACTGAAAAGGCCCTGGAAACAGGGCCTTCCGTTTGTACGCCCGATCGTATGGGGAGAAGCCAGAAAGTGTTACAGATCGGGGAAGGCTTCGCTTCAGTAGAATCCGGGCCTATGACGTTCAGAGGCATTCACCGCGCCGCATTGACGTCCACCATCGCCGCCGCCATCACCCTGGGGCCCGCCCTCGACGCGGGCCAGACAGGCGTGCAATCGGTGCAATACCGGTCCCCCGAGGGCGTGGACTACCGCTCGCTTCCCGATACGGACGCCGTCAAGAACGCGCGAGCCGCTCTCGAAGCCAACCCGACGAACGTGGCTCGCATCATCGACCTCGGCGTTGCCCAGTCCGGTGCGCGGCAGTTTCGCGAAGCCATCGCGACGTTCACGCAGGGGCTCGAGATCGAGCCGAACAACGCGCTGCTTCTCCGATGGCGCGGGCATCGATATCTCTCCGTGCGTGAATTCGATCGCGCGTTCGCCGACCTCACCCGCGGCGGGGCGATCGACAGCACGATCTACGGAATCTGGTACCACCTCGGCGTCGTCCAGTACCTGCGAGGAGACTTCGCCGAAGCGGCCGCATCGTTCGCCAAGGCGCAGCCGATCGCACCGGACGCCGGCGAACTGGCGGGTTCCACGGACTGGTTGTGGATGTCGCTCAGCCGAGCCGGGCGCGGCGCGGAAGCGAAGGCGATGCTCGATCGGCGGCCGGATTCGAAGCCTGTCACCAACGCGTACACGCGGCGGCTGCAGCTCTATCGTGGCGAGATCGGTCCGGAAGCCGTGCTCACCGTGGCGGATACAGAGGAAGTGCAGGTCGCCACGCTTGCCTACGGCCTCGGCAACTGGTACCTCGTGCAGGGCGATACGGCGCAGGCGCGCAAGTGGTTCGAGCGATCGGTCGCGTCGGGCGGTTGGCCCGGGTTCGGATTCATCGTGTCGGAGGTGGAGCTCCGGCGGCTTCGGTGAGGTCGTCACAATCCACAGCGGTTGCCCACTTGGTACGCGGCTCTGTTCGGACGACTCAGACTTCTGGCGGAGGTTCGAGCGGCGTGGCTTCCTTCGCCAGGCGTGCTTCGATCCCTTCACGGCGCTCGACGTGACACGGTGCTCGTCCGGCGGCTCATCGGATCCTCCCTCAAGGGAGCAAGGCTGTATCAGATGCATGGGTAGAACACCCACGGTGTCGGCTACCAGAAGTAGATGTAGATCCCCGCAATGATCGCCAGGATCGCGACCGTGTGAAAAACCTGCCAGAACTCGTAGCTGTCGCGATCATCTTCCAACTGTTCACGGGTGACCGTGCGAAAGGTGAGCCCGGCAAGTTTGTCGGGTGGCGCTTTCAGCGTCACCGCGCTGACGACGAAGATCAGCACGCAGGTGAACACGAACAGCAGGAAGCTGAAGTACAGCCAGTTGAGATCGACGAAGGCTTGGATAAAGCCTGGCCACCGGATGCGGTACATCTCGTGCGCCGCCTGCAAGATGAGTCGGGCCATCCCCAGCGCGAAGCCCGTCGCGATGCCGATGAGGCCCGACTTCGGCGTCACGGTGTCGAAGAAGATGCCGGCCATGAACACCGCCGCAATCGACGGCGCGAGCAGCGACTGCACCAGCTGCAGGTAGGTGTAGAGCTGGCCCCTCCCGAGGTCCTGCAGGAACGGAATCCACGCCATGCCGAGCACGATCACGCCCGCGGTAGCGATCCGGCCCACCGTCACCAGGTGTTTCTCGCTCGACCGTGGCCGCAGGCGCTTGTAGAAATCCACCGTGAACAGGGTGGCGGTCGAGTTGAACAGCGAGGCGAGCGCGCTCATCAGCGCGGAGAGCATTCCGGCCAGCACGAGGCCCTTGAGGCCCACCGGCAGGAGATTCGACACGAGAATCGGGAACGCGCCCTGCGGATTGGTTTCGATCGCCGCGAACCCCGGCGCACCCTGCCTCCACAGTGCCACGGCAATCATGCCCGGCAGCAGGAAAATGAACACCGGCGCCAGCTTGAGGTAGCCGGCGAACAGCGTGCCGCGGCGCGCTTCTTTCAGGTTCCGAGCCGTGAGCACACGCTGCACGATGTACTGATCCGTGCACCAGTACCACAGCCCGATGATCGGCGAGGTGATGAGCACGCCGAGCCACGGGGTCGCGCTGGGATCGAAGAGAAAGCGCGGAAAACCCTGCGTCTCAGGGGTGGTGGAGAGCGGCCGCCAGAGGTGAATGGTCTCGGGATTCGCCGCGCGCAACGCGTCCAGTCCACCGATCCGATACAAGCCGACGATCAGCAGGATCGCCGAGCCAATCAGCAGCACCGGCACGTGCATCGCCTCGGTCCAGAGCACGGACTTCATCCCGCCGATCACGACGAACACACCGGTAATCGACACCAGTGACAGCGCCGCGAACCAGAAGAAGTCCACCTCGCCAAACCAGGGCACCGAGATGACGTCGTAGCCGAGAATCGTCTGGATCGCGAAAGCACCCGCGAAGATCGTCACCGACGCCTTGGTCAGGATGTAGCTGACGAGAAAGATGACGGACAGGAACGTGCGCGTCGCGGGGGTGTAGCGCCGCTCGAGGAACTCCGGCGTCGTGAAGATCTTGGCGCGCAGGTAGAACGGTGCGAACACCCATCCCAGGACCAGGATGAGGTAGGAGTGCAGCTCCCAGTGCGCGAACGCCATTCCTGAGCCCGCGCCGGAGCCGGCGAGGCCGATGAGATGCTCGGCGCCGATGTTGGAGGCGAAGATCGAGGAGCCGATCAGGAACCAGCCGGCGCTGCGGCTCGCGAGAAAGTAATCGGTAGTGTCCTTTTCCTTGAGCAGGGCACACCAGACGCAGATGGCCGTGTTCGCCACGAAGTAGAGCGCTACGACCATCCAGTCGAGCGCCGAAAACGAAACCGCCGTCCCCGTCATGGCGTCCCCTCGGGCTGTCCGCGTTGGCGCGCGCCACATTACGATGGGAGCGCTACCAACTACAACTCCGCCCGTGCTGGGGATGACTTTCGATCTGTCAACAGTCAGCCGTAGCGCTGCACAACATTCGACTCACGTGCGGCCGCCTTGGGGCGGCCGTACGGTCATCCGGCATGGCGCCAGTCTGACCGAGTGACGTCAGAACTCTCCGCAGACGGCGACAACTGTTCGCCGACAAAGTCGATCCAATTCACACGTTTGCACGACCACGGCGATCTCCGTCAATCCAAGCGTCTCCGGTTAAAGGCTTTATGGGCTGGCGGAAGGGCGGCGCGGAAGCCGACTCAGGCTGGAGTACCAATTGCTGTGGCCGCGCCTCATGAAGCGAATTTCGATGACATTTGTGATCGGCGTGATTCTGAGCAGCGCAGCGCTTACGCTGGTCGGCCGTGCACAAGGGCCGCAAGGTGCTCACGATTTCATCGTCGTCTTCCACGACGACGAACGCGATGTCGATGGATTGACGGCGGAACATGCCAGGGCGTACGGCGCATCTGTGTCTCACCGCTACCATGCCGCGTTGAAGGGATACGCGGCCACCATTCCGCTCGCGCGGCTCGACGACGTGCAGCGTGACCCGCGCGTTGCGTTCGTATCGGAAGACCGCCCGGTTGCTGCGGTCGCGCAGACGCTGCCGACCGGCATCGATCGGATCGACAGCGAGCTCAGTTCACACTTCTCATCGAATACGTGGAACAACATCGCAGTCGCCGTCATCGACACCGGCAGCGGTCCACACAGCGATTTGAACGTCGTCGGAGGAACGAACTGTTCCACGGGAAGGAGCTTCAGCGACGGGAACGGCCACGGCACACACGTGGCGGGGACCATCGGGGCGACCAACAACGGCGCCGGCGTTGTCGGAGTCGCACCCGGAATTCCGATTTACTCGGTGCGCGTGCTGAACAACCAGGGTAGCGGCAGCTGGTCGTCGGTCGTCTGCGGCATCGACTGGGTTACAGCGAACGCCGCGCAACTCAACATCAAGGTCGCCAACATGAGCCTGGGCGGCGCAGGCAACGACGATGGCAATTGTGGAAACGGCAACAACGATGCGCTGCACCGAGCTATCTGCAATTCCGTTGCGGCTGGTGTGACCTACGTCGTCGCGGCCGGCAATGACAACAGCAATCTCGCGGGATTCGTGCCGGCGGCGTACGACGAAGTGCTGGCTGTGACGGCGATAGCAGACTTCAACGGGCGACCAGGAGGCGGTGCGGCGGCAACATGCAGAAGCGATGTTGACGACACGCGCGCCGACTTCAGCAACTTCGCCGGCATCGGAAGTCAGGACGCCAATCACACGATCGCGGCGCCTGGCGTCTGCATTCTTTCGACGTGGAAGGGCGGCGGCTACAACACGATTTCCGGGACGAGCATGGCGTCTCCGCACGTTGCCGGCACTGCCGCTCTGTGTATCGCCACCGGCAACTGCCCGGGCAGCCCGAGCAACGTCGTCAGCAAGTTGCGGCTCGATGCGTCGGTTCAGGGCTCCGGTTACGGATTCGCAGGCGATCCGGATAGTCCGATGGGCGACCGGTATTACGGCTACTTGATTGCGGCACGGAGTTACTGAGGTTCAGCGTTCAGCCAACGGCTGTCAGCGTCAGCTGACAGCCGTAAGCTTCCTGCCGCTCCGTCGCGCGAGCCTGCCCGTCCTGGTCTGACTCAGTGTAAGAACGGCGTCACGAAGTCCAGAACGTCCTGACGGTCCATACGAAATACGCCGCCGGTTCCGGCGCAATTCCCGTTGAGACCGAAGGATGTGACGCCCGCGACAGTCTTTGTTTCCGTGCGCCCCGAGCCAAGGAAATTGGCGCCGCCGGAGTCACCGAAACACGTCCCGCCGGTACTGTGATTGTTCGACAGCAGCAAGGAGAAATCTCCGGTGAATCCTGGCGAGTTGATCTGCAGCAGATGCGGAGTCGCCATGAATCGGGTTCTGGTGTTGGTGGCGAGGAAAAACGCCGGATCCGGGAAGCTCTCCTGCAGACCATACCCGACTGCGGTGAACGTGACGTCCTGTTGGCCACGACGGATCTTCAACGCGTCGAGCTGATTGACTGCTGGCAGGCGTCCGTACTGCGACGCCGGCAGGGTGAAGCCGGGGGGTTGGAGAAGGACGACACCGACGTCGTGAAGGAAGAAGGGGCCCGTCTCATACAAAGGATGAGCGGCCCAGAAAGTGGCCTCGATACTGTTCGGTCCCGCAAGAGGATAGTTGTTCGTGGTTCCAATGCCGGCCTGAACATCCGATTCCGTGAATACCCTCATGCCCGTGAAGGGCGCGTCGGGGAAGTTGTTGGTGCAGTGGCCCGCCGTCAATAGCACGGTGGGGGACAACAGTGTTCCGCTGCAGCGGAACGCGGGCTTTCCTCCGACCTCCATGAGAAGCAGAACGACCGCAGGGTGGGCATTGCCGTCGACCCTGCCGTCGGTCACCGCACCGATGCGCGCGAACGTGACGACCAGGAGCGCGGCGAGAGTCAGCAGCACGACGCGTCGCATGATAGGTTCCTGTTCTCTGAGTGAGGTCGGAACTGTGTGCTCCTGACCTCAGACCCAGGGCGCAAATCCTAGCCGCGGTCAGTTTCGATCGTCAACTGCCCGTAAATGAATGGTCAAGCCGGCGCTGCTCCAGCTCCGACGCAATCCGTTCCTCAGTCCGCATCAACCCTTAGTGCGCCGCCGTCTCAGAGGCATGAGCGAAGTCCGCCTGGCCCTCCGAACCCTGCTCAAGACCCCTGTTGTCACAGCCGTGGCCGTGCTGTCCCGGTACTCGGCATCGGCGCCAACACCGCGATGTTCGGGCTCGTCGACCAGATCCCGCCGCGCTCCACGGCTGCAAGTACCGGCGGTTGCATGCCCGCGATTTGGACCCGCAGTCAACAATCGGTTGCCGCCACAGTTGCCAATGGGAAGAGGACCCGAGGCGATTGCCCCGAGGTCGTCACGGGCGCACTCGGTTCGGAACCGAGGGGTCGGAGGTTCGAATCCTCTCGCCCCGACCAAATTCTTCAAGAGAGGCCAGACTTCCCACGAAGTCTGGCCTCTTTGCTTTTTCACCCGCCGTGTTCCGGAAGGTCGTGGGCCTGCTCGTTGCGAGACGCGGCTATGAGACCGCGGACGGCCGCGACCAATCGTGCCCCGTCCGTCGGCTCGATCTGGAGCCACAGCGCACCGGCCCGCGCGGCACTCTCTATATCTTGAGGGCGCAGTTCGTGTCCGTAGATGATGAATGGAATCAGGCGGCCCTGAGGATTCTCCCGAAATCGTTTCGCCAGATCGAGCGTGCCCATCAATCCGGAACGATCGAGCGCTGCTGCAATGACTGCCGGGCGTTGCTGGAGGACATCCGCGATGTGGATGTGCTCGCCTGCAACCGACGACACCCGGTACCCCGCCTGCGCGAGGAACTCAGCGTGTCGCTGATTCCGCACACCACGCGGTTCAACCAGCAACACGAGCGATTGCGTGTCACCGTCACGGGGATGCCGGGATGCGGTCATGCACCTGAACCCGCGTGGTGAGGACATCTCGAAGCGTCGCCGCAAGAACATCCGGCAGACACGGTTTCACCAGGAACGCCGCACAGCCT
>Ga0111538_10013953_pt1 | contig 10593 bp, 17 predicted proteins | sample SoiMethybrSBSTD1_FD_79669 | JGI IMG/M metagenome (GOLD analysis project Ga0111538, IMG submission 79669) | Bulk soil microbial communities from a Populus tree surrounding site in Tennessee, USA - Soil MetaG P. TD hybrid SBSTD1 (version 2)... | ecosystem: Environmental > Terrestrial > Soil >... | reverse complement strand
GTGGCCGCCTATGAACTCCAGGTCAAGGCGGCCCGCTCGGCGCTGGAGCTCTCGACGGCGCGCTACGACCAGGGGGTGACCTCCTACCTCGAGGTCCTGGTGCAGCAGACGCAGGCGTTCGACGCCGAGCTGGCGGCGTCCTTGGCGCGACGGGAACAGCTCGCGGCCGCCATCCGGCTCTATGCGGCGCTCGGCGGCGGCTGGGGGCTCGAAGCCACCGTTCCGCCGCCGGCCGAGCCGGCCGCGATTCCAACCCCGGAGGGACGACCATAACCCTTCGTGGCTCACGAAGCGGCCCTGTGGTCGCGCTTCTGCTGCTGCTCGCCGGTCTTCCCGGGCTCCTGGGCAGCCCCGTCCGCGCGCAGACTCCCGCAGTCGCTCCGGGCGCCGCGCCGGTGGAGACGGAAAAGCAGAAGCGCTTCAAGAACACGACCGAGCTGAGCCTCGTCGTGACGGCGGGGAACTCGGACGTCGAGACGCTCGGCTTCAAGGACACCCTCGAATACAAGCGGGAGGCCGGCCAGGCCCGTTTCCGCATCGACACGCTGCGCTCCGACACCAGCGACGACGCGTTTCTCCAGGTCGAGCCCGGGCTCACCTTCCTTCCCGGCGAGACGCTCACCACCTTCGACACCCGGGAGGTGCGGCCCGGAGCGGAGCCGGATGTCGCGCGCTACTTCTTCGAGGGGCGCTACGAAGGGAACCTCTCCCGCCAGGGGACGACCTGGAACGCCGGCGCCTCCTGGGATCGCAACGAGGACGCCGGCATCATCAGCAGGACGATCGTGTTCGGCGGGCTCGGTCGCGCCTGGGTGGACCGCGAGGACCTGAAGTTCCGCACCACCTACGGTCTCTCCTACACCGACCGTGTCGAGGAAGTCGTGGACCCCGAAAAGGAGGAGCAGTTCATCGGCGCCCGCTTCACCTCCGACTTCATGGACAAGTGGGGGGCGAACACCACCTACGACAACGACTTCACCTTCAACATGAGCATCGCGGACGTTTCCGACTGGAACGCCGACCTGATCCAGGGCGTGGCGGTGTCGATGTCGACGCACCTGAAGCTCAAGATCAGCCTGCAGCTCACCTGGGCCAACGAGCCGGCGCTCGAGGACGTGGACATCATCGTCCGGGCCATCGTCATCGATCCGGACGGGATCCCCGGCAACGGCGATGAGTTCTTCCAGACGGTCGATTCCGGGGGGAGCGAGATCACCATCGGCGAAGGGACGCTTCGCAAGGAGCAGCTCGACACGACCGTCCGGATGTCGCTGCAGATCGACTTCTAGGATCGGCCGAGCGCCCGCCAGGTCCACAGCGCCCCGAGCCCGTCGAGCGCCGCCATCAGCAGCACGAACGCCGGCGCCGTCTTCGCGACGACCAGCGCCGCCAGCACCACCGCGCCGATGCCGCGCCCCCAGATCGTCGAGCGGAAGAACGGCGTCACCTCGCCGCGCGCGGCGCTGACGTAGTACAGGCCGAGGACGAGCGACACGAGGCCGAGCACCCGCAGCCACGGCTCGGCGGTCGGCGGCTGCCCGAAGAGGGCGAGCATCCGATTCGGCGCGGCGAGCAGCCCCGCCCCGAGGACCGCGAGATAGACGCCGAACGCGAGAATGCTGGCCGCGGCGCGGCTCATGCCGGCCTCCCGGTCGGGCGGGCCATGGGTCCCCCGCGGCGCCTCAGCGGCTTCGTCCGCGGCGCCGGGTGCGGCGAGGCGTGACGCTGCGTGGTCCCGCGGCGCGCCGGCGGCGTGCCGGCGGGCGGGTCCGCGCGGGGGCGGTCCGCCGCTTCCGGCCGCGCCGCACCGCCGGCCGGTCGGGGGCGGGGGCCGGCTGGACGAGCGCCGCCACGGCGCCGGCCGGATCGCGGATGACGGCGCAACGCCCGGCCATCCCCATGTTCTTCGGCCCCGCGATCACCGCGCCCCCCTGGGCGCGGCAGCGGCTGAGGCTCTGATCGAGATCGGCCACGGTGATGTAGATGAGCCACTGCGCCGGCAGGTCGGTGTTCGGACCGCGGGCGTGGCAGACGCCGGCGATCGGATCGCCGCCCCCGGGCGGGTGCATGGTGAAGTCCGAGTACCCGCCCATGTCCACGTCCCCGGCGGTCCAGCCCGCCACGTCCTGGTAGAAGTCGCGCAGGTCGCGCGCCGCCTCGACGGTCAGGTCGATCCACGCGATGGAGCCGACCCTCGGTTTCACTACTCCGCCCATCCCCCCTCCCTATCCGTCCCGCCGCGACAGCGTGAAGCGCGGCAAGGGTCCCTTCAGCTCGGCCCACGAGAGCATGCGGGATGCGAAGACGTGATCCTTCGGCGTGATGCTCTCCGGCTCGTCGAGGCTGCACACCGTGATGTCGATCGCCCCCGGATCGTCGGCCGTCTCGAACGTCAGCGGCGTGCCGCACGCGTCGCAGAACGTGCGCGTCACGCCCGGGCGCGACGAGAACGACGCCGGCGACCCGTGCATCCAGACGAACGCGTCGGCCGCGAAGGTCGCCCAGGTGACGAACGCCGCCGCGCTGGTGCGGCGGCAGTGCAGACAATGGCAGTGCGAGGCATTCCTCGGGTCGCCGGTGACCGAGTAGCGCAGGGCGCCGCAGAAGCAACCGCCGTCGCGTGTCATCTCCGTCTCCTTACCCGCCGTATCCGCCCGGCCCACCGCGGGGGTGGCGCGGTGGGCATTATCCACCGCCGGCGCGCAGCCGCGCGACGATCCCGAGGTACGACGACGGCAGCGGCGAGGTCACCCGCGTCATGTCCCCCGACGGCAGGCGCACCAGCAGCGAGCGGGCGTGCAGCATCAGCCGCTCGGCGTCCTGCCGTTCCGTCGGCGGACCGTAGCGGCGGTCTCCGAGGATGGGGTGCCCGAGGGCGTAGAGGTGCACGCGGATCTGGTGCCGCCGGCCGGTGACCGGGTGGGCCAGGAGCTCGGTGCAGCCGCCGGCGTGGCGGACGAGGCGATAGTGCGTCAGGCACGGCTTGCCGCGCCGGCGATCGATCCCCATCCGTCCCGAGCCGAACGGCCGGATCGGCAGCGTGATCCGGCCGTCGCGCGTCACCATCCGCCCCTCCGCCACCGCGGCGTAGGTCTTGCGCGCGCGGCGGTGCTCGAACTCCCCGTTGAGATGGCGGTGCGCCGCGGCGTTCTTCGCGAACAGGAGCACGCCGCTGGTGTCGCGATCGAGGCGGTGCACGACGTACAGCCTCGTCCCCGCCTGGGCCGCGGCGATCGCCTGGGCGCAGTCGCCGCGGGCGATCCGCTCCGGGATGACCGGCAGCCCCTCCGGCTTGTCCACGGCGTACACGTCGTCGTCCTCGAACAGGATCGGCAGCTCCACGCCGGGGACCGTCCCCTCAGCCCCGCGCCGCGGCGCGGCGCTGCCAGTCGAGGGCCTCCTCGAGGCGGTCGTTCCCCCAGAACAGCTCTCCCGCGACCACGAAGGTGGGGGCGCCGAAGAGGCCGAGCCCCCAGGCCCGGTCGGTCTCGGCGCGCAGCAGGTCCTTGGTCTCCTGCGCCGTGGCGCGCTCGAGGAGCCGCGCGACCCCGGCCTCGTCCGCCGCCGCCCCCGAGCGCCGCAGCGCGTCCATGAGGATCCCCGGATCCTCGATGTCGCGGTCGTCCCCGAAGTTGGCGACGAAGACCGCGCGCGCGAACGCGGGGAGCCAGGGCCGGCCGTGCCCCAGGCAGGCGACCCGCGCCGGCAAAATCGACCGGCGCGGAAAGGCCGAAGGCTTGCGGAACGGCAGACCGTACCGTTCACAGTGGCGCTCGATGTCGCGCCACATGTAGCGGCCGCGCGCCGGGTTGAGGTTGTACGGGCTGTCGTTCCAGCCCTGCTTCCGGAAGAGCGGCCCCAGCAGGAACGGCCGCCAGTCCACCGCGACGCCGCGCTCTGCCGCCACCGCTTCGATCCGCATCGCCGCGAGGTAGGAATAGGTGCTGGCGAACTCGAACCAGAACTCCATCAGAAGACGGGCGGGCAGCCTTCGATCAGGATCATCTCGGTGCGGGCGCACGCCTGTCGCAGCGCCTTGGGCTCCGCGTAACTCTGCGAGCTCCACCACGCCTTCGCCTGCTCGAAGGAGGGGAATTCCAGGAGCACCACCCGCTTCGGCTCCCAGGCCGTCCCCTCGAGCTTCTCGGTGCGGCCGCCGCGCGCGATGTAGCGCCCGCCGTGCGCCTGGATCGACGCCGGCGCCACCTTGACGTAGTCCGGGTACCTGTCCTTGTCGGTCACATCGACGTTGACGATGACGTACGCCTTCACGGTTTCTCCTTTCGGACCATCTGCGCCTGGTGCTCGGCGCGCGTCAGCTCGAAACGGATCGCCCCCGCCTCGGCGCCCGGGCCGGTCAGCCGGAAGCCGCATTTCTTCAGGACGCCGATCGACGGCAGCAACTCCGGCAGCGTCTGCGCGATGACCTTCGTGACCGCCGGGAACGCGAAGGCGCGGCGCGCCAGGCCGCACACCGCCTCCGACGCGTAGCCGCGTCGCTGGTGCTCGGGGACGATGCCGTACCCCAGCTCGACGGCGCCGTCCTCGGAGGGAGGTCCGGCGTACCCGCCGCTGCCGATGAGGGTGCGCCCCTTCTCCCCCTCGCGCAGCACGATGAAGTACATCCACCAGCCGGCCTGCTCCGGCCCCTGTGCCAGGCGCGCCAGGGTGAACTCCAGCGCCGCGGTGTCGAGGTACTGCGGCGGCCACGACGGCGGGACCGAGGCGCCGATCGCGGTCGCGAGCAGGTCGCCCGCTCCGAGCGCGGCCCGCGTCAGGATCGGCGTGGCCGGAACGAGATCGAGCCGCTCGGTGACGATCACCCCGCCGCGGCCGTCCGTCGCCGCCCCCGTCGTCATGACGCCCGATCCACGAGGGCGCGGGCGGCGGGATGGTGCGGACGCCAGGCCTCCCACACCCGCGTCGCCCAGGCGCGCGCCGCGACGATGTGACGATCCGCGTCGCCTCTGGCCGCGGCGTCCGCCACGTCGCGCACCGTCCGCCCGGCGTATTGGTCCCGCGGCGGCGGCTCGAGGTGCGGGTAGTCGGCCCCGGCGGCGATCCGCTGCAGGAACTTCGGCACCTCGACCGGGGCCACGCCGCGCTCGAGGACCAGGCACAGCCCGGCGAGGTGGATGGCCACCGACTTGTCCGGGTGGCCGCCGCCGGCGTGCTGCACCGCGTAGGCGTCCACGCTGAGCTGGTGCGCCCGGCCGAACAGCACGGCGCTCTCGAACTCCGCGGCGAGGACCCGCTCGAAGAGGGCCCAGCACTCCGCCGAGGCATGGAACTTCCGGTCGTACGTGGCTCCGCCCGCCGGGGCCGTGAGCCCGCACCCCGGGCAGAGCGTCGTCGCAGCGCCGGCGCTCATCGCGGTTCCGCCAGCGGCTTGCGGAACTGGTGCTGCGTCTTGGTGACCTCGTAGCCGGCCCGCTCGTAGAACGCACGCGCCCGCGTCCGGATGGTGTTGGAGCGGACCTTCATGGCGCGGCAGCCCCGCACCACGGCCCATGCCTCGGCCGCCTCGAGGAGCCTCCGGCCGATGCCGCGACCGCGGTGGTCCGCGTCCACGACGAGACCGCGCACCTCGGCGTGCACCGGGCCGGTCAGGTCGAACCCGGCACTCACGTGCAGCCAGCCGCGCACCTGCTCCGCCCCATCCTCCGCAATGAAGACACGCTCCTCGGGGTCGTCCGCGAGCCGCGCGAAGCGCTCCTCGATCTCCTCGGACCGGACCGGATATCCCAGCTCGCCGGAGAGCCGCGCCACCTCGGCCGCGTCGGCCGCGCGCATCGGACGGACCGTCGCGACCATCATCCCGCGGCCGCGGCCGCGGCGGCGGCCGAGGCGGTCACGGCGGACGCCTCCTCCGACAGCAGCAGCATCAGGTACCAGCCGAGCGTCACCAGGAGCGCCAGGTCCGGAATCGGGAGGGCCTCCTGCTCGATCTTCACCGTCGCCGCGTGCTTGAGCAGGGAGAAATCGGGATCGAACCCGACCAGCAGGCGTCCGGTCTCGGTCGCGAAGGCCCACTCGGAGCGCCAGAAGTTCGTCCGCTGCCACTGGTAGTTGCGTCGCTCCGGGCCGTGCAGCAGCCCGTCCCCCTTGAGGCCGACCCGCAGCACCGCGAGGTCGGCGTCGGAGCCGGGGACGCGGACGGTGACCCGCGGGGTCATGAAGCCGGCCCGCTTGAAGGTCCAGGTGCCGTCCGCCGTCTCCGCCGTGGCCAGCGATCCGAACATGCTCTCCCAGCGGAGACCGCCGACCACGTCGGTTCCCGACACCAGCTCGTACTGACGCGTCAGCATGCTGGGGCGCGTCCAGCGCAGGGGCTGGACCCCCGCCTCCCGAATCGTCTTCATCCATCCCTCCAGGTCCTGCCGGGTGTGGTCACATTCTAGCCCCGGGGGCGCGGTGCGATGGCCGGGCGCGGCACGAACGCCCCCACCCGGCGCGCGTAGTCGTCGTAGGCGGGCCCGAACGCCTCGCGCAGCAGCCGCTCCTCCACGCCGATGCGGATGCGGGTCCCGATCGCATAGAGGACGACCGCTACCGCGAGCGCCTCCGGGCGGCCCACCGCCAGCCCGGTCGCGAGGAGCAGGCCGAGCATCGCGGTATAGATCGGGTGGCGCACGAACCGGTAGGGCCCCTCGGTCACCAGCCGGTGGCTCTCGAGCACGCGCGCCGTGAGGCTCCACTGCTTCCCGAGCATCCGCACCGCCCGCCACACCAGGAGAAGGGAGGCGGCGAGCAGCGCGGCGACGGCGCCGGTGCGGGCGATCGCCGCCGGCCCGGCGGGCCGGGAGGTGACTAACTCGCTGCCGCGATGCACCCCCCAGGCGAGCCCGAAGCCGGCCCCCTGCAGCACGATCCCCAGAAGCGAACGCCGGTCGCGCCGCCGCTCGGGCCCCTGCTCTCCCCGCGGCCGCATGAGGAGGATGACCCACAGGCCGATCCACCCCGCGACCACCAGGAGGACATCGAGGAGGATCGGCGGCGATCCGCTCACAGCGCCAGCCGCATCTCGTTGTTGGCGATGAACCCCGTGCTCTCGTAGAGCGAGCGCCCGGCATCGCTCGCGTGCAGGTACAGGTAGCGCATCCCCTCCGCGCGGCTCCAGTCGATCATCGCCTGCACCAGCCGCCGCGCCAGCCCGCGCCGCTGGTACTCCGGCTCGGTGAACATGTTCACGACCCAGGCGCGCTGCGCGCGCGGGTCGATCGGATGCGGCTGGAACGTGAGGACGATGACGCCGCCGCCGGCGACGATCCGCCCGTCCGCCGTCGTCGCGAACCAGCCGCGGTAGGTGCCGTCCTCGAGCCCGCGCTTCAGAAGGTCGGTCGAGATGCCGAGCATCGTCTCGAGCGCCGCCGGATCGCGGAACCCCATCGCCTCGAACATGCGCCGCCGGTGCTCCAGCACGACCGGCAGGTCGGCGACCGTCGCCGCGCGCACCCGGAAGTCGTCCGCGTCCGTCGCCTGACCGCCGAGCCGCTTGGCGTACTCGTGGAGAGGCATCCCGAAGAAATCGGTCACCCGCCCCGTCGGCTCGAACCCGCGCTTCACGTAGAAACGCACCGCGCGCCGGAGCGGCTCGGTGGTGTCGAGGGTGATGCGGGCGCAGCCGCGCCCGCGCAGGTCCGCCTCGGCCCGGCTCAGGAGCGCCGCCGCGATGTCGCTCCCCTGCCTCTCCGGCAGGACCGCCATGCCGCGCAGGTGCCCCTCGTCCCCCTGGAGCGAATAGGCGATCGTTCCGACGATCGCCTCGTGCTCGGCCGCGACGAGGACCGTCATCGCCTGGAGCCGCCCGCGGATCGTTTCCGGGCCCAGCACGGTGTCGAGGAAGCCCGCGGGAGTGTACTGGGCGCGATACGGCTCGAACGCCGCGCGCAGGCAGTCGAGGATCGGGCCGGCGTCCCCGGCCGTGGCCGGGCGGATGGAAAGGGTCGGCGGTGCCATCGCGGCTCCAGGTTTTCCGAAAGTATAGGACGACCGCGGCCCGACGTAGGATCCGACCGGGCCGACGGAACGCGGCGCCGCCGCGAAACGTTCGAGCCTCCCGGGAGGATGGTCCATGTCGCACGACGGAGACGGTCCGGTCCTGCATCCTGTCCGCATCGCACCGGCGCTCGCCGGCGCGCTCGTCCTCGCTGCTCTGCTGACCGGCGGCCCGGCGGCCGCGCCTGCGCGGGACCCGGCGAAAGGAGAAACCCGGCGCACCGTCCTGATCACCGGGGCGAACCGGGGCCTCGGGCTGGAATTCGCCCGGCAGTACAACGCCGCCGGATGGCAGGTCATCGCCACGGCGCGCCAACCCGACGCCGCATCCGACCTCAAAGCGCTCGGCGAGAGGGTGCGCATCGCTCCGCTCGACGTCACGAAGCCGGAGAGCGTGGCGGCCCTCGCCGCCTCGCTCGGCAAACAGCCGATCGACCTGCTCATCAACAACGCGGGCCAGGGGGTCGGGCTGGACCGCGGCCGGCCACTGAGCGATGTCGACCTGAAGGAATTCGCGCGCATCCTCGACGTGAACACCATGGGACCCGTGCGCGTGACGCAGGCGCTGTTGCCGAATCTGCGCGCCGGCCAGGGGAAGATGATCGTCGGCATCAGCAGCGGCCTGGGCAGCCTCTCCGGGAACGACGAAGGGGGCTTCTACGGCTACCGCGAGAGCAAGGCTGCGCTGGGCATGTTCCTGCGCAGCCTCGCCGCCGAGCTGAAGAAGGAAGGCTTCATCTGCGTGGCCATCATCCCCGGCTGGGTGAAGACCGACATGGGAGGTCCCGATGCGCCGCTGACGCCGGAGGAGAGCGTCGCCGGCATGCGCAAGGTCCTCGACGGCCTGAAGCCCGAGAACACCGGTCAGTTCTGGAGCTACACGGGCAAGCAGGTGCCGTGGTGATCGACCTCAGGCCGGGGAGGCCCGGCCGATCATCATCCGGATGCCGCCGAGGATCAGGATCAGCAGGCCGCCGCCGAGAGCACCGCTGGCGATGCTCCAGAAGATCGCGCTGAGGTCGAGCCAGCTGGTCGAGGTATACCGCCCCCAGGCGCCGAGGTAGTAGAGCAATTGCCCCGCGAGCCCGCCGCCGACCATCCCCACGATCGCGTTGCCGAGCGCGCCGAGGCTGAAGCGCCCGAGGAGCGCGCCGGCGATGTTGCCGCCGAGCGCGCCGCTCGCCAGCTGGATGAAGACCGCCATCAGGTTCATCGTGTCCCTCAGGGCATGTTACCTTCGCCGGCGGCGCCGGGCGATGAGGGCGGCGAGCGCGGCATCCTTCTGATCCTTCCCCCAGGGGGCCCCGACCGTGGCCTTGAAGGCATCGATGTCCCTGGCGATCGCGGACCACGGGGCGCCGAGTGCCTGCGGCGCGTCCGTCTGCAGCGATTTCTCGGGGACCGGCACCACCTCGAGCCCCGCCGCCTCGGCCGCCTTCGCGAGCGCCTCGCGGAACAGCACTCCCTCCGCCTTGTGCATGCGGAAGTGCACCGCGAGGATTTCCGCCACGCTCCACGCCGGCATCGGCGAGCCCATGAGGACCGCGCAGGTCTCCGGCTCGAGCCCCCGGACGCGCAGCTCCTTCACGACGTCGCCGAGCGCCCGCGCCGACTGGCGGTGCGCCGCCGCGATCCCGCGCTCGACGAGACGCCGCCCCTCCTCCGGCTTCAGCTCCTCGGCGGCGTGATAGGGGGCCTTCGCCCACTCGGCGCCCGGCTCGATGAGCTCGAGCCGCCGGCGCTCGACCACCTCCGTCCGGTCGCCGCGGAACCCGAGGGCGACGAGCGCCGCCCAGCCGGAGTGCGCCTTCAGGCCGAGGATGGTCTTCACGCGAGCAGATCCCGGAGCTTCAGCACGGTGTTCCAGTTGCGCGCCGTGCCGCGCGCCTGGAGCTTCGACTCGATGAGGCGGATCGTCAGCTTCGACCGGCCGACGCCGTCCGGATAGACGAGCCAGGCGTGCCGTCCCTCCACGTGGACGCGCTCGCGCCCCTTGATGGCCGCTTCGAGGGCGTGCGCCGCCTCGCGCGCCGGGGCGGCGTCGAGGCACATCAGCAGGAGATGGCCGGGGTCCTGCTTCGCCTCCGACACGAAAGGATTCGCGGCGACCGCCGCGCCCCACTCCTTTGCCGTCCGCACGAAGAAATCGGTGTCGACGCCGAGCGTCTTCTTCGTCTCCCGCTCCAGCCGCCGCGCGATCGGCTCCGCCGCCGCGCCGGCGCTCCGGAACACCAGGTTGCCGCTCTGCAGGATCGTGCGCACCTCGCGCAGTCCGAGCCGCTCGGCGAGGGCGCGCAGGTCCGCCATCCCGACCTGGTTGTGGGATCCGATGTTCACCGCCCGCAGCAGCGCCACGTAGGCGGTCATCGCGGGTGGTCGCGCCGGACCCGCCGCTTCGCGGTTTTTTGGCGGAACTGCGCCACCGAGAACCGCTTCCCGCCGGGGAGCCGCACGTCGCGGGCGGCGCTGCGCCGCAGGCCGGCCCGTTGCGCCATCGCCTCGACCTGGTTCGGGGTCCGGAGCGTCATCACGCTCGCCAGCGCCCGCAGGCTGTCGTGCCCCGTGCAGGAGACGGCGGCGAGCCCCTCCACCGGC
>Ga0111538_10013951_pt1 | contig 10593 bp, 4 predicted proteins | sample SoiMethybrSBSTD1_FD_79669 | JGI IMG/M metagenome (GOLD analysis project Ga0111538, IMG submission 79669) | Bulk soil microbial communities from a Populus tree surrounding site in Tennessee, USA - Soil MetaG P. TD hybrid SBSTD1 (version 2)... | ecosystem: Environmental > Terrestrial > Soil > Tree... | reverse complement strand
TCGGCGTGCTGCGGCTCGCGCTCCGCCCCCCGCGGCAGAGCGCCGCCGGCGAGCAAGTACTCGAGCTGGAGCGGCACGATGCCGCCTAGGCCGAACGGCTCGGGATTCGCGACCCACACCTCCGCGCCGGCCACCGGCTGCCCGTCCTCGGTGACGACGCGACCCGAGATCGCCAGCGGTGGCTGCCCGAGCCGCAGCACGAGGGGGTTCGGCCAGTGCTCCACCGACGTGCCGTCGCCGTGCCGAGGCAGCAGGCGCGCGGGCAGCGCGCCCGCCTTCGCCGCGACCAGCTCGCCCGGCGAGCCGGCGCGCTGCAACGAGATCGCGAACGCGCCGTCGCTGTCGCTGACGACCGACGTGAGGCCGAGCGCCACGCGCGCGCCGGGGCACGGTGCGCCGCCGGCGTCGACGACGTGGCCCGCAAGCGCGCCGGCCGTCGCTCGATACGGCTGCAGCGTCACGCTCATGCCGAGGTCGTCGCCGGTCGGCAGTGGCACGCTCGCTGGCCGGAAGCCCAGCGCGCTGACGAACAGCGTCGCTCCCGGTACCGCGGGAACGGCTGTGAGCGCAAACGCGCCGTACGAGTCCGTTGTCGTCGCCACGCGCAACTCCTGGCCGAGATCGAGGGCCGCTGGGAAGCGTGTGCCGAAGTCCGCGGGCAGGTCGAGCACGAGTTTCGCCTGCGCGATCGGCGCTCCGTCGCCGCCGATGATGCGGCCCTGGAGGCGCAGCGCCGGCGCGACGACGAGCGCCGGCTCGAGACTGCTTCGCGGCGACCACGCGCCGCCCAGCACCGTGACGAACCGTTCGCCCGCGGCGACGAGCGTGCACCGGGAAGGAGGCACGCGGACGGTGAACTTCCCGCCGACGTCGCTCGTCGCAAGCGTTCCCTGCGCGCCGCGGAGTGCGATCGGCACACCCGCGCAGCGCATCCCCACGGCGTCGAACACGGTGCCGGCGACTTCGACTGCAGCCTCGGCCGCGCCGGTGGCCTCCGCCTCCGGCGCCTGACCTGCGTCGCGCCGTTCAAGCGGGGCGGCGGCAGCAGCTGATGCCGGACTGCTCGCGCCGCTGCGGCCGCCCGGCCCTTCGCGCGCCGCAGCCGATACCGGTGCTTTGCTGTCCGTCGCACCGCCGCCGGAAACGAAGTAGAGCGCCGCCGCGCCGCAGAACAGCGCAGCGGCGACGACGACTGTCTTCGCCTGCATGAGGATCACTCCCACCGTTCCTGCCGTTCCTACCGTCGCCGCCGCACCGGCGGCCGCCGGCGCGTCGAGCAGCGGCGCGAACGCCGCGAGCCACTGTTCGCCGCGGCCGTACCGCGCCTCGAGCTCGGCGCGCAGCCGCCGCAGCGCGCGCTGCAAGCGGCTGTGGATCGTCGCGACCGGTACACCGGCGCGCGCGGCGATCGCGCGCGGCGGCAGCCCGTCGAAGAAGCGCTGCAGCACCACGTCGCGGAACGGCGCGTCGAGCCGCAGCACCGAGTCAACCAGCTCCCGCTGACGCTCCGCGCGCTGCACCAGCTCGTCCGTTCCCGCCGTCCCCTCCGCGCGTGCCGCCGCGGCTTCGTGCTGGCTCCGCGCCCGGCGCTTGCGTGCGCCGCTCGCCGCGATGTTGCGCAGCACCGTCGCGAGCCACGCCCGCGGCCGGGCGAACGGCCCCGGCGGCGCCGCGAGCGCCGCGACCGCGACATCCTGCACGAGGTCGTCTGCCTCGCCCTGGCCGGCCAGCTGCTGCGCCAGGTCGCGCAGCCAGCCAAGCTCCGCCAGCACCTCGGTTGTCCGGTCCGCGGTCATCGTGCCCCCTACGTCGCCGCAGCCCGCGATTCCGATGCAGGAAGCTCCCCAGACCATGTGTGAAAGCGAGTTTGGGAATCGGATCGCTCTTCACTCTAGCGGCCGATTTGGCGGCGACGCGCGCGCGTTCCGGCAGATCTACCGCAAGGCTGTCGGCCAGATCGTGCTGGCGCTCGAGAGCTGACTGACACGGCGAATCGCAGCGTCAAGCGCAGGATCGCGGCCCGCCCCTGCGATCGCCCGCGAGTACTTCGCACCGCGACTGGTGGAAGTGCCCAAGGGGCAGTGACCACGACAAGCAAGCGGCGGAATGGAGGGTGACGCTCGTCGCTGAGCCTGGGAAGGAGAGGCCGAAATGACGGAAGGTGCCGAACGCCCTTGGAGCAGTTGGTCCCAACCGCATGCGCGACGCTGGCTCGAGTCTGCAAATACACTGGCTCTTGGACGTCGCATTTCCTTCGGCATCTGACGCCGGGAGTTGCAAGAGTTCTGCTGCAGCAGGCCGAAGCGGCAGTGCTCGGACCAGTCCTGCATGCAGCCGCGGTGCAGATCAGTGCACGCGCGTGGCGCGGCCGTTGTCGAATGACCACGCCGCCGGGCCGTCTGGCGTCGACTGCCACAGGATCGGGACGCCATTGCCAGGTGGCTGCGCCAGCACCGTCTCTTCGACCACGAAGTAGCCCTGATCGGATCGCAAACGCGCAGTGCGCAGGACCGTCTGGCCATTGGTCGGCTCGAGCATCGCCACGACCAAGGTGCCGTCGTTCCCTCGCGCAATCCCGTACTCGTACGGCTGCCCCACGAGCAACCGCGGCACGCTGAGATCACGCCATTCGCCGGATTGATCCCGTTGCCATATCCGGAGCCGGAAGACGAGGCGACCGGTGGTCTCGCTGCGGTCCTCCACCAAGGTGGACAACACGCAGGACGATCCGCTGCGATGTGTGCGCATACCGCGGCCGACGGCTACGAGCTTGCCTGTGGGCGGAGCGAGGACTGGAACTGGCGAGTCACCGCTCACTTTCGTCAGCGGCACTCGGCATTCGAGCACGGCACCCGATGTGGCTTCTCCGCCGGCCTGCTCGGCGGTCAACATGATGTTGTGCATGACCACGATCGTTGCGATTCGGGCAGCTTCGTCCCACGCCACGAGCTCACTTCGTGAGAACCAGGTGGGCGGTTCGGAGGCGCCGAACGGTGGCACGACTTTGTCGAGGATCGCGGCAGCTACCAGCCGCCACGCGCCGTCCACGCGCCGCAGATCGCCGAGCTGCAACAGGTTGCCAGACGTCGGCGGACGCTGCATCACCATCATGCAGGTGTCTGCGTCCACCATTTCGAGACGGAGCGTCGCAGGCGTGTCTGCCCCGAGAAACACCCCTCGACCTAGGGTCGGTTGACGATCCTCGCTAGCGGTGGCGTTCGAAGTGAGCTCGAAGGCCGAGCCGCGCCAAACCACTCGCGCAGGGTTTGCCTCTCCCGGCAGGAAGCCGACCTGGATACTGGTGACTCCGGCGTCCTGCGCTCCGAGCCAAGCGAAAGCGCTGAACACCGCCGTGCACACTGTCATGGTAGATCTCATGGTTTGCCTCCGAACGGACGCTCCACAGCAGGGCTTCTTCCGTCGGGCATCTGCCCCCATCGTGGACGAGCCGCGAAGAATCCAGGCACCTTCGCGCAAGTCTCCGCTCTCGGCTTACGGGTTTCCGAGCGTCGCCTGCAGCGCCGCGATCGCCTTGCGGATGCCGTTGCGGAGTCGTTCCGCCTCGACGTTGCCCTGCCCCTGGATCCTGGCGACCACGTTCTTGATGAGCGACTCGGCGTCGGAGAGCAGGGACTGGTGCCGGTCCACACTCGGCCGAAACGGAGTGGGGGACCCGCACCCGTCGTGAACACGAACTCCGGACCCCGCCGCACCGCCGCCGCAACCCGCCGCGCCACCGCGCCTCACGCGCTCCCCGAAAACGCAGCCGCCCCGCGGCTCAGCACCGCGAGGCAGACAGGTCCGCTCCTCCGAGCGGCAGTGGCTCCCCAGACCATGCGTGAAAGCGAACTTCCGTAGACCGGCAACGGAGCGCAGACGGCAGCCGCCACGAGATCGAACGACAGACCCACACCGCGTTGCTTCCCGGCCAACCCACGCGCCGCAGCGTAAGGACTGCCGTCGGGGCGGTTGCCATGCAGCGCCCTTGCGCTACCTTCGCGGCCGGAACTCGACATGCCTGCCGGGTCCTCCATTGGAAAAGGCACCATGATTCGTGCGCTCTCTTCGCTCACCGCTGCGGGACTCTTCGCCATGTCGGCGGCAGCCCAATGCGGCAACTTCGCTCCTGCGGCCAACTTCATCTTCAGCGGAGACGACACCATCTCGGCGCACTTCGCGCTGGCCGCGCCATTCACGATGGCCGGCAGCGCGGGCACGACGACGTGGACCCACTTCGTCGCGTGCACGAACGGCTGGATCGCGCTGACCAACGGCGCCACGGTCAACGGCATCCCGGCCTCCAGCAGCTGGGGCAGCGTCGCCCCTAGCAGCAGCGTGTCGCTGTACGGCCCGGCCGGCAGCAACCCGCGCATCATGCCGTTCTTCGGCGACCTCGACAGCGTCGGGCCGAACGGCGTCTCGTACGAGACGTCCGGGTCGCTGACCCGCGTCGTGTGGAGCAACGTCGTCGAGTACGGCAACGCGGTGCAGAAGAGCTTCGAGATCGAGCTCGACTCGACGGCCGGCACCGTCAAGTTCAGCTACAGCCCGGCGATGAACGTCCAGACGGTTCCGAGCTGGAGCCAGCTCAAGCACGTCGGCATCTCGCCGTCCAACGGCACGCCGGTCAACGCCGTGAACCTCGTCCCCGGCCCCGCCGGCTCGGTCACTGGCGGCATGCACGAGAGCTTCGGCCTCCTCGCGTTCGACCTGGGCGGGCGCTCGATCACCTTCACGCCGAGCGGCGCCGGTTGGAGCGAGTCCGTGACCTGCCATGCGCTGGCCGCGAGTCACACCAGCTACGGCAACGGCTGCTACATCGGCGACTCGCTCTACCAGGCCTTCGGCAGCGCCTCCGTGGCCGCGCCAGCGTTGAGCAACACCGCGATCACGATGACGCCGTCCGCCGGTGGCTATTCGGTGACCGCTGGCGGCACCTGGTTGCCCGTCGGTTCGGTCCAGGCGGTCCCGACGATCGTCGCCAACGCGGACGACACCGAGCAGGTGGTGCCGTTCACCACAGGCTCGTTTCCCGGCACGACCGGCATCGCGATCTGCTCGAACGGCTTCGTGTCGATGGCCGCCGGCAACAGCCCGACCTGGGACCAGAGCGTTTCGCTGCTGCTCAACGATCCGCAGAAGTCGTTCCGCAGCGCGCACGACATGAACCCCACGATCGTCGGCAGCGGCCAGATCAAGTACGAAGAGTCGGCCACGGTGACCGTGGTCACGTGGGACGGTGTCTGGGACTACGGTGGCACCTCGGTTGCCGACGCCAACAACATCCAGATCCAGCTCTACCCCTCGGGCGTCGTGAGGATCGTCTGGGGCGCACTGTCGCCGCTCGGTGCCTCCGGCATCGGCTACTACGTCGGTCTGTCGCCGGGCGGTCCGTCGACAGACAACGGTTCGGTGAACCTGGCGACCGCGCTGCCGTTGCTCGTCGCCGGCGTCAACATGTCGGCGATGTCGCTGGCGGCCGCACCCGCGCCGGTCTCGACGCCGGGCTCGGGCACTCTGGTTACCTACACCCAGTCGAACATTCCCGAAGCGGCGCCGACGTCGGGTGCATACCTCGGCGCCACGATCATCAGCCTCGGCCAGAACCTGCCGGGCGCGGACCTGACGTTCATCGGCATGCCTGGCTGCAGGCTGCACCTGGCGTCGCTCGACCTCATGCTGACGTTCGTCGGCGCTTCGAGCTCGCTGACCACTCAGTTCCAGGTCCCGGCCGGCGTCGCCTACGGCACGCAGCTCTTCGCGCAATCGGTGGCGCTGGTCGTTCCGTTCAGCCTGCCGAACGGCCAGAACACCTTCGGCGCGACGGTGTCGAACGGGCTGGCCAGCTTCATCAGCAACTTCTAGGATGAAGCGGTCCGTCAAGTAGCTGGTCTTCGTTCTTCAGATCTTGCTCCCGGTAGCGAGGTTGGCAGAGGAACGAAGGCCGCGCTCGAGGCAGACGTGTTGTCGACGGTTGGTCACTCTAGGATGCGCGGGTTGCTCGACGAGTAGAGCCGCATGACGAGTGAATCGTCGGGAGTTGCCTCGCTCTGAGCGCGCGGATTCGGACACGAGGTCCTGCCGCAAGAAGTTCTCGAGGATCCTCCAGCCGTAGCGGGACCTCGAGCGCGGGCTTCGTTTCTCTGCTGGCCTGCTACTCACAGGTTCTGGGTTGTTCTGGGTGTTGTGGTCGGTCAGGCCGAGTCGACACGTGCAACGGCCAGATGAATCCGGCGAGCTCGCGGGCAATCGCGGTGATCGCGACGGGTGATCGTTTCCCCCGGGCCTCGAGTCGATGGAATCGCTTGGTGAGTCGCAGGTTCGCCTTGCGACACACGTCGGCGACGATCGGCGGCTGATGCGTCAGCATCTTGCGCTGGCGCTGGTCACCTTCGGGTAGTGACGGTATGCCCACTCCGCCAAGCGACGCGGCGCGCGTCTCGGTATCGTGTCGCGCATGCCAAGTGCTCGCTGCGTTCTTGCCCTCGGCATGCTCGCAGGATTGCTGCCGGACGCCGCCGGCCAGGACGCACCGCGCCCGGGCGCCACGGTTTTCGGCCGCGTGCTCGGCCAGGACGGGGAGCCGGTGCGTGCGGGCGCGGTGTGGGTCACCGCGTGGGGCGACGCCACGCGCGTGGTGCAGCGAGTTCGCACCGACGGCGAAGGCATTTTCGTGTGCCGCCGCCTACCGGCCTCGAACTACCGCGTGCACGCGCGTGCCCTCGGCACCACGACCGCAGACAGCGACGTGCTCGACGTCCGCGGCGATCGGCCGGCAGTCACCGAACTGCGGGTGTGGGAAGCGCGCACGCTGCGCGGTCGCCTCGTCGACGAACGCGGCAACGCAGTCGCCGGCGCTTCGCTCGTCGCGACCAAGGACTTCACCGCGCCGCCGCTGCGAGTCGATGGCACCACCGATCGCGACGGTGCATTCGAGCTCGCCGGCGTGCCGATCGGCGACGTCGTGCTGCGCGCGATCGCACCGGGCTTCGGCTACCAGGAGTGCACGTTCCACGATTGGATCGACGAGCGTGGCGACCTGGTGCTGAGGCACGACGGTGAACGGCTCGAGATCCGCGTCGTCGACGCGCCTGCGACGGCGCTCGCGACAGCTGCGGTGCGCGTGCAGGCGATGCCGGTCGGTTCGTTCGCGATGCCGCGCGCGATCGAAGAGCCGCGCCTCGGGGCCGACGGCGTGTGCGTGCTCGAAGGCCTACCGCTCGCGGACTGGAGCGTAGCGGTGGCGCATCCGGAACCGGCGTTCGTCACCTCCGCGCTACGCGCGCTGCGCGGCCGGGACCAGGATCCTCTGCGATTCCAGGCCCTGCCCGTGGAGGAGATCACGGTGACCGGGCGGGTGACCCTCGGCGACGCGCCGCTCATGTGGTGCCCGCTGCTGGTGCACGAGTACCCGACGAAGTCGCCGACACCGCTGGTCGCGTGGACCGACGACGACGGCTGCTTTGAGTTCCGCACGCGCTCGAGCGCCGGGGGCAGGCTGCTATTCGAGCTCGACGACGAGCACTATGTGTTCGCGCAAGCCCAGGGGCCGGGGAGGCGCGTCACGGTCCACAATGGCCGTGCTTTGCTGCATGACGGTCGCGGCGCCCCCACAAGCGAGCTGCAGCTGGTCGCCGAACGGGCGGAGTTCGTGCGCGGCCGCGTGGTCGACGCGGCCGGTGCGCCGGTGCCGAACACGCCGGTCGAGCTGCAGCAGGGCGCAACCATGGCACCACGCGGCGACGTCGCGTGGCGCACGTTCGCTAGCACGGTCAGCGATGCGCGCGGCACGTTCAAGATCGGCGGGCTGCGCGCGGGCACGCCCTCGGTGCGCTTGCGCGCGGCTGGCTCGGCGGTGTCGGGCAGCACCGACTCGTTCCAGATCGGCGGCGCCGTGCCCGAACTGCGCGTCGGCGCGCCCGCTCGCATCGAGGGTTGGCTCACCGACGACGCCGGCGAGCCGCGAATCGGCGTGCGCGTGAGCCTGGGCGGGGTGCGCGAGACGAACGCATACACCGACTGCGAAGGCCGGTTCCTGTTCGTCGGCGTCGATGCCGGCGAACATGCGCTCGGCTACTGGTGGCGCGGAGCGCTCGTGCACGCCGGCGCCGTCACGACCGCGGCGGGCGAAACGAAGTGCATCGACCTCGTCGCCGGCACGCGCTGACGCAATGCGCGTCTTCGCGTCGCGCGTCAGAACCGCAGCGCCACGGCGAGCACGAGCATGCGGACTTGCTCGCTGGGGACAACCCCGAGGAAGGCCATGAACTGGCTCGCCGTTGCGAATCGGCGCAAGTCGTAAACCTCGGAGACGATCACCCTGGCGGCGAGCGTGCTGATGCCACGCAAGCAACTCAAGCGAGCAACCATGTCGCGGAAAGGCGCGCGGCCGGCGATGGTCTCGATGTGATCGTCCAAGTCTTCGATCTGCCGGTCGAGGTAGAGCCATGTCGATGTAGTGCTGCAGGGTCTTCGTCAGCTCGGCTTGCTCGAATGCGACGTGGTTGACCCAAGCCCAGAACGGTTTGGTCCAGTTACTGGCGTGGTATCTCTGCCCGTGTCGCAGCAGGAACTTCGTCAGTCGGTGCCGGGCATCGGTCCAATTTCGGCGCGCAGCCTCTCGCGCACGCACGAGGTCGCGCACTGCCTCCTGGTCTTCCGTCGGCACCGTGATGGGAGTCAGATCCCCGCTGCGCAGTAGCCGTGCCAGCTTCGCCGCGTCCCTCCGGTCCGTCTTGACCCGGTCTCCAGGCTTCTGTGGGATCAGCGATGGCGCAACGACCTGGCACTCGACCCCCATGGCGGTGAGCTGATGCTGCAACACGTAGCCGCAAGGCCCGGCCTCGTAGCAGCATCGCAGCGAACGGCCCTTGGCAATCTGCTTGAACGCCTTCCGGATCGCAGCCGGGTTGTTCGGGGTCTCCCTGACCTCCGGCTTCTCTGGCGCTCCTCGAGCGGCGCGATGTTGATCGTGGCAGCGTGAACGTCCAATCCAACGTAGGCAATCTTGGTCATAGGTCGGTCCCTCCGCCTGCGGCTCTGGCCGCGAAGCGATTCGAGACTGAACCGCGCACATGCGTAGCGGGCCGACCGCTTCATCTTGTCTGAGCTGACCAGGACCGCGGCCACGGTCTCCTGCCGAGCCTGCGACCCGACCTGGCGCACCGAAGCGCCCCGTTGCACTGACGGCGCTACTCGCTGGCAGAGCTCAGCACCACGTGTGCGCCAGACCTGCGCGACGCCGCAAGGCTCGCGGTGATGGCGCCGCGGGTCGCGAACGGGCAGCTCGCGCTGAAGAGCTGGTCCTGGTCGCGATCGAACTCGGCCGCGTGGCAACGTCCGGCGTCATCATCGATCGGTGACCGTCGTCAACTCAGCTCGAGTGCCGTGGGCGAGCACGCTCACGGCCTGAGCACCCACTGCGCGGGGACCGTCGCAATGCGCGCCAATGCGCCGCGGCAGCCGCCGACACCTCCGTACGCGGTGCCCTGGCACACCTTGCCAAAACGGTACGAGTGAGTGAGGCGCCGATGCCAATGACACTTCATTGGCACTGCCGCGGCGACGCCTTGGAATTGACTGGCACTGCCGCGGCGAAGCCTTGCAATTGCCGGCTGCCCTACAAGCGGTCGTCGACCTTGCGTCGCCAGATCGCTGCGTCGGGCCGCCGCATGCCCTCTCTCACCTCTACCTTCCCATGAGAAACTCCGCAATCACTTTCTCTATGCTCGCCGGGTTGGTCTTGCTCGGCACACCGCTGGTGGCTCAAGCGAGTCCGCCGTCGACATTGCCTTTCCAGGCGCGACTGTCATTGCAAGGGAGCGGTACGGATGTGACTGCGCTGCTCCAGTTCCAGTTTGCGATCTACTCCGTGACCTCGGGCGGCACGGCGCTGTGGACGGAGACGCACCCGTTGGTGACGGTGCGCAACGGTCTGTTCAAGGTCGAGCTGGGCAGCGTGCAGGCCTTCCCCGTCAACCTGTTCGCGAGCGGCGACCTCTATCTCGGGGTGAAGGTTGGCGCCGACCAGGAGATGGTGCCGCGCTCGAAGCTGACGTCGCAGGCGTTCGCGCAGGTCGCGAAGAATGCTGTCGACGTGAGAGACCGCGACATCAACCCGCGATCGATCACGGTGAGCGGCGTCCCGGTCATCGATCCGTTTGGACAGTGGGTCGGACCACCGTCAGGTCTGGTCGGTCCTCAAGGCCTGCAGGGTCATATTGGGCCGGCGGGTCCCGAGGGTCCCAAGGGCCCGCAAGGTGACACCGGCGCACCTGGCCCGACTGGCGCGACCGGCCCGCAAGGCAACACCGGCGCATCTGGCCCGCCAGGCGCGACCGGCCCGCAAGGTCCGCAAGGTGACACGGGCAAAACTGGCGCAGAGGGACCGCAAGGTCAGCCGGGGCCGCAAGGCAACACCGGCGCAGCCGGCGCACCAGGCCAGCAAGGTCCGCAGGGTCCGCAAGGCGATCCCGGCGCAGCCGGCGCAACTGGCGCACCAGGCCAGCAAGGTCCGCCGGGTCCGCAAGGCAACACCGGCGCAGCTGGCGCACCAGGCCAGCAAGGTCCGCAGGGTCCGCAAGGCGATACCGG
>Ga0111538_10013948_pt1 | contig 10593 bp, 3 predicted proteins | sample SoiMethybrSBSTD1_FD_79669 | JGI IMG/M metagenome (GOLD analysis project Ga0111538, IMG submission 79669) | Bulk soil microbial communities from a Populus tree surrounding site in Tennessee, USA - Soil MetaG P. TD hybrid SBSTD1 (version 2)... | ecosystem: Environmental > Terrestrial > Soil > Tree... | reverse complement strand
CGGCAAGGTGAGCCGCCCCGGCTCCTTGCGCTCCAATTCCCATGCGGCGTAGCAGCGGGGGTGGATGTGCACGCGGCGCCAGGCGGCGCCGTCAGGAGGGAACTCGAGCTCGAGCTCCGTCTCGCTCGCCGGGATGGGCCTACCGCACAGGGCGCAGCTCGCGCCGACACCCATTCCTCCCCACATGGCGCTGGGGGCGTGGTCGGGAATCCGCCCGGCCTGGATCGCGCCGCGAGCATTCTCACGCAGCGTGGGCTCATCGGTCCCATCGCGCGGAGGCTCGACTCCGTGTGTTCCTGTCCCCTCGCGTGCTCCGGACACGCCAGAGGAACGACATCGGAACGAGCCTGGATTGCCCGAACCGAGAAACTTTGCTGGCTGCACCCGGGGAGCGGGTCCGGCCGGCCCGGTTGTCTGGCAGAGGGCGGCGCGCGAGATCGCGACGAGGCTCGGGTTCGCGCTCGTCCCGGGGCACGCCGCTGCGGGCGGCCGGGAGCTCGCGGGCTCGGGCATTCACTTCAGCATGCAGCACACGGCCGGAGCTCTGATCCTCCGTCCGTTTTCGCCAGGCAGAACGCTGGAGGACATCACTGTGCGGGATGCCCGCGCTGACGCAGGGGACCACGGGTCCAGCGTGATCGAGGCGCGCTCGCTTGCGATGCAACGCAGCCGTCCGCGGGTCGCTCGCAACATATCGATCTAGCAATCGGGCAGGGGCGCACGTTCCTGGCGGAGGACTCCGGACAGGCTCGACCGAGCCATCGCTTATCCTGTGCGCACATGCCGAGCCCCAATCCGCAGCCCAGGATCTCCGTGGTCGGCATCGGCGCGTCCGCCGGCGGCATCGAGGCGATGCGCGCGTTCTTCAGCGAGGTCCCCACCGAACTAGGGCTCGCGTACGTGGTCGTCGTGCACCTGGCGCCGGACCACGAGAGCGAGCTGGCCTCGATCCTCGCACGCCACACGGACATGCGCGTGGTCGAGGTGCGCGACGACCAGCGCTTCGATCTCGAGCCGGACACCGTCTACGTCATCTCGCCCAACAGCAAGCTCGAGATCAGCGACACGACGATCGGCGCGACGCGCTTCGAGCAGCCGCACGGGCGGCGCACGGCGATCGACCTGTTCTTCCGCTCGCTGGCCGAGAGCCACGGCGACAGCTTCGCCGTGATCCTGTCGGGCGGCGGCTCCGACGGCGTGCTCGGCGCGCGCGCCGTGAAGGACGCCGGCGGGCTCGTCCTGGTGCAGGAACCGCGCGAGGCGATGCACGAGGCCATGCCCCGCGCCGTGATCGCGGCCGAGGTCGCGGATGTCGTGCTGCCGGTGCGCGAGCTCGCCGCACGCCTGGCGGAGCTCGCGCGCCACAAGGACAGGTTCGCGGCGCTCGTCGATCCGGCCGGGGCCGATGCAGCGATCGACGAGGACGGCGAGGCCACCCTCAAGCGCATCTTCGACATGGTGCGCTCGCGCACGGGGCACGACTTCACGCGCTACAAGCGCGCCACGATCCTGCGGCGCCTGGCGCGGCGCATGCAGCTCAGCCACGCCTCGGGACTCGACTCGTACCTGGGCTATCTGCGCGACAATCCCGAGGAGATCCACGCGCTCTTCGACGACCTCCTGATCTCGGTCACGGCGTTCTTCCGCGACCCGGACGCCTGGGAGGCGCTGCGCCGGCACGTGATCGTGCCGCTCGTCGAGCGCGCCGACGCCAGCCAGCCCATCCGCGTCTGGGTGCCCGGGTGCGCCACGGGCGAGGAGGCCTACACGCTCGCGATCCTGCTGCGCGAGGAGCTGTCCCGGCACAACAAGCCCTGCGAGCTCGTGATCTTCGGCTCGGACGTGGACCCGGGCGCGCTGGCCACGGCGCGCGAGGGCGTGTACCCGGCCGCGACCGCCTCGGACGTCTCCGAGAGCCGTCTGGCGCGCTTCTTCCGCGCGGAGGGCGACCACTTCCGGATCGCGAGCGAGGTGCGCGACTCGGTCGTGTTCGCGGCCCACAGCGTGCTGCGCGACCCGCCGTTCTCGAAGCTGCACCTGATCTCGTGTCGCAACCTGCTCATCTACCTCGACCGCGAGCTGCAGCAGCAGATCCAGAACGTGTTCCGCTACGGGCTGCGCGACGACGGGCACCTGTTCATCGGCATCTCGGAGACGGCCGACTCCGAGCTGTTCGAGGCCGTCGACAAGCAGCACCGCATCTTCCGCGCGCGCAGGCTCGCCCCGGGCTCGCCCGTGCGGCTGCCGCAGGTGTCGAGCGCACCCGAGATGCCGCCGCTCACCGAGCGCCCCTCCGAGCGCGACACGCGCTACCGCCGCGCCTCGGTGGAGCTGCACCTCGACACGCTGGAGGAGCTCGCACCGCCCAGCGTGCTCGTGGACGAGCACCGGCACGTGGTGCACCTGTCCGAGACGGCCGGGCGCTTCCTGCAGCCGCGCGGCGGGCCGCCGGCGCTCGCCCTCACGGATCTCGTGCGCACCGAGCTCCTCGACGAGATACGCGACGTGCTCGACCACGCGTTCGAGAAGAAGACCCCGAGCCTCTCGCGCTTCGTGCCGGTGGGCTTCAACGGCACGCCGCGCCTCGTGGCGGTGCTGGCGCAGCCGCGCATGCGCAGGGACGGAGAGCTGAACGTCCTGGTGACGTTCCTCGAGGCGGGAGACGCCACGGAGGAGGACGTGTCCGGCGAGCGCGTTGCCGGCGATACGGCGGTGCTCGCGCTGCGCGAGAAGCTGCGCGTCTCCGAGCAACGCCTCGAGACGATGCGCCAGGAGCACGGCGTGGCCTACGAGGACCTGCGCGCCACGAACGAGGAGCTGCAGAGCCTCAACGAGGAGTACCGCTCGACCACGGAGGAGCTGGAGACGAGCAAGGAGGAGCTGCAGAGCGTCAACGAGGAGCTGCAGACCGTGAACCACGAGCTCAAGATGAAGCTCGAGGAGGTCTCGCGCGCCAACAACGACCTCGAGAACTTCGTGGCCGCGACGGACATCGCCATGCTGTTCCTCGACCGGCAGCTGTGCATCAAGCGCTACACGGCGCCGCTGCGACAGCTCTTCAACGTGAAGCAGCACGACTACGGGCGGCCGATCGCCGACCTGACTCACGGGCTCGACTACGACGACCTGGAGAACGACGCGCTGCGGGTGCTGAACGACCTCGCTCCGCTCGAGCGTCACGTCCGGGCGCACGATGGCCGCGAGTTCGTCGTCCGCGTCCGTCCCTACCGCACGGCCGACGACAAGATCGAGGGAGTGGTGATCACGTTCATGAGATGGACCGGATCAGCGAGCGCCGGGAAGTCCTAAGACACTGGGGACATGAGACCTGGCCCCCCCCTCTCGCTCCGGCCTCGTCCATGCGCTCGCTGCGCGAGAGGATCGGGTTGGCTCCGCGCGCGCCGGAGTGAACACGGTCCGCGAGTTGTCACGCGCCGAGCGGCGCGGCTCTCCGCGTCCCGCATTGGACTGCGCCCGGGGGAGAGGCCATGAGCGTACACCCCGTCGAGCCTGATCCCGCGCGCGCAACCGAGCCCGAGTCCTCGGAAACGCCGTGCCCCATCGCGGGCATCGGCGCCTCGGCCGGCGGCATCGTCGCGCTGCGCGAGCTGTTCGCGGCGCTGCCGGACGACACGGGACTGGCCTTCGTGGTGGTGATGCACCTCTCGCCCGAGCACGAGAGCCATCTGGTCGAGTTCCTGCAGCAGTGCACGCGCATGCGCGTGCGCCAGGTGACGCGCACCACGGCGCTCGAGCCGAACCAGGTGTACGTCATCCCGCCCAACGCCAACCTCGAGGCGATCGACACGCACCTACGCCTAACACCGCTCGAGCAGCGCCGCGGCGACCGCGCTCCGATCGATCACTTCTTCCGCACGCTCGCCGCCACGCACGACGGCAGCGCCGTGGGCGTGGTCCTCACCGGCACGGGATCCGACGGCGCGCTCGGCCTGCGGCGCATCCGGGAGCGCGGCGGGCTCACGATCGCACAGGATCCGGCCGAGGCCGAGCACGAGAGCATGCCGCGCCACGCCATCGCGACCGGCATGGTCGACGTGGTCGCACCGGTGAAGGACATCGCGAAAGAGATCGTGCGCTTCTCTGCCACGCATCCGCGGCTGCCCGTCCCCGATGCGAACGACGCCATCGCGCCAGCCGAGCAGCGGATCCTGGAGGAGATCGTGGCGCAGCTCAAGTTGCACACGGGTCAGGAGCTCGGCGTCTACAAGCGCGGCGCAGTGCTCGAGCGCATCCGCCGCCGCATGCGGATCCAGCACGTCGAGACGCTGGCCGACTACCTCGACGTCGTGCGCCTGATACCGCGCGAGCCGGACGCGCTCCTCGAGGACCATCTGAGCCACGTCGTGGAGGTCTTCGGCGACCGCGAGGCCTTCGCCCGGTTCCAGGAGCACGTCGTGCCGCGGCTGTTCGCCGGCAAGGCCGACGAGCACGATCGGGTGCGCGTCTGGTCGATCGGGTGCGTCACCGGAGAAGAGGCGTACTCGCTCGCGCTGCTCCTGGTCGAGGAGGCGGAACGCCAGCACGTGAGCCCGCGGCTCCAGGTGCTCGCCAGCGGTCTCTCGGACGCGATGCTCGATCTGGCGCGCGCCGGCCGCTATCCGGCCGAGGTGGCGGCGAGTCTGGCGCCCGATCGGATCGCGCGCTTCTTCGAGCGCGAGGGCGGCCACTACCGCCTGCGGCACCAGTTGCGCGACCTGGTCGTGTTCGCCAAGCACGATGTGCTCGACGATCCGCCCTTCTCGCACCTCGATCTCGTGGTGTGCCGCAACTTCCTGTGCGACCTCCAGCCCACCGCGCGCCGCAGCGCCGCGGAGATCTTCTCGTACGCCCTCGAGCCGAAGGGGCTCCTCTTGCTCGGCACGGGAGAGAGCGTCGACGCGGAGGACCTCTTCGCGCCCGAGGACGAGGAGGCCTCGCTCTATGTGAAGCGAGCCACGGCGGAGCCGTCGACCTTCCGGCGCTCCGCGAAGGTGCGCGCGTCCGCAAGGCACGAAGCCGTCCTCCATGGCCGCCTCCTCGAGCGCCATGGGGCTCCGAGCGTGCTGCTCGACGGGAAGCATCGGGTGGTGCACTACTCCAGCAATGCCAGGCGTTACGTGCGCCTTCCTGGCGGGGAGCCCACCGACCAGATCCTCCGGCTCGTCCGCGAGCCCCTGCGCTCGGCGCTACGCACCGGCTTCGCGAACGTCTGGCGGACGGAGCAGCCCTGGCGCTCCGCGGCGCTGACCGTCGAGACCGACTCCGGTCCGCGGCGGGTCGCGCTGCGCCTGGTGCCCGACGACGATTCCAGGTACTCGCGCGAGACGCGGCCCCTGCTGCTCGTCTTCGAGGAGCTGGGGCCGCAGCCGCTGCCGGGTGGGGTCGGGCTCAGCGCAGCCAGCCACTCGGTCGTGCTCGCCGACGTCTCCGACGGCCTGGAGGAGACGCGCGCTCGACTCCTCGAACCCGCAGGCAGGGAGGACCGATCGGCGCAGGACGAGATCAAGGCCCTGCAGGAAGGGAACGACACCCTGCAGGAAGGGAACGACACCCTGCAGGGAGCGAACGACACCCTGCACGACGAGAACACGGACCTGCAGGCCAAGAACGATGCGCTGCGCACGGTGATGGAAGAGCTCGCGGCCTCCCGGGAAGAGCTCGCGGCCACCAACGAGGAGCTCCAGACCGTCGACGAGGAGAACCGGCGCCGCCTGGAACATCTCCAGACGCTGTCGAACGACCTGCAGAACCTGCTCGCAGCCACGGGTGTCGCCACGCTGTTCCTCGACAAGCATCTGTGCCTCGAGCGCTTCACCCCGCAGGCGACCGACCTCTACCGTCTGCGGCATGCCGACCTCGGGCGGCCGCTCGCCGACCTCCAGGGCAGCCCGCGCTATCCGGAGCTCGCCGCGGACGCGGAGCGCGTGCTCGCGAACCTCGTGCCCGTCGAGCGCGAGGTGCCGGCCGACGACGGGCACTGGTACCTCGCGCGGCTCCTCCCCTACCGCGCCGCTGCCGACCAGGTGGCGGGCCTCGTTCTGTCGTTCCTCGACATCACGGACCGCAAGCGTGCCGAGGAGGAGCTGCGCGCGGCGGACCGCCGCAAGGACGAGTTCCTGGCCACCCTCGGGCACGAGCTGCGCAACCCGCTGGCGCCCATCGTCTCGGGCATCGCGGCGATGCGCGCCTCGCTGCAGGAACCGCACATGGTGGAGGAAATCCTCCTGACCATGGAACGCCAGACGAAGCAGCTCGTGCGGCTCGTGGACGATCTGCTCGAGGTCTCGCGGATCAGCGGCGGCCAGCTGCGGCTGCGCCTCACGCGCGTCGATCTGGCCGATGTGGTCCGTGACGCCGTGGCCGCGGTTCGTCCGCTGATCGACGCGGCCCGGCACGAGCTCGCCGTGACGCTGCCCTCCGAGCGCATCGCGCTCGAGGTCGATGCCAACCGGCTGGTGCAGGTGGTCGGGAACCTGCTCTCCAACGCGGCCCGCTACACACCGCGGGGCGGTCACATCGCGCTCACCGTGCGGCGCGAGGGCGACGAGGCCGTGATCGCGGTGAAGGACGACGGGATCGGCATCCCCGCGCCGATGCTGGGGAAGATCTTCGAGCTCTTCGCCCAGCTGGACCAGACGAACCAGACGCCCACCTCGGGTCTGGGCCTCGGCCTCACCCTCGCCCGCAGCCTCGTGGAGATGCACGGGGGCACGCTCGTCGCGGAGAGCGGCGGGCCCGGGCGAGGAGCCGAGTTCACCGTGCGCCTGCCGATCCCCGCCGCGCTGTCGGAGCCGGCGCGCGTGAAGCCGGATGACGAGCTCCACGCGCCGACCGACCGCTCCATCATCGTCATCGACGACAACGCAGACGCCACGATGACGCTCACGCTGCTCTTGAACGCGCTCGGCTACACCGACGTGCGCAGCGCGACGAGCGGCCCGGAGGGACTGCGCGCGGCGCAGGACCGGCCGCCCGAGACGATGCTCGTCGACCTGCGCATGCCCGACATGGACGGGTACCAGGTGGCGCGCCGCGTCCGCGCGGAGCCGTGGGGTCCCGACGTCGTGCTCGTCGCGCTCTCGGGGTGGAGCCAGGAAGAGCATCGCGGCCGCGCCGTCCAGGCCGGCTTCGACCGCTTCCTCACCAAGCCCGTGGAGCGCAGCGACCTGGAGCACGCCCTGGCGCTGCGCGCGGAGACTCGTTGACGCGGAGCGTCCGCGCAGCGCCGTCCCGGAGTCGCTGCCTGTCTCAATCCCGGCTGCGGACGCGTTTCTGCCGAAGCGCTACAGCAGATCCTCGAGCGCCATCGCGGGTTGCCCGCGCTCCGTAGCCAGCGCCCGGGTGCGCGAAGGTCGTCCCCTTGCCGGGTCCCGAAGGCCTCGTAACATGCGAGACTGCATCGGTTGGCAATGGAGGTTGTCATGCGCGTCGCCCCTGCTCTCGGTCCGAGCTCTCGCGTTCTCGCCCTCGTCGCACTCTCTGCCGCCGCTCTCGCGTCGCGCGGCGCGGCGCAGAGCGTGCGCGTCAACGGGCGTCTCGTGCAGCCGCTCGGCGGCGACGTCACCGACTACCGCATCAGCCCGGACGGCACGCGCGTCGTCTACCGCGCGGACCAGGACCACGACGAGGTCTTCGAGCTCTACTCCGCGCCCGTGGACGGCAGCGCTCCCGCCGTGCGCCTCAACGAACCACAGCCCGCGGAGAGCGACGCCGACGTCGTGGCCTTCGAGATCGGCGGCTCGCGCGTGGTCTATCTCTGGAACGAATCGGGCGGAACGCTGTTCAGCGCGCCCATGGAAGGCGGCACGACCCCGACCACGCTCTCGGGACTCCAGTCCGGAGAGGTGCAGTCCTTCCAGCTCACTCACGACGGGACGCGCGCGGTGTTCCTCGCCGGGGAGTCGTCGACCGACCTCTACGTCGTCCCGGTGGACGGGAGCGCGGCTCCGCTCGTGCTCGATCCCGTGGACCGCCCGTGCAACCTCTACCGCATCAGCCCGGACGACACCTTCGTCGTGTTCACCACGGGCTTCCTGGTGTGGGAGGAGTTCGTGCACCGCGTGCCCATCGACGCCAGCGCGCCACCGCTCCAGATCGCGTACGTCGGCCCCGAGGGCTTCGTCGACGGCAGCTTCGTGGGCGACCTGAGGTTCTCCTCGGACGACGAGCACGCGGCCTTGCTGCAGGTCGTGGTGACTCTCGACCGCGGGTTCTGCGGCTGGGAGCAGCGCTCCTACGTCCAGGGACTCGCGCTCGACGGCAGCACCGGCGACGTCCGGCTGAGCCTGCAGGAGAACCTGTGCGGCTACCCCGATTGCGATTGCGGGCTTGCCTACGCCCCGGTGAGCGACCGCGTCGTCTACGTCGAGCCCAACGACCTGTGTTATTCGGTGAAGACCGACGGGACTGGCCGCGTTCTATTAGGGACGAACGTGAGCGACTTCCGCGTCGCCCCCGACGAGAGCCAGGTGGTCTTCCTGTCGGGCACGCCCGCGTCGAGCCTGCTCCAGGTTGCACCGATCGACGGAAGCTCCGTGACGACGCTCGCGGGACCGGGCGCGCTCGAGAGCCCGCAGATCTCTCCGGACTCGGCGCTGGCGGTCTTCGTCGCGACGGTTCCGTCCACCGACTTCCGCGGGCTGTTCGCGATCGCGCTGGGCGGTGGCGCGCCGCTCTTCCTGAACGGCCCGGTCGTCCCCGGCGGGCGCGGCGTGCGCGACTTCTCGATCAGCCCGACGGGCAACGTGATCGTCTACCGCGAGGAGCGCGACCAGGACGAAGTGCTCGAGCTGTGGAGCGTCGACCTCGACCTCGCGACCCACGAGCTGAGCGGTCCGCTGGGCGACTACCGCGACGTGATCTCCTTCGCGGTCGCGGCGGACGGACAGCGCTCGGTGTACCTCGCCGACCAGAACAGCGACGAGGCCATGGAGCTGTTCGGCGCGTCGAACGAAGGCGGCACGCCCGTCCAGTACAACGCGCCGCTGCCCGGCGGCCCGATCCTGGGCGACGTCCTCGACTTCCGCGCCACGTCCGACGGCGCGCGCGTCGTCTACCGCGCCGACGAGGACGTGGACGAGTTCTTCGAGCTCTACTCGGCACTCGCCAATGGCAGCGGCGAGCCGGTGCGGCTCACGGCTCCCACGCTCGACATCGGCGACGTGCTGTCCGACTTCGTCGTCACGCCAGGGGACGATCGCGCCGTCGGGCAGTTCCAGCTGGACTCGGGCCTGTACGCGCTGATCAGCCGGCCGCTCTCGGGCGCGGATCCGCTCGTGGCACTGGACTCCACGACCGCGGGGGCGTTCACCGGCTCCTGGACCGGCCCGAGCGGCGTGGCCTTCGATCCGGCCGGCACGCATGCCTTCTATCTGAAGCGCGGCGTCGGCCTGCGCGCCGCGCGCGTCGACGGCAGCGAGCCGCCGATCGACCTGGCTACCCCGCCGTACCCCGAGCGCGTCCTGCGCTTCGAGCTCGCGCCGGATGGATCGCGAGCGGCGTACGTCGCCGACCAGGAGGACGTCAGCACCTTCGAGCTGTTCAGCGTGCCGGCCGATGGCAGCAGCGCGAGCGTGAAGCTCAGCCTGCCCGCGCAGCCGGCCAGCTCCGTGTACCAGATCCTGTACTCCCCCGACTCCAGCCGCGTGCTCTACAACGGCGACCAGGAGGTGGACACGCGCTACGAGCTCTACAGCGTGCCGAGCGACGGCAGCGCGCCGCCCGTCAAGCTGAACGCCCCGATCACCACGGGCGAGGTGAACGCATTCAAGGCCACGCCCGACTCGTCGCACGCGGTGTTCACGGCCAAGGCGGCGGCGCTCGGAGGACTCGAGCTCTACAGCGCTCCCATCGACGGGAGCGCGCCGGCCGTGCGGCTGATCACGCTGCCGAACAGCCGGCAGGTGTGGTCCAGCTACCTGTTCAGCTCCGACAGCTCGACCGTCTACTTCCTGGCGAACCCGTCGGTCAGCACGCGCGCGGAGCTCTATCGCGTCCCCGTCGACGGGAGCTCGGCGCCCGTGCGCCTGAGCGCCCTGCCCGTCAACAACGGGAGCGTGACCGCCTTCGCGCTCACGCCGGACGAGAGCCGGATCGTCTACCTCTCGGACCAGCGCGTGAACGACGTGTTCGAGCTCTTCAGCGTGTCCGTCGCCGGCGGTCCGGCGACTGCGCTCACCGTGCTGCCCGCGACGGCCGACGTGCTCTCGTACCGCATCGATCTCGATTCGGCGGGCGTCGTCTACCTGGCCGATGCGCTCACGGACGAGACCTACGAGCTCTTCCGCACGCCGATCGCGGCCGCGGCGCCTGTGCGCATCAGCCGCGACCTGGGGCCGGGCGGCGACGTGCAGGCCGACTTCGTCGTGCAGGCCGGCGGCCGCGTCCTGTACCGCGCGGACGCCGAGGGCGACGACGTGTTCGAGCTCTTCCGCTTCCTGAACATCGAGGTGCCGGACAGGCTGGCGCCCTTCGGGGGACCGGTGAAGCCGGCGGTTCTCCTCCGCTGACGGGTGTAGCGTCGCCTCACGGACCGAGCAGGAAGACGAACTCGCCCGGGGCGACGTTCTGTGGATAAGCGAGCACCGGCGTCTG
>Ga0111538_10013947_pt1 | contig 10593 bp, 9 predicted proteins | sample SoiMethybrSBSTD1_FD_79669 | JGI IMG/M metagenome (GOLD analysis project Ga0111538, IMG submission 79669) | Bulk soil microbial communities from a Populus tree surrounding site in Tennessee, USA - Soil MetaG P. TD hybrid SBSTD1 (version 2)... | ecosystem: Environmental > Terrestrial > Soil > Tree... | reverse complement strand
GACAGACAACCGTGCCGGTACTGATCGCTCCGCCGGAACAGACGCCTCCGAACGCGGACCCGCTGCGGGTCGACGTCGGCCGCGTCCTGGCGCCTGTCGACTTCAAACACGGTTGCGTCAGGGAAGTACGCGCGGCGGCGTCTCTCGCTGGCAGGTTTGGTGTTCCGTTGCTGCTCGTTCACGTGGTCGCGCCGCTCAAGGGGATCGAGCGCCTTCGACTACAGCTGGAGACGCACAACCGTGCCCAGATTGAACGGGCCGACCAACAGATCCGGCAGCTTGCCTCCGAGGTCGGTACGCCAGTGGGCATTGAGACTGTGGTCACCGTCGGATCGCCGGCCGAGGAGATCGCTCAGATTGCTGTCGCGCGAGGTGTCGGCCTCATCGTCATGGGCCTCCGACGTCAGGAGCGCATGTTCGGGCCGCGGCCTGGATCGATCGCGTACCGGGTCCTGGGTTTGGCGCCGGCGAGAGTGTTGGCCCTTCCGCCAGGAGAGGCGCACGCGGAATGGCTAACCGCTACATCGGTCGTTGAAACGTTGGTGCGTTAGCACCCCGTCGCGGCAGATTGAGCTCGACCGGAAAGCGGAGCGAAACAGACCTCTCGTGCTTTTCAAAACGAAATAGCTCGCTTCAATCTGAAGCAGCCAAAGCCGGCCGCCCTCGAGGTCTCCCCCAAAAGTTGGCCAGACGCCGAACATGCCGTTGGCCTTGCGCTTGCGGACGGCACCGTCGGCGTTCACCTGTGCCCCATATCGGTTCCAGTACGAAGGAGAAGAAGTGCGAAGTCTGCCAACCTATCGCCCAAGCGCGTCGGCCGCGGCACCTGCGACGCCCTCTCTGACTGATGAAGAGATCGTGCATCGAGTGTCGTGTGGAGACGTTCAGATGTTCGAAATGCTCATGCGGCGCTACAACCAACGCCTCTATCGAGCTGTGCGTGCAATTCTGCAAGATGACGGCGAAGCCGAGGATGTTGTGCAGCAGGCATATCTCAACGCCTACCGGCATTTAAATCAGTTTGAGGGACGCGCACAATTCTCGACATGGCTGACACGAATCGCCGTGTACGAGGCGCTCGCGAGACGGAGACGCGTGCGCGGTACTCGCACCAGCTCAGAACATCGACTTGCCGAAACCGTAGCCTCGCGGTCTCCTGATCCGGAGCGGCAGGCGTATGTGAAGGAACTGAGCGTCCTCCTGGAATCGGCTCTTGCCGGACTGCCCGATGGCTACCGGTCGGTGTTCATGCTGCGCGAAGTCGACGGTCTGAGCACCGCCGAGACGGCCCGACATCTGCGCATCAGCGAAGCCACGGTCAAGACACGCCTTCATCGCGCGAAGGGCTTGCTGCAGCGGAAGCTGCACGCAGTCACGCCCGTTGAGGCGTTCAGCTTCGACGGTGCCCGCTGCGACAGACTCGTCGCGAGAGTCATGCGTCGACTTGCGGGTGTCCGACTTCTCCTCCGACTCTCATAAGCCAGACTCCCCGGCGCGCGGCTCGTACTTCGACGGGCACTTCGCCATGACGCCGTTTCGATCGACGTCGAATCCGTCGGGACCGAGTCGTCCCTTCAGCACTACTTCGGCCCCCCCTTTGAACGTATCCGGTACAACGCCCGTGTATCTGACCTGCACGACCTTGCCGTTACTCTGAACTTCGAACTGATATTCCAGGGTACTCTTCTTTGTGAATACCGAGTTCTCGACCACGTATCCGTGCAGCTGTAGAGACTTTCCCTGCCAGATCGAGGGGTCCGTCATGACTTCGTCCACATGCTTGTAGTACTCCGTGCCCTCGCTGAGTGTCGTATACAGCAATCCTGAGAGTGCAAGAGTGAGGACGCTCACCGTAGCAGCAATTTTGATGGATTTGGCAGTCATGAAGGGCTCGCGTCTGTAGGTCTCGGAGACATCTCGCGCAAATGTCGCGCGTCGATGCTCAGTGACTAGGCAATCGGCCGTTGGAACTCGTGTCGACGCTGTGAGAGGCGCGCCGCACGATTCATCGGGTGAGGTCTCGGTGTGCCGAGAGAACGGTTGCGGCGTTCCCTCGGCGTGAAGCATGAGCTTAGGCTGGCGAGTGGCACTCCGTTCTCACCAGAGCGAAGAGTAAACAACGTCTTACAGCGACTTCAAGAACTCGACCAGGTCCGCCTTCTGCGCAGCGGTCAGGTTGAGCGCGAAAAGCCGGTCGTAGTGATTCACCACGGCCAACAGATCGGGGGCACTGCCGTCATGGAAGTACGGCGCGTGCTGCCACAGCCCACGCAGTGGGGTCGTCCGGTACTGGCCCGTGGCCGACCGGGCCGCATAGGCTGGATCCATCCCGACCTCGGCTGGATCGTGCAGGAACGGAACTCTCCGCGACGGACCGCTGAGGACATCCGTGAAGTTCGGTCCCTGGTGACACGTCGCACATCCAGCTTCGTTGCGGAACAGACGCTGGCCACGCCTGGCCGCCGCGGGATCAAAGCTGCCTCCCGGAGCCTCCGGCGTTCGAAGACTCAGTTGATACTCCAGCAGGGCCCGCAGCTTTGGTGTGACGAGATCCGGTGTCTGGCTGATGAAGAGACCGATCCGAGGATCGCTGAAGTTGCCCTTCCCGCCCATCTGGCCGACGCCCACGTAGCTGTTCCAGTACGAGATCGGGCCGTCGCCGGTGAAGGTCTCGAAGCCGACTCCCTTCAATCCGTAGATCGGCGGAAGGACGATCGGCAACGACGGGCTGTTGAGCGACAGGAGGCTGGTGCCGTTGAAGGCATGGTGACGAGGGTCATACTTGCCGGGACCCCACGCGTTGAACTCCGCCTTGGTGGCTTCATCCAGTACTGGCGAAAGGGCGACAATCGCCCCCACGTTCAGATCGGTATTCGCCCAGCCGTCCAGCCGCTTTCCGATTCCGGTCGTGAACGAGTTGTCCACGGAGGAGTGACAGAGGGCGCAGGTGATTCCCACGCTGGTGAGCTGCCCAGTCTCGCTGACCTTGCCTCGGACGCCAACTACAGCGTTCAGCCGCAGCAATTCGACCGTCACAGCGGGATCACTCAGATCGACCTGGCCGGCCTTCAGCGCCTCGATCAGTCCGCCCGGTAAGGCCTCGACATCGACCTTGAGACCCACGGCCAGCGCGGTCGCCGGAGGCACGGTTGCGATGACCTCGTGCATCCGCAACACGTCAGTCCACAGCTGTTCGTCACCGAACGTGTCGTACCGGAAGATTCGGCGACCGTCCTTGATCCCGCGGTCCTTATCGCGATTCTCGTCGCCTTTCGACGGGGAAGACGCACGTTCGTTGGCGAACGCGGTGCTGTGCGCGGACACTGGCACAGTCGCGGCGGCGACTGGCCGTTCCGGTGCAGCGGTAACAGGCCCGGCCTTCGACGCGATGAGCGCCAACAAGACGAACGGCATGACCAAGATCAACGTATACAAGCGCCGCATGAAGTCACCTCTCTCCAAACGACCGTCGCCACAGCGTTGGATCCACCCGCGTTCATCCGAAAGTGTCTGCAGCGGGGCTGGCCGAGTCACCGCCAATGGCTGCCGAAGCTTCGTCTCAGGGGCCGATGCGCCAGTCCGTGTTCGCGGGACGCGTTCGCAGCGATTGGCTCCCGTCGGTTATCTGCTCTCAATTGAGTGCCCGCCGCCGAAAAGGTTACGGACGCGGCCGCCGGGCCTGGCGTCGCCCGTAGCTTCTTCAACGTTTAGCTGGACGCTCCTCAGTTGCTTGCAGAGGGCGTCCAAAGCTGTATTTCGCTATGCGACGTGACCGAGGGACAGGCCGGGTTCCGCGTGGCGGGCCTCGGACCCGCCCTGGACCTGAATGAGGCGCGCCAGCGTGAAGGCGGCAATCGACAGCACAACGTCACGAACCGCCACGTCGAGATGGCCGGCGATGACGAGGTTTACGGCCACGAGGAGCAGCCATGCACTAGCCACGTACGCGCCGAGGACTGGCACGGCGGTGAGAATGCCAATGCCGACCGCGATCTCGATGACACCCACGATCCCCATGAAGACGTCGGTCGAGAATGGCAGCAGTTGCGCGGCGGCTGGGCTCACATAGCCGCCCCAATCAGCCAGGATGTTGAAGAACTTGTCGAGGCCGGCCAGCGTGGCCATCAGGCCCACGGCGATTCGCATGATCCGAGTCGGGTTCTCAAGTCGAGCGTCCATGCCTTGTTACCTCCACCACAATGGAGTCCCATCCGACGGAAAGGTGACCGTTCTCTGGGGGGTGTCACTTTTCCCCGCCACGGGACTCTATGTAGGTGACTTGGCATCGCTCGCGACCGGTCACATCTGGTCCGCTGCAGGTGTCGTACGAGGGGAAGCATGCACGTCGTAAACGCTTCAGTTCTTGAAGGATGGGGCCTGCTGTCGGATGAGGAGGTGGTAGGTCGAATTCTCTCAGGGCAGACGGCCCTGTTCGAAGTGCTGATGCGGCGTCACAACGAACGGATCTACCGCGCAGCACGAGCCATTCTCAGGGACGAGAGTGAGGCTGAGGATGTCATGCAGCAGGCTTACGTCAACGCGTACAGCCACCTGCTCCAGTTCGATGGCCGGTCGAAGTTCGCGACCTGGCTCGCTCGAATCGCCATCCACGAGGCCCTCGCGCGCGTTCGCCGACGTGGCAGGTACCAGAACATGGATTCAGACAGCCCGTTCACAGCGCTGGTGGCCGCGCCTATGACCTCGACCCCCGACCCTGAACGACAGGCGTTCGCACGCGAGCTGGGCGTTCTTATCGAGTCGGCAATCGATCGGTTGCCAGATGGAGCCCGCGAGGCGTTCGTCCTGAGGCAGGTCGAGGGAATGAGCACCGAAGAAGTGGCGGCGACACTCGATGTCAGCGAGGCCGTCATCAAGACACGCTTGTCGCGCGCCCGCGCCACGCTGAGACGCGACCTGTACAAGCAGGCGGGGATCGCCGAATCGAGCGCTTTCCGCTTCCTGCGGCCGAGATGTGATCGCGTAGTCGCTAGGGTTCTGGCCCGCATTCTGTGAGTGTCCAACACCGCCGTGTTGGCCGCCGGTTGTCGGCTCGAGGGAGCGCACCCCGCGTGTGTGATCGCGTAGATCAGGTCCTGTTGGACGGAACGCCTCACCGGTTGCTGGCGAGGCCATTTCCGCGGACCCCGGAGTCTGACGTCCAGGGCCATTCCTGCCGCTCCAGCTCACGAGCTGTCCGCCACACGTAATCCCATGCGGGTGGTGCATTCCTGTTCCGTATGAATTGCGTAAGGCGGCGCTGGACAATCTCGAAATAGGCCGTTCCCAGTGCGTCGGACGCATTTGAGATACCCCGGTTGTACGCACGTACTGCGAGGTCCAGATCACCGGCCGCCTCGTCGAGCAGGAGCGTCATCCAAATGGCGACGAAACGTGTCGCCACCCATGGGTTGAAGTAATCGACATCCGCCAGATTCACGTCGACGAAGCCATGCCTGTGCAGCTGCCGCACTCGTTCTCGGGCGAAGTCGGACGCTCCAGCAAGTCCGATATCTCGGCTTCCATCACGGTTCACGAACACCCCGTGATGATCGAACCACGACTCGGACATGACGATCGCTGCGAGGGTATCGGCGGCAACGCGGGGCGGAAGGCCGTATCGACCACCGACATCGTAGTAGCCGGCCCAATACGCAACCATCTGGCGGTACGCCACTGTGCGCATCGGCTGAGGTACTAGATCCCAGTTGCGCGCGTCCATCGCATCCCACTGCCGGGGGTTCATGAGAATGTGCCGATGTCGTTTGAACATGTTGTCCAGGGCGCGGTACCGAAGCGGTTCCGGGACGTTGTTCCAGTCTGCGAGATGCATGCTGCGCCAAAGCGTCAGATTGCGTTGTACGTCATCAAGCGTCGTGTCCTGTGTGACACGTTCGGCGCCGACTGTGATCGTGACGGTTATCGGCGTCGCGTCGACCAGCGCAGCATAGACGTCGATCTCGGGTACGAGAGGCATCGATGCACGAATCTGGTGCTGCAGCCATGCGTAGCTTGAGAATGCGCCGCTCATCACGAGCGCCAGGCTGAAGAAGCACGCGAGCACCCATCGACGCAGTGATCGGGTTGACGGGTAAACGACAACTGGCGCTGGCAGCAACTCATTTGCGCTAGTGACCGCTCGCAGGGTTTGGATCATTGGACCACCTAGACTTGGGATGGCACCGTGAACTTCAACGGTTGCGCGCCGAGGTGGCCAATGCGTGCGGTATGCTGCCGCCGCGCTGCTCCAACGTTGTGCGCCCGCCTGACGTTATCGCAAGGACCGAGCCTCTCTCGAGCGTTCGACGTGGACCGTAAGGCATGCGCTATCAGGTAGATACCTTGTCTTTAGTAGCGGCATCGACCTCGCCGGCATTGCAAACAGAAATGGCTGATTCAAAGTGAAGGAAAGCGCGTGCAGGGAATCGGTGGAGCGCCGAATCGCGCTTCAGCTATTCGGTTTGAGCGATCAACCGTCGCAGTCTGGCTCAGCGAGCTGTAGCAGCAGGGGACCCTTATGATCTGGATCGTTGCCCTAGCGGTCGCTCTCGTGGTTGCAGCGGCGATCTACGACCTGACGCAGCGTCAACGCAATCCTCAGGACTTATGACGAACGGCCCCGTTCCGCGGCCTGAATCATCAGGAACTCTCCCACGTTGTCCATGGTGACAAGACCGATCAGAGCACCATGCTCGACGACCGGTATCGTATGACAGTCCCGACCTTGCAGACGTCCGAGCACCGTCTCGAGCATCTCCGACGGTTCGGCCGTGGGACATTCACGTCTCATGTTGTCGGCGACCGACGCGGTTCTTCCGCTCCGCGTCAGCGCCTTGACGAGATCGCTTCGTGTCAGTATGCCCTCGATTCGCCCATTTGCGACGACGGGGAAGTCCTGCTGTGAGCCGGTCAGCAGAAAATCGACGGCGTCTCCCAGCGTGCTCGTCGCCGCCAACGTGCGAAAGTGCGTGAGCATGGCGCGCCGCAACGGAATGCCGGCAAGTGCAGATTTCATTTGTGCCGTGCTGGCCTCCTGTCCTGCGCCGATCCACACGAACAGCGCGATGAAGATCAGCATCGGATTGCCCTGCAGGCCGATGAAGCCGAAGAGAATAGCCATGCCCTGACCGATCATTGCCGCACGCTGCGTCGCTCGAGTGTATTCCATCCGTGTGGCCAGGAATTCCCCTAGCGCGCGACCACCGTCCATCGGAAATGCCGGCAGCAGGTTGAACCCTGCCAGAAAGACGTTCGCGAGCATCACCCGCTCGGCAAAGGCGCCTGTCGTGACCCCGATGTGATCGACGGACTGCCAAGCGCCGGACGCCTGCAGGTAGCCGAAAAGCAGGATTGCTATGGCCACGTTGACCGCAGGTCCGGCTAGCGCTACCCAGAGCTCCTGGATTGGCACGTCCGGTAGCCGTTCAAGCCGAGCCAAGCCTCCGATAGGGAGCAAGGTGATGTCCCTGGTGCGGACGCCGTAGCGCGCAGCCGTCAGCGCGTGACCGAATTCATGGAGCACGACACATGCAAACAACGTGAGGATGAATCCCACGCCTTCAACGGCGGCAGCCAGGCTGTGACTCTCGTTCCAGTGGAGCAGCGCAATCCACGCGATCACCATGAAGAAGGTGGCGTGCACGTACACATCAATTCCGGCAATGCGTGCCAGTTTCCAGGACCATGGCATGGCGATGTCCTTGTCGATGGCCGGGCAGACCGCGTCGAGCCGACCGTCGTCAGATGTGCTGCGCCACGAATCTTGTGCCCGCCGGTCCAAAACTGCAAGACGATGCGGATTGGGCGCTATCGGTATTCGTCGGGCCGCTTCTCAGCCTTGCCGGCTCAGCAAGCAAAAGCGCACGGGTTATGGACCTGCTTCACACAGAGACTCGGTCCGCCATTTCCGTCGGCGCGTTCGTTCTGATGCGTTCGACCGCGCGGTTGATTGCGGCATATGCGTGCGGGCCCGTCGTTCGGATCCGAAAGGACTCCGATCCGTCCAACCCGACCGTCACGGTGCAGGCGATACCCTCACAACCGCTGCCGAGATTCACTTGGCGCAACAGGACGCGAACGCGTCGGACCTTGTCGGCATCTGTGCATTGCGTCAACGCGGCGAACACTCGGTACTCCGCATAGGTCCGCGCTTGCTGACTGATCGTGCCCTCTCCGACTACTTCAATGCGCATAAATGGTTCTGCTCCTTCGGCTCACTTGCGTAGTGTCTCCGTCTCGTCGAACTCGCAACCAATGCGAATCGCGTCAGACCTGGATCAGGCAATCCGCGAGCCGGCCCGAGGAACGTGAGAAGCCTGTTTTTACAGGTGAGTCTTGGAGCGCCGAGCAACGCAAGGTTTCGAAGCGAAACGGCGGCCTTCAGGATGAAATGCCGAACCGTTTCATCTTCCGCCAGAGCGTGACGGTGCTGATCTTCAGAGCGTCGGCGGCCTTGCGGCGGCTTCCACCGAATCGTTCGAGCGCACGCTCGATCATGACGCGCTCCTGTTCCTGCAGATCGAGGGTGTCATCGCCCGCACGAACGCGCGACTTCTGTGTAATCTCGGGTGGCAGATCCCGCACTCGGATGTTCGGGTTATTGGCCAGAATGACCGCCCGTTCAACGGCATGCTCGAGCTCGCGGACGTTGCCCGGCCAGCGATAGTTCATCAACGCGGTCATCGCATCCGCCGACACGGAGCTGACGTCTTTTTTCATGCGCGATGCCGCACGGACGAGAAAATGGTGGACGAGTGGCGGAATATCCTCGCGACGGTCGCGCAGCGGAGCAACGGTAATGATGAACGCGCCGAGGCGGAAATAGAGGTCTTCGCGAAAGGTTCCGGCATCGACGGCCGCCCGCAGGTCACGATTGGTAGCGGCGACGACTCGAGCGTTGACCTTGATACTGCGCTCCGCGCCCACGCGGCGAATTTCGCGTTCCTGGAGAGCCCGGAGGAGTTTGGCCTGGACAGTTGGAGCAATCTCGCCGATTTCGTCCAGGAAGATGGTGCCGGCGCCCGCGACTTCGAAGAGGCCAGCCTTGTCTCGGACAGCACCGGTAAAGGCGCCCCGCACGTGGCCGAACAGCTCCGATTCCAGCAGCGTTTCAGTGAGCGCGGCGCAGTTCATGCTGACGAATGGCGCCGCCGCTCGCGGGCTCTGATCGTGGATCATGCGGACGATGAACTCTTTGCCGGTGCCGCTCTCGCCGTAAACGAGGACGGTCGTGTCGAGCGGCGCGACACGGGCAGCCAGTTCAAGCACATCCTTCATCGCCTGGCTCCCCGCGATGAAGTTCTTCGAGGCGGCGTGCCGGTTGATGCGCTCACGGAGGAGGTTCAGCTCGCGTTCACGCCGCTCGAGGAGCCGCTCGCGCCGGTCCAGCTCTTTCGCGCGTTTGCTCACGGCTTCATGCAGCCGCTCCACCTCCGGTCCTACGGTCGCGGCCTGAAAGTCACCGCGAATCTTCTCGAGATCAGCCCCCCAGCTCTCCGCATCGCGGCCGATGGCCACACAGTGCTTCGCTCTCTGCCCGAGGCATTGGGTCTCGCGAAAATAGATCTCCTTCCCCAGACACGCACTCACGAAACCACTGGAGTATCCGAGCAGAGACCAGCACACAGGCGACGAGGACTTTCCGTAGTGATGCAGATGCTGCTCCGCCTCGTACGAATCGTGCCATGCCACCTCTTCTTCGAATCGTCCAGTGGCGGCGTCGTGATCGACTCGGCGCACCTCAGCGCGAACGATGCCTTCCAGCGTATGAAGCATCGCCCCCGACTGGAGGCCATCCAGGGGGCTCGTCCATTTGGACCGTTCTCGCAGGTTCACCGCGTCGTGATATCCGTCCGCGAACCCGAATCGAAGGAGTAGCCGTCGTGCGGTCTCGAGTCCCAGACTGTCGACGAGTTCCTTCCGTAGCAGCCCCATTGCGGCCGCACTGAGAATGACGACACGCTGCTCGTGCAGGCGAATGACCCCCTGATCGGGCCGAAAATCGAGCAGTTCTGCAAGATGCAGATCTTTGCGGATCAGGGCGTCATCACCGGGTCGCCTGTGCGGTTTCACAATGAGCATTCTATGGCTGAAGTGGCCACCAAGTCGGGATCACGACTCGTTGCGGGTCGCGAGCCTACCGGACGCTGACGCCGAAGAGCCAGCCGAATAGCTCGAGCACACCTCGAATGGAGAGTGCGATTGGAAGTCCGACCATGAGAATCGCGAACGGGACAAGCAACGCAATACTGGAGGCGCCAGCAAGCGACACGAGGCCCTGGAGGAAGGTTCGGCCTGCACGAGTCGGTCGAGACACGTCGATGATCTCGGACGCTCCCGTCGATGCGGCCGTATCTGGGATGCTCTCGGAACGCTCAGCGTGGCGTTCCAGACCCCCAGCCGGATCCAGAAGCGCGATCCCAGGATTCCACGAGGGCGGGTCACTGGCCGGAACGAATCCGCCAGAACTTGATCCATCGCCTGCTCAGCGGCAAGTCGATTGCGCCGATCATTGGATTCCTCCGCGACTCTATCGACGATCGTTGGCAGGATCGCTGTCCCGCCGCCGGCTCGATATTCAATTGCAGTTCTTGTATG
>Ga0111538_10013946_pt1 | contig 10594 bp, 8 predicted proteins | sample SoiMethybrSBSTD1_FD_79669 | JGI IMG/M metagenome (GOLD analysis project Ga0111538, IMG submission 79669) | Bulk soil microbial communities from a Populus tree surrounding site in Tennessee, USA - Soil MetaG P. TD hybrid SBSTD1 (version 2)... | ecosystem: Environmental > Terrestrial > Soil > Tree... | reverse complement strand
GCGCCGGCTTTTGTCGCTCGTCATCGCGACGCTGTCCTGGCGCTCGTGCTGCAACGCCTGACCATCGAGGCCGACGGCGCGCCGGTGACGTTTCCTGCCGTCGCCGTGGACGTGATCGCGGATCAACAGGCGGTGCGCGTCCGGCTCCAGTTTCCGTGGACGGCGGGGACCAGCGTCATTCGCGTACACGCTTGGCTGTTTCCCGCGGAGCCGAGGCACCAGACGTTCCTGAACATCTACGAAGACAACACGCTTCGAATTCAGGACACGTTTTCGGGGTCGCGATTCGACGGCAACTATCGGCTCGACCTGACGCAGCGGCAGAGTCAGGTCTTCGCACGCTATGTGGCGTCAGGCATTCAGCACATCGCCATCGGTCCCGATCACATTCTCTTTCTGATCGGATTGCTGCTGGCCGGCGGGGGAGTGTGGCCGCTCGTCCGCATCGTGACGGCATTCACGCTCGCGCACAGCGTCACGCTCTCGCTGGCCGTGCTCGACGTCGTCACTCCGCCGGCGCGGCTCATCGAGCCAGCCATCGCGCTCAGCATCATTGTCGCCGGCGCCGGCAGCCTCATGCATCGATCGAGCGGCCGCGATCATCGCGTGTGGATCGCGTGTGCGTTCGGGCTGGTGCACGGATTTGGATTCGCCAGTGTCCTGGCGGAGACGGGCCTGCCCTCGCGCGCGCTTGGTCTCGCCCTGTTCGGGTTCAACACCGGCGTCGAGATTGGTCAGCTCGTCATTGTCGCCGCGCTGCTCGCGCTCTTCGTGTGGGTCGTGCGGACGTGGCCGGCGATGCGTCAGCCGGGAGCGACGATGGCGTCGGTGCTGGTGATCTGTGCGGGCGTCTACTGGTTCGTCGCGCGGCTGTTCTTCGCGTGAGCCAGCGCGAGCGCCGCCAGTCCGAGCGCCGCGAGCGCGCCAATCGGAAAAGCCAGCGACGTCGGCCAGGTGTGCAAGCCGCTCACGCGATAGTCGATCGTCAGCTCCTGCTGGACGGCGTCGCGGCGCTGGCCCGTGATGCCGATCCGGTCATCGTCCGGGACGAGCGCGTTGGCGAGATACGCCGCGATGTCGGACCGATGCGTGTTGCGCAGAAACAGGTGGTGATCGCCGGTGCGCGTGCGGGGTAGGGCCGCGGAGGCCCGAAGCCGGATCACGCCCGTGCCTTCGTGCAGCGCGTTCAATCCCGGCATCTGGCGGCCGTCGAGGCGTGGTTGCACCGGTTCGCCGTCAAGCTTCATCACGAGCGACGTGACGACTTGTGTGGCGTACGCGTCTGCTTCAGCTTCCGAGAGCACGCCATCGCCATTGGTGTCGATGGTCTTGACGATCGCCGGCGCGACCGCCACACCCGGCGTCAGGTCCATTTCGAGTGTCACGCGATCGAGCGACACCATCAGCCGCGTCGCCTGCAGGTACTCGTCGAGGCGATGCGCCTCCAGTGACACTTCGCGGCTGACGCCAGCCAGCGCCAACGCCATCGTGAGTGTGAGTAAACGTGCGCGCATCGGCTGATCCGCCGCTCAGCGCTTCACAGTCCCGCGCCGTAGTCGTTCGTCGGGTCACGATAAATCGTGTGGATGTGATCGACGTTGCCTTGCGGCGCGTACTCGATCACGACGGTTGGTCCCTGGATCCGGAAGTACGCGACGCTGCCATTGGTCGTCGGGCCGCTCCACGCGAAGTACGTCCGCGACAGGTTGCCCTTCAACTCCGCCATCTTCGCGTTGGCGCCCTCGTCGTTGAGGATGCCGACCCACTCGTGGGCCAGGTCGAACAGCATCGTCTGCTGCGCGGGTGTGAGTTCCGATGCGAGGATGCCTTCCGGTTGAATGGTCTTGCCGTCCTGGCCGGCGCCCAGCACCAGGTCGGCGACCCGTGAGGGCAGAATGGCCTTCGCCTGCTGTCCGGCATTGAGCGCGTTGATGAGCGCAAAACCCTTGTCGTTTTCGGCGCCGAGCGGGCGGATGGATTGCCCATTGAGGGTGTACGACGCGGGCTGCGCCGCCGGCAGGCTCGGCGTCATCACGTTCGACGCGCCCACGATCGTCACGTTGATCGCGAGATGATGCCCGCCGAATTGCACCATCCACGGCGCGGCAGGCGAAGGCGTACCGAGAATCGCGATGTAGTACTCGTCGAGTCCGAAGGCCGGCCCGCCGCGTCCGCCGCCGCGGCCGCCACCGCGGCCGCCGCCCTGACCACCGCCACCCGTGCGCAGCACTTCGTCGCCGTTCATGATGTCGTTCACCTTGCGGTACCCGTTCGCGCTCAGCACGGCCGCGACGACGGCCATGGCGGCGTTGCGCTTTGCCGGCGCCAGGTCGCCCAGCCGCAGGCTGTTCCGCTGGTAGATCCCCGTCGGGAGATTCGACCAGTTCGTCTTCTGCGGACTGTCGAAGGGAAACGCCGCCTTGGCGCGTTCGGCATCGCTCAACGTCGCGAGAAATGCCGTGGCCGCCGACACAGCCCGTGCGGTCGTGCCGCCGGCATTTGCGGCTGGCGCCGGCGCCGCGCCACCCCGTTGCAAAGACCGGGCGGCGATCGGGAGCGCACTCAGGACACACGCGGCAGCCAGAAGCAACAGACGGGAAAAGCGGCTCATGCGGCGATTATCCATCAGGCGCGCGAACAGGCGCCAACGCTACGAAGATCATCGTTGACATACGATGTCTATCGTAGGTAAGCTCGCGCCATGGCCCGGAGCCCGAAGCCGACCGACGCCGAACTCGCGGTCCTGCGCGTGCTTTGGAGCCAGGGCGCCAGCACCGTGCGCGAAGTCCACGACGCGATTCGCCGCACCAAGCCGATCACGTACACCTCCACGTTGAAGACCCTGCAGGTGATGACCGAGAAGGGCATCACCGCGCGTGAAGATCTCCGGGGCCAGCACGTATACCGGCCGGTGCACGCGGAGAAGGACACGCTCCGCCGCCTGGTCACGGATCTGCTCGACCGCGCCTTTGGCGGATCGACGTCGAAGCTCGTCATCCAGGCGCTCGCCAGCCGTCGCGCGACCGAGGACGAGCTGCAGGAGATCCGGCGGTTGCTCGACGCGCGGCAGGGCCGCGGCAGAAAGGGAGGCGGTCGTGGTTGACACCATTGCGGGCATCCCCTTGGTGGATGCCGTCGCGTCCGCGCTCATTCGGTTTCTCGCGACGGGGACCGCGATCGGCGCCGTCGCTGCGCTCGCGCTGGCCGTGCTTCGACGCCGCTCCGCCACGCTGCGGTACAGCGTGGCGTGCCTGGGACTCGCCGTCATGCTGGCGGCGCCGATCATTTCTGTTGTGCGAACGCTGACGACGGCCGATCGTGTCGCGCCCGACGTCGTCTCCGCCCGCGCCCGCGTCGTCGAGCCCGTGGTCGTGAGCACGTCCGTGACAGCGGCGTCAGGCGCGTCGCCAATCGTGCCGGGAGCGTGGCTCTCTGGAGTCTTTTTCGTCTGGCTTGCCGGCGTGAGCGTCTTGACGATTCGGCTGTGCCGCAGCTGGCAGCGCGCCCGCTACTTGCGCCGGGCCGCGCACACGTTCATTGGAGGCGCCTGGCACGATCGGCTGCGCGAACTTTCGGAGCGCCTCGGCGTTCGTCCGGGATGGAAGTTCGCCGAATCGATGCTCATCGATGTGCCAGGCGTGATCGGCGTTCTGCACCCGGTGATCGTCGTGCCCTCGGGTGCGCTCGCTCGCCTGAGCGCTGCGCAACTCGAAGCCATCCTCGCGCATGAGCTCGCGCACGTCCGCCGCGCCGACTACCTCGTCAATGCGTGCCAGTGCGTCGCGGAGGTTCTGCTGTTCTTTCATCCGCTCGTCTGGTGGCTTTCGAATCGCATCCGGATCGAGCGCGAGTTCTGCTGCGACGATGTCGTGATTGCCGCGGAAATCGATCGCGTGGACTACGCGTCCGCGCTCGCGTCGCTGGAGTTCGATCGGTCTCGGGCCGTCGCGGCGCTCGGTGCCGGCGATGGGGATCTCCTGACGCGGATCCGCCGCGTGCTGGGTCCGGATCTCGACCTGCAACCGCAATTCGCTGGAGGGGCCGTCATGTCCGCGATTACTGCCGCCGTTCTTCTCGTGATGAGCACGCAGCTGCTCGGCACGTCCGACCCAACATCGGTGCCGCTGCCGGCCGTGCCCGGCGTCATCGAGCGTGCGCCACAGCCGGCGACGCGCACGGCGCGAACCTCAGCTGCGTCTGCATCCGCGGCGGTGACGCCGGCCCGGCATACGCGCACCGCAGCGCAGGCGCCGGCGCAACCCGCGCGCGGCGCGATTGCCGCGCAGGCCATCGACGCGCAAGGCGGGGTGATTCCGGGCGTCACCTTCACCGTGACGTCGCCGGCGGGGCCGGGCGCGCGCACGGCGATCACAGATGCGCGCGGCACGATCCGCATCGACGACGTGGTGCCGGGACTGTACGAGATGAAGGCCGAGCTGGCGGGTTTTCGCACGATGCGAAGCTCCGTTGCCGTCAAGGCCGGCGAGACGGTGAATCTCGTCGTGCGCATGGCGCTGGGATCGGTTTCCGAATCGGTCGTGGTTCGGCCCGGTACACAGGTCGGCGGTGTCTCAGGTGGCGTGCCCGCCGGCGTGGTCGGTGGTGTCGCGAACACCGGTGCGGCTGCGGGCGCAACAGCCACCCGTGAACAGGCCAGCGGGTACTTCGAAGCCGCGAAACGCTACTACGAGCAGGGACGCCTGGTTGAGGCCGAGTCAATGACCGCACAGGCGCTGGAAATGCTTCGCGCGCAGATCTCGCAGACGCAGCTGGCCAACGCGCTGCCGCCTTCTAACGGTCCGATCCGCGTGGGCGGCGACATTCGCGAGCCGAAGAAGATTCGTGACGTCAAACCGGCGTACCCGCCAGAGGCGTTGGCCGCCGGCGTATCGGGCGTGGTGATGCTCGAAGCGACGATTGGGAAGGACGGCAGCGTGACGGACGCGCGAATCCTGCGCAGCATCGCGGGGCTCAACGAGGCGGCGCTGTCGGCGGTCCGTGAGTGGCGCTACACGCCGACGCTCCTCAACGGGCAGCCCGTCGAAGTGATCATGACGGTGACCGTCAACTTCCAGGCCAAGTAGCTCGCCGGCGTCCGGCGACCCGGCGTGCCGTACGAGACGGCACGCCGAGTGCATGGCGATCACCATCCCCCCGCGGAGGTCGCCATGAGAACCCCACCACGGGTCCTGCTTACCGTACTCGCCCTGCCGGCGGCGCTTGCCGCCGGTTGCGAATCGCTGCCGTACCACCTCGCCAACAGCAAGGACAAGATCGTGGCCGTTGACGTCGCGCTCGAACCCGACGCGACGCTCGCGACAAGAACCGGCGGGCCCGCGGCCGCGGCGCCGCACATCACGCTCGTGCAGCGCTTCGTTCGCGAAAGTGACCTGCACCACCTCGCCGCCGTTGTCGCCAACGTGATGTCAGGCACCCGGCTGGATCAGATGGATCTGAGGGCCACAGGGTATCGTTCCGGCAGCTGGAATGGCGTCGCCGGAACGGCGCTGGTCGTCGATTCAACGCCCGAACTCCGGCGTCTGCAGGAGCGGATCGTCGAAGAGACGCGGGCTTTCTCGCTGAACCCGGAGACGGCGAAGTCGTTCATCGCCACGGCGGATGGTTCCTCGATGCCCGACAAGAGCATCGACGTCGTGGAGCGATGGGTGCCCGATGCGTCCGGCGTGAACTACCGTCCGCATGTCGCCGTCACGCCCGTCCAGGTGGATGCGGCGCGCAGGGCAGAGGGCCAGCCGTTCGAAGCGATCACGTTCAAGCCTGCCACCGCGGCCGTCTATCAGCTCGGTGCGATCGGTACCGCTCCGCGTCTGTTGTGGACGTGGACCGGCGAGCCCGGAGCCCGCACACCGTAACGAACGTGCCTCGACGCGGGTCTCAGTCTCTGGTTCTTGCCGCGATCCTGTTCGGCGCGGTGCGGAGCGCGTCTGCTCAGGACCTGGAGCCGCGTGCGTACATCGCGTTGCCGGTGGACGCGACCTTCCTGGTCGCGGGCGGTGGACGGTCGTCAGGCGGCGTGCTCCTGGATCCCTCGCTGCCCGTGGAGAATGCGCAGGCCACGCTGGGCATCATCAACGTCGGGGTCGGTCATTCCTTCGATTTGTTCGGCCGGATGGCGCTCCTGGTCGCTGGACTGCCGGGCGCTCGCGCGGTGGTGACCGGTGACGTGCGCGAGTCGGCGCAGCGCGCGAGCCGGGTGGGTCTTGCCGATTCGCGGGTGAAGCTCTCGGTCAACCTGCTCGGCGGTGCGGCGAAACGGGCCCGTGAGCTGGCCACTGCGCCGCGCGCCGCAGTGCTCGGCGTCAGCCTCACGACCGGCATTCCGACCGGGCAGTACGACCGCACCAAACTCGTGAACCTGGGATCGCATCGCTGGTCGTTCAAGCCTGAGATCGGCCTCACCGTGCCGATCGGACCACGATGGAGACTGGAAGGGTACGCCGGCGTGTGGATGTTCACGCCGAACAATGCGTACTATCCAGGCAGTGTTCGCCAGACGCAGGACCACGTCGTCGCGGTTCAAACACACGCGACCTACTCGATTCGTCCGCAGCTGTGGGTCGCCGCCGATGCCACGTGGTATCGCGGTGGTACCACCACGGTTGGCGCCGAGAGAAAGGACAACCTGCAAAGCGCGTCGCGCATCGGCGCCGCCATTTCCGTCCCGATTGGCCGGCGTCAGTCACTCAAAGCGGCCTACAGCACCGGCGCGACGACGCGGTTCGGCGCCGACTTCAACACCCTCGCCGTCGCCTGGCAGATGACGTGGGTCAAGCCCTAGCGCGCTAGTGCACCAGGGGGATCAGCGCCGAGAATTCCATCTGATGCGCCAACGACAGGCGCCGATCGATCTGGATCACGCGAACGGCCGTTTTGACCGGCAGCACCTTCTGGAATTCGCCGAGCCACTTCTGTCGCAGCGTGTTCATCCTGGTGTCGCGATCGAAGTGCGCGGTGATCAAGGCGAGCGCGCCGGCATCGTCGAGGCGTTCGTAGTTGTCGACGTACTGCTGAATGCCCTTGAGCTGCGCGTCCATGATCGCGTTTTGTTCTTCCTGGTATTGCTGGAAGACCGGCCAGAATTTCGCGGCCTGTTCGGCCGTGAGCGTCACGTTCTTGGCGATGATGTCGGCCCGCTCCCCCTGAAGATCGGAACGAACCGCGCGCAGCGTGTCGTCCACCGACGTCGGGGCCTTCGCGGCCTGCGAGGTCGTTTGCGGCGGCGCGGGTGGCCCCTGGCGCGCCTGCGTCCACGCGAACGCAGACACACTCAGCAAGGCGACGGCGAGAACGATCGAAACGATGTTGCGCACTTCATGCCTCCTCGGAAGATGTCCGAAACAGCAAGGCGATGCACCAAGCATGCCGAGGGACGCCGGCGTCGTCGATCCTTCGGTACCAACCTTGCGATGACTGACGAATCGCCGTCGACTGTGGAGATCGTCGATGGCGAATCGCGCCAGTCGCCGACGGAGCGTCCACGACATGTCGTGGCGCGCACGGCGGCTGGGACGCGTGTCACCGATCGCCTCACCGATGCCGACGAGCGACAGGCTCGCTTCATGCCGCAGGTATCTGGCCCTCGCCGGTGCGATGCTCGTCGCGTTGGTCCGGCCCTGCCTGGCCGCGGTCAAGACGGACATCGTCGAGCTGACCAACGGCGACCGGATCACGTGTGAGATCCAGAAGCTCGAGCGGGGCAAGCTCACCGTCAAGACCGACGGCGTCGGCACGATCTCCATCGAGTGGGACGACATCGCGCGCGTGTCGAGTCTGACGACGCAGTACGACATCGAGCTGTCGTCGGGCGCGCACTACTACGGATCACTCGTACGCGGCGATCTGAAGATCCTCGCCGTCGTGACGCTCTCGGGTCAGGAACGTCTCGTCATGAACGACGTCATCCGCATCAGCCGGATCGGCGGCAACTTCTGGAAGCGTCTCGACGGATCGATCGACGGCGGGTTCAGCTTCTCGCAGGCCAACCTCCAGACGCAGTGGACGTTCGACACCACGGTGACCTATCGCGGCCGGCGATGGCTCTCGAGCATCGAGGGTGACTCGCTGTTGACCTCGAGCGAAGATGTCGATCGCCAGACGCGCAACAACCTGACGTGGCGGAGCGAACGGTTCCTGGCCAGACGCTGGTCCGCGGTGACGTTCGCCGCGTTTCAGCAGAACGAGGAACTCGCGCTCAACCTCCGCGGTGTGTTCGGCGGCGGCGTGCAGCGTGAGACGTTGCAGACCAATCGGACGATCCTCTCGGTGGTTGGCGGGGCGGCCTTCACGAACGAACAGTACGTCGGCGCCGACGTGAAGAGTGTGGCTGAAGCGATCGCGGGCAGCTCGTGGAGCTTCTTCACCTACGACGGGCGCTCCACGAACCTGACGGTCACGGCAATTACGTACTACGCACTCAGCGAGGCGCGGTTCCGGCTCGAGCTGAACACGTCCTTCAAGAGCGACATCGTCGGCGACCTGTATTGGAGCATCAGCTCGTTCGACAGCTACAACAGCGCCCCGCCCTCAGGGCAGAAGACGAACGACTTCGGGATCTCGGCCGCCGTGGGGTGGTCGTTCTGAAGCCTGCTATAGAGCGGGCGCCGATCCTTCGCGCCCCGCGGGCTTATGATGGAGTCCCTCCCCGGACGGCCCATGTCCTCTCAGCGCTTGCGGGCAGGATCTGACGCTCCGACGGACAGGCGTCCGCTCGTGGCGGGCCTGTCCGTGTTCATTCCGATCGCGATTCTCGGCAACGCGCTCGGACCCGTACTGCGGTACCCGGACGTCGGCTCCGCCATCCTGTTCGTGCCATATGCCGCGCTGACCGCTGTGCTCGCGGTCTCGCGGCCGCGCCAATGGATCTGGTACATCCTCGTGGACTTCGTGGCCCACTTTGCCACGCACTGGCAGATCTGGCCGGTGTCTTGGGTGCTGATGGCCGGTGCGGCGAACCTCACGCGGGCCCTCGTTGCGGCCGGGTTGTTGAGCCGCTTCTTCCACGAGCCGCCGCGGCTTGACGGTATTCGATCGCTGATCGTGTTCGTGACGAGCGCGGTGTTCGTGGCGCCTGCCGTGGGCGCAACCATCGGCGCAGCCACCGTCGTTCTGCACGGCGGGTCGAGTACGTACTGGCTGCCCTGGACCGCCTGGTTCGTCTCGAACGCGCTCACCGGCCTGGCGATGTTGCCGGCGCTCATCGTTGGGTTCGCCCACGTGATGGGCGCCTATCGGTTCGATCTCACACGCGAGCGCGTCCTCGAGGTGGTGGCGCTCGCGTTCGCGCTCGGCGCGACGTCCGCGTTCGCATTTCTGACGGAACCGAGTCGGCACCATCTGGCGCTGCCGCTCTATGCGCCGCTACCCGTGATGGTGTGGGCAGCGTTGCGCTTCGGAGCCGGTGGCGCCAGCGCCGTCCTGACCGTGGTGACCTTCGCGGCCATCTGGAGCGTCGATCGCGGCACGGGGCCGTTCACGGGAGTGGCGCCGGACGCGAACATCCTGACGTTGCAGATCTTCGTGCTGTTCACGTCCGTGCCCGTGCTGTGCCTCGCGGCGGTTGCCACCGCGCGTCAGAGCGTGGTGCAGCTCCACAACGCGCTGCTCGCGTCGTTCCAGGACCAGGTGGCCATTCTCGACGCCGACGGGACGGTCATCGAGGTCAACGAGTCCTGGCTCCGGTTCGCGGCTGCACCATTCGCGCTGGAGTTCAACCGCGTTCGTGCTGGCGATCGTTACCTGGCTGGATGTGAGGCGTCGGCCGCACACGGTGATGCGACGGCCGCGGGTGTGCTGGAAGGCCTCCGGGCCGTGCTCGGCGGTTCGAGACGGCACTTCGCGATCGAGTACGACGTCGAGCGTCAGGGCCAGCGCAGGACGTTCACGATGAACGTTGAAGCGCTCGAACGGGTCGGCGGCGGCGCCGTTCTGCGACGGTCCGATGTCACCGCGCGCCGGCAGGCGCAGCTGGAGATCGAGGAACAGCGCCGGCAGCTCTCGCATCTCGCGCGCGTGGCCGTGCTCGGACACCTCTCGGGCGCCTTCGCGCACGAGTTGAACCAGCCGCTCAGCGCGATTCTCAGCAACGCCGAAACGGCTCGCGAGGTGCTTCGCCGTCAGCCCGGCAATGTCGAGTACCTAAAAGCGATTCTCAGGGACATCATTGCCGACGACGAGCGCGCCGCCGCCGTGGTCCAGCGGCTCCGCGCGCTGTTGAAGCGTGGCGATCGCCGTCTGCAGCTGATCGAGCCTCGCGAGCTCGTCAATGAAGTGCTCGATCTCGCCCGGACCGACCTCATCACGCGGCACGTCGAGGCCACCGCCGTCGTCAGTCCGGAATTGCCGCCGCTCTGGGGCGATAAAGTGCAGCTGCAACAGGTGCTGCTCAATCTGATTCTCAACGGATGCGAGGCGATGAGCACGACAGCGGCCTCAGCGCGGCGGCTGGTGCTGACGGCCGAGCCGGGCGGCATGGGCAGCATCCACCTTGCCGTGCGCGATTGCGGTGTGGGTATTCCGCCGGCGCTCATCGACCGGCTGTTCGAGCCATTCGTGACGACCAAGGCCGACGGGCTGG
>Ga0111538_10013944_pt1 | contig 10596 bp, 5 predicted proteins | sample SoiMethybrSBSTD1_FD_79669 | JGI IMG/M metagenome (GOLD analysis project Ga0111538, IMG submission 79669) | Bulk soil microbial communities from a Populus tree surrounding site in Tennessee, USA - Soil MetaG P. TD hybrid SBSTD1 (version 2)... | ecosystem: Environmental > Terrestrial > Soil > Tree... | reverse complement strand
GGGCCACTGACACGGTCGCGGGCGGGCTGATCGTCGTCCTTGCCGCGGGGCTGCGGAGCGGCCTGGCGCGGGACTGGCGGCGCGGCACAAGCACGGCAGGGCTCGGACTGGCCGGGGTGGCCTCGGTCGTCGACGGCTGGAAGCCCATGGACTGGGCCCCGTCGGCAGCCTGCTCGGGTCCGAGCCCGGGCGCCGGCGCCTCGGCCTCTTCGGCCTGGTCGCCGGCGTTCGTGACGGCGGGCCTGTCCTGGCCGAGCTACTGCTGACCACCGCGGACCCTGGGTGGGGCTCATCGAGCGCAGCTTGTCCTGTGGGTCTGGGTCTGGATCGCCGGGTTGGGGCTGCTGCTGCTTCCGGGGCGTGGCCACCGACCCGCAGGCTTGGCGGCGCTGGTGGGCGTCAGGGGGGCCCGTGGCCGGCCCGTGGGAGGTGTGCCCCGAGCCATTCGAAGGCGGCAAGACTGGCCGCATACCAGACCCGGAAGTTGTGGCCGCCGTTGGGGAGGGTCAGGGTGACCAGGGGCAGCCTCCCGGAGGCGGCGCGACGCATGGCCAGCATGGCCCCCATCGCCTGGTCGTCGCCACGGCTGGCGGCAAGGTACAGCGGCACGCGAACGCGCCGGTGGCCAACCAGCCACTGGGGGGAGTTCCAGCGCCTCGCGGCCACGCTGGCCCTGTACAGGTCGCCGGTCGTGCCGTCCACGACGGCGTTGTAGTAGCCCGAAAGCGACGCCGCCGCGGCGTACCGGTCCGTGTGGTGCAAGGCGACGTTGACCGCGCAGAAGCCGCCCGTGGAGTACCCGGCCGTGGCCCACCCGTGGGGGGTGTCGAGCGCCCGGAAGTCCCGCCCGATGTCGGCGGGGACGTCGACGGCGAGGTAGGTCTCGTCCCGCTGGCCCCCGACGGCGTCGACGCACTCGCTGTCCCGACCGGGATCGTCGTCGGAGGGGAGGACCGCGATGACGGGCTGAAGGCCGCCGATGGCGATCTCGGCGTCGAGGACCCGCGCCAGGTGCATCTGGCTGACCCAGTTGCGCGGGCTCCCGGGATAGCCGTGGAACAACTCCAGCACCGGAAACCGCCGCCTGGCCTGAGGCCGCTGGAAGTAGGCGGCCGGGAGGTAGACCAACCCTTCCCGGCTCACGCCGGAACGGGCGCCGTTGAGCTGTACCCGCACGATCCGGCCCCTTTCGCTGGTGGCGACGTCCAGGTCCGGGGCCGGCCTGGCAGCGACGATCACCTGTATCGGTGTGCGCCCGAGCAGGTCGTCCAGTGAGCTGTAGAAGCCGTAGGAGCGGTTGACCGCGTCGGCCGCCACCATCACGCCGGAGGCCATGACAAGCAGCAGGCACAACAGCCTCATGGGAAGGGCCCACCAACGCGGCCACCGATTCCACAACAGCATCGTCGCCGACACCACGATCGCTGCCACCACGACGAGCAGGACCAAGAACGGCAGCCCGATGAGCGTCACCCCAGCCTCCCCGACGCGCCGCGCAGGTGGTCATGCGGGTCGGCGCACGGCGAGCCGCCCCCGAGCCCGGGCAAGGTTGTGGGCGTCAAGGACCACATCAACCCCATAGCGCCTGATGAGCCGTGGACGGCGATGGAGGCGCCGCCGCCGGGCCCGCCCACCGGCAGCCGGCGGGCGGGCCCGGACTCCCAGGCGAGCAGGTCCTCCCAGGTCTCCCGGCGGCGGGACAGCAGCGCCTCGCCGCCGGTGACAACCACCTCGGCCGGCCGCGGCTGGCCGTTGTAGTTGGACGCCATGGCCATGCCGTAGGCCCCGGCGTCGAGCACGGCGACCAGATCACCTGGGGCCAGGTCAGGCAGCGGCACACCGGCAGCCAGGACGTCGGCGGACTCGCAGATCGGCCCGACCAGCCAGGTCAGGTCGGTCGGCGGGCGCAGCTGGACCGACACCACCCGGTGCCGTGCCCGGTACAGGGCAGGGCGCAGCAGGTGGTGCATGCCGGTGTCGACCACCACGGTCTGCCCTGCCGGCCGCGGCTTGGCCGCCAGGACGCTGGCGACCAACGCCCCGGCCCGGGCGACCACCGCCCGGCCGGGCTCGATCTGGAGCTGGGCGCCGGACCCAGCCAGCAGCGGGGCAAGTGCGGCGGCGAACGCTTCGGGGGATGGGACCGGGCCACCGTCGTAGGCGACCGGCAGGCCGCCGCCCACGTCGATCCGGTCAAGGGCGAGGCCGGCCTGCCGGCCTGCCTGGAGCACCCCGAGCGCGACCCGTGCGCCGGCCGCCAGCTCGTCTGGGTCGGCGAGCTGGGAGCCGATGTGGACGTGGACCCCGACCGGGTCCAGGTTCGGATAGTCGCCCGCGGCGACGCGCCGCAACAGCTCGACTGCGGTGCGCCGCGGTAGGCCGAACTTGGCCTCGTCATGCCCGGTCCGCAGGTAGGGGTGAGGGCCGGCCTCCACGTCCGGGTTGACCCGCAGCCCGAAGCGGGCCCGCGCTCCCAGCCCCGCCGCCGCTGCTTGCAGAGTTGCTAACTCGTCGGCGGACTCGACGTGGACCACCACCCCGCAGTGCGCCGCCAGGCGCAGCTCCTCAAGGGTCTTGCCCACCCCGGCGAACACGATCCGGTCGGGGTGGCCGCCGGCGCGCAGCACCCGCAGCAGCTCGCCCCCGCTGACCACGTCGAAGCCGGCTCCGAGCGCGACCAGCCGCCGCAGCAGGGCCAGGTTGCCGTTGGCCTTGACCGAGTAGAGGAGCTGGCCGGGGGCGAAGGCGGCCTGGACGCGCCGGAAGGCCGCCTCCACCGCGTCCAGGTCGTACAGGTAGACCGGCGTGCCAGCCGCCCCGGCCAGCCGGTCGACGGGCAGGTCGCCGACGTACAGGACGCCGTCGCGATAGTGGAACGGCTCGCCGTCCTCGAGGCGGAAGGGGGATGCCGCAAGCATATTGCCTCCTCGGGTTCACCGACGTGCGCCGGCGTGCTATGAGCCGGGCCAGGGCCCGCCGGGGCTCCAGACGTCAGCGGCGCAGGGACTGGCAGCGGCCATGCCCGGTACCCGGGAGCGCAAGGGGGTCCAGGCGACAGGGCCTGGCGGCCGACCGGGGCGGGCGGGTTCCGGTACGGCAACCTCCCCCGGGGGCGGGGGATGGCAGTGCTGGGGGTCATCATTCGCGGTCAGGGGACGGGTCGGCCACGGCCGGGATGGTGGCGGTGGTCGGGTCGCCGGCGTGCCCCAGGAACGGCAGCCCGAAGGCGGCCTCGGTCGAGCGCAGCAGGGAGTAATGGCTGTAGGAGGTGGGGTCGCGGCCCTCGGGGATCCGCGGCCCCGCCACGATCGTGGCGACCAGGCCGCCCCGGCCCAGACCACCACAGCAGGACCGCACGTCATGGCGGGTGCTCTCGTCGAAGGTGACCACCAGGCGGGTGTCCTGCCGCCAGACCGGGCTGACCTCTAGCTCGGCGACCAGGCGGCGAAGCCAGCGATCGGCGACCAGGACCGGGCGGGAGTGCATGTCGTGGTAGAGGTCAGGGACGACGAAGACGACGGTGGGCAGGCGGCCCGCGGCCAGGTCGGCGTGCAGGAAGCGGAACGGCAGCACCCGGTTGCAGCGGGCGGGGTCGTCGCGGACTCGGACGGCGTGCATGAACGGATCCACCGCCTCGGTGTAGGCGCCGGAGCTGGCCACCGCCGAGCAGGGCCGGGGCAACCCCTGCAGGTAGGCGGCCCACGAGATGTGGCGTGCCTGCAGCTGGTCGATCAGGGTGGGGCCGGAGATGGTGCAGTGCACGCAGTCGGATTGGATGCGGCCGGTGCGCCCGCCGAGGAGAGCGACGTAGTTGGGCAGGGAGGGGTGGGTGATGGCGTGGTAGTCGGTGAGCAGGGTGCCGTGGGCGGCCAGGTGGTTGAGGAACGGCGCGGCCGGCGAGCCGATGATCTGTTCCAGGGAGTGGTTCTCCTCGACCACCACGATCAGGTGGCTGGGCCGGCTGGCGCGTGCGCCGGGCCGGGCGGCCGGCTGGCCGGCCGGTCCGCGAGGCCGGACGCGGGACGGGGCCGGCGGCGGGGTCCGGTCGAAACCGGTCGAGCTCCAGCCGGTCAACCCGGCGGCCACCACCAGGACGATGGCCACCACAGCCCGCCACCTGCCAAGGCCCGCCATCGGTCGCTCCCGCTGGACGCCGCGCCCTCCACTTGCACCCACCGCTGGCGTCGGATCAAGTTGCCCAATGCCGGAAGCGTGATCCTCGGTTGGGTGGCTGTCGCCACGGCCAGCACCCACCTCAGTCCCCCGACAGCTGGCATCCTCCGGTACCCGCTACCTGCAAACGGTCTCGATCACGTCGCCGCACCGATCGTGGCCTACGGCAGGCCCGACGGCCGCGGCGAAGGCGTGGGCAATGGCGGCTGAGGCCAGGCCGGTGGCCGGCAACAGCCATCCCTTCAGGCCGCGGGGCGCAGCAGCGGCCGTAGCAGCGCGGCCAACTGGTGGGGTGGGTGAACGTCGGCACATGGCGGCCGGGCGGCTCCCGCCTGGTCGCCCACCATGGCCAAGGAGGAAGTAGTTGAGGAGATGATGGAGCGGCCCCGAACCCGCCGAAGATGGCATGCGACAGGCCCAGCACCTGGTTGCCGACAACGCCTACCCGACGGCCTCCTGAGGTCGGGTTGCTGGCGGTGGTGCAGGGTTTGCAGCTGATACGGCTCAGGCCGACGGTTGTCAGGTGGCCGCATGGCCAGCGAGGAAGTAGGCCGACCGCCAGCCCCAGCAGCCCGGGCGCCTAGCCCGGCGATGCTGGCCAGGGCGGCCACCAGCATGGGTCCGCCGACGTCGCCGAGTTCGCGGCCGACCTCGGCGGCGCCCATGGTCTGGCCCAGCCGCCCAGCTGGCGCGGCGCGAGAGGGTGGGCGAAGCCGAGCGGGGTGACCAGGCCGACACCAACACCAATTGCGATGGCGGCGGCCAGCGGCCCGGCCAGCCCGGGGATCTGGACGGCAACGAACCCGGTGGCCGCCAGGGCAAGCCCGACGGCCATACCGGCTGGGACGGGGCAGGCGGCCGGCATCGGCGGCGCGGCCGGCCCGAGGCTGGATGAGCGCGCCGGTCAGGACCAGCCCGAGCGGGGTCTCCCGGGCGCGCGGCAGGGGTGGGGTGGCCGGCACGGCGGCGGCTGTCCAGCCGGCCGAGGCCAGGGCCAGTCCGGCCAGCAGCCCGAACAGCAGCGGAATCCACCCAGGGTGACCAGCACGCCGCCAAGTAGGGGGCCGAGGGTGTAGCCGAGCCCTTTCCAGGCGCCGTAGGAGCCGGACGCTTGGCCGTGCTGGCGGGGAAGGCCAGTTGACCGCCAGCAGGACCGGGCGGGGACCCACGCGGTCGGCCAGCGCGCCGAAGGCGGGCTTGAGGAGGACCTCGGCGCCGTCGTAGAGGGCCAGCAGCACGCCCAGCTCGACGTCCTCAGTCGCCAACTGGTGACGACGTCGAGGATCGCCTGGATCAAGCACGTTCGATTGCAGTGGTCGATGCTCGTGCGGCACTTGGCAGGCGAGTCACCGTTCCCACGATCCGTCACGCAAGCCCGAGGCTCGCACGCCAGTGGTTGGCAAGCGCGAGCGTCCTGAGCAACGCGCTCTCGGGCGCGAGCACCTAGGCTGGAGCGGAGCGCCGCCGAATGGGGCATAAGTGGTGGTCGCAGGATTGCCGCAGTAGTGATGTCGCATGGCCCCGCTCGGCGAAGCTCATACACGAGGGCCAGACCGCACCTGGTCGCCCGGCGCCAATTGCTTCTCGGCGGCGCGGCCGGCCTTGTGGGCGCCGCCGCCTACAGCTCGTTCCTGCTCGCCCGGCCGCTGGGCTCGACGCTGGACCCCGTGAACTCTTACGTCAGCGAGCTTGGCGCCCGCACGCAGCCGGCAAGCGCGTACTTCCGTGCCAGCGATGTGCTGGCCGGCCTACTGATCGGCCTGCTGGCGCTCGCGCTGCGCGAGGCGCTGCCGCGGGACCGGCGCCGTGAGGCGGGCCGCGCGGCGCTCGCGATGGCCGCGGCGGCGTCCGGCTTCGACGGTTGGCACCCGATGAGCTGCACACCCTCCATCGATCTGGCTTGCCGCCCGCACCGAGACTTCATCGGCCTCCTCGCCCAACTGCGCGAGGCGCATACCGTGTCCAGCGTCACCGGCGTCGTCGCGACCGTGGCGAGCATGCTGCTGCTCGGCAGCCTACTCCGCGAGCTCCCACGCTGGCGCCACCTCGGTGAGATCGACCAGCTGGCCGCCCTGGTGGTGACCGCGCTGGGGCTGCTGGAGCTGCCGCTCACGCTGACCAACCACTGGGTGGGACTGGTCGAGCGCACCTACGTGCTGTGGGTCTCCGGGTGGTTCGTCGTGCTGGCCGTGCTGGTGCTGCGCGGCGGAATGCAGGCATGCGGACAGGCAGGCCACCCGGCTCGGCTGCCGAGCCTCGGGCTGTCGCGGCCAGGAAGCACGGCCTCTGGCGGCCGACATCAGGCGGCAACCGTGCCGCGCACAGTACACGGGTCCCAGGCCGGAGCCGCGGCATGGCATCGGCGAGTTCGTTGTCGGCATCGGGGTGGGAGCGTCTACGCCGACTCCGGGCAGCCGCTGGCCAACAGCGAGTTCCGCGACGCCCGCTCGTTTGGCGTGCTTAGGCTCACCCTGAGTGACGGCAGCTACACATGGCAGTTCGTGCGGACCGACATGGTCGTTCTGGATGCCGGCCCAGCCCAGCGTTGCCGTTGGCCGGGATACTCCTGGCCGGGCAGACAGGCGGGTCGCCGCTCGGCACGGCCGTCGACCACGCAAAGGGGTGCGCCGTGGTTCCCCTGATGCTGGACCACCCCGGGGAGGCTCTCGTGGACGGCCTGCTGTTGAGCGTTACCGAACACCGTCGCGCTAGCCTCAGGGCCGAAGCGGCCCGACCGCCTGGAGTGAGTTCTACGGCAGCCCGACCGTTCCACTCGGCCGCTGAGCAGAGCGGCATGGAGGCGCCGGTGATGGGGGACGCAGTCGACCGTCGTGATGGAGGCTCCGCCAAGGGTGCGAAGGAAACTCCAACCGCGGTGGTCCCTGTCCTGGCGCTGGAGCTTCCGCCCGGAGGCAGGGCGGTGTTCGCCGCCGACCTGCACCTGCGCCGGGAGCCGTCGCCCTCTGTCGGGTACTTGGCCGAGACAGTCGCGGCGCTGTCCGTCGGCTCGGTGGTGCTGCTCGGCGGGGACGTGCTCGAACTGCTCGACGCTCCTGCCGACGTCGATCCCTGCGACCTCCTGGACGCCAACGGGCCACTGGTTGCCGTGCTGCGCGGCGCGGCCGAGCGCGGCGTGCGCACCGTTTGGCTGATCGGCAACCACGACGTCCGGCTCGCCTGGGACCATGCGGCCAGAGCTCGGGCCGCCGCGCACATCGGCTGCGAGTTCGCGTTCGCCGCCGATGTCGGGCTGCCGGCAGGCGGGCAGACCCGGCGGGTGTGGTTCGAGCACGGCAACCAGGACGACCCCTACAACCGCTTCACCGACCCCGCCAACCCGGCGGAGACGCCGTTTGGTGACCATGTGGTGCGGGAGCTGCTCCCGGCGCTGCGGTCACTGGCCGGCGGCTGGATCGACGACGCCGCCGCGCTCGGCACCCCGGCGTCGTTCCCCGCGTTCGTGACCTCCAGGGTGTTCTACCGGCGGGTGCTCCGGGCGTGGCCGTGGGTACTGGCCATTCTGGCCGGGCTGTTGGTGCTGCGGCTGGCCGCCACGGTGCTGCTAGGCCGGGTGACCACGAGCGCCGCGCTGCTGCGCCACCTTGTCACGCTGGCAGGGGTCGCGCTGCTGGACGGGGTGGTGCTGCTCGCCGTGGCGGTCGGGTGGGCCAGGCGGGCGGCCGATCGCCTCACCGTCGCACCGGCCCTGTTCGGCGGGCGCGACCTGAACAGCATGATCGCCGCGGCGCTGCATGCCCGCCATCCGGAGCATGTGGGGTGGGTGACCGGGCACACGCATGTCCCGCAACTCAGCGACACCGACGGTGGCTTCTATGCGAACCCTGGCGCCTCGTGCGCGGTGCTGCGGCCGGTGGCCATGCCGGGCGGGTTGCCGCCGGTGTTCCGCCGCTCCCGCGACGCCGGCTGGGTCGAGGTAACCGGCAGCCCGAACGGGGTCCGCGTCGAGCTGTACCGCGCCGCCCTACCGGACCCAACCGGGCAGACCCGGGTCGAGCGGCTGCTCTCGCGCGGGTGGGATGAGCCGTCCACGCCGGCCCGGGTCGCCGCGTGGCCCGAGGGGCCGACGACGGTGCAGGCACCAACCCGCCGGCCGGTCCGGGTCGTGCGCCGCGCCGCCGCGGTCGTCGCCGCGGCGAGCGGGCTCGTCAGCATGGTTTCGGCGCTATCCCCGCCAGTGGCGAGCCGGCTGCAGCTTCTGGCCGAGCTGTTACCGCTCGAGGTGTCGCTGGCCGCGACTGAGCTCACCGTGGCGCTCGGCGTGGTCCTGATCGTGCTCGCCCTCGGCCTGGCTCGCGGCCAGCGCCTTGCCTGGCGGCTGGCGGTCGCCGCGCTGGCCGTGGTCACCGGCAGCCACCTGGTAAAGAGCGTCGACGTCGAGGAGGCGATCGTGACCGGCGCGGCGCTGGTCTGGCTGCTAGTCGTAGGGGACCGCTTCCGGCTGCGGGGTCCGAGCGGCCCGCTCGGACGCCAGCTCGCGTTGCTCGCGGCGGCCATGGGCGGGGGGCTTGTGGCCGCGACAGCCGCCCTCACCATGTCGACCGGGCTGGCGTCGGCAGCGGCGCTGGAGCGGGTGCTGGGCTGGCTGGTGTTGCTGGGTCCGGCCCCGACGAGCCGCGGGGAGCGTTTCGTCGAGGCCGGCACCGATGCGCTCGGGCTGGTTGGGCTGCTGCTGGCGCTGCTGCTGCTGGTAGCCCGCGCGCGCAACCGCCCGGGCGCAGAATCCGAGCGGGTTCGAGCCCGGGTGCTCGCCCGCGGTACAGACTCCCTGGCCTACTTCGCACTCCGCGACGACAAGCAGCACTTCCTGCTCGGCGACTCGGTGGTGGCTTACGCAGTGTTCGGCCGGGTGGCGCTGATCTCCCCGGACCCGATCGGCCCGCCGGGCGACCTCGAACGGACGCTGAGCGCGTTCCATGCCTTCGCTACCGAGCAGGGCTGGATCGTCGCGATCCTGGCCGCCGCGTCGGCGCCGACCGACCGGTACCGTCGGCTCGGCCTGCGCACGCTGTACCTGGGCGATGAGGCGATCGCCCGCTTCGACAACCTCAGCCTCCAGGGCAGCCGCGCTAAGAGCCTGCGGGGCGCCTACAACCGGGCGGTCCGAGCCGGGTACACGGTGGCGTTCCTCGACCCGGCGCGGCTCACCGCCGCCCAGCGCGCGCCGCTGGAGGCAATGGCAGCTTCGAGCCGCCGCGGCGAGGCCGAGCGCGGCTTCTCCATGACGCTGGGGCGGCTGTTCGACCCACGGGACTCCGGACTGCTGCTGGCCGTCGCCTACGGGCTGGACGGCCGCCCGGGCGCGTTCTGCCAGTTCGTCCCGGCCGCCGACGCGGGTGGCTGGTCGCTGGACGTGATGCGCCGCGCGCCTGACGGCCCCAACGGGCTGATGGACTTCCTACTTGTCTCCACGATGCGCCACCTCGCCGCCCAGGGCGCCACCGGGCTCGGCCTGAACTTCGCGACCATGCGGGCGGTCCTCGACCCTCACGCCGGCCCCGGCGAGGCCGGGCGCGGGCCGGTCGCTGACCGGGTCGCGGGAGCGCAGCGGCGGCTGCTGCACTCGCTGTCGCAGACCTTCCAGATCGGGTCGCTGTGGCAGTTCAACGCCAAATTCGAACCGGAATGGCGACCCCGCTACCTCGTCTACGCGCATCCCGCCCACCTCCCGGAGGTCGCCGCGGCCGTGGCCCGGGCCGAGTCGTTCTGGGAGCTGCCTGTGGTGGGGCGGCTGCTTCGGTCAGGCGACCCCGCAGCGACGCCCGCGCCGCCAGAGCGGCCGCACCCCGAGCAGGAGACCAGGGGGTCGTGAAAGGTCTCGCGCTGCTGGCCGCCGCCGGCACCTCGCTGCTGTTCGGGTTCGGGTCGGTGTTGCAGAAGGCGGCCGCCGACCGGGTCGTCGCTGTCAGGCGGCTTGATGCGCGCCTGCTACCGCGCCTGCTCCGTCAGGGCCACTATCTGCTCGGCTGGATTTGTGACACCGCCGGCTGGGTGCTGCAGGTCGCCGCGCTCACCGTGCTGCCGCTGTTCGTGCCGACCGGCCGGTGCGTTTCGGTTTCGCAGGCCTGGCCGCCGGGACGGCCGTCCTCGGGACGCTGCTGGCCGCCGGCTGGGTGCTGGCCCGGCATACCGGCCGCTGGACCGGCACCGGGTTCGGGGCGCTCGCCGGGGTCGGCTTCGCGCTGGTCGCTGTGCTCGCCAAGGCCGTCGCACCGCTGCCCGGCCGTCCCCTCGCGGACCAGCTGGGCGGCCTGCTACGCACGCCCGCCCCCTACCTGGTCGTCGCCGCCGGCGCGGCGGCGGCCCTGCTCTACGCCACCGGCCTGCAGCGGGGCCAGGTCGTGGCGGTCGAGGCACCTCTGGTCGCTGTTGAGCTCATCCTACCTGCCGCTCTCGGGATCGCCG
>Ga0111538_10013943_pt1 | contig 10596 bp, 9 predicted proteins | sample SoiMethybrSBSTD1_FD_79669 | JGI IMG/M metagenome (GOLD analysis project Ga0111538, IMG submission 79669) | Bulk soil microbial communities from a Populus tree surrounding site in Tennessee, USA - Soil MetaG P. TD hybrid SBSTD1 (version 2)... | ecosystem: Environmental > Terrestrial > Soil > Tree... | reverse complement strand
TGCTCGCCCGCGCGCGCGCCGCGCTCGACGCCCAGCGCGCCAAGGTAGCGCGTGGCGGTGGTAGCGATTTGCGATCGGTCCACGCGCTGCGCGCGCTCCGTGACGAAGCGGCCGCGGCCAGCGCCGACGATTTGCCGCCGCTGCTGCTCGAGATGAGCGTCCGGCAGCGCTTGATCGAACGGAGCGGCCGGGAGACGCTCCCCGACTCGGCCGCGCCGTACATCGCGCATCTGCGCGTGCGCGAAGGGGACGACATCAAAGACTATCTCCTCGGCCGAGCGAGCTTTTTGGATCCCGCGCAAGGCGTCCGCATCGTCGACTGGCGCGTGGCCCCCGTTGCGCAGATCTTCTATCGGCATCGCGAAGGGGATCCGTACGAAGAGACCTTTCCAGGGCGCGTCGCGGAGGGGGTCGTCGAAGCGCGGCGCATCGTCGTCATCGTGGACGGCATCCTTGCGCGCATCATCGGCGACGGTCTGGCGCTCATGCGCCATCCCGACGGGCGATGGACGCGCGCTGATCGCGGCGCGCTCGCGTTCGTATCGGGCGGCGCGGGCAGTGCGGCGCGCCCTGGCAGCCTCGGTGTCGGCGCGGGGGCCGTCAAGGGTGCGGCCGACGTGACCGCGCTGCTCGACGCCGAGCAATTTGCGGCGGTGAGCGCGCCGGCCGAGGAACCGCTCCTCGTCCTCGGCAGTGCGGGAAGCGGAAAGACGACCGTCGCCCTGCATCGCCTGGCGCGCATCGCGGCGCGCGAGCCCAAGCGTTACCCCCTCGACCGCGTCGGTGTCGTCGTCCCCGAAGAAGGCCTGGCGCGTCTTTCGCGGCGCCTGCTCGAGCCGCTCGGCGTAGGACAGGCGCAGGTGAAGACGCTGGACCGGTGGGCTCACGACTTGGCGCAGGTGGCTCTCGGCTCCCCTTTGCCGCGCCTGTACGACGAGCCCCCCGCCGTCGTCTCGAGCCTGAAAAGGCATCCTGCCCTGTACGACGCGCTACGCGCGCGTTTCGCTCACCTGCAGCCGAACCCCAACGTCACCTTGAAGCGGCTAAGGCGGCGGCTCGCCGTAGCGCTCACCGATCGACCCTTCCTCGAGAAGGTCGTGGCCAATGGTCCAGGGCTGTCGAAGGTCGCGATCGACGAAACCATTCGCCACACGATGCTGCAGCTCTCCGATCACGTCGACAAGGAGCTCGCTTCCATCGTGGACCCCGAGATGAAGCAGGCCATCGACAACCGCGCCATCGACGAGGGGACGCCAGGTGAGATCGCAGGCTCGCTCGATGTCGAAGACCTGCCCATCCTGCTCTTCATGCGCGCCGCCGCGACGGCTCTCAACGCGCCGCGCACCGCACACCTCGTGCTCGACGAGTCCGAAGACTTTGCGCTCTTCGAGCTCGACGTGCTCGGCAAGCTCCTCGGCACGCCTCGCAGTGTCACGCTCGCCGGCGACGAAGCGCAGCAGACATCGTCGAGCTTCGCCGGTTGGGCGCGATCGCTGGAAACGCTCGGCGTCAGCAGCGCCGCCACGGTGCGCCTCGCGACTTCCTACCGCTGCCCGCGTCCCGTCGCCGAGCTCGCGCGGCGCGTGCTCGGCCATCTGGCTCCTTCTGCGGAAGCTCGCATCTCGCGCGAAGGAGCGCCGGTCGGGTGGTTCGCCTTCCCCAACGAGCAACAAGCCGATCTCTTTTTGGCCGGCGCCGTTCGCGATCTCGTCAATCGCGAGCCCCACGCTTCGCTCGCCGTGTTGACGCGCGACGCCGACGCGGCCCGTCGATTCTACGAGCTCGTCCGCGAAGTCCCCGAGGCTCGCCTCGTGCAAAACGGCGAGTTTACGTTCGAGCCCGGCGTCGACGTCACCGAGGTGGAAGACGCCAAAGGACTCGAGTGGGATTACGTGATCATCCCCGACGCCACGGCCGCCGCTTACCCGACGACCGACGACGCGCGGCGGCGTTTGCACGTCGCGATCACGCGCGCGTCGCATCAGCTCTGGATCGCGGCGGGAGGCGTTTTCTCCCGACTTTTACCGGAGCTCGGGGGATCGCCAAGCGCCTGACGCACGCGCCGTTACGTTCAAGTTTTGTCGCAAAACGTCGTTCAACCGGGCGATGCACCATCGCTTGTCCGCAATCTGGTTGCTCGCGGCCATGACCGCTTCCTCCTCGCTCGCCGGCGCGGAGCAGGCGATCGACCCCACGCTTACATCGGCCCCCGGGGGCGCGCAGGTGCGAAAGAACAGGTTTCATCCGTGGACGCCGGCCGCGCCGGGCCGCAAGCTCCCAGCCGATTCGGAGCTTACCTGTGCCGGCGGATGCACGGTCCGCACACACGATGGCAGCACGCTCACATTGGATCCGGGCGCGCTCGTTACCGTCAATCAGCTCTACCACATCATGCTCGAAAGCGGCCCGTTCGCGTCCCTAGGCCGGCGCTTCGAGCTGCGCACCGGCGGTGTACGCGCCAACGTCGTTGTCGACAAGAAACGCCCCCGTACCCTCGTGATCGGCACCCCCAAGGACGGCATGGTCGCCGTCCGCCCTGGTGAAGCACACGTCGTGGTGACCGACGACCGTGCCGGCGTTGCTTCGTGGGCCGGCGGCGCGCACGTCAAGCAGGGCAAGCGCACGCTCGATCTCGAAGCAGGTCAAGCGACGACGATCTCCGCCGATGGTCCGCTCACGCCGCGCGCTGTCGCACCGAGCCCGCTTTGGGCCGCACCCGCGGGAAAGCTCGACGAGCCGCAGCCGCTCGCGGTGGCGCTCGACAGCCGCTCCGGCGCGCTCGGTCTGTCGTGGTACTCGGTGCCGGACGCCAACGGTTACCGATTCGAAATCGCCGCCGACGAGGCTTTCAGCAAGACGACCGAAGCGGTCGTCCTCAAAGCCGACCAGCATTCGTACATCGTGAAGAGCCTCCCCGAAGGCGCGTACTTCGGCCGCGTCATTGCGCTCGATCGCGACGGCGTGGGGAGTCGTCCTTCGTCGCCCGCTCCGCTTCGGGTGATCGCGGTGCACACGCCAGAAGGCGCCGCCGTCGATCGCGACGCTTCGACGGTCGTGGCCCCGCTGGGCACGAGCGTGCGGCTTTCCAACCACGCGAATCTCGAAATGGCGGTCGACGACCACAAGTTCCGCCCCGCCGAGCCCTCGCTCACGGTGGACGAGACGCCGCACCTGGTGCGCTTGCGCGTCGAGGGGGACTACGGGCGCGAGACCCGGCTCAAGGTCGAGCCGCGCGCGCTCAAGGCCGTCATCCAATTGGGCCCCGCGCTGGCGCGTTGGCCGGAAGACCCCATCGAGATGTCGATCGCCATCGAAGACCCGAGCGGTCGCTTCGACCCGCAGTCCGTGCAGCCGAAGGTCGAAGTCCTTCTCGGCATCGAACCGGTCGAGGTCGATTGGAAGCGCGAAGGAACGCGTATGACAGCCCGGCTTGCGCCGCGCACGTCGACGCGCCCCGAGGTGCTGCGCGTCATCGTCCGCGATCAGGGGGGGGTGCAGCTCGGCCGCAACTTCCTCGAGATCGAGCCCACCAGCGCCGATCATCCCGACAAGCCGCTCGCGCGCCGCTGACCTTTCCAAATGCGACGGCCGGCCCCGGACACTCCGGAGCCGGCCGTAGACGGCGCGGTGCCTTGCGTTACAGGCTCGCGTTGAGGGGGTCGTATTTGTCGCCCCCCTTGTGGAACGGATCGCTCTTCTTGCGGGGACCCGAGGGGGCCGCGCCGCCACCTCGCGACTGTTGCGCTGCCCTCTGCTGCTGCATTTTGGCGGCGCGGGTCTTATCGGCGTCCATGAGCGCCTTCTTTGCCTCGTCCGAGAGCTTGGGGGGCTCGGGCTTGGTGACGATGGGCGTCATCGGCTGTGAAGGCGGCGGGGGTTCGTAGGCAGCCGGAGCGGCCGGCGGCGGGGTCGCCGCTGCGGGGGGAATCTCCGGCGCCGAGTTCATGTTCATCGCGGCGAAGCCGAGCCCACCGAGGACCGCGGCGATGCCGATGATCCACTTGGCGGGAGACCGCTTCTTGGCGAAATGAACGGTATCGAGGTCGAAATCGATGTCCGCCGCGACCGGCGCGGTGCTGCGCGTCAGAGGCTCGGGCGGCGCCGAAAAGCCCGTGGCAGGCGCAGCAAAGGACGCACCCTGCGCCCCCGCGAACCCGAAGTGCTGCTGCGAGGCCGGGGGAACCATCTGGGTCACCGCGGGAGCCGCTTGGATCGGGGCCCCAAAGGGGTCGAAGAACGGCTTCGGCTGGTTCGAGGCAACGGGCTGCACTGGGGCCGCCGCGACCGGCGCGACGGCGGCAGGTGCGACCGCCGCAACAGGAGCCGCCGCGACCGCGACGGCTGGATTTCCAACGGCAGCGGCGCTGTTCGTTTCCCCGCTTGCCGGTGCTTCGGCTTCGGAGTCGAGGCCCAGCAACGCGCGGAGGGTCACCCACTCCGTCGTGCCGTCCTGCATGATGAGAGTGTCCTCTGTGATGAGGCCGTCTTGAAAGGCGTCATCCAGGAGCTCCAGCGTCATGCGGCATGCTTGGCCGGATGCGAGCTGGACCTGCCAGAGAGGCTCGTTGCTTTCAGTCTGGTCCTGCGTCGACTCGACTTCACTCATCGATCTACTCCTTGTGGTAAATGCGAAAGCATCAATGCGAGAAGCTAGGAAAGCGAGCTTAGCATCCCCGTCCAGGTGTTTCACTGCGAACAGGGTGTTCAGTACGCTTACTTTTGTGCTCCACCGGTAATAGTCCATCGAGGCTGGAGTTCGCGTCGTTAACCGCAAATTCGAGGCCGGAACGCGGCGCTCGCGTGGAATCCTCACACATGAAAATCGGGCGTTCGACCTAGCTGCTTTGCAGGCTGCGCGCGCGATTGGCAACGCGCTTTCGACACTGTCTCATTCGGTGACAGCAACCGCTGTCGTCAATGCGCGTGCTCCCGCCAGAATGCGAACGCCTCTTCGAGGTACACCTCGCGCGCGCCATGATCGACGGGGTGCTCGGCCACGCGAATCGGCCAGTGGGCCCGGTTGAGGACACCGACCAACCCCGGAATCGCGCGCCTGACGTGGCCATCGTACCGGCCGTAGCCGATGTAAAACGGTTTGGGCGCGAGGCGCGCAAGCTCCAAGGTTTTCGCTCCGGTGCCGCCCGACATCGCGCCGAAGCCGTCGACGTCGATGCCGCCGCGCAGCGCCAAGCGCGTCACGAAGTAGGCGCCCGAGGATGATCCCGCGAGGTACACGCGAGAAAAAGTCACCCCGGTCAGCCCTTCGAGCTTCTTCCTCGCGGCGGCGAACGCGCCGACGATATCGGCGGCATGCTTCTCGTAGAGCGGGTCCGTCGTGGGCCAACCGACCCAACTGCGACGCCCGAACGGCCCGAAACCCGCGCGACCTCGCGGCACGAGTGCGACGACCCCCGCGTGTAGCGCGGCGTTCAAAATGACGCTCTGCACCTTGGTCTTCTCGGGGCTTTCGTCACGCGGCGGGACGATGCCGTGCAGATAGATGAGCAGCGTGCGCGTCGGAGCCGAGGGCAGGATGTAACAGGAGCTCTCATCGAGCGTGGTCAAGCCTTCGCTGCACCAGGGTGCGCGTGCCGCGGGGGGCTCGATGGATGGCCACGTCGACGGCAGGTCCGTGGTGGCCGGAGACTGCTCGACCGCGCGCGCATCCGGCGGCATAGACGCGATGGTCGCGTGTCCTGTGCTCGGCGCGGAGGGTGCCGTCGTCACTGGCGGCTCCGCGGGCGAACGCGAGGGGGCATCTCTGCCCAACCTGCAGGCGCTGAGAAGAACCAGGGTCGAAACGCTGACGCGGCGTACGAACTTGTGCGGCATGCTGCACGACTGCGTGGCACCGGTCGCGGGACGGGCCAGCTTCGCCAGTGTACCGCGAGATGCCTCGGCACCGAGGCTCGATTGACGCCCGCCCGGGACGCGAGAAGCCTCGCATCCATGAAAGACAAGCCCTACGAGCTTTTCTATTGGCCCGGCATCCAAGGCCGCGGCGAGTTCGTGCGCCTGGCCCTCGAAGAGGCGCAGGCGCCCTATGTCGATGTCGCGCGCCTCCCCGAGAAGGAAGGGGGTGGCGTGAAGGCGATGATGAAGGTGATGCACGCTGCAGGGGGCACCCTGGAGCCTTTTGCCCCCCCCTTCCTGCGCGCCGGCGATCTCGTCATCGCGCAGTCCGCAAACATCCTCCAATTTCTGGGACCGCGGCTCGATCTCGTTCCAGCCGAAGAAGCGCGCCGTTACGAAGCGCACCAGCTTCAACTGACGATGGCCGATTTCGTGGCCGAGGCGCACGACGCGCACCATCCGATCGCCTCGAGCCTCTATTACGAAGACCAGAAGGACGAAGCGTTACGGCGCGCCAAGATCTTTCGCGCCGAGCGCATTCCGAAGTTCCTCGGCTACTTCGAGCGCGTGCTCGAGCAGAGCAAGACGGGACACTTCGTGGGCAAGAAGGTGTCGTACGTCGACCTCTCCATGTTCCAGGTCATGGTTGGGCTCGAGTACGCGTTTCCGCGCACGATGAAAGCGTTCGAGAACAAGGTGCCGGCGCTCGTGAAGCTCCGCGATCACGTGAAGCATCGGCCGCACATCGCGGCGTACCTCGCTTCGGACCGACGGATCCCCTTCAACGAAGAGGGAATCTTTCGACATTACCCCGAGCTCGACCGCGACTGAGTCAATCGCCCTCCGCGGCGCCGTCGGTCAAATGCCGCGGCCGCGAGCGGGCGTCTTTCGAGCCCGTCGCGGCCGCGTACATTAAGCAAGGAAGTTAGAGTCGTTCCAGATCGGGCTGGCGCTTAGCGCTTGCCGCGGGCGGCGCGCGCTTTCTCGAGCTCCTCTTTCGTGACCTTGCCGTCGTTGTTCGCGTCGGCTTTGACGAGGTGCTGCCAGAACTCCGGCTTCACTTCGTCGGCCGTGAGCGATCCGTCGTTGTTCTTGTCGAAGCGCTCGAACATCTTGCCGTGGCCGCCGCCTTTGGCGCACGACTTGTCACCGCCGGGGCCATGACCGCGATGACCGCGGAGCTTGCCTTCGGCGCGCGCCTGATCGAGCTCGGCGCGCGTCACGCTACCGTTCTTGTCCGTGTCGGCCACTTGGAACCGCTCCCACCGCGGGCCCACTTCGTCGGCGCTGAGCGCGCCATCGTTGTTCTTGTCGGCCTTTTTGAACATCTCCTCGCGGCGCGCCTGGGCGTGCGCCTTGAGCTCGTCGACGGTGATGCTGCCGTCGTTGTTCGTGTCGGCCTTGGCGAGCCACTTCTGCATTCGCTCCGGGAGCTCGGCGATTTCGACTTTGCCGTTGCCGTTCTTGTCGAAGCGCTGCACGAAGCGCGCAGGGTCGTGTTTCGCATGGGCCCCCTCGGCCTGAGCGCCCATCTCGCTCCCCTGCGGCGCCTGAGCAGCCGCCACGGAGCACCCGAGCCCCGACGCGAGAACGATTGCACTGACGAGCGACCAATTGACCATCTTCGTTTGCATGAGAAAGCCTCCTTGCCGGTACCGACGCCGGAGCGGAGGCCCGCCCTACGCTCGACGTTCTTTTTTTTCTGGAGGCCGGGCACGTGACATGTCGGACAAGAGCGTACCCCCATCCTGCTCGCTCGCTTACGGCGCAAAGAAATCGACGCCTTGCCGTAGGGAGGGGGGGCGCGCAGGCGTCTGCCCTAAAGAGGAGAGTCGGGTAGTGTGGCGCCGGGAGATCGGGATTGAGCAACCTGGAAGGGGCAATCGAGCGTTTCTTGAAAGGGGACGCGTCGGCCTTCCAAGAGGTGGTCGACGCGACGAGCGCTCGGCTCGTTCGACTGAGCGCTAGGATGCTCGGCAACGTCGCGGATGCGGAGGACGTGGTGCAAGAGGCTTACGTGAAGGCATATCGATCGCTGCAGGGCGGCGAGTTCGACCGGCGCGCGAAAGTCGAAACGTGGCTCTATCGCATCGTCGTCAACGCCACCATCGACGCGCGGCGCAAGCGCAGCAGGCGCGGGCCTGCCGTCGCGATGGACGAAGAGACGGTGGCCGCAGTGCACGAGGGAGAATTGGCCGGCGACGCGCGGCTCGCTTTGACGGAGCTCGCCGCGTGGCTCGGCGAGCTGCCCCCCGATCAGCAGGCGGCGCTCGTGCTCAAAGCGGTGGAAGGGCGAGAGTCGGCGGAGATCGCCGAAATCCTCGGTTGCAGCGAGGGCGCGGTGGAGCAAAGGCTGGTGCGCGCGCGCGCGACGCTCCGCCAGCGGAGGAACGACACGTGAAGAAGCAAGACGAAGACATCGACGTTCGGCTCGAACGCCTTGCGCGCGCCACGGAAGACGTCAAGCCTCGCCCCGATTTCGGAGCGCGCGTCGCGCGCGCGCTCGAAGCCGAGCAACGGAGCGGGATCCTCGTGGAGCTCGGGCGGCCGGCGCGACGGATCTTGCCGGCGCTGGCGCTGGCCGCGGCAGTGAGCCTCGTGTGGGCCGTGCAGGGCGACCAAGATTTCGACGACGCGCTCTCGGTGTATGCCGACGAGACGGTGGAGCTCGAATGGTGAGCCGGCGCGCTTACGGTTATCTGGTGCTCGCCGCGGCCTTCGCGGTGGGGGTCGCGTGCGGCGGGGGTGCGGCGTTCGGGTACGTCGCGCACAAACATGCGGCGATCTTGCGCGAAGATGGACGGGCGCACGAGGTGCGACGCTTGCGCGTGCTTGCGCGCAAGCTCGACCTCGATGCAGATCAGGAGCATCGCATCCGCGCCATCTTGGTCAAAGATCGCGAAACGATGCGCGATCTCGGGCGCGGCATGTTCGAGCGTTGCGGCGAACCCTTGCGCGAGCAGAAGGCGCGCGTCGAATCCGACATCCGCAGCGTGCTTCGCCCCGAGCAACAGCGGCGCTACGACGATTTACTCGAAGACCGGCGCGAGCGGCTCTGGATCGACCCCGGCTTCTTCCGCCGTCGTGGCGAGGATCGCCGACCGTAAGCGAGCCCTTCCGTCACGTCGCCTTCGGATTCGGCGGGCACGGACGTTCATGGACCCGATCGCAGGAAGAACGTGTAGGATGCCCGCGCTCGCGGCCGCCGAGCCGGAGCCCTTGCAAGAATCGACCTGGAGAAACGAGAACGTCATGGGAATCGCATCCATTCGTCGAGCTGTCTGGGCCTTTCCACTCGTGCTCGCCTGCGGCGGGGGCGCTCCACCCTCGACGACAACGCCGTCGACAACGGCTCCGGCGGGATCGGCGGGTGCCGACAATGCTCCGCCCCCTTCGGGGAAGTGGAGCGACCTGAACAAGGACGAGCGCATGACCTATATGAAGAAGGTCGTGCTTCCCAAGATGAAGGAGACGTTCACCGCCTTCGATCCCAAGGAGTTCGAGCATGTCACCTGCATGACGTGCCACGGCTCCGGCGCGAAATCCGGGTCCTTCAAGATGCCGAATCCGGAGCTTCCCAAGCTCAACCCCGAGGGCGGATTCAAGAAGCACATGGACGAGCACCCGGAGATGACGAAGTTCATGATGTCCAAGGTGCTGCCGCAAATGGCCGAGCTTCTGCACACGCAGCCGTTCGACCCCAAGACCAAGCTCGGATTCGGCTGCTTCGGGTGTCACGCCATCGCCAAGTGAGCCGGCCAATGACGCCTGCGTTGCGATTTTTCAGTGCAGCTTTCTAGGAGCACAAAAACCACCGCGCAAAGCGGTGCACGAGGCGAGAAAGGCCACGCACAGCCGAATCCCCAAAGGAAGTGAAATCGTAGCGTTTCTGTTCGGCCGATCCGGCTAGGTCGCGAGACGACTTGACGGCGACGACGCTTGGGCCAAGCATGCGAAACCATGCGCCCAGAATTAAAGACGCTGACCGGAGGCATCGAGGTCGCCCTCGGACCGCGCATGCCCCACGCCAACCTTCCGTCGCCGTTCTTCGGAAGAGCACCCGCGCTCCAGAGTCTCAAAGCGGTCGCGGAGACCGTCCGATCGACCAAAGAATGTCGATGCGTGACGGTCGTAGGTTCGGCGGGGATCGGTAAGACGCGACTCATCGACGAGTTCGTGAAGGCGGTGGTGCGATCCTCCGACGACGATCCGGTGCGCGTTTTCCGATCGAATGCGATCGACGACGGTTCGTCCTGGTCGTGTTTCACGCAGCTCCTTTTGCAACGATTCGATGTCGTCGACGCGCTCGGCCCCGAGGAGGCCAAGCTCGGCGTGCGCGCTCAAGTCGCCGCGCTTCTCGACGATCCCAAGGTCGGGGACGTTCTGCATGTGCTCGGGGGACTCTTGGGGCTCGAATTCCCGGATAGCCCCATTACCAAGGCCCTCGGCGACGCCGCGCTCGATCCTTCCGTGCCGAAGCGCGCGATCCTCAAGACTCTCCTGGAGATCGATTCCGCCCAGGGGCCGCTCTGTCTCGTCCTCGATGATCTGCAGCTCGCGCACGAGCAGACCATCGACATGTTGCACTTCCTCGTCGAGAACCTGCGCGGTCCGGTGATGTTCATCTGCGCGGCGCGGCCCGAGCTCTTGGCGCGCCCCGAGGTGCAGCCGCAAACCGCTCGTTACGCTGTGCTGCACCTCGAGCCGCTCGGCGAGGTCGACACCGCGGCGCTCATCGGCACG
>Ga0111538_10013942_pt1 | contig 10596 bp, 8 predicted proteins | sample SoiMethybrSBSTD1_FD_79669 | JGI IMG/M metagenome (GOLD analysis project Ga0111538, IMG submission 79669) | Bulk soil microbial communities from a Populus tree surrounding site in Tennessee, USA - Soil MetaG P. TD hybrid SBSTD1 (version 2)... | ecosystem: Environmental > Terrestrial > Soil > Tree... | reverse complement strand
TCGATAATTCTGATTCGGTGCATCCTTCTCCGCCCACACGACATGAAGCACGCCGTTCGCATCGTAGATGAGCGGGCGATGATTCAACCCGGTCTCGGAATCCGTGCCCGTGTTGGAGAGATTCGTTTCCGCACCCCAGGTTCCGGCGAGAACAGAGGGCGCGGCGAGAAGAAGGATGGGCACGGCCAGCGCAGCAAGAAAAAGGATCCGAAGTGCGGCGGGGGCACGGCGGGGACAGATCGGGATCACGATGCCCCTCCACCGAACGTCCAGCCGAGCTCCCAGGTTCTTCCGGGCAGGGGAAAGTCGCGGAAGTCACGAGCCGGTCGATTGAACACGTTGAGCAATGCGAAATCCATGGTCACTCCGGGAAGGACGTGCGCGCGTGCGCGCAAATCGAGAAGGTCGTAGCCGGGCAAGAGTTTCGTGTTGGCGCGTGTGATCCACGCATCGCCGACGAATCTCCACTGTGCTTCGAGCTCGCCGGCATCGGGACGCAAGAGAAGAAGGGAAGCCGCTCCCGTCCAATTGGGGCGATAGGGCAGCTCCTTGCCATCGACGTTGGGCGCCCCGGTTTCATCGCGCGACGCGAGATGCGTGAGCGTGCCGATTCCTTGCAGCGTCCAGCGCTCGCCAAGGGGAACTTCGCCCAGCGCCTCACCTTCGAATCCGGCGAGGCTCGCCCGTCCGATGTTCTGCGGTCTCCAGATGCCGGCAGCTCCCGGAGACCACTGGATGAGATCTTCCACGGCGCGCGCGAACACATCGATCCCGAGATGCGCGCGCCCGTGCAGTGCCGACAGCGAGATTCCGGCATCGAGATCGCGCGAAGTCTCCGCCTTGAGATGGGGATTGCCGGCCGCGGAGGCGCGCGCCGGCCAGAAGAGATCGTCGAAGGTCGGCGGCCGAAAGGCGAGCCCCGCCGAAGCCCGCACAAGAAGCGAGGCCGGGATCACTTCCCCCTGGATGCCGAAGCGCGGGCTGACGAACGGATCGAACCCGCTCACCCGATCGAGGCGCGCGCTGGCCAGAGCGCGCACCTTGCGTCCCGCAAACACGCGATCGTGCACGGCATGCGCGCGAAGATGCGCCGTGTCGCGGAGGTGATCGCCGTCGGTTGTGCTGCGCAAGTGATCGCGCGAGAATCCCGCGAACGTGCGCATGCTGGTCGGTCCCATCTTCCACACGACTCCGCCCTCGCCGGCGGCGCGCGCATTGCGGTGCTCATCGTCGACCGCTCCCAACGCCGCCTGCGGATCCCGATAATTGCGGCTCTGGGAAAACATCGAGCCGTCGAAGAGCGGGGCCAGCTTTCTCTCGCCCGCTCTTTCGAAATGAACTCCGATGCTCTTGTTCTCATCGAAGAGACGGGCCGTCGGCGTGGGGAATTCCTCGCTTCCGGGCACGCCGCGCTCTCCGCGCAAGAACGATGCGTCGATGCGCGCCAGCGTTTGCCCCGGCAGGAGCCCTTGCACCGCCGTTGAGGCGGTAGTCTGCTCGATGTCGCCATTCTGAATATGATCGATCTCGGCATCGGGTACGGCGTAATCGCCGCGCGTCTCGAGGCGCTGCGCCGAGAAGCGCGCATGCCAATCGCTGGCGAGGCCGAGCGCCGCACTGCCGCTCAAGTCCTTCGTGTTCGCGCCGCCGCCTGCGACGCGAAACCGCGCCTCAGTATCCTTCGGAGCGCGCGTTTTGATTTGAATCGCGCCGCCTACCGCATCACCGCCCCACGCGGTCGAAGCGCCGCCGCGCAATACTTCGACGCTTTCCACGGATTCGAGCGAAACTTGCGAGAGGTCGGCGCCTTGCCCTTGCGCTGAATTCAACCGGCGCCCATCGACCAAGACCAAGACCTGCTCGGTCGTCGATCCTCGAATGGAGATGGCGGGAGAAAGTCCGCCGCCCCACGAGGCGAGACGCAGCCCGGCCACGGGAACAAGGAGATCGGCGAGATTGCCTCCCGGACGCCGCGCAATGTCGCTTCGGTCCAAGACGGTTTCAGACAGCGGAAGCGGCCCGGTCGCGTCGGGCCACTTCTCTCCGCGCACCTCGATTTCCGGCAGGAAGTAATGCGCTTCGGGAAGCGTGAGTCGCGGCGCGATCATCGCTCCCCCCAAGAGGAGGAAGATCGCGGTCATCGAACGCGCAGCACGCGATCCGTGACGACCTTCGATCCGATCGTCGCGCGAACGTGATACGCGCCCGGCGCGACACCGAGCCCGGATTCCTCACGGCCGTCCCAGACCCATTCGCGCTCGCTCGATCCGGCGCTGCCCAAATCGCGCGAGAGAATGCGCCGCCCGGTGACGTCGAAGATCTCGATCGTGGTGGGAGTCCCGGGAGGCGCGTGGAATCGAATCGTCGTTTGATCTCGAAATGGATTCGGAAAGACGCGCGCGAACGCAAGGTCGTCGCGCCCGGCGGTCCGTTGGATCGTGATCGCGGGAAGCCAGGTGATGTCGCCGCGCAAATCGATTCCGCCGACGTGATACACATACGTGCTGCCGGGTGTGGTCGCCCGATCGATCCACTTCGGCTCCGGTTCCACCGGAAGGTCGCTCGCCACGCGCTCGAACGGCGCTCCGGCTCGCGCGCGCTCGATCGCAAATCCCGCCAGGTTGGATTCGACGCTCGCCCGCCAAGAAAGCTGAATCCCTTCGGAGAGATTGGCCGCGGAGAGACCGGAAAGGACGATCGCCACCGGTCCGTCGCGTTCGATCAGCGCGAGATCGACCGGGCCGTCGCCCACGAGATGCGGAACGGGCGTTCCCGGCGCAGCCGGATCTTCGACGAGAAGAACGTCGAGCGGGAAATCGGGCACGTACAGAAGACCGCCCTGGCCGACGCGTGGATTGCCGAGGAAATCTACGGTCGGAAGAAGAGGATTCGAGCCGTCGTGCAGGAAAAGATGCGACGCCGAATCATAAACCCAGACTTGCGAAGAGAAGGACGGGGTGGTGACCAACAAATACACGACTCCCGAAGAATCGGTCGCACCGTTGCCGGGGAAGCCGGCGATGGGAAGCGTGCTGGTCACGGCGTCGGTGACCGGATCGATGATGGAGACGGCGCCCATCGTGGCGAAGAAATCGCCGGTGCAGACGACGTGCACCAAACCATCGGTCGTCGTCAGGCACTCTTGCGGATTGAGCGCGACCGGGATGGTGGCCACGACCGTATTCGAAGCGAGATCGAACACGGTGACGCTGCCCGGGCTGTAGGAGAAGTTGACGAAGTCGAATCCAGTGTTGGCGACGTAGAGCTTTCCGTTCGCGACGCACAATCCTTCCGGCGCGATGCCGGTCGCAAAGCTGTCGACAATGGCGGCATTCCACGGATCGATTTCATAGACGCGATCTTTGAGGAGCGCGCTCGTGAAGAATCGCGTACCGGCGATTTCCACGGCCCAAGGGTTCGTGCCGGCCGGCAGCGAAACGACATTCGTGATGGATTCGGTCGCGACGTCGAAGAGATCGATCTCGTCGGATGCGGATGCGGTGATGAGCGCGAACGTGCCGTCGCTGGAAGCCTCAATGCGATTCGGGACGTCGCCGGACGTGGCGACGGCAGGATCGACGACGCCGGTCTCCAAATCGACGCGCGCGATCGATCCATCGAGCGAGCCGATGACGTACGCGGTGCGCGAAGGCGCCGCTCGCAACGACGATGCGAGGAGAAGAACGGCGCAGGCCGCGAGAGAAAGGGAAGAAGCGGGAGAAAAATTGGGTAGGAACATCGTCACCGACCTCGCCCACGAAGGTGGCTAACGTGACGTCCGGGCCGGTCTCCTGGCTCGCGGGTCTTCCGGCTTCCGCGCCTTCCGGATCATTCCGTGGCTTCTTGCGGAAGTCGTCGCCGCTTACAGTGGCGGGGCCGCGCCGGTTTCACACCGGCTTCCCGTGCACCCGAACGGATGGATGATGTTGCCGGCAATGCCGGCGAATCGACGCAACGCACCTTCCACCAAGCGCACATCCAGAGTCAAGGGATTCGAGCGAATCGCGTGCGGGCGGCGGAATTTCGTGGGACTTGATAGACTCGGCGGCTCGGTGGCCCGGAGGCAGAACCCGCGGCGTCGCACGGGGTTTCGATCTTCGTTGGCCAAGAAATGTTCGGGTTCAAGGCAGGGCGAATGCGAATGGCGAATCGAATGCGGATTTGGAGAAAAGGAGCAGCCTCCGGAATCGGATTCGTTCTACTCGCCTTTCTGACCGCTGCCTCTCAAAAGGTTGGGGATCAAGATCCCGCACAGGGAAAGGATCCGGCTGCGGACAAGAGCTCGACCTCCTCTCTCGAAGAGGAGCTCCAATCCTTCGAGCAACAGCTCGGCGCACCCTCTTCAGCCGAAAGCCTCTTCGCGAACGGACGCGTACCCGACTTGGTGGTGATGAGCTCGACCGACGTTCACGGCGAAATCGAGCCCTGCGGCTGAGGGAAGAATCCGAAGGGTGGCGTGGCCCGGCGGGCCGCGTTCGTGGATTCGCTGCGCAAGACCTACAAGGAAGTGCTCCTTGTCGATGCGGGAGAATTCTCTTCGTCGCCGACGATGTCGTCGGAGCCCAAGAGTCTCTATCTCTTGGAAGCGATGAAGAAAATGCACTATGACGCGATCAACGTCGGCGTCACCGATCTGCAGCTCGGTCTCAATCTTCTTCTTTCCGTGACTCAGGACAGCTCCGTACCGGTTCTCTCCGCGAATCTTCGCCGGCGTGAGAGCGGCGAGCTTCTGTTCCGCGAGTCGGCGATCGTGAACAAAGGCAAGCGGAGCATCGGCGTGACCGGCGTTACGATTCCGTCCGAGGCGGAGCGCAAGATTTGCGATTCGCTGGGTGTGAAGATCGAGCCGGCGAAAGATGCGCTGGCGCGCGTGCTGCCGGGGCTGCGCGCGAAATGCGACCTCATCGTGGTTCTCGATCATCAGCCGGTTGGCGATGCGCGCAAGCTCTCCGAAGATCTCGCCGGGCAGATCGATCTGCACATCGTAGGAGTGGGAACCGCGAGCCAGAAAGTGATGGTGCGCGAGCACGGCGGCGCATTGCATCTCACCGTGGGGAATCGCGGTCAGGCATTGGGAGTGACCAAGGTTGCGTTCGAGAAGTCCCGCCCAGAAATGATCGGCGAGGAAGTCGTGCTCTTCAAAGAGTATCCCGAGGATTCCGCATTCGTGAAAGCCACGGAGGAGTTTCGCAAGAACTTGAACGAGCTGTTCAAGATCACCGTGGTACAAAAGGCCGCCGGGGGAAGAAAGTCACCCGACGGCCATTACTATGTCGGCGTCACCAATTGCGCGGGCTGCCACAAGGCGGAGTACGAGATCTGGCAAGAGACGCCGCACGCGCACGCGTTTGCGACGCTCGTGGACCGCAAATCGGAAGCGATGCCGGAGTGCTTCCAGTGCCACGTCACCGGGGCGAAGGATCCCGCGGGATACGATCCCGCCGTCGAGCAAGCGAAAGAATTGGTGAACGTGCAGTGCGAGGTGTGCCACGACAAGGGCAGCGCCCACTCGCGCGACGGCAACTATGGGAAGAACTTGCTGCTGCAAAGCTGTGCGAAGTGCCATGACCCCGAGAACAGTCCGGACTTCGATCCCAAAGTGTATTGGCTCATGATGGAGCACGGGACGAAGACGGCGACGCAGACCACGATGGGGAATTAGCGCCTGTATTCCGCTCCCGCTGTGGAGATGAGCCGCGCTCGCGCAGCCTCCGCGCGAGGAAGATCTCCCAAAGCTTCCCAACTGTTCGCAATCACCGTGAGAGTCGCCGGCTGAGGATCGATGCGCGCGGATCGTTCTGCGAAGTCGATCGCCTCCTTCCAGCGATGTTCCGCGAAAGACAAACGGGCCAGAGAGGCGAGCAGGCGGTGATCTCCCGGACGAAGCTCCAGCCCCGTGCTGTAACTCCGTCGGGCGGCCTCGAAAGAACCGCTCCGTGAGAGAAGATCACCGATGCGCAAATGAAACCAGGCCACCTGCTCGCTCGGGAGGTTGCGCTGCGTCCGCGCTTCGGCGAGTGCTGTACGAAGCAATTGGATGGCGTCGTCCGTCCGGCCGCTCACTTCGTACCAGCGGGCGAGACGAGCTGCGATCGCCACATCGTGCGGCGCGGCCGGGTCTTCCTGCAAAGTACGCTCGAGCGATTCGAACGTCGCGCGCGCGGCGTCGCGGTCGCCGGTTTCGATCTGCAGCTCGCCCAGAAGCGCGCGATACCCTGCCACCTCGGGTTCGGCTTGGACGAGTGCTTGCGCTTCGAACCGTCCTTCCACAAAGCGATGTTGCGCAAGGAGGCTGGAGGCCAGCACGTGCCGCGCCTTTCCATTGCGATGCGCCGATGCCGCCAGGGATTTGCGCGCGAATTGCTCCGCGCGCAGGACGTCTTGGCGATTTGCGGTCTCGCGGGCGCGCTGTAAATAGAGACCCGCAAGCTGCGCGAGGTCGATCGATCCCTCGGGATCGCGAAGAACGCGCTCTTCGTAGAAGGCAATATCGCGGTCGCGAACTTCTCCTTCCGTCAAAGTCCGCGCCGCGACTGCTTTGCCGCCTCCATGCGCTTGCCATGCCAGAGCGAGAATGGCCGCTGCGGCGAGAGCGCCCCCTCCCAAGAGGAAGCGCCTCATGCGCAGAGTCTCACTCCGGTAGAGCGCGCCGACGCTCACGATCAATGCGCCGGTGCGAGATACGGGAACGTCGTCGAGAAAGCGACGTCGTTCTCGTCCACGTTGTCGGTCATGAGACCCGGAGTTGTGCCGGTCGCTTCGATCGCATCTCCGAAGATTGCGTCGAGTCCGATATCGACCACATCATCGGTCAGCCTTCGCCCGCCCCAGCCCGCCGACAATGCCCAGGAAAGCCAGCCTGCGGTCAGGGGGCTTCTCGACGTGTCGACGATCAGCTCGTCGGGCAGGAGAACGGAAGAAAGCGTGTTCGCGACGGTGGTGCTCCGGCCGGCAACACCGGTGACGAACCCTTCGAGCTCGATCTCGAACGCGGGATCACTCGCCGGACCCACTGCATTGTGGTGTCCGTGGGTGCGCTTGGCCAACATGACTTCGCTGACCAAGGGATTGCCCAGCCGCTCGATCTGCACGAAGGTTCGATCGAGATCGGGGCCGCCGGGTTCGACCGGATTGTCATCATCGTCGTCATCATCCGAGCAGCCGGCGAAGGCCAACGCGGATGCGAATGCCGCGATCACGATCGCCGATCGCCAAGTCATAAATCGTCTCATCGTGTGGCTCCTCCGCGTCTAGCGGCTGATGGTTCCCCAAATTCCAAGGTTCGCGTTCGCGCCCGAAGTGAGTGTGGTCGTCGGCATTTCCACCACGATGGCGAAGCAGTTCAATCCAGCGAGGTAGTCGATTCCAGGATCTCGAAAGGCAGTTGCCGTCGGCGTGTTGGGGAGCTCGGCCAAGGGGCCTGCCACCGGTTTGCGATCGGGAATGATCCGGAAGAATTGCTCCAAATCGAGGAAGAACGGATCTTCGCGGGGTCCACAGAAGAGCTGAATGTTGTCCGCGGATCCCAGATTCGTGTTGATCGCTCCTTCGATCGTTGGGTCTGCCGGAGAGATCTTGTTCGTGGGCCCGGCCACCACCGGCGCCACCGGACCAATCATGGACACGGTCTGGTTGGCTCCATCGCCGGTGAACAAGAACTGCAAAACCAGATCTTCGACCCCGTCCGTTGGGGTGTCGTTGTCGATCTTGATCTGATAGAGCTTGTCGGGATCGAATCCCGCATTCAGCGTTTGCGCGGGAGTCAAAGGAGAGCTGGTCGTCATGACCAGACAGATTCGATCGGGCGTTGAGCCCGGAAATGCGTAGACGTCATTGATATCGCACCGAGGGTTGAGCTCGACTTCCGGGGTGTCTTGGTGATCCGAGGCCCACGCCACCGCGAGCACCCCGCCCACCGCAGCGATCACGAGCGCAATGCCCACCGTGTTTCGAATGGCCGGCAGAAATCTCATCCGAATCCTCCTGATTTGCCATGTTTCGAGACGGAACATCCCACGGGTGTACGTGACCGGCTGGCAATCGGATTGGCAGAGAGAGGAAGGTGAAGAAAACGAATGTTGAAGCGGAAGCCCCGGGCTTACTTTCCGATGTAGCCCAAGGCCCGCATGCGCGCGATCGTCTCTTCATCGAGGATGCGTTCGCCGGCCGACGTGCCGCGCCCTTCGCCTTCTTGCATCCAACGACGAACGAGGCCCTCGAGATTCTTCGTGATCTCGGGATGGGCGGCCGACACGTTGACGAGATCGAGAGGGTCGCGGCTCACATCGAAAAGCTCGAGGCGATCTCCCGCTGGATGAGGTGAGAGCACGAGCTTCCACGGGGCCACGATTGCGTAGCGCTGTTTGGCGCGAATCGCCTGCGCTTCCCACTTTTCCTTCCAGTCGGGGATGCGCTCCGGATTCTGGGCGACTTCCAAAGGAAGAAGAAATCCCAAGCGATCATTGAGGTCGGGGAAGCGGCAAAAATCCGATTCACCGAAAAGCGGGATGGTCCGGGCGTCGGCATCGGGAGCCGCGGGTGCATGGGGGATGGGTCGTCCCTCGGCCGCGAAAGCGTCTCCTCCCACCCCGGCTCGTTCGAGAATCGTCGGGGCCAGATCGATCAGGCTCACCGTGGAGCGGGAGATGGTGCCGCTGGAATTCTTCGGAGAGGCGATCAAAAGTGGGACGTTTGCCGCCGGCCCATACACGAAGTCGCCGTGATTGAAATAGTACGCTTGCTCATCGAGGCTCTCGCCGTGATCGGCGGTCAACACGATGAGCGTGTGGTCAAGATCCCCCGTCACCTCCACCTCGCGCAAGAGCGCACCCACCGCGCGATCGGACGTCGCGACTTCTCCGTCGTACAGCGCCTTCGCATGCTCGATCGTGCGCGGCGGGAGCGGATTGCGATAGGTCATGTCTCCTTTGGAAATGCGGTCGTAGTCGAGAACGCGTGCGTAGTCCCCCTCATAACCGGGATCGAAGCTGCGATCGAAGGGAGGCGCCGGTTCATAAGGCATGTGCGGCGCGAGCCAATGCGTCCAAAGAAAAAAGGGACGTCCGGGGGAGGCGCGGTGCTTGAGCCAGTCGGCGGCCAGCCGCGTCACGACTTGATCGCGATCGCGGGTGCGCATGGCGGCCAGCGTAGAGAGGCGGCGCAGGCCGCGCACGATCGTGAGCCGCGACCAATCGTCGCCGCGATCATCCGCCGTCGCGAATCCTTGATAGATCCCGCTGTCGTGCGAGAGAACTGGATTCGAGTTCACCGCGGCGGTGACCCAACCGCGATTGCGCAGCATTTCGGCGAGCGTGGTCGAGGCCGGCCCCAACGTGTAATGAAAGTTGTCGCGCACGCCGTGAGTGTGCGGGGAAGCCCCGGTCATGAGCGAAGCCAGCGCGGGAAGCGTGCGCGGCTGCGGCGTGACCGCCAGCGCAAACGCTTCGGAGCGGCGCGCGAGACGATCGAGATGCGGGCTCATGGCTTGCGGATATCCGGTGAATCCCAATCGATCTGCGCGCAGCGTGTCGATCGTGAGCAAGAGAACGTTGAGACGATCGCTCGAGTTTGGGACGCGCCTGCTCGGAAGAAACGCCGGCAACGCGATCAGAAGAAGAATCGCGAGATCGGCCGGCCACGGGCGGGGAGTGGCGCGGCGGGCGAGCCAGGAGAGCGCGAAGTGTCCGGCAAGTGCGCCCCCCACGACGGCGGCAATTCCTCCGAGCGCAGACTTCCACAATTTCGCGCCTTCCAAGATTTCGCCGCCGGCCACGCGCGGAAGCCAAACGAGAAGACCGATGCCGATTCCCAAGATGATCGCAAAGGGAGAAGTGCGCGCGAGCGCTGCACGCCAGTGAGAGGACGTGACGCTGGCGAAGAATCCCCAAAGAAAACCGATCGCGGCGCCGGCCGCGCCCATTTGGGAAAGATCGCGCAAGGGAGAGCTCAACGCCGGGTGGCCGGGCGCGCTCAGAATCGTGGAGCGGAGAAGAATCTCCGCCGCCGCCAGAATTGCGCCCGCGAGAGCGCCTGTGGCCGCGGCGGAGAGGACCCTTCTTATCGGTACAGCGATTTGATTTTGCCCCAGGAAGATTCTTCGACGGAAACCGATCCGCAGGCTACGGAAGCGTCATGCGCTCCCATGTCCACGCCGCCTTCACCGGTGCCGAGTACCGGCGAGATTGTCCCCACCGCCAAATCGAACGGTTCGAGCACGATGTTGCAGAACAGCGGATCCAAGCGAATGTTGCCGTTGATTCCGGTGCGATCCGGGCAATCCACTCCGTATTCCGTATCCAAGTTCACGGCGTCGGAATTGAAGACGTCATTGAAGCGAATGTTGGGGCTCGCCGGAGAGTTGCACGCGATTCCGTGTCCGTCGAGCTGATGCGAGATGACGTTGTTCACGATCTCGCCGATCTCCTGCCCCGAGGCGTGAATCCCCCCGCCGCTGGCACCCGGCGACGTGTTGAGGGCGATCGTGCAGTTGAGGACGTTCGCCGACGAGAAGGGGCCGCTCACCGGACCAGCCATGTAGATGCCCGCACCTTTGGGCGCGTTGTTCAGGGAGACCTCGGCAAAGCGAATGAGCCCGTT
>Ga0111538_10013940_pt1 | contig 10597 bp, 3 predicted proteins | sample SoiMethybrSBSTD1_FD_79669 | JGI IMG/M metagenome (GOLD analysis project Ga0111538, IMG submission 79669) | Bulk soil microbial communities from a Populus tree surrounding site in Tennessee, USA - Soil MetaG P. TD hybrid SBSTD1 (version 2)... | ecosystem: Environmental > Terrestrial > Soil > Tree... | reverse complement strand
CGGTTGAAGCGTCGCGAGGTCGCGTGTCTCGTAACGGGCCTTCGGGTTGAGGCCGGAAACGATCGGCACCCACGTCTGTTCGACACCAGCCAGCCGCGCGCGAGGCAGAGCGTGCTGGAAGTCCGCGTGTGACGTCGGCCGTACGGAGACGTCGATGTCCCACACGCCGACACGTGAAGCGACCAGGTGCAACTGGAGAACAACGAGAATCTGGGTGGGCCGCTCAGGTCCCTTCGTAGGGATATCCAACGTCGGAAATCTGGCCCAAAACGTCGACCCCGATGGAGCCCGCGAGACCGCGAACTGTTTCGACTTCAGCAGCTCCTCGACGCTGGCTCCCGGGGCCTCTCGCGGAGCGGTCTCGAGCGGGCCAACAATCTGCCCGTTGTGAAACTTGGATCCCTCCATGTACCCGCCTGCGATCGCTAGGCCGTCCGGTCCGCTGACATGAATCGCGAGCGTTCCGTCGTTGAAGCCAGCGCCTTCGCTGAGCATCAGCCAGGTGACTCGTACGTCTTGTGCAAGAGGGACAGGCCAGCTCGCCGGATAGACCGACAGGATGCGCGAGTTGTCGGGATCAAAGTAGTTGCGAAGGACAATCTGCCCTTCTGGAACGGCGCGGTCTGCGGATAGTTGCTTTGTAAAGTGCAGGTGAACAGTCCGTGCCTCATCTTCGAGCAGGTCCTGGTAGTGAAGTTGCGACTGCCCGCCCGTCAAGCCGATTAAGCGCAAGAGTTCGCCAAGCACATCGTCGGCGAAAACAGAATCGGCGGAGGTGGCCTGCCTGATGCTTTCGACACTCAGCAACTTGCCGAATGCCTTGCTCCACTTCGCCGCCCGGGACGCGTCGCTCAGTACCTTGAGAGGGCCGCTGTACTGTTTCGGGTCGGTCATCACGAGGTCGACTTGCTTGCCGGCGGTGAACACCACGACCTCGAACGTGTCGCTGTCGTAAAGGCTGGTGCAAACAGCTGCTGTTTTGAAAATCTTCGACGTCGCCAGCGCGAGGTCTTTCAGCTCTCCGGTATCCACCCCGGCGTTATCGCTGTCGTACACCGACAGAAACGCGTCGCCCTCATTGCGAAGCAGGAGCACATGCTTGCTGCCTTCCGGCGATGCTGTCTTCGCCCGTTCGAAGCCGAGCGTGCCGTAGGCACGGACAATACCGTCGATGGCGTTATCCGTCGTGCCGGTCAGGGCGATATGCACGCTCGCACACGTGGTTCCCATGGGATGGCTGTTCCTGATGAGGTCGCGCTAAGGATACGCGGCCGCAGTTCTGCCGGTCTCTTGCGGCGGCTGAGCTGGGAAATTTTTCACGCTCGGACCGTGTCGGGTTTCGTCGCCGATTCCCGATCTCCCTTATAAGAAGACAACACGGAGACGTCGATGGACTTCGGATTCGCACCAGATGGCGACGCGCACGTCGGCAATTTGCGCGCACTCTTCGAGCGACGGACCAGCACCACCCTGATAAACGCGCGCGGTCTCTCCACCGTCCGGCAGTTCATCACCCACCTCGACAAGACCTCCAGCATCACAAAGCCGGTCGACGATCTCCTCATCGGGGCGCACGCCAACAACGAGGGGCAGTTCTTCATTCCGATGTTCCCCGGGCAGAAGGGTCCGACCAAGTTCGAAACACTCGAAACGACGCTGAACGATGCGACGAAGTCCATCACGATCCCGGACGCGGTCATCGGCTTCAAGACCGGCGACCCCATCACGCACGCCGTGCACATCAAGGGCTGCAACCTTGGTCAGGCGTTGCCGTTCCTGAAGAAACTGAAGGAAGCCCTGGGGGGACACGTCAAGATCACCGCGCCCAAGCTGTTTCACGGCGCGACGCCCGGACCGGCCGAGGGCGTGTTCGAGTACATCGGCTATCAATTCACCCTCAAGCGCACGAAGCCATTCCCGACCCGCAAAGCGGCGCTCGCCGAGTGGGACGCCGCGGGGTTTCTGCTGGTCGACGGCAACCCCGTGCCGACGGGCGACTGGAACACGCTGGTTCCGAAGAATCCGAACGCGGATGTACGGTTCCAGGTCAACTCGAAACTCGGCACCGCCTTCGGCAAGCGCAAAACCATCCGCACGCCGCGCCAGCACCGGGTCGTGCAGATTAACTTCGGCCCGTGGATCGTGCCGTTTCCCACACCGGCCGACGTGCCTAAATCCGAGTCGGATCGGCTGCTCGAGCTCGAAAGACATTTGAAACAGGACGCGCGTTTCAAGGACACCCATCCGTATCCGCAATTCAAGCGCGAGGGATTCGACAACGTCATCGAGTTCGTCTCTGGTTACACCTGGAACTGTCAAAAACGGAAGGCGTCGCTCGTCTGCGTGGGAACGAGATTTCTCTACATGATTGTGCTGGCCATCACCGATCCGGCCACCACTCCGCAGAACGGGTTTTTCGGCGATGGCACGCTGATCTTCAACTTCTATCCAAACGCGCGGTCGACCCTGACGGCTCGCACGACAGCCATCAAGGTGACCGATCCCAAGTTCTTCGTCACTCTTTGAGCTCACTGCAGCGCGCTCGAGACTTCTGACCATGCTGGCCGACCAACTTGCCATCGCATTACAGCCGCTGCACACGGCGTTCGATTCGCCGGAAGCGCTCCGCGATTTTCTGGAAGATCTCGGCTGGGACTTCGACGTGGCGCCGGCGGCCATCGACCGCCTGCGGACTCCGCTCGAGCAGGTGTTCGCCCTGGTGAGCGGCCCGGACGAACTGGATGCGGCGCAAGTTGCCCGGCTCGTCACCAGTGTCCGCGCCATGTTGGACGCCATCTCCGGGCTCGCCAAAGACGCCGACCTGGCCGCCGACTTCAAGAACGAGTTTCCGCGGCAGGTAGTCGACTACCTGGTCGTCGACTACCTGCTCGAGAATCAGCCGCGCATCGGCCACCTGCTGATGGTCCTCGGCATCGTCAGTCTGGAAGAACGCCTGGCGGTGGGCGCGCGCCTGCCGCACGTCTTCCGCCGGTTCGCCTGGGAGCAATTGTCGGGCCTGCTGAAAGATCCCCGCTCCCATTTGAAGACCGTGTATCGCTGGGGTGAGAGCGATTTCGCCGGCGATCGGCTGATCAAGAACCTTGCTGGCGCGCTCGAGGCCTGGAGCCTGCGCGTGACCACCGACGCGCTGGATTCGCCGACCGCAGGGATCTTGAACAACGGCGCGACGCAGCCGGAGGCCACGACCGACGAGGCGCTGCGCCTGATCCTGCTCGAACAGGCGAACGATCCCGCGGTGCTCACCAGCGGGGCCGGCTTGTTCGTGCTCCCCGAGACAGCGGCGGCGAAGCCGGGATTCGCGTTGCTGCCGTTTGCCACGAGCGGCCTCGAGGAAGACGTGGCGCTCACGCCCGAGCTGTCGCTCGCGGTTCGCGGCAATGTCGATCTGGCGGGCGGCGCCGGCATTCTCGTTCGGCCCCGTCGCGAAGTGGAGTTCCTGCTCGGCCTCGCCTCGGGCATGCCCGTGCCGGCTTCCGGCATCTTCGCGCTGGCGCTTCGCCTGGCGCGCGCGGCCGGACCGTACATCCCCGTTGGCAGTCCTGACGGAAGCCGTTTCGAGATGGCCGCACTGTCGACAACGGCGGGCACGCGGTTGTCCGGGGGCGCAGTCGATGCCTTCGCCGAGTTCGCGTTCGAACGGGCGAAGCTGGTCATCAAGCCGGATTCCGAAACCTTCGACGGCTTTCTCTCGAGCGTGCTGCCGGCCAACGGCATCGAGCTCGATACCAGCGTCACGGTCGGTGTGTCCACCGACAACGGCATCTATTTCTCCGGCAATGGCGGCGACTCGATTCAGTCCGCCCTCGACGCCGGCGCGGGCCTCGATGCCACGGTGCCGGTGAACCTCCGGGCCGGGCCCGTTACCGTGCGATCGCTGCATGTGCGGCTCGCGGCCGGCGCCACCGGTCTGGCGGGTGAAGTGTCGACATCGGTGGAAACGACGTTCGGGCCGGTCAGCGCGCTCATCGAGCGCGTCGGGCTGAGGCTCGACCTCGATTTCCCGCGCGGAGGCGGCACGCCCGCCCCTCTCGATGCCACCGCAGGCTTCAAGCCGCCGTCGGGCGTCGCGCTGTCGGTCGATGCCAGCGGTGTCGTGTCTGGTGGCGGATTCCTGTTTCACGATCCCGGCCAGGGTCTGTACGCCGGCGCGATGCAGCTGTCGCTTCGCGAGCAGATCACGCTGAAGGCGTTCGGCCTCATCTCGACGCGGATGCCCGATGGCAGCCGCGGCTACTCGCTCATCGTCTTCATCACCGCCGAAGACTTCCGTCCGATCCCGCTGGGCCTGGGGTTCACGCTGCTCGGCATCGGCGGCATCGTCGGCGTGAATCGCACGTTCGACGAACGGGTGCTGCGGGCCGGCTTGAGCAGCGGGGCGCTGGCCTCGCTCTTGTTCCCCCGCGACCCGGTCGGCAACGCCGACACCTTGATTCGCAGTCTGTCGAGCGCTTTCCCGGCGCGCCGCGGCAGTTACCTGCTCGGGCTGATGGCGAAAATCGGCTGGTCCACGCCGACGCTCGTGCTGATGGACCTGGCGCTCATCCTCGAGTTCGGGTCGCGCCAGCGCCTGCTGGCCCTCGGACGGATCAGCGCGCTGCTGCCGTCGGCCGACAACGATCTCGTGCGCCTCAACATGGAGGCGATTGGCGTCATCGACTTCGATGCCGGCACCGCGGCCATCGACGCCGAGCTGGTGGATTCACGACTCGCGCACAAGTTCCCGATCACCGGTTCAGCGGCGCTGCGCGCAGGCTTCGGCGAGGGACCGGGTTTCGTCCTCGCGGTCGGCGGGTTCAACCCGAACTTCGCCGCGCCGACGACGGTCCCGGCGCTCAAGCGCGTGGCCATCGCGCTCAGCTCCGGCACCAATCCGCGGCTGACCTGCGAAGCATACTTCGCGATCACGTCGAACACCGTCCAGTTCGGCGCCGACGCGTCGTTGTATGCGAGCGCGGCCGGCTTCAGTGTGGAGGGCAACGTCGGCTTCGACGTGCTGGTGCAGCTGACGCCGCTCCACTTCCTCGCCGAGTTCCACGCGAAGCTTCAGCTGAAGCGCGGCTCGCGCAACCTGTTTGGGGTCACGGTGAACGGCGCCCTCGAAGGGCCGCGGCCGCTGCGCGTGAGCGGCAAGGCCAAGTTCGAGATCCTCTGGTGTGATTTCACCGTGCACTTCGACGCCACCCTGGTGAAAGGCGAGCGGCCGCCGCTGCCACCCGCGGTCAACGTCCTTGCGCAGCTCCAGCAGGCGCTGTCCTCGGCCACGAGCTGGAGCACCGAGCGCAGCGCCACGCAAACGCACGGCGTCTCACTGCGGAGCCTGCCGCCAGCCGCTGCCGCGGCGCCAATCGTGCTCGACCCGCTGGGTCAAGTGGCCGTCAGGCAGCAGGTGGTGCCGCTCAACACCGGCCGCGACATCGAGATCTTCGGCAGCGCGCCGGTGAGCGGAGACCGCCGCTTCACACTCTCCGCGTCGCTCACCGGTACTCCGCTGCCGAGCGTTCCGGTCCAGGCCTCGTTCGCACCGGCCCAGTTCTTCGCGATGACCGACGACGAGAAGCTGACCGCGCCGTCGTTCCAATCGATGGAGGCTGGCCGCGTGTTCGGTGAGGCCCGGGCGGTCTTCGATGCCGCGCAGGTCATTCCGGCGCCGCTCGAGTATGAGGTCGTCGCCATCACGCTCGACGATTCTGCGCCGATGCCGCAGGGCATCGCGCCGCCCGCGCCGTACGAGCTGAGTGCGGGGGCGCTGCAAGCCTTCGCCGTCAGCGGAGCGGCTGGACGGGCGCCGGTTCGGCGCATCGGCCGCGTGCGGTTCCGTAACGAACAGGCCGACGCCACGACCTTCGCCCCGATGCACTGGACGATCCTGCCGCTCGCTGAAGGCACGGCGGCGGCCGTCGATCCCGCGGTGCGCACCTTCAGCGAGTACCAGGCCGTCGTGAACGCGATGAACCGCGGCGGTGCGCGGTGGCAGGTTGTCCCGGCAAGCGAAGTGGCCACGGGGGATACAGATGCCAGCTGACCTGAGCTTTCTTCCATGGGTTCGGCAGGGCGCGGCCGACGCCATAAGTACTGTCGACACACTCGGTCCGGGCCAGCCGGCCGTCGCCGACGTGAACATCACGCTCGCCGTCAATGGCGGCGCACTGCCCCAGCAGCCGGTCCGCCTGCGAGGACCGGCCGACGTCGTGGGCCTCGACGCCCATCAGGTCATCCGGACCGATCCGCGACCGGGTACCGGCGATTTCGAGCCGAACTGCTTCCCGTCAGTCGAGTTCGATCGGCCCGACTTTCCTTGGTTGTTCACCCCGGCGCGCGCGAACGCCAACGCACAGTTGCGCCCGTGGCTGTGTCTCGTCGTCGTCCGCAAGCAGACTGGGGTGGATCTGTCGAGCACGGTCGACGCACCGCTGCCCACGCTGCGCATCGCGAGGCCGGCGCAACCATTCGCGGAGCTGCCCGATCTCAAGGACGTCTGGGCCTGGGCGCATAGCCAGGCGGCGGCAGACACGAAGAACAATCCGAACGCGGTGAGCGATACGTTGAACGGACCGCCGCAGCTCTCGCTCTCGCGTCTCGTGTGTCCGCGGATTCTGACGGCCAACACTGACTACATCGCGTGCGTGGTGCCGACGTTTGAGCTCGGACGCAAGACAGGACTGGGCTTGCCGGTCGCCGAGGCCGATCTGACCGCCGTCAACGCGTTGGCCCCGGCGTGGACGCTGACCGCAACCGCCCCGCTGCAAATCGAGCTGCCCGTCTACTACTCGTGGGAATTCCGCACGGGCGAGGGCGGCGATTTCGAGTCGCTGGCGCGGCGGCTGCGCATCGCGTCGCCATCAGGACTGGGTCAGCGGGACGTCGTCATTGGTCAGCCCGGGTTTCCGTTCACCGATCCGGTGTCTCCGTCGACGACGGCACAGGTCGAGGGCGCCCTGATGCCGCTCAAAGGAACGCCCCCGCCGGTGCTCTGGTCCGATGCGGTCGCGCCGATTTTCGAACGGTCGCTCGCGACCATCGTCAACCAGCCCGGACTCAACCAGGTGATCTCGCCGGCCGCTGACCCGCTGCTCGCGCCGCCCCTCTACGGCCGGTGGCATGCAGGCCGCGTGACGGTCACGCCTGGCGCGGCGAACTGGTTCGACGAGCTGAACCTCGATCCCCGCTGGCGCGTCGCCGCCGCGCTCGGCACGCAGGTGGTCCAGGACCACCAGGAAGCCCTCATGGCGTCGGCCTGGGAGCAGGCCGCCGAGATTCAGCAGATCAACCAGCGGATGCGACAGCTGCAGCTCAGTATGGCCGTCGGAGACAGCCTGCATGCACGGCATCTCTCGCGGCTGTCCGAGGAGATGACGCTGCGCGTGGCGTCACCCGCGTTCAGCCGTCTTCGGATGCCAGCGGGCGAATCGGCGGGACGGACGCTGACCGCCGAGATGATGCGAAGTTCGCTGCCGGTGCCCGCCACGCGAGCCGCGATGCGGCGTCTCGGCCGCCAGCGCGGACCGATCACACGCCGCGCCGCCGCGCAGGGATTTCCACGCTCGGCGGAGAACACGTGGGTGGCGCGCCTCAACTTCAACACCAGCAGGCCGGCTGCGTCGCGGCCGGAAATCAGCCGCGCGAGCGTCCCACCGCTGCCGCTGGCCGACAGCGTGGTCACCGCCATCTGGAACTCGGGCTTTACCGTCGCCGCCGAAGGCCAGCCGCTCGCGCCGCTGCCTCCGGTCGATCCGTTGCCCGTGGGCTGGGATTATCCCGGGCACTTCCGCGCCGCGGCCGCCGCGCACCTGTCGCGCATCCCGGGACAGGTGAGCGCCGCCATCTTCGCGCACAGGGCGATGGTCACCACTGCGGCCATGGTCCGCGAACAGATGCGGCCGCGAGTGGCCGTCGCCAACCTCGCCCGCGCGCTCGTGGCGAAGGGCAACAACGTCCTGCCGCCGAATCCGCCGGGCGTCGCCCCGGTCGGCACCGAAACGGTCATGGTGTCGCCATCGTTTCCCCAGCCGATGTACGAACCGCTGAAAGAGAAGTCACAGGATCTGCTGCTGCCCGGGCTCGACCAGGTGGATCCGGAAACCGTGGTGGGGCTCAGAACCAATCGCGCGTTCGTCGAAGCTTACATGGTCGGCCTCAACTTCGAAATGGGACGCGAGCTGCTGTGGCGCGGCTTTCCCACCGACCAGCAAGGCACCTACTTTCAGCACTTCTGGGGAACCGATGCGGGGGTCAATCCGCCACTCGATGTCGATGACCTGCGCAAGAACCTTGGGCGTCAACTCGGCGCCGCGCCGGCCGGAGCGCCGCCGGATCAGTTCGTGCTGCTGTTGCGCACGAGCCTGCTGCGCCGTTATCCCGACGCCATCATCTATCTGACGCCGGCGCCAACCGCTACCCCCACGACGCCGCCGCGAAGCGACGTATTTCCCATCTTCAACGGCTCGATGGTGCCCGACGTCACCTTCGTCGGCTTCCCCATCAGCCCGGCGGCTGCCGTGGGCTCGGCCGCCGATCCGGGCTACTTCGTCGTGATTCAAGAGCATCCCACCGAGCCGCGGTTCGGCATGGATGCCGCAGTCACGACCGCATTGAGCAACAAGAGCCATCTGCCAATCGGCACCCAGCCACCCGCCGGCGTGCCGCTCAAGGGCCGCACCTGGGGCAAGAACTCCGCGCACATGGCGGAGATCACGCGCCGACTGCCGGTTCGCATCACGATTCACGCGTCGCAGCTCGTCGCACGCTGAGTCAGGGAACCCGCCATGAGCAACTTCTTCCAGACCAGTCTCGCGATTCCCGGATCCGGCGGCGAGGCCCCGGCATCATCGATATGTCCCAGCGATCGGCCGCTGGTGCTGCTGCCAGTGCGGCTGGAGACGCGCTTCTTCGCGTTGGCTGACGGCACCGAGCTGCGCGTGCGCGTGTTTCCGGACAAACTCCACTGCGACAGCCACGAGCCCGATCTCACTGCCGACGAGCAGGCGTGGGGTCAGCACTACTGGCAGCAGGACTGGATGACCGGCAGCGATGAGTCGGCGCGGGCGGATGCGTGGCGGCAGCTGGCCGACCGCTTCGGCGCGCGGCGCGCCGCCTGGATCGTCCGCGTCCTGACGCCGACCAACCTTCCCGACCGGCCGACGTCTGCCACGTCCCCGGCTTCATCGCTGACGCCGGCGCCGGTGTTTCCGGCGATCGTGATCGCGCAGTCGAACGACGCCTGGCGTCACGCGCCGCAGGCCAGGCTGTTGCCCGACCGCTTTGTCGCCGTGATCCATTCCGGCGGACGCGTGGCCGCCAGCGTGACCGGCAAGGACGTCGTCCGGCCGCTCGCCGTCGGCCCGAATCCACTCGCGCCGACCGCCGACCCGGCCACCGAAGCGGCAATCGCGCGCGGCGAGCAGCTGGCCATCGACTCCGACATGAAGTGGATGACCGACTTCGACGAAGCCGAGCGATTCGGGATGGCCCTTCGCATCAAGATCTCGCCGGCCATGCTGGCCGCCGGTGTCGAGAGTCTCGTGGTGTTCGGCGTCGTGCGGTCGCTGACCGTCGATCAAACTGCGAGCGGGCTGGCCGACCTGCTCGATGCCCACCATTACACTGACGGCCTGGCATTCCTCCGGCCAGGCACTCCGACCAACAACACCGAGGATCGGCGCGCCGGGTACAGCAGCGACGACCCCGGGCACGAACGCAGCTTCGACCTCGAGATCAAGAGCACGCCGGTCATCGACGAGAACAACGCCGGGCACGTGGGCGCCGCCCTCGGCCTGCCATCCGATCGCATCCTGCCCACGTTCGGCCGCATCGAGCGCGGTTTGGCTCAAGACGGCCGTTCGATGCGGGCCATGAACACGGCGCTGTGGCAAGTCGGCTGGGGCTACTTCCTCAGCAACATGATCGGCGCCGAGGCGCGGTTGATACCAGGGGATCACGACTGGGCACGCGGGCATTTTCTCGACTACGTGCGCAGCTTCGGACCACTGCCGGCGCTGAGATGCGGTGCGCAGCCATACGGCGTTCTTCCCGTGACATCGCTCGATCTCTGGCAGCCCGTTGGCTCCGGCGCCAGCCCGCAGGAGACCTGGCTGAAAGGCATGCTGCTGTCGCTGCGTGATTCCGTCTGGCGGCCGGCCGCGGCGTCCGTGGCGCGCATCGGCAACCGTCTGGATCCGCCCGACCCCGATGCCGATCTCAACGACGTGATGCGCACCGATGCGGTCTCGCACGCGTACCGCACCCGCAACGTCTTCGGCACGCACTTCCTCCAGCACCTGTATCACTTCCTGGCCTCGTCCATGCCCGGCAGCGACCCGGGGCAGACGGCGCTCCTTGAGCAGCTCGGTGTCACGTGGCGGCCGCGGCTCTCGCGCCTGCGCCACGCAGGTTGGCAGCGGAACGTGATTGCGCCGCTCGTGCAGACGGGCGAAGTCTCACCGTGGGCGAAGCTCGAGCCGAACTACATCTCCTCGCTCCTCGCCGAAACCCGAATTGACCAGTTGGTTCTGGCCAGGCCAGACCCCGCGAACACCGCCTTTACCACCAGTCTTCTGCAGATGCTCCTGCGCCACGCGTT
>Ga0111538_10013939_pt1 | contig 10598 bp, 8 predicted proteins | sample SoiMethybrSBSTD1_FD_79669 | JGI IMG/M metagenome (GOLD analysis project Ga0111538, IMG submission 79669) | Bulk soil microbial communities from a Populus tree surrounding site in Tennessee, USA - Soil MetaG P. TD hybrid SBSTD1 (version 2)... | ecosystem: Environmental > Terrestrial > Soil > Tree... | reverse complement strand
CGGTTCGGCGGCGCCGGCCGCGGCTGACGGCGATGCGGTCGCTGATCGTCTCGCAGCTGGTCATGTCGCCGTTGCTGCTGGTTGCGGCTGGTTTGTTCGCGCGGACGCTGACGAATCTCCAGTCGGTCAAACTCGGGTTCGATCCCGACAATCTGCTGCTCTTCGATGTCAACGCGGCGCAAGCAGGTCGATCGCAGTCCGAGACGGCCGCGTTTTACGCCGATCTTCGCCGCCGCCTCAGCGAAGCGCCGGGCGTCCGCAACGCGACGCTCGCGCATGCGTCGCTGATTACGGCGGGCCGCAGTCTCGCGCTGTCGGTGGACGGCGTCCGACCCTCGGCGTCACGCCTCCTGAACGCGGGCCCGGCGTACCTGACAACGATGGGGATTCACATGCTGCGCGGACGCGATCTCGAGGATCGTGACGGCCTCGGCGGCACGCCGGCGGTGGTCATCAGCGACCTGTTCGCGCGCACCTACTTTCCCGACCGCGATCCGATCGGACGTCGCATTCACCTCGGGGGACCCAGTCCTGCAGACTTTGAGATCGTCGGGATCAGTGCGGAGGCGCACTATGGCGCCCTGAAGCGCGATGTGCCTCCCGTCGTCTACATGCCGTACGACCAGACGTGGTTTCCCCCGCTCGCGCAGATGACGTTCATCATCCGCACTGACGGCGATCCGCTGCGCTATGCGTCCACGGTTCGCGACATCCTCCGACGCGCCGACCCACGCGTGCCGCCGATGAGGATGCGGACACAGACTCGCGAAATCGAGCAATCGTTGAATCAGGAAATCATATTCGCCCGGTTGTGCACGGCGTTCGCAATCCTCGCCATGCTGATGGCATGTATTGGTCTCTACGGGACGATGGCGTACGGCGTCACGCGACGAGCTCCGGAGATCGGGATTCGCGTGGCGCTGGGCGCGCGCGCGGGCACGGTGATCTGGATGGTGCTGCGCGAAGTCTGTGCGCTCGCCGCGATCGGACTGGCGCTCAGCGTGCCGCTCGCGCTGTTTGCGTCACGACTGGTGCAATCGTTTCTGTTCGAGGTGAAGCCGAACGATCCGTCCACGATGGTGGCGGCGGTTGGGGTGTTGGTTGTTGCGGCACTGGTGGCTGGCTATGGACCGGCGCGTCGCGCGGCGCGTATCAGCCCCGCCATCACGTTGCGCGCCGACTGAACCACCAACCACTAACCACCAACCACTAACCGCCAACCACTAACCAGTTAGGGCATGTTCGAGGACCAGCTGATCGTGCGGATGCGCCAATCCCCTGCGTCGTTGCGCGTGAGCACCATCAACTGCGTGATGATGTATTTCTCAGGATTGCCTTCGTCGTACTCGGTGCGCGAGATGACCCAGGCCGTGTCGCTACCTTGGAACGTGACCTTCAGCGGTCCTCTCACGCCTTTCACCTGATGCTCGAAGTCGATGTCCGCGGGGAGATGGTTCTTCTCGTACTCGTCCCGCGTTTCGATCTTGGCTGATTCCATGAACACCGCATCGGGCGCGATCAGTTTCATCACTGCGGCGTTGTCGCCAGCGGTGATTCCCCCGTAGAAGGCGTTGACGACCGCGACGACGTCCGCCTCTTTCGGCGGCGCCGGGTTCGGCGCGCACGCCACCGCGCATGCGAGGAACGCGGCCAGTGTGTAACGGCGTGCGGCTGTCATCTAACCACCAACCACCAACCACCAACCACTTACCACCAACCAATCAGAAGGCGTTGCCGAGATACGGCAGCATCCGGCCCGTGTACAGGACAGCGAGCCACGAGAGGATCGACGCGACCGCCATGGCCTTCTCGGCCATGTTCGGCGCGTAGCTGTCCACCGATCCTTTTCTGAACACCGTCAGATACAAAAAGTTCGCACCAGCGATCACCAGGAAGATCACCTTCCAGTGAAAGGGTGAGCTGGAAATGTACTGTCCCGGCTGCCCGATGAAGAACAGCATCCCGGTGATCAGGTTGGCGCCGAAACCGAGAATGCCCCACGGCAGCAGCCGGTGGACGTCGGCAAATGCGACCTGACGCATCACGCCGAGGATGCGCAGGTTCACGGCCAGCAGTACTCCGATTGAGAGCGACAGGCCCAGGAAGTGCACCGTCTCCGCGGCCGGCCAGGCCCACGGGCTGTTCACCATGTACTGCGAGATCCTCGAGGCCAGGAATTGATCGGGATCGATCGCGGCGGTCGCACCACTCAACATGATCTCGGGATGACGAATCTCGCCACCAATGTTGGCCGTGCGTCCCATGAGCAGGAGTCCCACAGCCAACAGCGCCGTCGCGGCGGTCACGACGCTGCGTGCCGCCTTGCCGCGGCGATTGGACTGCCACAAGGCGACCCACCCCGCGAATCCGGCGAGCTCGATCACCGTGAATCCATAGATCGCGGCGTCGAGGTGGCTTCTCAGCGCGGTGTCCGAGAACGCGGGTCCATTCTTCAGCGATGGACGGGCCGCCGAGCCGGTCACGAAGACGGGCAGCGTCATGACCGCGACGATGAACAGCACCTCCAACCCGATTTGCTGCACCGCCTCGTTGCGCCGGATCAAGGCCATGAGAAGGAGACCCAACGCAACGAACGCCCCGATGGTGGGGACGTGGTTCAGTACCAGATGGATATGAGCGGCGTTCAGGCCGAAGGCCGGCGGCGGAATCATGTGACGACCAGGTAGGCGAGCAGCCGGCCCGCTGTCACGGCGCCCGACCACGCAAGGATCGAGATGATGGCCAGGATGCGAGCGCGGCTTGCCTGCGCGCTTCGCGCGTCGGAGGACAAGCCCGCGCTGTCTCCCTGAAGCACGAATTTGCGGATGGGCACCAGCGTGGCGACGCTGGCAATGACCAGCAGCATCTTGATGAAGAACGGCAGCGCCGTGCCCCAGCTGGTCGCGTTCTTGATGAAAAGCAGCAAGCCCGTGCAGAGATTGACGGTCAAGCCGATCGCGACGACCGGAAAGATCCAGCGGTACGACGAGAGTGGCACGTTGCGGCCGATGCCAAGCAGTCGCAGGTCGAGGACGTAGGCCGCGCCGACCAGTACCGCCATGCCGGCGGTGTGAAGCGTGAGCACGGTCGGGTGAGCCCACACCGACGGGGACTCACGCAGCCACACCGCGATTCCAAAAGACTCAATCCAGTCCAGCAAATGACGTCCTTAGTCCTTGGGCCTTTGTCCGTCCTAGTGCCGGTACTGGGTCGAGACTTCGTTGTGCTCGCTCTCCGTGCAGTTTCCGCGCTCGCCGATGATGACATTGGGGCCGAGCCGCAGCGTCCGCGTCGGCATGTCCCATGGCTCGACCAGCACGACCGGATCCTCGACTCTGACGTCGTAGACCAACTGGTTTCCGGTCCTCGTGAACTTTTCGATGACGCGCATCTGGTCGGAGTGGAAGTAGCCGCCGCGCCCGAGCCAGGTCTCGTCGGAGAATCCGATGGAGTCGAGGACCAGCGTGTCGCCTTCCCACCTGCCCACCGTGTACCCCATGTACGTGTAATTGTTCGCCCGCCGCGGATCGTGCGGCTTGCCGTCGATCGCGATCATGCGGTGCTCTGCGTACCCACCGGCGCCATCCACTCCGGCTCTGTAAATGAACGTGATGTCGGTATCAGTCGCGAAGATTCGCGCCGGCGGTCCCTGCCGCGGAATGCCGAGCGGGAGGCAGGTCATGACCGGGTCGTCTCGGTTCGTCCACTGATCGTGCTCGATCATCTTGTCCCAGTGCTCGGGCTTGTAGATTGGCACGCGCATGTCGAGCCGCGCGGTTGACATGAACGGCCAGTCCTCGCTCTGGTTGGTCCACTCCATACAGTTCTTCGACTGGAAGGGGGTGCACCGCCGGAACATGCCGCCCACGGTCATACCCGGGGCGCCGGAGCCCGTAAAACTCCAGCCTCCGCCAGCCCATGATCCAGTCAGGTCGGGCTTGCCATTGGGCAGCCTCGGCGTCGGCGCCGCTGCCGGGTCTCCTTGCGGAGCCCCACCGCCGCGGCCGCCCTGCCCGAATCCACCCTGCTGCGCTGCCAGCGGCGCGATGAGAAGGAGAGTGATCAACACCAGTGACGCCTTCATCGCATTCCTCACTTTCCAGCCTTCCGCACACTCTCCGGCACGGGCATGATGACGTAAATCTGGCCGACCTCCGTCACCTTCGCAACGAGGCTGCGAACAACCGTGCCATTCCGGCGCTCGACGATGGTGCCGGCGTACAACGCCTCGATCTTGAACAGCGGATTGTTCCAGTCCGCCCATTTGCCGTAGATGAACTCCGTCTTGTTCGAGCCCTGCGTCACGACCACGCTTTCAGGCAGGTAGTTGACGAGCGTCGCTGTCGCCATGGCTCCATCGACCCCCGGGATCGGAAAGGTCAGGACGGCCTTTTCCCCTTGCCATGACAGCGTCGTCGTCCCCTTTGCCCCGGCTTTCTCCTGGCGATCGAGCAGGACTGCGGGATTCTGGCCGAAGGACTGCGCCGGAGGCAGACCTGCCGCGGCGGCGATCGCGGCCTTGGGCGCACCTTGAGGGCTCGCCCACAAACGGATCAGCCGCTCCTCGAGCGCTGCCGGCTTCGGAGTCGCCTTGCCCTTACCGGGAACGAGTTCAGCGCCCGGGATGTCTTCGTCCCAGGCGTACGTCCCGCTCACCGTTTCAACGTTGGAGTACTTCTGTTTGGTGGCACCACGCACGCACTCGATCTGGGTTCGCCATCCGGGGACCTGATAGTTGGCCTGCACGCGATACTTCGTCAGCGTGCACGGCTGACCATCCACCTGGATCGTGCCGCTCGCTGCGTGATAGTCGAGCGTCTTAATCAGCTCGGACTCAGCCCCGCTTCGCAGCATCCCCATGTGCCACGTCCAGTTGAAGAGGACCGACTTCAGATCCTTGGCGCCGGGTGTGGGCGTGAACGGTCCCGCGTCGCCGCCGAAGCCGCCGCCACCGCGACCTCCTCCGGCTCCTCGTCCTGGTGGGGCTCCGGGGGCCTGCGGCGCACCACCTGCCGGCGCCTGCGGCGCGGCACCTTGACCCCTCGGTGCTCCCGCACCCTGACCCTGTCCAGACACTGCCTGACTCGTCGCGACGAGAACAGCGAGCACACCTATCGCGAGAGATCGTCGATCAACCATTGCCAACTCCCAGGTTCAGTTAGTCCTGACCGTCGCCGAAGAAGAGCAGGATGTTGCGATCCCCGAGCTGAAGGTTCCTGATGAATCCAGTCGGGCTGCCGTTCTTGGCCGGAAGGATCGTCACCTTGAGGGCCTCGCCGGGCTTCATCGAACTTTTGTTGATACCCTCGCGGGTCAGAATCTGGACGGAGGCGGTGGTCAGCTTCCAATCCACGATCTTGCCCTTGACCTTCTTGTCCGGGACGGAGAGCTCGATGCTCGCGTGGGGATTGGTGAAGTTCAACTTCTTGAGCCGGCCCTCCAGGACCACCTCTTTATTCAGGTCGTACACGCCTGCCACGGCATGGTGTGCCTGCACGGCGACGCCGGCCATGAGGAATCCGCACAGCGCGACGAGTCCAAAAGTCCGCGAGGTCATGGTTGCTACTCCAATCGATCGGCCGGTCCGAAAGGACCAGCCCTACGTCCTTCAGTTTATCTTCTTTGCGCGCGTATCCCAGTTGGAATTCGTGCACAGCGAGCAGTCCTTGCCCACGAACATTTTCGCAGCCGCCTTGTCGTTCTTGAACTGCCAGCGCAGCCAGTTCGAGGCGACATTGGCGAACTCGCCGCCGCCCGGATGGTCCACAGTCGCGGTGTGACCCGCGCCGTGGCGCGCGCCGTAGAACACCGGCAGGTGGTTGATCGCGTCGAAATTGGCGGCCGAGACGGCCATCATAAAGTCGCGTTCGTGACCGTTGATTAACAGCACCGGCCCATGGAGCTTGGCGAGCGAGTCAACCGTCGGGAACGGACCGGCTGGCGCATTCGGATTCGCCGGCTGCACGCCCGCGTTGAAGACGCCGATCGTCTTGACGCGCGGATCGAGACCGAGCGCCACTGAGAGGACGCCGCCGCAGGACTGGCCCATCACCGCCATGCGATCGGTGGCGATCTTTCCCTTGAGCGGTGAGTCGTCTCGCTTCGCTTCAGCCTCAACCCAGTTCAGCGCGCCGCGCAGATCGTCGGCGTTGGACTGACGCGGCTTCTCGCCTTCCTTGGCGGCCGTCGCCAGCACGAGGAAACCGTGCGACGCGATCGTCGAGAGGAAGCCTCCATAGCGCGTGCTGTTGATCGCGCATCCGCCGTTCCCCCACACCATCACCGGCAATGTGTCCTTCTTGGGGAAGGCGCTGAGATCGGCGGGACGGAAGACGACGAGGCCTGGCGTATTGAAGGCAGGTTCCGGACCCACGACCTTGTACGGTCCAGGCACGGCGAGCGGTGCGCCTTCGACGGGCAGCGCGGTCGCGATCATCTCGCGCGTGATGCCTGGCGGTTGCGCGAGGCTCGGCCCGGCGAGCCCCAGAACGGCGGCGACTCCACAAATAAACGAAAGGTTGATTTTCATGGTGTGAGCCCTAGATAAATCTGCGTCGCGGATCTTGTCCGATTGTCCCCGAGCGCGCAAGGATCAAGGGCCCCGGACCAAGAACGGACCAAGGCCCAAGCACTAAGGACCAAGGACCGACGTTAGTCCGCCGGCTCGATGCGCAGAATTGCGCCGTTTTCGCCGTCGGTCAGCACGTACAGCAAGCCGTCGCGCCCCTGTTTCACGTCGCGAATCCGCTGTCGCAGATCGACCAGCAGCGGTTCCCGCCGCAGTTCTTCGAAGTTCTTGTTGATCAGGATCCGGTGCAGCTGCCCGGTGCCCGGGATCTCGCCGTAGCGCATGCCGCCGACGAACACGTCACCCTTCCACTTGGGCAGGCGATCGCCGGTATAGAAGGTGATGCTCGACACCGCGATCGACGGGATCCACAGGACCGTCGCGTCGCGCATGCCTTCCTTGCTGAACGGTCCCTGCCATGGACCGGCGTAGGTGCGTCCGAGGCTGACGAGCGGCCAGCCATAGTTGGCGCCGGGCACCAGGATGTTGGCTTCGTCGCCACCGTTGGGCCCGTTCTCGACCTGCCAGATCGCGCCGGTGCCGGGGTGCATGGCCATGCGCAGCGTGTTGCGGTGGCCCATCGTGAAGATCTCGGGTCGCGCGTCGGCGCGTCCGACGAACGGGTTGTCCTTCGGCACCGAGCCGGTGTCGGTGAGACGCAGGATCTTGCCGCCGATGTTGTTCACCGTCTGCGTCGCGTTCGGTCCACCGCCGCCTCCGCCGCTCGCGACGTAGAGCATGCCGTCGCCGCCGAACACGATCGGACCGCCGCCTCCGCCGTCGCCGACGAAGATGTCCGTCGCTTCTCGCAGCCCTTTGCCGTCCCAGATCGCGCGCGCGACCGCCAGCTTCGTCTGCTTCTCGTCGATCGGCTTGGTGTAGCTGATGTACACCGCGCGGTTGCGATCGAAGTTGGGATGCAGCGCGATGTCCATTCCCGAGAGCCCCTGCCCGCGAGCGATCGGCCCGCCAGACACGGGCTGCGGATCGAGGATGCCCTTCCGCACCGCTTTGATCTGTCCGCCGCGTTCGGCGACGAGGATCGTGTCATCGTCCACGAACGCCATGCTCCACCCGTTCGTGAAGCCGCGCGCCAGGACGCTCACGCGGATGGTCTGTCCTTCCGCCGTCTCGTAGCGGACCGGCGCGTCGGGCAGCGGTGGAATCTTGTTGAGGCCCTGAGGTGCGACGGGCGTCGTGCCGCGCATCGGCACCTCCTGTTGGGCAGCGCCGGTCATGACGAAAGGTGGCGCGGCAAGGATGGCCAGTGCAAACACGGTGAGACGGCAGGTGACTCGCTTCATACGGTCAATCTCCAGGGGCCACAGGATACTCGACGCGGCTCAACAACGAGCCGGCGGATGCTGAGGTGCGCGGATCAAGTCGGTTTGCGGAGTGACCTATAGTCCGCACCGCGAGTCAGTCCGCGCCGCTAGTCCGCGCCGCCCAGAAGGGAATGGAATCGTGAAGAGTCGCGGGCGGAGTGGCGCACGCTAGCATCCGGACAGTGAAGAGCGACAAGCCCTGACTACTGAGCTAGACTTCACAGGAGCTCTCTGGGTCGATGATGCGACACGGCGCGCACACGCGCGGAGTCAGAACCGGATTCGCGGCGAGCGCCCTGCTCCTCTGCCTCGCGTTCGCAGGCCCGACGGCGGGACCTGCGAGACCGCTGCAGTCGCTGCGGCTGGTCGTGTCCGTCGCCTGGCTGATCGCCCAGGAACAGGCCGAACCCGAGACACGGCCCGTGGCGACACGGGTTCCACAACCAACTAACCCCGCCGCGTCATGGGCACCGCGATCCGTCGGCTTTACGCAGTTTTCCGTTGAACGCTGGTTCTTCCAGCGCCCACCACCAGCCGCGTAGTGTCCGGCTTTAGCCGGACCTTCGCTTCAGTCGAATCTCGTTTCAATTTGATTGCGCAATCGGGCGCGCGCGCGACGTGTGTCCGCTTGCCGCTGGAGGTTGGCTATGCGCGAATGGTGGCGTTCCCTGTTTACCGCGCGGACGGAGTCTGCGCCGCGAGAGTTGGAGGAAGTCAGGACGCTTCGCGACGGCTTCGTCCGCCTTGACGATGTGTCGTTGAAGAGAGCGGCGCGGAACGCGACGCGGCTGCCGGAGATCGTGGCGGTGACCGCCGTCGTGGCATCGCGAGTGCTCGGGCTCCAGATGTTCGACGTGCAGCTCGAAGGTGCGCTCGCGCTTGCGCACGGACGGATTGTCGAGATGCAGACCGGCGAGGGCAAGACGCTGGCAGCCGTTCCCGCGGTTGCCTGGTACGCGCGCTCGGGAGGCGGCGTGCATGTCCTCACGGCCAACGACTATCTCGCTCGACGGGATGCGGACTGGATGCGCGAGACCTACCAGTGGCTCGGCCTGTCCGTGGCAGCCATCGCGCAGGACTCAACGCTCGAAGAACGGCGAGCCGCCTATCGGTGCGACATCACCTACGCATCGGCCAACGAGCTGGGGTTCGACTATCTGCGTGATGGACTCGCGCTCGATCCCGGCGAGCAGGTCTTGCGACCGTTTGCCGTAGCCGTCATCGACGAAGCCGACTCGATTCTGCTCGACGAAGCGAGGATTCCGCTCGTCATTGCTGGCGGGACGATCGAGCCATCTCCAGTCGCCGTTGACGCCGATCGCGTCGTTCAGCATCTGGTGCCGCGCGTGCACTTCACGGTCGATCAGATGGCGAGAAACGTCGCGCTCACGCCCGAGGGCGTCGCCGAGGTCGAGCGACTGCTGCCGTGCACCGATCTCTACGACGCCGGTCACCTTGCAACACTGACCACCGTTCAAGACGCGCTGCATGCGCACAGGCTCCTTCATCGCGACGTGGATTACCTGGTGCAGGACTCGATGGTCTTGTCGATCGACGAGCTCAAGGGACGCGTCGTGCGCGAGCGTCGGTGGCCGGCAGGACTGCAGACGGCGCTCGAGCTGAAGGAGCGGGTCACGCGCCACCGCCAGGGGCGCGTGCTCGGCTCGATCACCATGGAGAACCTGATCGCGCTCTATCCCGCCGTGTGCGGCATGACGGGAACGGCGAGCGGGCAGGAGAGCGAGTTCCAGGAGCTTTATGGTCTCGACGTGGCGGCGATCGCGCCGAATCGTCCGGTCGTCAGATGCGATCTTTCCGATCGTGGGTTCGCCACTCGCGCCGAGAAGGAGGACGCGGTCCTCGACGAGATTCGCCATCGGCATCGCTCCGGGCAACCCATACTCGTGGGCACGTCATCCGTTGAAGAGTCGGAGCGGCTCAGCGCACGATTGCGTGACGTGCCTCACTGCGTGCTGAACGCGCGCAACGAAGAGGCAGAGGCAGCCATCGTGGCGCGGGCTGGTGAGGCGAACGCCGTCACCATTTCCACGAACATGGCCGGCCGTGGTGTCGATATCCGTCTCGGCGCCGGCGTCGCCGAACGCGGTGGCCTGCACGTCATTGGCACGAATCGGCATGAGAGCAGCCGGATCGATCGACAGTTGCGCGGACGCGCGGGCCGGCAAGGCGATCCCGGCAGCTCGCAGTTCTTCGTCTCGCTCCAGGATCCCCTCGTCCTCAAGTACGCGGACGAAATCGAGACGAGGTTGTCGTCGTGCGACCATCTGCAGCGCGTGGCGGAAAGCCAGACGGTCGGCTGCCGATTATTCCTGCGCAAGTACGAATCGATCATCGAAGGCCAACGCCAACAGATCGCCGACCGTCGTCAGCGCGTGCTCACCAGCAATCAATCCTCAGCCTCTGATCTCGAGCGACTGGTCACGCTCGACACGATCGACGATCTCTGGTCGGACTATCTGGCCGTTGTGAGTGAGCTTCGTGCCAGCACCATCTGGGTGTCGCTCGGTGGCGGCAACCCGTTTCGCGAGTACCTGAAGACGGCGCACGCGATGTTCCAGGAGCTCACGCGCACGATCGACGAGGAGATCGCCGCTCGACTCGAGAGCGCCAGCAGGCATGGGTTCGAGCCGCGCCAGCGGGGTGCGACCTGGACGTATTTGACGACCGACGAGCCCTTCGGCACT
>Ga0111538_10013938_pt1 | contig 10598 bp, 8 predicted proteins | sample SoiMethybrSBSTD1_FD_79669 | JGI IMG/M metagenome (GOLD analysis project Ga0111538, IMG submission 79669) | Bulk soil microbial communities from a Populus tree surrounding site in Tennessee, USA - Soil MetaG P. TD hybrid SBSTD1 (version 2)... | ecosystem: Environmental > Terrestrial > Soil > Tree... | reverse complement strand
GGCAGCAAAGCTGTTGTCTCCCGTAAGGGTGCATTCGTCCTGGTCCACCTCGATAGACCTTCCAAATCCACCATCAGGAAACGCCTGCGAGAGTTCGATCCAGTCGAATTTTTTTGCGCCGATTGCCCCCTGTGTCAGCTGCTACAGGAGAGCGGGGTTGTCGTTTTCGATGACTCGATATTCGACGATGAAGGAGAAACCTCTTGAGTAAATCAGCTTTCCCTAATGCGGAAAAAGGCTGACTCGGGCCGATGCCTGAGCTCCGGGAGCGATTCCGGGAAATCCCGTGGCAGGCGCTTCAACGCGTTCTTCCGTTGGCTTCTGGACGCATTCCTCGTACTCTGTCTTGTGCATGAGGAACCAGTTCCTGTTGATGTTCCTCTTTGGATGCCGCAGGAAGCGAAGTCCGGCTTCCGGAAATGAGAAATTTTGGGCTGATCATGCCAGTATTGTTGACATCTCTCCCATTGCTGTCTAACTTAGCCCGGACAAAGTATGAAGGTTGATCTGCGATCCCCGCATAGCATCATCGATAAGTTCGTTTCGCTGCTCGCCATCAGCCATCGAATCAATTCTGAAAAGGATTTCGATGAATTGCTGAATCTCATCACTGCTGAGGCCGCAAAACTGGTGGATGCCGAGCGCGCGACGATATTTTTGCTCGACAAGGCAACCGGTCAGTTATGGGCGAGGACGGCCCTTGGCATGTCGGACACGATACGTTTTGACGCCCGGCTTGGAATTGCCGGGGCAGTTCTCATTTCCGGCAAGAACATGATTGTGGAGGATGCCTACAAATCTCCTCTCTTCAATGCATCGATTGATTCCCTGACAGGCTTTCAAACGCGGAACATCCTCAGCGTTTCACTGAGAAATATCCGCCGCGAGATCATTGGCGTCTTTCAGGTGCTTAACAAGAAGGATGGAAGGTTTTCGGCAGAGGATGAACAGTTGGTGGAAGCGCTGGCGCTGCACGCCGCTGTTGCTCTCGAGAATGCGCGGGCAATCTCGGAATTGGAAACCCGTCAGCAGAAGCTGATCGAGGAAAATCAGATCCTCCGCAAGGAAGTGGAAGAGCGATTCTCAACGAGAAACATTTTGGGGAGTACTCCCAGCATTCAGCACATCCGCAGCCTGCTCGAAAAGACAGCGCAGAGCTCTGTTTCGGTGCTGGTGACAGGTGAAAACGGTACAGGCAAGGAGCTGTCGGCTCGTGCAATTCACTATATGAGTCCACGTGGGAGCAAGCCGTTCGTTGCTGTCAATTGCGCGGCTCTCCCGGAGCAACTGGTGGAAAGCGAACTGTTCGGGATTGAGAAGGGAGTTGCCACAGGGGTAGAGCGACGTGTTGGGCGCATCGAGTCCGCGAACGGAGGAACGCTGTTCCTCGACGAAATCGGCGATTTGAGCATGACGGCCCAGGCAAAACTTCTTCGGGTGCTGCAGGAAAGGGAAGTGGACTGGGTTGGTGGGCGCAAGCCCGTGTCCGTCGATATTCGTCTGGTGGCAGCGACGAACAAGGACCTCAAGGAAGAGATCCAACGCGGTAATTTTCGTCAGGATCTTTTCTTCCGTCTCAATGTTGTCCACGTACGCATGCCGGCCCTCCGGGAAATCCGGGGAGACATTGCGATGCTCGCCACATATTTTCTGCGCAAGCAGGCCAGGGAATTGGATCGCGAGATCGATGGTTTCGAGCCTGAAGCGATGAAAGCGCTCACGGCCTACGACTGGCCTGGAAATATTCGAGAACTGGAGAATGAGGTTAAACGAGCCGCTGTTTTGACGTCGCAAAAGAGGATTACGTTTGACGACTTGTCAGAGACCGTTAAGGAAGAAAGGCTGGAGCCGATCGAATCCGATCCCGTTACGACGACATCTGCGGGGAAGTCGAAACAGTCTTTGAAGGATCGAGTGACTGTCCTCGAGATTCAGATGATTCGTGACGCGATGACGCAAACAGGAAACGACAAACGCCGAACTGCGAAGATTCTTGGTTTGAGCCACCAGGGATTGCTAAACAAGCTGAAGCGTTACGGATTGGGATAGGGATCTGAGGTCTCAGGTCCCTGTTAAATCTTCCCGTCCCCCTCATCCGCCGAGTGTGATCATTTCGATTTTCTTGTGGGCCCGCGGCTCATAGCCGGATCCTGACTTCAGTCGCTCCCATCTCAAGTCCGAATATCGATCAGCACGGTTGGTCCAAACGGTCCGAATAATCTCGCTCAGTTCTTCGTCGGGAGCCCCTTGCCGCATCTTCGTTTTCAGATCGATACCCGTTTCCGCAAAGAGACAAGTGACAAGTTTGCCGTCCGCTGTAAGCCGAGCTCGTGTGCAGCTGCTACAGAATGGCTCGGTAACAGACCCAATGATGCCGATTTGTCCCGCCCCGTCGAGGAACTCGTAGTCCACCGCGGGCGCGCTGCCTGACGCTCTGCCCACTTCACGGACCGGAAAGCGCGCATGGATGGTCTCCAGCATCTCGCGTTTTGAGAACGTCTTGTCGACCGTCCAACCGCTGGCGTTTCCCACATCCATATATTCGATCAACCGCATTTCGAAATGGTTTTGACGGCCGAATTCGACAAGATCAATCAATTCATCGTCATTGAAGCCGCGAATGATCACAGCATTGACCTTGATTGGATTCATCCCGACTGCTTTAGCTGCCGCAAGCCCTTCAAGCACGGGTTGCAGTTCGCCTCGTTGCGTAATTTTTCTGAATCGGTCCGGGCTGAGAGTGTCAAGGCTGACATTGATGCGGTCGAGTCCAGCGGCTTTCAGGGAGGCGGCTTGTTCTCCGAGAAGAGCTCCGTTTGTCGTCAGAGACAAAGTGTGAAGGCCTTCGATGCTGCGGAGCTGGCGGACCAGGGATGGGAGACTTCGCCGAACGAGAGGTTCACCTCCGGTGAGCCGAATCTGCGCAACACCCTGGGCTACAAAGAGGCGGGCAAGACGCTCAATTTCGTCGAAGGAAAGGACCTGCGTACGCTCTACCCACTGGTATTCGTCGAAAGGCATGCAGTAGGTACACCGGAAATTACACCGGTCGGTCACCGAGATGCGGAGGCCACGAAGAGGACGTTTCAAGGTATCGGAGATATCCACTTGTGTCATTATGCGGGCCTCACTCCGCACTTTCAACGCCCGAGTTTTTCTTGAGAATTTTGAGCCCGTTGCTGCCCAATTTCGCAACATACTGCTCAATTTCGCGACACAAGAAACGGACTCCAACTCGCAAAACCGCGTCCTGCCTCGCGAAGTAGCTGGCATTAAAGCTGCAGCCAAGTTTTTGTCAAGAGAACATGGCACGGATAAATCCAACACAGGCAGCTTTCCCGACGTTTGGGGCTGTGGTGGCGGTAGCCTGCCAGGGTCTATTCAGCTGCAGCATTGTCTTGGAATAGTCTTCCAGCCAGCGATTTGCGGTTAGCCATGAAACGTGCACAGGATTCTCCGATCCATGGGGGAGGGAGTCACCCAGAGGTGGGGGGAGGTCCGGCACCTTCTGCCTATTAGAGGATGGGGCATTCACGACGATAATCGGCACCAGCGGATTGGGACGATCGATGCTTTGAGGGTACGCTTTCTTCCACAGAAGGCAGAGAAACCTGTGGAAACTGTTTCTTGACAGTCAGTTCTAAGCGCAGCTATAAGAGTACGAACCCCCTGGATGACGATCAGAGCCGCGGGAGGCGCACAAGGATGAGCGAGTTTTGGTACGCACTGCAAGTTAGACCCCGGTTCGAGAAGCACGTTCAGTTGCATCTTGAAGACAAGGGTTACGAGGTCTTCTATCCAACCTTCACGACGACGCGCCAGTGGTCTGATCGCGTCAAATCGTTATCTTTCCCTCTATTTCCCGGATATGTCTTCTGTCGATTCAATGTTCACGCGAGGCTTCCAATCCTGATCACCCCTGGTGTGAACCAGGTGGTGGGAGCAGGGAAGACGCCAACAGTTGTGGATGAGGCGGAGTTATCGGCAATCCGCCGAGTAATGCAATCCGGCGTAGCCGCCCAACCGTGGCCGTACCTGAGAGTTGGCGAGACAGTCCGAATCGAGAACGGCCCGCTGGAAGGCATGACGGGTATCGTTACGCGCATCAAGAATTCGTGTCGTCTGGTGGTCTCAGTATCGTTGTTGATGCGTTCCGTCTCCGTCGAACTGGATAGTCACTGGATCAAGCCGGTGTCTTCGCCCGCCCGCGCCCCTGAGGGTGTCATCACAGAGCAAAGCGTTCTTGCAAGCTCTCGTGCGGCGAGCCTGAATCGGTCCTGGTAACGTCCTGTCTGAAACACGTTTCCTCACCCCGCTAAAAGCGGAAAAATAACTGAAATTCCTCAATTGCGGTCCGGAGCAAGCTTCCAGCGCTTTGAAGAAAGGATAAACTTCAAGGCGCTGATCTGGATTCTGCCCAAGGTTTCTTCAATCACACACAAAATGACGCGTACATCCGTGCACGTCGGAGTGCTTCGACGAGTTGGATGACGCTGGAAAGGTTTGTCATGTGCCGCTCAACTTTTCGCTGGTTGGCATTGGTATTGGGCGTGGCGCTGGTTACGATTTCTGCCGCTTCAGTCCTCGCACAAAATTCGTCAGTGTCTGCCCTGCCACAATCCGCGGGTCCGGCAAAACCGCCAGACCTGCCGAGCTACAAGATTCAAGTCAACGACATCCTGAAGATCTTCGTCTGGAGAGATGCGGCGTTGTCCCAGGACAAGATTCTTGTCCGACCTGATGGGCGGATCTCCATGCCTCTCATTTCGGACATGCAGGCGGCGGGCCTGACTCCCGTGGAACTCAAGCAGAAGATTGAGGAGGAACTGCTCCAGAACATTAACGCTCCTAACGTGACGGTCATCGTAGACTCCATCAACAGCTATCAGATTTATGTCATGGGAAATGTCGCAAACGGCGGCGCGATCAAAAGCACCACTCCGCTAAACGTCATGCAGGCGCTGGCCAACGCGGGCGGATTTCGCGATTTTGCAGACAAGAAGGACGTAAACATTTTTCGCGGTAATCTCCTCTTCCGTTTCAATTATGAGGAGTTCATTAAAGGGAGAAATCTAAGCCAGAACATCTTTCTGGAGGCTGGAGATGTAGTGGAGGTCCATTGAGTCGAGATCGTGGGCCGTTTCTGGCCTGGTGCTGGATTCGAGCGTCTCTGCTCCTTTTCGTTCTTTCAGTACCTCTCCATGGGCAACGGACCAACGTCCTGGGGACTGGAATCGACATAGCGGGAGGCATCAGCAACAATCCCCCTTTGATCCTTCCACAGCCGGGCACGACGGGTGGTGAGGCCTCGGTCTTTATAGGTCTGTTCCCGATGATTTCATTGGATTCCAGAGGCGGCAGTTCTTCGATCAACGCGACGTTCGCCTACGGGTTGAACCGCTTTCAAACATCCGACCCAGTGGTCAACCATACGCAGACTGCTTCTGTGAATTTTCAGAAAAGATTCTCAAGCCGATGGAACCTGAGCGCTTCAGAATCGTTTTCGCGGAGTAGCGACGCCAATACTTTCTATGCATTGCGGGGAGTGGAGCCGGAACCGATAGAGACGACGCTTCCGTTCTCGCCAATCGCGGCCAACCTGACTGCCATAACCAATCAGGCCCACGTTGGACTCGATAACCAGTTCAGCCAGAGATCGACGCTGTCCTTTAGTCTTGAACACTCCCTGAGGGGATACGGGCCGACGGGACCCAACAGCGGCCTTTCCGATCAGCACTGGATGGACCTACGTGTGACGTATTCGCGTCGGATCAGCGAGCGTACTTCATGGAATGCGGGGTACGTATTTTCCTTTTTTGATTTCGTAGGTTTCCTGGACGCGAAGTCCAACGGCGGGCAGTTTGGAGTGTCTACCTCGATCGCAAAGGACACAGTCCTCAGCGCGACCGTTGGTCTCTCGCACATTGGTGCTCTGGACGCATCCCAAAGCACCACGGGCTACGAAGTTTCGGGCAGTATTCAAAGAAGTATCGGGAAGAACACCCTTTCATTCCAGATTGGTCAGGACAGCGGACGTCCAAACGGGATTGGTTCCCTCTCCTCGAACCGGCAGATGAGTTTTGGGTTTAGCCGGAATTTCGGACAAAAAATGAGTCTTTTCGCGAGTGCTTCCACCTTCAGCAGCGGCGGAGTTCTCGACAACGAGTTTGATTCGAAAGGTGCAGGGGTTACCGGAAACATCGGGTACTCTGTTTCGCGCAAAGTGTCACTTCAAGTGGGCGGCCAGTTCCAAAGATATTTCGAGCCGTCGGCCTATCGGTTTACGCAAAGGCGACTTTTCTTTTCCATTCGCTATAGCCAACCCAATTTTCTTCAGTTTTGATTGTGAAGCTATTCTGGCCACCGTCTGCCATAGAGAGCTTTTCCAATGAGAATAGGCATTAAATCACTGCAGGACTTCATGGCGTTCCTGGTTCGCCGTAAATGGTGGGTGATTGCGCCCTTTGTGGCGCTTTCCTCTATCGTCGCCGTGCTGACCAAACAGCTTCCGAGAATATATGTTTCGGAAGCACTGGTGATGGTCCAACCCCGCGACGTGCCTGAAAACTTCGTCATGAACTTGATTTCAAGCTCGACCGAGCAGCGACTGAAAGCGATCCAGCAAACCGCGCTGAGTCGCTCGAATCTGGTCTCAATCCTCAGAGAGTACGGGGATGACCTGCCGGAGTTCAGAAACTTCAACCTCGACGAGCAGGTCGAGCGGCTGCGGGATCAGATCGATATCAAGTTTGATTTATCACAGGATGCCCGGGGGAACCGTGAGGTTACGAGTTTCAAACTTAGTTTCCAGCACAAGGATCCTGCCGTGGCGCAGCGAATTGCCAGCAGGTTGACCAAGAAATTCATAGAACAGGACAGCGATACTCGCGAGAAGCAGGTCGGTGGAACAACGAGTTTCCTGCAAACCGAAGTGGAAAAGCTGGATGCGCTGTTGCAGAAATCCGATCTGGATCTGAAAGGCCTGAAGGTCAGCCACCAGAATGAGCTACCCGAGCAACTGGACATGAATCAACGCAGTCTTGAGCGGCTGAGCGCGGAGCACGCAAGCAATATCGACGCCGTCGATCGGCTGACGACGAGCCGGTTTAATTACCAGCAACTGCTGGCAAACACTCCGGAATTTTTGCCTCCGACAAGCAGACAGTCCACTGGGTCTAAATCGGAGGAAGAGGATTCCCACGTTGAAGCATATCTGAAGGCAAAGACGGCATACGAAGAACTCGCGGCGAGTCTTCCACCCAATTCCAAGTACCAGGATCTTCAAATTCTGAGAGTTCAGATGGATCGAATGAAGGCAAGATTGTCCCCGGAGGAACTGGAAGAGGCGCAAAAGCCCAGGAAAAAAAGTACGGAAGGGCAAGAGAACAAGCCCATTCCAAATCCGCAGTACATTTCTATTCAATCTGCGTTGCGAGAACTCGAGACTGAAATCGGCATAAGACAAACAAGAAAGAAGCAGGTCGAAGCGGACATCGCCAGACTCAGTCTGAGGGTGGAGAATACACCAAGCATCGAGCTCCAGATGGCAGAAGTAAAAAGGCAGAACGAGCAACTTCGGAAACAGCGGGAGGATCGCTACAGTGACCTCACCAAGGCCGAGTTGTCGCAGAGTTTGGAAACCAACTCCAAGGCGGGCGAGTTTCGAATCCAGGATCCCGCCAATCTTCCAATCGAGCCCTCCAAACCCAATAAGTGGGTGGTCCTGCTTGCAGGGTGTGCTCTGAGCCTGGCGCTGGCGATCGGCATCGCTATGGCCGTCGATGTCGCAAGGCAGAGAGTCTGGACACAATCGGAGATTGAATCGTTCTGGGGCGTTCCCGTGATGGTTGATATTCCGGAGATTGTGACTGATGCGGACCAGGTCGAACTAAAGAAGAAAAGGCTTACTCTGGCCGGCGCAGTGCTGGTCGGGATGCTCGTCTACAGCGTTTTCTTGTACGGCGTCTATATGAAACACAACTTCATTCTGCAGAGTCTTGATCCTGTTCTTCAAAGAGTGGTGTACCAATGATTGATGCGAACTCCGTACTTGATGAACTTCGCCGTCTCGGTGATGAACGTCAAACGGGCGTGTTGGTGCTTTCCGGCGCGCAGAGCGAACGAATCAGTATTTCTTTGTGTGAAGGACTAGTAGAAGCAGCCTCTTCAAGCAGGGGGAACCGTCGCCTGGGGGAGTACCTGGTAAAAGATGAATATCTCACACCAAAAGATCTTGACGCGGTCCAGGCGGAAGCGCAGCGCCAGAAAATTGTGTTTGGCGAGGCGATAGTAAAAAAGAAGCTCCTGGCACACGGCGAAGTTGGCGAGGCGGTCCGGCGACAATCCCTGGAGTTGATTGCGTATGGCGTGGAGAAGGGTTTCAAAGTCGCCTCATTTACCAATTCGCTGCGTTCCTTCCACGTGCCCGCTCGTGTGACGTTCTCTCATGTGTTGCTCGAACTATCCCGCAATAGCGAAGAACTCTTCGAGCCAACAGCGGGGTTGCAGATCGCTCTTAACCCCGACGGCAATGCCTATGCATTTCCCTGGAATCCTCAGGAATTGTCTGTCATTAGTTGGCTTCGGGCTCCTCGCACATTCGATAAGTTACTTACCACTTGTGGTTTTAAGGAGCAAAACCTCAAGAAAATCCTCGGAATCCTCGAGCGTGTAGGCGTGATTGAGACACGCTCCATTTCTGCGGCTGCGGCTTCTGAAAGCGAGGCTGCTATTGCCAAAGGCGAACTCTCGTTAGAGCTTTTGGTTCCGGCCGTGACCAATGCGATGCTCGACGAGAAACTGGAAGCGGCCAGGAACGAGTTTTCATTCGCGAGCGAACAGTTCCGGAACCTGAAGATTCAGCTCAGACAGGCTGAATCAGAGACGCCTCTGAAAGTTTTCACAGTGTCGAGCCCGGATTCCCAGGACGGGAAGTCCCTCATCAGTACGAACCTGGCTTTCTCATTTGCTCAGGATCCTGGTTGCCGAGTACTCATCATTGACTGCGACCTTCGGAAGCCGACATTGGCCAGGTATCTTGGCGTCACAGAGGAACCCGGCCTGTTGCAATACTTGTCATCGGGTGCGCCTCTACTGCCGCAGTGTTTCCTGCGACGATGGAATAATCTTCATTTTCTGACCGCGGGAGGAACAGCTTCGAATCCTATTGAGGTCCTCTCAATGAGGAAGATGAAGGAACTCATTGAGAGTCTCAGAATTTGCTTTGACACGATTATTTTGGATTCGCCACCCTATTCGCCGATTGCTGATGCGCGCGTCGTGACGGCGTTGAGCGATGGTTTGCTTATGGTGATTCGAAGTGGAAGGACCGCATACAGCAGCTCGGATCGCGCCTTTAAATCGATCGACCCCAAGAAGCTGCTGGGGGTCATCCTCAATGATGTCAAGCCCATGCCTTTCCAGACTTATCATGCTTACGGCTACTATCAATATGGTGACAACCGAAAAATTTATGCCGGGAATGGCAAGCGAAGAATCGAACCGAAGAATTATCTGGGATCCTAGCTCAGGCACGAAGACCTCAGGGGCATGAACGTCGCGGACGAAATCCTATTCAAGCGGTTACTCCTTTTGGAGCGCCGGAGAGCTGAGCGCTCCGGGTCTCGCTTCGCTATCGTGCTTGTGGACATGGAGGAGCTGGGCTCCAGATTGGGTGCGGATACAATGGAAGGGGTCGGACAGGCAATCGGCGCCTCCATGCGAGAAACAGATATTACGGGCTGGTACAGGAGCGCATCTGTTCTGGGAGTCATCCTGACGACGCTGAATGGAGCGGGCCGCCAGACACTGGAGAATGTAGTTGTCGAAAGAACCCGGAGCGCTTTATCCCGTTACGCGCCCGCTTTTGAAGCTCAGCATGTATGGGTCTCCTGCCATATTTTCCCAGACGATGAAAGCGCTGAACGGTGGGACAAGAAAGCAGAACGGACGTTGGACGAATTACGGGAGAATGGGAGAACCAGACAATCGAGTGCGGCGAAAAGGATGATGGATGTTTCCGGTAGCGTCATGGCATTGCTGCTCCTGTCCCCTCTCTTCCTGAGCATTGCTGCTCTGATCAAGTTGACCTCGAAAGGGCCTGTGCTTTTCAAGCAGAGGCGCGTCGGACAGGACGGAGTGGTCTTCACCTTTTTGAAGTTCCGTTCCATGGAGGTTAACAATGATCCGACGATTCATGAAAAGTACATTAGCAAGTTGATCGCCCATGAACTGGACAAGTCTGAGGGCACCTACAAGATCAAGGACGACCCGAGGGTGACGTCTCTTGGGCGCTTCCTTCGCAAAAGCAGCCTCGATGAGTTGCCCCAGTTTCTGAATGTTCTGAGGGGAGAGATGTCTCTGGTGGGGCCGCGGCCACCCATCCCTTACGAATTCGAGAAGTATTCACTTTGGCACCGGCGGAGAACCCTAGAAGCCAGGCCCGGCGTGACGGGAATCTGGCAAATCTGCGGACGAAGTCGCACTACCTTTGATGAAATGGTGCGCATGGATCTCCGCTATATCCGCGAACAATCTCTGTGGCTCGACGTTAAGATTCTGCTCAAAACGCCATTCGCCGTTTTTCGCGGCGATGGTGC
>Ga0111538_10013937_pt1 | contig 10598 bp, 7 predicted proteins | sample SoiMethybrSBSTD1_FD_79669 | JGI IMG/M metagenome (GOLD analysis project Ga0111538, IMG submission 79669) | Bulk soil microbial communities from a Populus tree surrounding site in Tennessee, USA - Soil MetaG P. TD hybrid SBSTD1 (version 2)... | ecosystem: Environmental > Terrestrial > Soil > Tree... | reverse complement strand
GTGCTCATCGCGCGCCGAGCCGTCTTCATCCCGGTCTTCCTCGGCATCTGTCTGGGCGCCGCGCTGCTGATCCCCAAGCTCGGGCAGAATTTCTTTCCCGACACGCATAGCGGCCAGCTGACGCTGCATCTGCGGGCGGCGACGGGCACGCGCATCGAGGAAACCGCGCAGCTGACCGATCTCGTCGAGGCGTCGATCCGCCGCGTCATCCCGGCCGATGAGCTCGACGTGATCCTCGACAACATCGGGCTACCCTACAGCGTCATCAACTGGATGCGCGGCTCGTCCGGCACGATCGGCGCCGCCGATGCCGACATCCTGGTTTCTCTCAAGCCCCGCCACCGGCCGACGGCCGACTACGTCCGCATCCTCCGGCAAGCGCTGCCGGTCGAATTCCCGGGGGTCACGTTCTATTTCCTGCCGGCCGACATCGTGACGCAGATCCTCAATTTCGGACAGCCGGCCCCCATCGACATCCAGATCGAGGGTGCCGACGTCCAGGGGAACCGCAAGGTCGCCAACCGGATGCTGAACGAGCTGCGCCGGGTGCCGGGCCTGGTCGACCTCCGCATCCAGCAGCGCTTCGACTACCCGAAATTCGACGTCGCCGTCGATCGCACCAAGGCCGGGCAGGGCGGCTTCACGATTCGCGACGTCGCCGGCAGTCTGCTCGTGTCGCTCAGCGGAAGCTTTCAGACCACGCCGACGTTCTTCCTGAACTGGCAGAACGGTGTGAGCTACAATCTCGCGACGCAGACTCCGCAGTACCGTATCGAGTCGCTCCAGGACCTCCAGAACATCCCGATCAGCGGCGCCGGCGCGACGCGGCCCGGCATCCTCGCCGACGTCGCGTCGCTCACGCGCGCGAGCGAGATGGCCGTGGTCTCGCACTACAACATTCGTCGCGTCGTGGACATCCATGCCGCCGCACAGGACCGCGATCTCGGCGCCGTCGGTCGCGACGTCGCGCGGGTCGTCGACGCCATGCGGGCGGAGCTCCCGCGCGGCAGCTACGTCACCGTGCGAGGGCAGCTGAGCACCATGGGGACCGCGTACCTCGGGCTGCTCGCCGGCCTCGGCTTCTCGATCGTGCTGGTCTATCTGCTGATCGTCGTGAACTTCCAGTCCTGGCTCGATCCGTTCATCATCATCACCGCGCTTCCCGCGGCGCTGGCCGGGATCGTGGTCTCGCTGTTCGTGACCGGGACGACGCTCAGCGTCCCGGCGTTGATGGGGGCCATCATGAGCATCGGCGTGGCGACCTCCAACAGCATCCTGGTCGTGGCGTTCGCCAGGGAGCGCCTCCTCGAGCACGGCGACACGGCCCGGGCCGCGGCGGAGGCCGGCTTCACCCGCTTTCGTCCCGTCCTGATGACGGCGCTGGCGATGATCATCGGGATGCTGCCCATGGCGCTCGGGCTCGGCGAAGGCGGCGAGCAGAACGCGCCGCTCGGGCGGGCCGTCATGGGCGGCCTGATGTGCGCCACGGTCGCGACGCTCCTCTTCGTGCCGTCGGTGTTCGTGCTCGTGCACGGCCGGCGGTCCACCGGAGCCGAGCATTGAGCCGGCAACCCGCGAGCGAGTTCCAGGAACGTCTGCCGGTCACGGTCGAGCCGCGGCCCACAACGAGCCGCCGCCACCTGGCCTTCCTGGCGTTGGGTGTCGTGGCGGGCGCGCTCGGGCTCGGCATCGTGTCGGGCATCCGCGGGCGCAGCGTGGCCGACACCACCCTGAGGCAGGCGACCGCCGCCGCCGCGATTCTGCCGGTGAACGTGGTCGCGCCGCAGCCTGGCGCGCCGACGCAGGAGATCCGGCTGCCGGGCCGGACACAGGCGTTCACCGATACGCCGATCTTTGCGCGGACGTCGGGTTACGTGAAGCGCTGGTACTTCGACATCGGGGCCCACGTCAAACAGGGACAGCTGCTGGCGGAGATCGAGAGCCCCGAGGTGGACCAGCAGCTGCAGCAGGCGCGGGCCGACCTTGCCACGGCGCAAGCCAATCTCCGGCAGGCGCAGATCACGGCCAATCGCTGGTCCGCCCTTCTGCAGAGCGATGCGGTGTCCAGGCAAGAGACCGACCAGGCGCTGAGCGCGCTCAGCGCGATGAAAGCGACGGCCGAGTCGAACGCCGCGAACGTCCGGCGGCTCGAGCAGCTCCAGGGGTTCGAGAAGATCTACGCGCCGTTCGACGGGGTCATCACCGCCCGCAACGTCGACATCGGCGTGCTGGTCGACGCCGGCGCCAACACGCCGGGGCGCGAGCTCTTCCACATGGCGGCCATTCAGACGCTCCGCGTGTTTGTGGCCGTACCCGAAGTTTACTCGCGGGGGACTCGCCCGGGCACGCCCGCCACGCTCACGCTCGATGAGTTTCCCGGGCGCTCGTTCGGCGGCATGCTGGCCAGGACCGCGAACGCGATCGACCTGACGTCGCGCACTCTCCTGATCGAGGTCGACGTCGACAATCCCCGCGGCGAGCTCTTGCCCGGGGCGTACGTCTTCGTCCACCTCAAGCTTCCGGGGCAGGTCGCGTCGGTCACCATTCCCGCGAGCACCTTGCTCTTCCGGGCCGAAGGACTCCAGGTCGCCGTCGTCCGGAACGACGAGGCCCAGCTCGTTCCCGTGACGATCGGGCGCGACTACGGAGCGACCGTCGAGGTTGTCTCCGGGCTCCAGGCGGGCGACCAGGTGATCGTCTCCCCGTCGGACTCGCTCACGAGCGGCACCCGCGTGCGAATCGCCAACGCGCCGGCGGGACCAGCGCGATGAGAGGGCGGGGCGGCGAGCTTGACCTGTTTCAGCCGGCCGCAGGCCGCCTCGACGTCGCGCGAGCAGTCTCGACAGGCAGCGTGAGCTCGAATCTCATCCCCGGGCCGTCATTCGGCATGGCCTGAAGCTTGCCGCCGTGGTTCTCGACGATCGAGCGGCTGATCGCGAGCCCCATGCCCATGCCCTGTGGCTTGGTGGTGTAGAACGTATCGAAAATCCTGTCCAGAGTCCCCGGTTCGATGCCGATGCCCGAGTCCAGCACGAGGACGAGAGCTTGATCCGACTCGTGACGACGCGAACGGATCTGTACCTCTCGGGCTCGATCGGTCACCGACGACGTCGCTTCGACGCCGTTCACCACCAGATTGAGAATGACCTGCTGGAGCTGGATCCGGTCTCCGATGACCGGCAGAGGATCTTCGGCCAGGTCGACCCGTAGCGTGACACCATTTCGCCGAGCGTCACCCTCGGCCAGCGCCATGACCGCCCGAATAGCGTCGTTGACGTCGAATTCCATTTTCTGAGCACCGCCCTTCCGGACGAGCGCTCGAATCCGCTTGATGATGTCACTCGCCCGGCTCCCATCGCGGATGATGCAGCTCACGGATTCCCGCGCTTCATCGAGCTTCGGAGGCGACGCCGCAAGCCAACGCTGACAGGCGTCGCCCTCGGCCACGATCGCGGCAAGCGGCTGGTTGATTTCGTGCGCGATCGACGCCGCCAGCTCTCCCATCATCATGACCCGAGCGACGTGCGCAAGCTCTTCCTGCGCCTTCCGCAGGGCCTCTTCCGCCTGCCTACGCTCGGTGACGTCCATCACCGCGCCAACCAATTCGACGCCATCCGAGCCGTCGCTGACCGCACGCGCGACGAGCTGGACATGTTTGACGGACCCGTCGGGCATCAGCAGGCGACATTCACGCTCGAAATCGTGACGCTCTCGCAACGCGCGCTCAATTGCCTCTTTCACCAGGGTCACGTCCCGCGGATGCACGCGTTGCAGCACAAGCTCGACCGTCGGTTTCGACGCGCGGTCGTATCCGAAGATCCTGAAGGTCTCCTCCGACCAGGCGACCGCGTCCGTCGGGCTCTTCCAGCTGAAGCTGCCGGTCCGGCTCAGCCTCTCGGCTTCGGCCAGCAGAGCTTGGCTGCGCCGCAGTTCGGCGGTCCGCGCCAGCACCCTGCTTTCGAGCTCGTCTCGACCCTTGCGAAGCTCGAGCTCGCTCTGGCGTAGTGCTGCCCGGGCTCGCCTCGCGAACGTGATACCCCAGCCGACGGCCACTCCGGTGATTCCGAACCCCAGAAAACGGGGCAGGTCGAAGAAGCCCGCGACGAGGGGATAGTTCATCGTGATCAGCAGCGGCAGGGTCAGCGTGGCGAGCACGGCGGCCAGGAGCCCCGGTCCCGTACCACCGAACCACGCGGCGGCAACAACACTGACCTGGAACAGCGTGGTCGGATGAATCGGCGGCGGGAAGCTCGACCATGCGGGAAGCGGTCCGATCGTCGCAATGTGCAGTAGCGTCGCGATGCCGACACACAGTGGCGCCAGCGCATACCGCAAGACCGTCGATCGTTCCAGGTACGTGTGGAATCGACTGGCTTCTGCCATGGCGGTGGCTCTAGAGCATACGCCATGAAGGACCCACTAGCGGCGACCGTGGAGTATCTCGCACCAGCGCCGATTGTCGTCGCCGCCCGCCTCAGCGCTCCCCGAGAGGTACACGGAAGAGGCCACCACGTCGTCGTCGATGCCACCTCGCGCAGGCGTGTGGGATTCGCACCACCGCATGTCGAGAATGTCGCGGCTCGGGTCGGCGTCGGGCTCACAACCGGGGCAGTATGCGCGCGCGACACACGGGGTGTCCGCAAGGTGATCCGTCGCCGTCCCAGTGCTCATGTCACCGCACCTCCTGCCTATAGGATGCTGAGCGTGGTCAGCAGGGTTTCGGTGGGAGCGTGCCCGACGAAGGTCGGGTAGACTCGCGTCCCCCCGCTCCGTACCTTGGCAGCCAAGGAATTTTGAGGTGGACATCTTCCAGCGCAGGAAGGGCCTCTGGCGCTCTCGGGGCGAGACGCGTTACGCCCTTGCCCTCGCCGGCGGCGGCGTCATCGGCGGCATGTACGAGGTCGGTGCCGTGGCGGCCTTGGAAGATCGTTTGAACGGCGACGCGCGCTTCCACGTCTACGTGGGCTGCAGCGCCGGCTCGGTCGTGGCCTCGCTCCTGGCCAATGGCATCCGGGCCTCGGAGATCCTCCGCATCATCGACGAGAACCTCGACGACCCGCTGAACTTCCGGCGCGGCGCCGTCTACGCCTCCGACTCGTTCCTCCAGGCCGCGTCCCGCTTCGGCCGCCTCGTCTGGGCCGTAGGCAAGAACGCGGTCCGCGGCTGGCGAGGATCGGTGCCCGACATGCTCGCCCGCGCCGAGCCCGACATGCCCGCGGGGTTCTTCTCGCTGGGGGCGCTCGAGCGCTTCATGCGCGAGGCGTTCGCGACGCGCGGCTTGAGCAACGCCTTCGCGAGGCTCGAGCGCACGCTGCTGATTCCCGCGATCGATCTCGAGCGGGCGCAGCGCGTCGTCTTCGGCAAGGACGAGCTCCGCGACGTCCCGATCAGCCACGCGGTCGCGGCGTCCTCGGCGATCCCGGGCTTCTTCGAGCCCTACGCGATCGACGGCAACGACTACGTCGACGGCGGCGTGGGCTTCAGCGGTCACGCCGACCTCGCCGCCGAGGAGGGCGCAAGCGTGGTCGTCGTCGTGAACCCGCTCGTGCCGAACTACGAGAAGGGCGTGACGCCACTCCGGAACCGCGGGATCTACGCCATCCTGGAGCAAGCGGGTCGGATCTACAGCCAGAACCTGCTGCAGCTCGGCCTGGCGACGCTCCGGGTGACGTACCCGCGGACCGAGTTCTTCTTGATTCAGCCCTCGCAGGCCGACGCGCCGCTCTTCGGCCCGTCGATGGGATTCGAGGCGAGCCGCGCCGCGCTCCGCTTCGGCTATGCGTCCACGTGCGACTGGCTCGCCGGCCAGGGCGCCGAGCTCCTCAGTCGCCTCCAGACCCGTCTCCAGGCCGCCGCCGTCTAGCTCGCCTCGCTCCGCGATGCGCCCGCGTGTTTCTGCTGGTGGGCTCGTTGCGTCGGCAGGAGTTGGTGCTCGAGGTCAGCGATCGGCGCGATGCGCCCCGTGATCGGCGTCCGCGCCGTGCACTTTTCCGCCGACGGCAGGCGTGATGCCGAGCCGAGACGCCAAATGGACCAGCTCGGCCACGGACCCTGCCTGCATCTTCGCCATCACGTGCCCGCGCTGCTCCTTGACCGTCGCTTCGGTAGTGCCCAGCTCGCCGGCGATCTGCTTGTTGAGCAGACCGGCGACAATGCGGCCCAGCACATCGCGCTCCCGCGGTGTGAGCAATCCGTAACGGCGCCGCAGCTCTGCGCGCTCCTGACGGTCCACACGGATCGTTCGGTCGCGCTCGATTCCGCTTCGAATGGCGTCGAGCAGCTCCTGCTCGCGAAACGGCTTCGTCAAGAATTCGACGGCGCCCGCTTTCATGGCCCGGACCGACATGGGGATGTCGCCGTGACCAGTGAGAAAGATGATCGGCAGCTCCGCATCCGTCTCGACGAGCTCACGCTGCAGGTCGAGGCCGCTCAGCCCGGGCAGTCGGACGTCGAGCACGAGGCATCCAGGCGCGTCAGGACGACGGCCGTCTAGGAACGCGCGCGCGCTCGCAAACACCTCGACCTTGAATCCGACGGACGTGATGAGCCGGCGTAACGAATCGCGCATGGACGTGTCGTCGTCGACCACGAAGACGACCGCACCCGTCGCCGTCGCGTCGGCCGCGGCGCGACGCGATACATCACGTCGACGAGTGCTCTCGGTGTCGCTCACAGCCAGCTGCTCGGCAGGAGTACTCGCCGCCATCGGCCACCTCGAGCGGGAAAGTCTGTCTTGCTGGTCACGTCGCGCCGAGCGCGCTCCGTATCGCCTGGAGTAGCGCGGGGCCCCGGACAGGCTTCTCCAGGAACACGGTCGCTCCCGCCTGGAGCGAGCGTTGGCGCATGTCGTCGTCGCCGTGGGCTGTCAGGATGATCACCGGGATCCGCGCGCCGGACTCGGCCAGACGCCTGAGAAGGCCGAGCCCCCCCATCCCCGGCATGCGCAGGTCGAGCACGAGACATCCAGTTTTGTCCAACGAGCCGGATTCCAAGAACACCTCCGCCGATTCGAAGGTCTCGACGCCGAGCCCCGCGGACATCAAAAGATTCCGCAAGGACCGCCGCAGCGACGCGTCGTCGTCGACGATCGAAACCATCTGCCCGTTCTGCTCATTCATCCGATCCGCCGGTCCCAGTTCTGTCGAGACCCCCTCACAGCCGATGGTAAAGACCGGGGAGGACGCGAGTCTACCCTACCTTCGTCGGGTAAGGGCCTCCACGAGCCGCAGGTCGCTACGGATCCTCAAGTCTGTCCGCCACCCGTGCCGGTCGCCACGGGAAGTGCGAACTGGAAGACCGCGCCATGGGGTCGGTTGGGGGTCGCCCACAACCGGCCGCCATGCGCCTCGACGATCGAGCGGCTGATCGACAATCCCATCCCCATCCCGCCGGGCTTGGTGGTGAAGAAAGCGCTGAACACGTGGTCGAGGTCGTTCGCGGCGATGCCGATACCGGTATCGTGCACGGCCACCCTCACGTGATCGTCCTCGTGCGGCTCGGATCGGATGAGCAGTTCCCGCGGCCGGTCGGTCACCGGCGCCATCGCCTCGAGGCCGTTCATCAGGAGGTTGAGCAAAACCTGCTGCAGCTGGATCCGGTCGCCCCGTACCGGGGCCATGTCCGAGGCGAGGTCGAGCATCAGCGAGATGTCCTGATGACGCAGCTCAACCCGCACGAGCGCCACGACGTCACGAACGACCTCGTTGAGGTCTACCGCATCCTTGCGTGGCGGAGCCTTCCTTGCTAGTTGGCGTATCCGCTGGATCACCTCCCCTGCCCGGTGGCCGTCGCGCACGATCGCGTCGAGCGCCTCCCTCACGCGATCGAGATCGGGCAGCGCCTCGGCGAGCCAGTTCAGGGAGGCGTTGGCATCAGCGACGATGGCGGCGAGCGGCTGGTTGACTTCGTGGGCGACCGACGCCGCCAGCTCACCGAGTGTTGTCACGCGACTGACGTGCGCGAGCTCGGCCTGGACTTTCTGCAACGCTTCCACGGCGATCATGTGCTCTGTCAGATCGCGGCTGATCACGAGCGCCGCGCTCACCTCGTTGGAGGTGTTCCGGATCGGGGTGTAGGTCCGCACGTGGTAGACGCGACCGGCCGCATTCGTGAGCCACTCGCCGTACGTCACCTGCTCTCCCGCGAAGCAGCGGTCCAGATTGACCTTGAGCGATCCCTCGAACGACTCGCTGCCGCGCAGCTCCGCGACGTGCATGCCGACGATCGCGTCGACCGGCATGCCCCAGTTGCGCTCGTAGACCGGATTGACGCGTCGATATCGGTAATCTTTTCCGATGACGGCGACGGCGTCGGGCGAACCCTCGAACACCTGCCGCGTCAGGTATTCGGCCTGCTTCCGCGCGGTGATGTCGACGACCGTGACCAGCACGCTCTCGACCCGTTCGGACGGCGGCGGGAACACGATCGTGACGAGCACGGTCAGGCTCTCGCCCTTCAGGGTCTGCAAGACGGTCTCGGCCTCGAAGAACGTGCGGCCGTCGGCGATCGCCAGGAGCTCCTCGACGAACGCCTCGTTCGTCTCGGCCACGAAGAGCTTGTCCAGCGAGGTGAGGAGCTGCTCCTTGCTGTCGGCCGCGAACAGTTTGAGCGATGCCGTGTTGAGGTCGACGATCTTCACCATCTTGACGGCGTCGAGCACGAACTGGGGATGAGCGGTGAAGTATGCGCGGAAATCGCGCACACCGCGGGCGCGGAGCTCCTCGATCGCCGCCTTGACACGCGAGAAGTCTTCCTCCCAGATCGACACTCCGGTCGACTCGAAGATGTAACGATAGCGCTTCTCGCTCTCGCGCAAGCGGTGGAAGATCGACAGGCTCGTCAGCGCATCCTCGAGCCGCCGGCCGATGCCTTCGAACAGGAACTGTTCCTGCCGTGTCCACCGACGCGCGTACGCGCACTGACTGAGGCCGAACATGTACGCCTGATCGCCCTTCGGGTAGAGCGCCATGACCATCCGGGATTGCGTACCCAGGCGCGCCGCGAGACGGGTGCTCAGTGGAAGCTTCGATTTCGGCCCGAACTGCACCGCCCCCCTGGCCGCCCGCACGGTCCGAAACACATCGGCCGTGTCCGGCTCCATCGGCACCTGTTCGCCTACCGCGAAGAGTCCTGGGAACTCTGGACGCGTGCGCTGCATCTTCACCCCGTGCCACGCGGCAGCGGGGTTGCACGGATAGACGAGCCATGCCCGATCGCACTTGAAGATCGAGAGCGTCGCGTCGAGGACATCGCTCATCATCTGCTCGAGGTCGTTCGTTCCCTGGATCGCGCGGCTCACCCGGTCCAGGCCCTCCATGACCCACCGCCGCGCCTGGCGGTCTTCGTCCGCCCGCTTGCGGTCGGTGACGTCGACCATCACGCCACGCAGGCGCGCCGGGCGGCCGTCCTCGACCACCAAGGCGGCCAGATCGCGGAGCCATACGACGCGTCCGTCCGCCGCGACCATCCGGTATTCGGAATCGTAGCCCAGACGCTCGGCCCTGGCCCGCTGACAGAGCTGCACCACCGAGTCGCGGTCCTCCGGATGAACGTGGTCCCTCCAGAACGTCGGTTCTCGCAACCACTGCTCGGTCGGGTAGCCAAGGATGCGCTCGGCCTGCTCGCTCACGAACGAGAACGCGAATGTCTCGGCATCCGCTTCCCACACGATGCCGCCGACCGAATTCACGAGGTCGCGGAACCGTTGCTGGGTGGCAAGAGCCTCGGTCGTGGTCCGGCTCAACTCTAACGTCCGCTCGGCCACCCTCCCCTCGAGCTCGTCGCGCGCTCGAGATAGCGCCGTCTCGGTGCGACTGTGCGCCTCGATGAGGTGCGCGGTCTGAAACGCGGTCGCGGCGTGATTGCCGGCCACCGAAAGCAGAAGCTGGTCCGTCTCGTCAGGAAACTCGGCGCGATCACACGCCGCGGCCACGAGCCCCCTCTCGCCGTTCATGCCGACCGGAATCACGACGCCGCGGAAGGATCGACCGCCATTCTCCGCGACGGGGACGATCTCGGGACGCGACGACAGGGCCTCGCCGGTAAGGTGCCGCTGCAGCCACCCGCGAAATCCCGGCCACCCTTCACCCCGCGCCGCCTCGACGGCCGGGCCGCCGTTGGGGTCGCGCAGGCGCACGTATGCGAAATCGAGGTGGAACGCTCCGACCAGCACGTCGGCAAGTCCGGCGACAATGGCCGCCGGCTCTCGGCCTACCCACGCCGCCGGGATCGTCGAGAGCGCCACCAGGTCTCTGAGCGCCCTTCGCAGCCGGCGAATTTCGGGCTGGACATCCATGCGAGTCAGTGCGGGCGCCGTGTTCCCTGGGCGACGACGCCTCGCTCCCGAAGCTCGAGGAGGAACTGATCAGGAGGAACGAAGAACGGATTCTCCTGCAGGATCCCGCCGACGATCACGACGGGGTGCGTTCGCATGATGTCGATGGCAAGGCCCGCGCCGAATCTCGACAGGTCGTACGAACAGATCACCGGGTCCTCATAATTCGGAAGCAGATAGTTCAACCGGGTCTCGTACTCGAGCAGGTCCTCGACGCCCGGTTTGTCGAGCAGCGACCATTCCATGTGCCCCAGCAGCCGTGTCC
>Ga0111538_10013936_pt1 | contig 10599 bp, 9 predicted proteins | sample SoiMethybrSBSTD1_FD_79669 | JGI IMG/M metagenome (GOLD analysis project Ga0111538, IMG submission 79669) | Bulk soil microbial communities from a Populus tree surrounding site in Tennessee, USA - Soil MetaG P. TD hybrid SBSTD1 (version 2)... | ecosystem: Environmental > Terrestrial > Soil > Tree... | reverse complement strand
CCATCTCCGGGTCGAGGTTGCCGGTGGGCTCGTCGGCCAGCAGCAGCATGGGCTCGTTGATGAGCGCGCGCGCGATGGCCACCCGCTGCTGCTCGCCGCCGGAGAGCTGCAGCGGGTAGGAGTGCATCTTGTGGTGCAGCCCCACCGACTTGAGGGCGGCGAAGGCGCGCCGCTTCTGCTCCTTGCGGGGCAGGCCCAGCATGCGCAGGACGAAGGCCACGTTCTCCAGGATGGTCTTGCGCCGGATGAGCTTGAAGTCCTGGAAGACCACGCCGATGGAGCGGCGCAGCAGCGGGATCTGGCTCTCGGGCAGCGCGGTGACGTTGCGCCCGCCCACCAGGATCTGGCCCTGCGAGGGCAGTTCCTCGCGGAACACGAGCTTGAGGAAGGTGGTCTTGCCCGCGCCGGAGGGCCCGGTGAGGAAGCAGAACTCCCCCTTCTCCACGTGCAGCGTGATGTCGCTGAGCGCGGTGGACTCGCGGTCGTACTGCTTGTAGACGTGAAAGGCTTGGATCATTCGTCAATGCGGGGGGATGTGGTGTTCATCGTTGAACATCCCCCCACGCCCTTCGGGCTCCCCCCTCAGTCGCTCCGCGCCGGCAAAGCCGTCGCTCCGCTTTCTCGTGTGCGAGCGTTCCCGGGGGATTATAAGAGGCGTATGAGAGCGATGGTCATCGACGGTCCCGGGCCGGCTTCGGCGTTGCACGCGGCCGACCTCCCCGATCCCCTCCCGGCCCCGGGGGAGGTGGTGGTGCAGGTGCGGGCCTGTGCGCTCAACCACCTGGACATCTGGACGCGCAAGGGCGAGGGCGGCAGCAAGCCGGCCTATCCTTTCGTCCTCGGGTGCGACATCGCGGGCGAGGTCGCAGACCCGGCGGGCGTGGCCGGATTCACCGCCGGCCAGCGGGTCATGCTGTCTCCGGGCACCTCCTGCGGGCGCTGCCGCATGTGCCTCTCGGGCGAGGACAACCTCTGCCCCGGCTACCGGATCTTCGGGCACGGGCGCAACGGCGGCTACGCGGAGCGGGTGGCCAGCCCGGCCGCCAACGTGATCGCCCTGCCCGACCACGTCGACTTCGTCGAGGCGGCGGCCTTTCCGCTCGTCTATCTCACGGCCTGGCGGATGCTGATGGTGCGGGCGGCGCTGCGCCGCGACGAAGACGTGCTGGTCTGGGCCGCGGGCAGCGGCGTGGGCATGGCCGCGGTGCAGATCGCCAAGCTGCACGGGGCGCGGGTCATCGCCACCGCCGGCGGCGCGGCCAAGGTGGAGCAGGCGCGGGCCCTGGGCGCCGACCACGTGCTCGACCACCACGCGCAGGACGTGGTGGCGGAGGTCAAGCGCATCACGGGCAAGAAGGGCGTGGAGGTGGTGGTCGAACACGTGGGCGCGGCCACCTGGGAGCGCTCCGTGCTCTCCCTGGCCGTGCGCGGGCGACTGGTCACCTGCGGCGCCACCACCGGCGCCGGCGGCGAAACGCCGCTGCGCCACGTCTTCGCCCGCCACCTCACGCTGATGGGCTCCTACATGGGCAGCAAGGCCGACCTGCTGGAGGCCGCGCCCCACTTCTTCGCCGGCCGCCTGCGGCCCGTGGTCCACGCCGCGCTGCCCCTGGCCGAGGCGGCGGCGGCCCACGAGACGATGGAAGCCTCCCGGCACTTCGGGAAGATCGTGCTGCGGGTGTGACCGTGCCCGCGCCGGCCGCCTTCCGCCCCCATCTCCTGGCCCGGGGCGGCCACCGCCAGACCATGCTCGGCTACTGGCTGCGCCGCCAGCTGGCCTGGACACCGCCCACCGAAGACGTGGTGCTCGACGCCGAGCCCGGCGTGCAGCTCCTGCTGCGCATGAGCTGGCAGCCGGGACCACGGGCGGAGCGGCCGCTGCTGCTGCTGGTGCACGGCCTGGGCGGCTGGGACGCGGCCAAGTACGGCCTCTCCACCGGCCTGCTGGCCTGGGAGCAGGGCTGGCACGTGGCGCGCATGAACATGCGCGGCGCCGGCGACGCGGCCCGGCTGAGCGCCCGCCTCTACAACGCCGGCCTCGACGGAGACCTGCTGGTCGTCCTGCAGGCGCTGGCCGCCCAGGTGGGCCACATCGGCATCGCCGGCTTCTCGCTGGGCGGGAGCCTGGCCCTGCTCACCCTGGGCCGGCGGGCGGGCGCGATCCCGGGCCCGGTGGCCGCCCTGGCCGCCATCTCCGCGCCCCTCGACCTGCTGGACTGCGTCTCCGCGCTGGAGCGCCTGGGCAACCGCGGCTACCAGGGCTACTTCATGCGCAACCTGCGCGCGTCCTACCGCCACCGCCAGCAGCTCCATCCCGGCCTCTACCAGGCCGGCCTCGAGTTGCGCCTGCGCACCGTGCGCGAGTTCGACGAGCTGGTGACGGCGCCCCTCGGCGGCTACCGCGACGCGGCCGACTACTACCGCACCTCCAGCGCCGGCCCCTGGCTGCGCGCCATCGAGCGGCCCACCCTGATCCTCAACGCGGCCGACGACCCGCTGGTGCCGGTGGAGTCGGTGCTGCGCTTCCCGCTGCCCGCGTCCGGCCAGGTGCAGCGCGAGGTGCTGCCCACCGGCGGCCACGTGGGCTTCGTAGCCCCCACCACCGCCCCCGGCCGCTTCTGGGCCGCCGAGCGCGTGATGGAGTTCCTGCGCGCGCACCCGCCCGCCGAGCCGCGCCGGCCGCCCGTCAGCCCTGCGCCCTGAGGGCCGCTGCGGCAGCCCGCGGTCACGCGGATTGTATCGATCCACGCCCGGTGTCAGCATGGCCGCCATGGCTCGCGCGGATGGCGCCGCCCGGGCCCTGGGCATCGACGTCTCGTCGGCCCGCGGGCTCGACCTGGTTCTTCTCGACGGCTCGCCCCAGCCGGCCTTCGTGCGCGAGCGCGTGGCGGTGGCCGACCTGGCCCGGGTGCTGCCTCCGCTGGCTGCGGACGTGGTGGCCGTGGACGCCCCTTCGCGCTGGGGCCTGTCGGGTGGATCACGTGACTGCGAGCGGGCGCTGCGCCGCCTGGGCATCCAGTCCTACGGCACGCCCTCCGACCCGGCCCGGCGCGACGACCCCTTCTACTCCTGGATGAAGGTGGGGGTGGCCGTCTACGAGGCGCTGGGCGCCCTCGGCTTCGCCACCTACCGCGGGGGCGACGTCGCCCGCTGCGCGGCCGAGGTCTACCCGCACGCCTCGTCGGTGGCCCTGGCCGGCGTCCTCCCGCCGCGGGCCCAGTCGCGCGTGGAGCGGCGCGAGTGGCGGGCGGAGGTGCTCGAGCGGGCGGGCGTGGCCACCGCCTCCCTGGCCACCAACGACGCGGTGGACGCCGCGCTGGCCGCGCTCACCGGCCTGATGGCCCTGCGCGGCGACTTCACCGCGCTGGGCCGGGCCGAAGACGGCTTCATCGTGGTGCCCGGCCGCGTGCCGATGGAGCCGTACCGTCCGGACCAGGGAGCGCGGCGCCGCCGGGCCCAGCCGCGCCTGCCCGGGCTCTCGCCCTGCGCGTGCGAGGACCCCGCCTGCCGCGACCTGACCCGCCAGGAGTTCGCGCCCGGGCACGACGCCAAGCGCAAGCGGCTGCTGTGGGAGCGCGCGCTCTCCGGCCGCGAGGCCCTGGACGAGCTGCAGCGCCGGGGCTGGGAGCTGCCCCGGGAGCTGCGCGGCCGGCGCCGCACCTCGTGACGCACGCGCCGCGCGGCATGGCCGCGCCGGCCGCCGCCGGACTCGTCCTGCTCGTGCTGGGCCTGCTTCCCGTCTGGGCGCTGGCCCTGGAGACGCCCTTCCGCCTGGTGGACGACTACGGCGCGCTGGTGGCCCTGCAGCGGCCGCCGGCCGCGCTCCTGCGCGAGGCCTTCTCGCTGCGCGAGAACCCGGTCCGCTTCCGTCCCACCCACGACCTCGGGCAGCTCATCTGCTGGCACCTGCTGGGCAACGCGCCGGCCGCCCACCATGCGGTCCGGCTGTTGATGAAGCTGCTGGCCTTCGCCGCCTTCCTGGGCGTGGCCCGGCGCGAGGCGGCGCGCGCGGCCGGCCGCGCTCCCGCCGGTGCCGCGGCCCTGGCGCTGGCCGCGCTGGGCGTGGCCCTCTTCTTCTACCTGCCCAACAACCCGGAGGCGCGGCTGGCGCCCCAGGAGCTGGCCCTCACCCTGTACCTGATGGCCGCCCTCTACTTCGTGTCCTGGCGCCCGGCCCGGGTGGCGCCGCTGGTCGTGGATGCGCTCTTCTTCGCCAGCTTCACGCTGGCCCTGTGGAGCAAGGAGCCCGCGTTCCTGCTCGCCGCGCCGGTCCTGGCCCTGGCCTGGATGCCGGCGGGCGATCCGCCCCGCAGCGTCACGCCCCCCGCGCGCCTGGCCGCCCTGGCCGTGTGGCTGCACGCGGCGGCCAAGGCGGCGGTGATGAGCGCGGGCGGCGGGTACGGCCGGCCACCGCTCACCGCCGCCGGAGTGCGCAAGATGGCCGCCTACCTGCCGCGGCAGGCCCTGTTCACGGAGGCGGTGCCGTGGCTGTGGGCGGTCTTCCTGGGCGGGGCGCTCCTGTGCGCGTGGCACCAGCTCGCACGGCCGGCGGCGGGACGCGGGCGGGCCTGGGTGCCGTGGGCGCTCCTGTCCGCGGCGGTGGCCCAGTACCTCCTGCTGTGGGAGGTGGTGCTGCGCTACGCCTGGCCGGTGACCGTGCTCGCCGGCCTGCTGGCCCTGGTGGGCGCCGGCGCGGCCATGGCGCGGGCGGCGCCGGCGGCGGCCGCGCGCTGGGCGCTCGGCGTCACCCTGCTCGCGCTGGCGGTCGCGGCCAGCACCTACGGTCCCATGACCGCGCAGTTCGCCATGCAGCACATGAGCGGGCACGACGAGCGGGCGGCGCTGCTGGGCGCAGAGCAGGCGGCACGAGAGAGCGCGGCCGCACTGCACGTCACGCGCACCTCCGAGTACACGTATCGCGCCGCCCTCTACTTCGGAGGCCACCTGCCCCGCTACGAGGGGCGCAGCGTGGCCGTGTCCACGGTCCGGCGCGCCGACGACATCGCGCCCGGCGGCCTGCTGCTGGCGCGGGCCGAGGTGCCGGAGGGATTCGACGTCCTGGCCCGCTTCGGACCGGCGGACCCGCCGCCCGCCCTGCGCCGGGCCGAGGCGGTGTCGCGGGCCGCGCGCCTGGGACGGGCGGCGCCGGAGATGCCGCTCGATGCCGGCGCTCCCGGCCTGCCCTCCACGCCCTGGTTCCTGGCCCGGAGGCGTTGACGCCTGGCGGCGCGTCGGGACGAGAATGGATGGATGAACACCGCTCTCATGGACGGGCTCGCCTCGATGCCCGACGAGTTCGACCGCGCCCTCCGGGCCCTGCCGGCGGCACGCCTGGGCTGGAAGCCGGAGTCGTGGGGCGGCTCTCCGGGCGAGAGCTTCTCCGCCCTCGAGCACGCCTGCCACCTGCGCGACATCGAGACCGAGGGCTACCAGGTCCGCATCCGCCGCCTGCTGGAGGAGCACCTTCCCTCGCTCGTCTCGCTCGACGGCTACGCCATGGCCGCCGAGAGGCGCTACGCGGAGGAGGACCTGGACCGCGTCCTCCAGCAGTTCCGCGCCGCCCGCGGCCGGACGCTGGACCTCCTGCGCGGGCTGAGCGACGCGCAGCTCGAGCGCGCCGGCGACTTCGCCGAATACGGCCGCCTGAGCCTGCTCGGCCTCGTGCACTACCTCCGCAGCCACGACCAGCAGCACCTGGCCTGCGTCCAATGGTTAGCCGGGAAGATGGCGTCCGAAGGGAGCGCGGGGTGAAGGGACGATGGGGGGCCGGGCCGCTGCTGGCGCTGGCCCTGGCCGCGCCGGCGGCCGCGGGCGAGACGCGCACGGGCGAGGTGGCGCGCCTGGCGGAGCTGTTCCCCAAGGAGGGAGCGGCCCGCGAGTTCGAGGCCGGCTACCGCCGCCACCTCGACTGGCACCAGCGCGTCGGCGACCCCTGGCGGTCGCACGGCTGGCTGGTGACGACCGGCGATCGCGCCGGCACGTTCGTGGAGGGCACCTTCGGCCATTCCTGGGCCGACCTCGACACCGCCCTGCGTCCCCGCGAGGAGGCCTACGACAAGGCGGTGAACGTGCTCGCCTACGCCACCGCCGGCCTCAACGTGCACCTCACCCGGCTGCCCGCGCACAGCCGGGGCCCGGAGGAAGACACGCTGCGCGCGCCGCTGCTCACCGTGGTCCGCGTGCGGGCCGACGGCGATGGCGGTGCCTTCTGGACCGCGGCCGACGGGCTCTACGGGAGCCAGCCCCGCCAGGGCTACCGCACGACGGGGGGACCGGCGGGATCGTTCGTGCTCTTCCTCCCCCATGCGAACTGGGCCGAGTTCGGCCCCCTCGAGGAGGCACTCACGCGCCTGCTCGAGCGCGCGGGCCCGGAGTTCGGCGAGGCGCACGTCGAGACCCTGCGCCGCTGCATCGACATGAGCTACCCGCTCGAGCGCTGAGCCGCGTCGCGCAGGAGCGGGCCCAGCACCTTCCACACCGTCACCGCCATCACCCGGTGCCCCTCGGGAGTGGGGTGGATGCCGTCGGCCTGGTTCAGGGCCGGCACGCCGGCCACGCCCTCGAGCAGGAACGGCACCAGCGCCAGGTGGTGGCGCGCGGCCAGCTCGGGGAAGAGGCCGCGGAACTGCGCGGCGTAGGCGGCGCCGTAGTTGGGCGGGGCCTGCATGCCGACCAGCACCACGCGCGGCGGCGGCGTCTCGCGCGCCGCCCGCTCGATCATGCCCTCGACGTTCGCGCGCAGGGCCCCCGCGTCCTGGGCCCGCAGGCCGTCGTTGCCGCCGGTCTCGATGACCAGCACCGCCACGTCGCGGTTGTCGAGCAGCCAGTCCAGGCGGCGGCGGGCCCCGGCGGAGGTCTCGCCGCTCACGCCCGCGTTCACCACCTGGAAGGGCAGGGCGGCGGCGTCGATGCGCTGCTGTACCAGGGCCGGGTAGGCCTCCTCCGGAGCCACGCCCAGCCCGGCGGTGAGGCTGGTGCCCAGGAACATCACCACCGGCCGGGCGTCGGAAGGCGCGGGCGTGTCCGTGGGAGCGGGCCCCGGGCTCTCCCGCGCTCCCCGCGCGCAGCCGCCGCCGGCCGCCAGCAGGAGCGCGGCTATCATGCCCAGGGAACAACTTTTCACCGCCATGGCCCGTAAACCCTGAGGCTGATGCTGCGCTGCCAGTCGATCACACAGACCTACCTCTCGGGCGGCCACGAGCTGACCGTCCTGCACGATATCACCCTGACCTTGCCCGCCGGCGGCTTCCTGGCCCTGGTCGGCCCCTCGGGCAGCGGCAAGACCACGCTGCTCGGCCTGCTGGCCGGTCTCGATCGCCCGCGCTCGGGCCAGGCCTGGCTCGACGGCGTGGAGCTGGGCCCGCTGGACGAAGACGCGCGGGCGCGCCTGCGGGCCGAGAAGGTGGGCTTCGTCTTCCAGGCCTACCATCTCATCCCCTCGCTCACCGCCCTCGAGAACGTGCAGGTGCCGCTGGAGCTGCTCGGACGTCCGGCCCGGGAGGCCGCGCGCGAGATGCTGGCCCGGGTGGGCCTGGCCGACCGCGGGCACCACTACCCGAGCCAGCTCTCGGGCGGCGAGCAGCAGCGCGTGGCCCTGGCCCGCGCCTTCGTGCACCGGCCGCGCGTGCTCTTCGCCGACGAGCCCACGGGCAGCCTCGACGCCGACAACGGCGCCCACGTGATGGACCTCATGACGCAGTTCAACCGCGAGCTGGGCACCACCCTGGCCCTGGCCACCCACGACCCGGCCCTGGCCGCGCGCGCGGGCCGCGTGATCGTGCTGGCCCAGGGGCGCCTGGTGTCCGACAGCGAGCGGGAGCCGGAGGCCGCGCCCGAGCCTGTGGTGCTGGCGCGGTGAGCCCGGCGGCGGGGGCTTCCTTCCGCACCGCCTTCGTCCTGCGCATGGCCGCACGCGAGACGCGGGCCTCGCTGCGCACGCTGCGCCTGCTGCTGGCCTCGGTGGCGGTGGGCGTGGCGGCGGTGGTGGCCATCGCCTCCTTCGGCGCGCTGCTCCGCGACTCGGTGCGCGCGCAGGCCCGCGCGCTGCTGGGGGCCGACCTCGCCCTGCACAGCGCGTACGCCTACTCGCCCAAGGCCGAGGCCGAGATCGCGCAGCTGGCGCGCGAGGCGCCGGGCGCCCGGGTGGCCCGCGTCACCCGCTTCGGGGCCATGGCCCACCTGGCCGACGGCCCCGCGCGCCTGGCCCAGGTGGTGGCGGTCGAGGCCGGCTATCCGGCCTACGGGCGCGTCACCACCGATCCGCCCACGGCCTGGGCCGGCCTGCCCGGCTGCGAGTGCGCGCTGGTCGACGCCGCCCTCCTGCCCGTGCTGGAGGCGAAGGCCGGCGACACGCTGCTGGTGGGCGAGGCGCGCCTGCGCATCGGCGGCGTGGTGACGGAGTTCCCGGGCGACGTGGGCCTGCGGGCCGCGCTGGGTCCGCGCGTGTTCATCGGGCCGCAGGCGGTGGCCGCCACCGGGCTCCTGGGGCCGGGCGCGCGCGTGCGCTACGAGGCGTACGTGGCCCTGCCCAGCGCGAGCGACGCTGCCCGCCTGGCCCTGCGCCACCGCGCGCCGCTGGCCGCGGAGCGGGTCACGCTGCGCACGGTGGGCGACGACCAGCGCGGCACCGAGTCGTCGCTGGGCCGCATCTCCAGCTACCTGGGCCTGGTGGGCCTGCTGGCCCTGCTGCTGGGCGGCCTGGGCGTGGCCAGCGCCACCGGCAGCCTCATCCGCCGCAAGCTGGACAGCCTGGCCCTGCTGCGCTGCCTGGGCGCCAGCGGCCGCGAGGTGCTGGCCATCGAGCTGCTGCAGGCGGTCGCGCTGGGCGTGCTGGGCAGCGCCGCCGGCGCCGTGCTGGGCGTGGCCGCGCAGGCCGCGCTGCCGCGGCTCTTCGCCGGCCTGCTGCCGGTGAGCGTGCGCTTCGCCGTGCACTGGCCGTCGGTGGCGGCCGGCATCGGCATCGGGACCTGGACCACGGCCGTCTTCGCGCTGCTGCCGCTGCTGCGCGTGCGCCAGGTGGCGCCGCTCCACCTCCTGCGCCGCACGGCCACCGTGGGCGGGCGGCGCCTCGACCCGCCGCGCGTGGCCGCGGCCCTGGCCCTGGCCGCCAGCATCGTCGCCCTCTGCGTGGTGCAGACGCGCGGGGGCCTCGAAGGCGTCGTGTTCGCGGCCGCGGTGGGCCTGGTGATGGGGCTCCTGTGGGCCTCCGCGCTGGGCCTGCGCGCGGCCCTGCGCCGCGGGCTGGGCGCGCGCCTCAGCTACCCCTGGCGCCAGGGCTTCTCCAACCTCTACCGTCCGGCCAACCAGACGGCGGCCGTGGTGGTGGCGGTCGGCTTCGGCGCCTTCCTGCTCATGACGCTGGTGCTGGTGCAGCACAACCTGCTGCGCGACCTGCACACCGGCGGCGGCCGCCCCAACGTGGCCCTCTTCGACGTGCAGCCCGACCAGCGCGCGGCGGCGAAGGCCGCCCTGCGCGCGGCGGGCGTGGCCGCGCCGGAGTTCGTGCCCGTGGTGCCCATGCGCATCGCGGCCGTGGGCGGCGTGCCGGTGGGGCGGCTGCTGGCCGCGAGCGCCGGCGGCGCCCGCACGGACCGCTCGGCCTGGGCCCTCCGCCGCGAGTACCGCAGCACCTACCGCGACACCCTGAGCGACAGCGAGCGCGTGGTGGAGGGCACACCCTGGGCGGCCGGCGCCTGGCGTGGCGGCGCATCCGGCCAGCCTCCCCTGCCGATCTCGATGGAGATGGGGTTGGCCAGCGAGCTGGGCCTGAAGCTCGGGGACGAGATCGTGTGGGACGTGCAGGGCCTGGAGGTGCCCACCCGCGTGGCCGTGCTGCGCGAGGTGCAGTGGGCCCGCTTCGAGCCCAACTTCTTCGTGGTCTTCCCCGAGGGGCCGCTCGACCGCGCGCCGGCCACCTTCGTCACCCTGGCCCGCCTGGAGGACGCGGGGCGGCGGGCCGCGCTGCAACGGACGGTGCTGAAGGACCACCCGAACGTGAGCGTGGTGGACCTGACCCAGCTCCAGCAGGGCATCGAGGAGCTGACCGCGCGCCTCTCGCGCATCGTGCGCCTCACCGCCCTGGTCAGCCTGGCCGCGGGCCTGCTGGTGCTGCTGGCCGCCCTGGCCGGCAGCCGCTACGAGCGGCTGCGCGAGGCGGCGCTGCTGAAGGCCATGGGCGCCACGCGCTCCCAGCTCCTGCGCATCGCGGTGGCCGAGCACCTGGGCCTGGGCGGCGTGGCCGCCGGCGCGGCCCTGCTCCTGTCCCTGCCCGCCGCCTGGGCGCTCATGCGCTACGTGTTCGAGGCCCCCTTCTCCGTGCCCGCTCCCCCGCTGCTGGTGATGGGCGCCGTGGTCGCCCTGCTGGCCGTGGTGGCCGGCGTCCTCAACGCGGCCGAGGTGGCCCGGCGCTCGCCCCTGGCCGTGCTGCGGGCCGAATAGCCTACTCGCCGCCGATCAGGCCGAATTGGAGCAGGTGGTGGTGCGTGTGCTTGAAGTGCGTGCGCGACCACTCCTCGCGTCCCAGCGCGCCGAACAGCGGGTGCACGAACAGGGCGTCCTGGGCGATGGCGCTCGCATCGTCGAGGAAGCGGTCCACCTCCT
>Ga0111538_10013935_pt1 | contig 10599 bp, 10 predicted proteins | sample SoiMethybrSBSTD1_FD_79669 | JGI IMG/M metagenome (GOLD analysis project Ga0111538, IMG submission 79669) | Bulk soil microbial communities from a Populus tree surrounding site in Tennessee, USA - Soil MetaG P. TD hybrid SBSTD1 (version 2)... | ecosystem: Environmental > Terrestrial > Soil >... | reverse complement strand
CACGACCAGGTGCGGGACGACATGGCCGCGGAACTCGCATCGCACCGCGTAAGAAACGAGCATCTGGTCCGGCTTCAGGCGTATGCCCGCGCGCTCCAGAACTTCCTCGAGCTCCGCCGCATCGGCCGGTTGCGAGGTTCGCACGAGCGAGAACGCCTCGCCGTTCACGTGATCGATGACCTGCGCCGCGAACGTGTCGCGCGGATTCAGGAACCACGCCAGCGCGCCGACGAGCACGACGAGCAGACTCGCGGCGATCGCCCACAACGGCCGCGGCGAAATGCGCGCGGTCGGTCGAGCGGCGGGGAAATCCACGCGCAGCGCCGCGGACACGATGCGATCCATGTCCCGCAGCTCCTGCCAGTAACGTGCGCACTCCGCGCATTGCGCGATGTGCGCGGCGATCTGCGGGTCGTCGGAACCCGGATCCGCGCCGATCTGCAATCTTGCTTCCTGGCAGTTCATGGACATGACGGCTTGCCCGCTGAGTCGCGCACCAACCGGCTGCGCAAGGCTTCGCGTGCGCGAAAGAGACGAGTCAGCACTGCGGGAACGCTGAGCTGCAGCTGCGCCGCAATCTCGCTCGTCGAATAACCGAACAACACCTGCAGCATGAGCGGCTCGCGATAGATCAGATCGAGCTGCAGGATCGCCCGACGCATCTCCAGCACCTCGTGCGGATCGTTCACGGCTACGGCGTCGGCCGCGGGCTCGGCCAATGCATCGATGTCGACAGTCTCCAGGCGGCGCCGCTCGAAGGTCCGCGCCAGCTCGCGCCGGGCGATCGTCAGCAGCCACGACCGCGCGGCCTGCTCATCCTCCAGCGAATCGAATGAACGCCACGCGCGCAGCAGCGCCTCCTGCACGACGTCCTCGGCGAGCGAGCGGTCGCGACACAACCAGTAGACGAACCGCAGCAGGTCCGTGCGGAACGGCAGGCAGAGCGCCTCGAAGCGCAGCCGCCCGCTGCCGCGTCCGATGACGGCGGTCATCTCAGCAGACCGGTCCAGCGAGCTGTTCATTGCGCATGCGAAAGCTTGACACGATTTCCGGCCGCAGGACCCTTAACTTCTCGTCGCGTAATAAGGGCGCGACTCGGCCGGTCTGATCGCGCTGACGGGGCCGGGGCACGCGAGGACCCGCTGCAGCACGATCGGCCAACCTGCCTGCGCGGCCCGCGCCCGTCAGCTCGTTGCGCGTCGTATTCTCAGCCGCATTCCAATTTCTCGAACCGGAGTGCGAGCTGTGAACAGTGGAGCAGGAGCCGTTGCCTCGGGCAACGAGGTGCGAGGCGGCGGGCGCGCGCTGCGAACGATCGTGACCGCCGGCCTCGTCGCCGGCGCGCTCGACATCACCTACGCATTCATCATCTGGGGCTTGCAGGGCGTCACGCCGCTGCGGATCGGTAGAAGCGTCGCGGCGGGACTGGTGGGCGTCGATGCCGCCCGCGCCGGCGGCATCGGATTGGGACTGTTCGGCTTGCTGCTGCACTTCACCATGGCGACGATCATCGCGGCGATCTACTACGGCGCGGCGCGCAACATCCGCTTGCTCGTCGACAAAGCCGTGCCGTGCGGAATCGCGTACGGCCTCGCGACGTATGGCGTGATGAACTACGTCGTGATGCCGCTCTCCGCGATCCACAGCATCGGCGACAGCGGCCCGGCGTACATCCGCATCACCGGCGTCCTCGTTCACATGTTCCTGATCGGCCTGCCGATCGCGCTGCTCACGCGCAGGGGACTGCGCTAAGAGGTGACGGAGTGACGAAGTGACGGAGTGACGAAATCCCCGATTGCTCCGTCCCCGTCACTTCGTCACCTCGTGACTCCGTCACTCCCGCGGGCGCCCGTCCGGGCGCACGCAATCCAGACCGAAACCAGACCGCTCCGTGACGACTCCGGAGCGCGGCGTCCTTACGCTGTCTCCCGTCCCGAACGTCCCGCGAGAGCCGAATCGATGGTTTTGAGTCCCCATGCCAGCTACCCGCACGACCGCTCCTACGTGCTCAAGCTGCACTGCGACGCCTCCCCCCGTCAGGGCCGGATCGTCGGCCGGCTCGAACACGTGGCTTCGGGACGCCAGTTTCAATTCACGTCAGGCGAGGAGCTGCTCGCCTGCCTGATCGACGCCGCCGGGCTGCACGGCCGGCCGGCGCAGGAGAGCGAGCCATGACTGCGAACGATCGCCAGCAACTGCCTGTGACCGATACGGACGGCACGGCATTGCGTGCTGACCCGGTGCCGAATTTCCTACCGATGTCTGACGGAGGACGGCACCGGGCCAGCCCGGCGGGCCCCGTGCTCGCAAGCCTTGCGGCGCGCGGCGTTCTCACATTGGCGATCGCCGCCGCATTGTCGGCGTGCGCCGCACTGCCCAGCCCGGGAGCGCGCCCGCAGATCGCTTCACCCGCCGACTACGTCAGCTCGCAGTCACTCGCCGCGCCCGTGGGCGTGGGGCCTGCCGAGAGCTGGTGGGAGTCTTATGGCGACCCGCAACTTAGCGCGCTGATCGCCGAAGGCCTGGCCGGATCGCCCGACATTGCAGTGGCCGAAGCGCGCCTGCGCCGAGCGCAGGCCGGCGCGCAGATCGCCGACGCTGCACGCAAGCCGCAGGTCACTGCGAGCGCGGCCGCGATCCAGCAGAAGCACAGCTACAACTACCTGACACCGCGCGAGCTCACGCCACAAGGCTGGGACGACTACGGCTCCGCATCGCTGAGCTTCACGTGGCAGCTGGATTTCTGGGGCCGCAATCGCGCGGCGATCGCGGCGGCCACGTCCGAGGCGAACGCGGCTCGCGCGGAATCGGCGCAGGCGCGCCTCACGATCGCCACGGCAATCGCATCGGCGTACGCCGAGCTCGCCCGTCAGCATGCGGCGCACGACACCGCCGTCGCGGCACTGGAGGTTCGATCGAAGACGGTCGAGCTGTTCCGTCAGCGCTATGAGAACGGTCTCGAGACGCTTGGTAGCGTTCGCCAGGTCGAGGCGCGCCGTTCGAGTGCCGAAGCTGACGTGCTCGCGGTCGAAGAGCGGCTGGCAACGCAGCGAAACAGCATTGCTGCGCTGGTCGGCGCAGGCCCCGATCGCGGGCTCTCGATCACGCGGCCGACCGTCGACGTCGCGCGCTCGTTCACGCTGCCCGAGCACCTCGAAGCGGAGTTGCTCGGCCGTCGCCCGGACATCGTTGCTGCGCGCATGCGGGCCGAGGCTGCGGCGCGTCGCATCGATCAGGCAAAGGCGGAGTTCTATCCGAACGTGAACCTGTCGTCGGTGATCGGCTTGCAGTCGAAAGGTCTCGACATGCTCACGCACAGCGGCTCATCGACAGGCAGCAGCGGCCCCGCGATCTCCTTGCCGATCTTCAGCGGTGGGGCGCTGCGCGGCCAGCTGCGCGGCGCGGAGGCGGACTACGCCGCGGCTGTCGCCGAGTACGACCGCGCAGTGATCCAGGCATTGCAGGAGCTCGCAGATGTGGCAGTGGGTCAGAAGTCGCTCGGCCCGCAGCTCGATCGCACGGCCGATGCAGTCGACGCGGCGCGCGAAGCGTGGCGTATCCAGAGCAATCGTTACGAAGGCGGACTGGCGAGCTACCTCGACGTGCTGTCCGCCCAGGACAATCTGCTCGCGAACCTGCGAGCGCAGAGCGATCTGCAGTCGCGGTCGTTTGCGCTCGATGTCGCGCTGGTTCGCGCGCTCGGCGGCGGGTACAGATCCAAAGAGTCGGGCTAAAGCCCGGCCCACGCAGAACTCAGACAGGCATCTCAGGAGGTTTTATGACGAAGCTCGAAACTGAAACGCTCGATGCGGCGGCCGATGCTGCGGCAGATGCGCGCAATCGCGCCAAGCGCAAGAAGTGGCTGATCATCCTCGGCAGCACCGTGCTGTCGAATGCGATCACCTACGGCCTCTACTCGCACTACTACGGCTCGAAGTTCATCTCGACCGACAACGCGTACACGGCCGCCGAGAATGCGCAGATTACGCCTGCGATCAGCGGCATCGTGCGCGAGGTGCACGTCAACGATACGCAGCAAGTGCAGAAGGGTGATGTCATCGTCGTACTCGACGACACCGACGCGCGGCTCGCGCTGGCGCAGGCGGAAGCGGAGCTCGGTCGCGCGTCGCGCCGCGTGCGCGGCTATGTCGCCAACGATGCCAGCCTTGCTGCGCAACTCCGCGCGGCGAAGGCGGACCTCGCGCGCGCGAAGGTCGATCTCGAGCGCCGCGAAACGCTCGCGAGCTCCGGCTCCGTGTCCGGCGACGAGCTGACGAAGGCGCGCAACGCATTCGCGAATGCGCAGGCAAACGTCGCAGCGGCCCTCGGCTCGCGTGAAGCAAATGCGGTGCTGATCGCCGATGCCAGCGAGCAGACCAATCCCGAAGTGGAGCTGGCGCGGGCACGCCGCGACCAGGCGCTCGTCAATCTCGAGCGCACGGTGATCCGTGCGTCGACGGCCGGCGTGATCGCGCGCCGCTCGGTGCAGGTCGGTCAGCAGGTGCAGGCAGGCTCGCCGTTGCTGTGGATCGTGCCGACGCACGAAGTGCACGTCGACGCGAACTTCAAGGAAGTGCAGCTCGAGCGCGTGCGCATCGGGCAGCCGGTCGAAGTGCGCTCCGATCTGTACGGCCGCTCCGTGTCCTATCACGGCAAGGTCGCCGGGCTCGCAGGCGGCACGGGCTCGACCTTCGCCGCGATTCCGGCGCAGAACGCGACCGGCAACTGGATCAAGGTCGTGCAGCGCGTGCCGGTGCGCATCCAGCTGGATGCGGCCGAGCTCGCGGCGCGCCCGCTGCAGGTGGGCCTGTCGATGACGGCCACGATCGATACGCGCTCGGAGTCGGGCTGAAGCCCGACCTACAGGGGAGAATGCATATGTCCGGCACGACTTTCGAAGGTCCGCTGAAGGGGCCGATGCTGTGGATGGCGGCCATCGTGCTCGCCGCGGCGAACTTCATCGCCGTGCTCGACATGACGGTCGCCAACGTCTCGGTGCCGAATATCGCGGGGAGCCTGGGCATCAGCAGCAGCCAGGGCACCTGGGTCATTACTTCGTACGCGGTCGCTGAAGCGATCTTCGTGCCGCTGACCGGCTGGCTCGCGGCGCGCTTCGGCGCGGTGCGTGTGTTCACGACGTGCATGGGCCTCTTCGGCGTGTTCTCGCTGGTGTGCGGCTTCGCCAGTTCGCTCGGCGTGCTGGTCTTCGGCCGCATCATGCAGGGCGTTTGCGGTGGTCCGATGATTCCGCTGTCGCAGACGCTGCTGCTGCGCATTTTCCCGAAGGAGAAGGCGGCCGCCGCGACTGCGCTGTGGGCTGTGACGACGCTGATTGCGCCGGTGGTCGGTCCGATCCTCGGCGGCTGGCTGTGCGACGACTATTCGTGGCCGTGGATCTTCTTCGTCAACGTACCGCTCGCGCTGCTCTGTGCGCCGGTCGCGTGGCGCATGCTCAAGCGCTACGAGGACAAGCTGCAGCGCCTGCCGATCGACAAAGTCGGTCTCGCCCTGCTGATCGTTGCGGTCGGCTCGCTGCAGCTGATGCTCGACCTCGGCAAGGAGCAGGACTGGTTCGAGTCCGCGGAGATCTGCGCGCTCGCGATCATTGCGGTCATCGGCCTGGCGGCGTTCATCATCTGGGAATCGACCGAGCGCCATCCGATCGTCGACCTGCGCGTGTTCCGGCATCGCGGCTTCAGTGCCTGCGTGCTGACCATCAGCATCGGCTTCGGCGGCTTCTTCGCTGCCAACGTGCTGACGCCGCTCTGGCTGCAGAGCTACATGGGCTACACGTCGACGTGGGCCGGGTTGGCGACGGCGTGGACCGGTCTGCTCGCGATCTTCATGGCGCCGATCGCCGGCATGCTCATGACCAAGGTCGATCCTCGCCGGCTCGTCTGTTTCGGCATGCTGTGGATCGCGGGAGTTTCGATCTGGCGCATGGGCGCGACGACGGATATGACGTTCTGGCAGGTCTCGGTGCCGCTGATGCTGCTGGGACTGGGGTTGCCGTTCTTCTTCCTGCCGATCACGGCGCATGCGCTGGCCAGCGTCGACGAGCGCGAGACTGCTTCGGCGGCGGGCCTGATGAACTTCCTGCGCACCCTGTCCGGCGCGTTCGCTACGTCGATCGCGACGACTGCCTGGGAGAACCAGACGCAGGTCGCGCACGCCGAGCTCGCCGGCCAGATCGACCGCACCGGCGAGACGACTCGCTCGCTGCTCGGCTCGGGACTGGACCTGGACTCGGTCCGTTCCGTGCTCGATGGCATGACCCAGGGACAAAGTGTCATGCTCGCGACCAACGAGGTCATGGCGACGTGCGCGATCGCATTCTGCGCGGCGGCGTTGCTGATCTGGCTGGCGCCGCGCTCGGCGCGGGTGATAGATATGAGAAAGGTGGGCCATTGAGCACGCATCTCCTCACGTACCGCGGCACGGTCTATCCGTGGCATTGCGACCAGATGGGTCACATGAACGTCATGTGGTACGTCGGCAAGTTCGACGAGGCGACCTGGCAGTTGTTCGCGGCAGCGGGCATCACGCCGTCGTACCTGCGGTCGCAGCAGCGCGGCATGGTCGCTGTCGATCAACGACTGAGCTATCGCGGCGAGCTGTATGCGGGCGACGTGATCAGCGTCCGCTCTGCGATCATCGAGCTGGGCAAGAGCAGCGTGCGGTTCGTGCATGAGATGCAGCGGGACGAGACTGGTGAGCATGTCGCGACCAGCATGCTCAAAGGCGTGCACATCGACACCGTGGCGCGCCGCTCGTGTCCGTTGCCGGAAGAGTTACGCGCTACTGCGGCGAAGCTCGTCGTTGCCGATCCGTCGCCGTGGGAGAGCTGGCCACCGTCGCGCATGTTCACGGGGTGAATCCCATGCTGAAAGCAGGCGATACCGGGCAGGCCGAGATGGTCGTGCAACCCAGCGACACCGCCAAGGTGCTTGCGCTGTCGAGCGAAGATTCGTTCCCGGAAGTGTTTGCGACGTCGCGCATGATCGCGCTGATGGAGTTGGCCGCGGCGCGCGCAATGCGCGCGGCCCTGCAGCCTGGCCAGCTGTCGGTCGGCGTGTCGCTCAACGTGAAACACACTGCCGCGACACCGGTCGGCGTGCGCGTTCGCGCTGTCGCGACCTACGAGCGCAACGACGGCAAGCTCTTCATCTTCAAAGTCGAAGCGTTCGACGACGCCGGCCCGGTCGGCGAGGGCGAGCACTCCCGCGCGATCATCAATACCGCGCGGCTGCTGGAAGGCGCAGCCAAGCGCGGTGCCGGGAGAAAAAATGAGGGGTAACTCAGCAGCGCAGCAAAACGGGACGAAAAGAATGTTGCAGCGCTTAGTTTCCCCTCTCTTTTTCTCCCGGCACCTGATTCTTCTGCTCGTGCTCTGCGCTCCCGCGGCGGCTGCGGAGTTGGGTGTGCTGGCGCCGGTCATCTTGGACGGGCAGCCGCTGATGAAGGTCGATTCGAAGAACCGGAAGGTGCCCGTCGTGACGCGCGTGACCAGCGGCGCGCTTTACGATCAGTTGCAGAAGGAGGCGCGCGAAGGATTCACCGCGACGGTGCTTGCGCTCGACGAGCTGGCGCAGCGACGCAGCGGAACAGCGCCGGTCCCGACGTGGTTGTTCCTCGCGGTCGAGGACGGCGGATTCGCTCGTGCCGGGTTCTGGCTGCGCGACGCAGGTGGCGAGCGCTTCGTACCCGATGTCTACATCGATCTCGTCGTCGATGCCGACACGGTTGCGAACGGCGGGTTCGAAGAAATCTTCGCCCACGAGATGGGGCACGCGTTCCTGCGGCGGCTATTTCCGAGCCTGCCGTTCGGTTACTCCCGCACGCCGCACATGAGCCTCGCCATCACCGACTACCCGACCGCGTTCGACGAAGGGTTCGCGACGCACTTCCAGCCGCTCGTCCGCCGCCTGACGCGCAACTCGGCGCTGCGCGACGAGGACCTCGGACTCGCTTCGAAACCGTTCGTCCCGTACTGGCTCAGCAACCTCGATCGCTCGGCGCGCAGCGACGGTGTGCGACGCAATTGGTTCGTGCAACTGCAAGCTCCGCAGGGCAGCGCTGGCTCAGCGGAGCGCAGCACGTTGTTCGACATCGAGCGACTCAAGAACGGCAACCAGATGCTCGCCTCCGAGGGCGTGGTCGCGACGCTGTTCTATCGATGGCTGGTGCCAGGTCCGGGCGGCGAGCGCGCGCTGCTGGAGCGCTACGGCAAGATGTTCGACGCGTTTGCGGCGCTCGAAAAACGCAGGCCCGGATCGGATGCGCCGCTGATGGTGCAACTCATCGACAGCTATCGCTCGCTGTTTCCGCAGGAGAGCGAGCGGATGCTGACGATCCTGCTCGACACGACGTACGGCGCCACCGCCAACGCGAGCTTGACTCCCACCGTCGAGAGTGTCGCCGCGCGCGGCCGCTCCGGCGACATCGAAACGTTCATCGGCGAGCTGACGACCTCTCGCAAGGCGCTCGCGCAGCTCCGCGAGTCGGTGCTGAAGGATCCGGCCAGGGCCGGCGCGGCGCTCGGCCCCAATATCTGGTTGCTCAGCGATGCGCCGATGGGTGGCCCGGACAAGAACGCGAAGACCGCCATCAATCTCAACACCGCCGAGCGGGACGAGCTGCTGAAACTGCCCGATCTCGACGCCGCCTCCGCCGACAAACTGCTGGCGAGCCGTCGTCACGACGGGCTGTTCCGCAACCTCGATGATTTCAGTACGCGAGCGGGAATGAGCCCGAATGCTAAACAAAAGCTCGCTGAGATGATGCGTGGTATGCAGAAGGCCGGCGTCTACTCGCGAGAGTGAGGTCGCCCAGAAGTATCACTCGCCAAGTACGCCGAGACGCCAAGCAGAAGTCGGAGTCTGAAGCTCAGAATTTCTGAAGTCTGTCCTTGGCGTCTTGGCGAGCTTGGCGAGAGTATTTTCTTCTTCTCAAGCTGGCATCGACTCCCACAACTGCTCCATCTTCTTTCGCATTCCCGCGTCGGGCAGCGCCCCGCGCCCCGCGGCCTGATTGTCTTCCGCGTGCTTGAGTTTCGTCGTGCCGGGGATCGTGCACGTGACCGCGGGGTGCGAAACGACGTACTTGAGCAGCAGCTGCGCCCAGGACGTCGCGCCGATCTCCTTTGCCCACGGCGGCAGCGGCTTGTCGCCGATGCTGGACATCATCGAGCCGCGGCGGCCGCCGAGCGGCACGTTCGCGAGCACGGCGACGCCGCGCTCCTGTGCGAGCGGCAGAATCTTCTCCTCGGCGCTGCGATTGCCGAGCGAATAATCGACCTGGATGAAGTCGAGCTGGTGAGCGCGCATCACGCGCAGCATCTCGTCGTAATGCCCGTCCTGCGACGTCGTGACGCCGAGATACTTGATCTTGCCCGCCTGCTTGTATTCGCGGAACGCGGGCAGCTGCTGATCCGCGTTGTTCATGTTGTGGACCTGCAGCAGCTCGATGTGGTCGGTGCGCAGTCGGCGGAACGACCCGTCCATTGCGGCCTTGACGTCGGCGATCGAGCCCATCGGCGTCTTGGTCGCGAGAAAATAGTCCTTGCGGTTGCCAAGCGCGGCGAGCATCTCGCCGATGACTTCTTCGGACTTGCCGTACTGGTGCGCGGTATCGATGACCCGCCCGCCGAGCGACGCCATGCGTTGTAAAACTTCCTTGCGCAATGCCAGCTCGGCACCATCCGTCACGCCGTAGGCATTCGTGCCAAGCCCGATGACCGGAATCTTTTCGCCGCTCGACGGAATCGCTTTCAGGATCGGTGTGCTGTCCGCTGACTGTGCAACGGTTGCGCCCAGTGCCATGGCCACGCCGCCGGCAATGCCGGCACACAGAACGTCACGGCGCGACAGGAGAGAGAAGATCGAGCGGTTCATCGGCGGCTCCCGGCTATGCGAAAGAGCGCCGATACTAGCCCACGCCTGCTGGCGCGTGTACAGGTCAAAGGGCGTCGGCGGTTGCGCGGATTGCGTCCTCGAAGTTGCCCGCATCGACGAAAATCGGCTCGCCGAAGCGCACGTGAATCGTGGAAAACGGTTGCGGGAGCCGCTTGCGATCCCACGTCGCCAGCTCCCACGCGCGCGATAGCGTGAAGCGCAGCGGCACGATCGGCACGCCTGTCTGGGCGGCCATGTGGAACACTCCGCGCTTGGGTACGCGTGCGGGGCCGCCCGGTCCGTCCGGCGCGATACCCGTCGAGCGGCCGTCGCGCAGCTCGCGCACGAGTTGCTCGGCAGCCTCGCGCCCGCCGTGGCCCGTCGAGCCGAGGATGATCCTGTCGATGCCGACGAGGTGCATGCAGACCTTGATCGGCTTCATGTACCAGCCCGGATGCATCATCCACGTGTGGCGACGATGGCGCAGGAATACAGAGAAATACGACTGCAGGTCGCCGTGCCATACGCAATAGATGACATTGCGGCCGGGCAGCGCTTCCCGGCCTTCGTAGCGGATGCGACAGGTCCAATGGATCAGGCAGTGGTAGGCGAACTGGGCCAGGCCAACTCCGTACCCGTACACGATGAACCACGGCTGCAACAGCGCCGGCACGTTGTCCATGCGGTATTTCGCGACGGCGGCGAT